>Ga0210059_1014781_pt1 | contig 11483 bp, 8 predicted proteins | sample Ectturendosymbi2_FD_188042 | JGI IMG/M metagenome (GOLD analysis project Ga0210059, IMG submission 188042) | Ecteinascidia turbinata endosymbiont from Florida, USA - Sample 2 (SPAdes) (version 2) | ecosystem: Host-associated > Tunicates > Ascidians > Unclassified | place: Key West, Florida... | reverse complement strand
CAATGGCAGTAAGTTAAGTATTGTACAGGAAAAGCGTTGTTCACATCCATCTCGTGCTGGCGTTAGATTTCGAGCAGTGCTGTTTTTGTCAAACACCCTTCCGCAATCGCATCACACATCACTCTGTGCTCCGCGACACAAACCTTACTTTTACTGAAAGTACCCTGACTACCGACGTTGAAGCACACGCACTCACAACTCGGTCCGCCTTGATAAAAGCTTGTATTTAATTAATTGCACCCACAAATAAGATTGCAAGCAAAATAAATATTTTAACACCGATCCAAACGCAGATTTGTCACATAATGTCGCATTCACATGGTAAGGATGGGCGAGACAGCAAATGGAACAGCGAAACATAAAAAACTACTACTACAAACCTTTGGAACGTTCACCCAACATGGTTCATTTGACTGTTTCGATGTAAAATTCGCGAATACGCTGAACCGCCGTTGATGGCGGCGTATCGAATTTTGCTTTTCTTGTACACTTTGTACAAAACACAGTGTGGTTTGATCGACTGAAGTAAGAAGTTAACGCATTCATACGTGGTTTCTGCACATGTTCTAATATCAGTTGCAATAAATAATCAAAAACGTTCCATCTGGTCTACGACCCAGGGTTTCGTGGGCTTCAGTTAAGAGATTCGACAACGTTTAGGCTTTGCAGTGGTCGGTCACAGGCCGAAACGTTTTTGAAATGACCGAAAAAAAGTAAGACATTTCGGTCAGAATGTTTGAAAACATAGGCTAAAAAACACTGCTATGGCGAGTTTTGATACAACTGTGAGACAAATGACCGAAATGTTTCACCATAAAAGGATCGAAATGTCTCGGCGAAAAAAAAACTGGCTGTAGGTATGCGTTTATCGTTGAATATCTCGTGTACATAGGCGTCGAAATGGGGTCTTGTCCCCCTGGATTTTAATATTGAACAGTTTTAGCAGGAAATAGCTTTTCTCGTAGTTTCGGAGTTGGTAAAATGAAATTTCACCACTGTCGTCACCCTTGGAAAAAGTTCTTTTGGCCGCTGCCTTCAAAAATCCACTATTGACCTTCCATGGGAAATAATCCGACACCCATGTCGATGTAGGCTAGATCCTGATACTTGGCCAGAAAGTGGAAAAGAGCTATTGGAACAAACATTCCATTGACCTTACATAGCTCCCAGATCCGCAAAATAAAACCACTTATATAATCCCTTAACATTTCCAGCTTGCTAAACCTCCTCGGCATACTCAAAGGTGTTTTTCGTGCTGTACGAACACGGCAGCTCTTAAAGGTCGGTCTCCTCCACATTCCAGCGCTTGACACTGATTTCACGTTCAGATTGAGCAAACCCACCCCACATGTGCAAAACATCAACAATTGACAAATACCGCAACCATGTTTCATAGCAAAAAAAACTAACGCTCTCGTTATTTGCTGCCACGCACGCACGTTATTTCCGAACGTTTGCAGGGCCGCCGTAGAGCGAGGCCATGGATCACCTGCCCTTTCACAAGGGGGGGAACAGGATCAGAGGTGCATTTTGATAACATCAGCATAGGCCATTTTACGGTTTACGAATTCACTGCAGCTATTCGCGCAATACAAGCGTACTGGTGACGCATTTTTTGTTTTTGTTAAGTTTCCATCGCCCTCAACTCTTTTACTGCCCCACCCCTTTCCCGGCGTCCCTGTCTGGGTGCGATAAACCGCCTGGTGGGGCTGTAAAATATAATAGCATGTCTGGCACCAATCATCACAATCGCAGCTACTAGGCTAGTGTGGCGAGGTAATTACGTCATGAGTAGCGTAAGTTCATAGCAGCACCAGCGATATCCCACCAATGGGACGTGATAACAGCATGAACAGCTCACGTTTGCTACGCTAAAGTTCTGGGTTCGCCCAAAACATTTTTTAATTACACCGGTAGACAAATACAATAGAATTAAATTTTTCCTCCACATTTCCGAAATGTACACACTCGGCTTGATCGACAAAAGTTAGTTTGCCTTCGTTCACCAGATTCTGAATCAAAGCGTCGAACTCCACTTTGTATCCCTCGGTGCTTCGCGCTCTAAGGTTGAAGATGAACAATCCACCGGCTCTCACAGCTCGCATAATTGCCTGAAAGTAATGAACGTACGACACTGTAGGCAACCTGATGAAACGAAACGGTCTTGATGCTTCCACCAACATGCAAACACTCTCAACTGTCGACTCGATACTCGAGTGTTGAATCGATCCACTCGTATATCCGCATTCTACATTGCTACAACTCTACCCATGTCAAACGCCTGCGCAACCCCATTGTATGTGTCGCAAGTTTAAATGCTGAGCTGCATGGTGGATGCATTTTTCCATTTGCAAATTTTCACAAGGAAGATAATTTATGGCTGATCATGCACACACCTTTGTTGAAAGATTAATGTTTTAAATTTGATTAACTCTTCGCTCCTTTAGTCACCTGGTGACCGAAAACAAAACTTAGCAGTTGATCATGGGAAGCTCTTAGTCTTTATCGACAGTACACAGTTTGCCGACTCATCTTTAATGAAAATATCTGCGGGAACGCGATATTGCTCAGTTCAGGAACATACTTCATGCTGATAAGTAAAGCATGTTTACACGTCCATGGGAACGCTAAGCGTGAAACGTTTGTGCGCTAACAAAGGGCTCGTGGTCACATGACATGCATTGCGTCAACCCAATATAAGAAACGAAGCAAGTTTTTACCGGAACAGACTTGACCGGTATGTGGTTTGGCAGAAACGAGCCAATGCACGTCACGACGTCATAGCTGTGGTCGCGGACGGGAAGCTGGTCCGCCACCCAGTGGCGAATGATGTTCCTGTGGAGTAGAGAAAATCCGAAAAAACGTAGTTGTTTCTTTACCGTATACGTCCTGACATCTAAATATTTCTATCTTATTGCGGAATTCTAAATTGTGAAAAGGGAATATTATTTTGTGTCCGCTGCACACAAACTAGTGAAACTACATCGAGATGTTCTTCTCGATGTACGACTTTCCGTTCATGTGTGGTGGGAAACTTTCTGCTAAATATTATGAATAAGATTGTAGGACTGGTGATGCGTAGTGTTACGTGAAATCGATTTTCTATAAAAAAAATTTGCTCGATTGATTCGCTTCGTCGCGTTTGTGGAGAACCGTTACATGAAAGCACATATGTGCAAGTTTGAATCATCGCAAAAAGAAGAAAGCAGAGCCCTGTCGGCTGATTCCTACGAAGCATGCAACAGGCCTGGAGCTGTTGATTATTATATTTTGATTACAGAAAAAGCGTCAACGCATTTTGAAATAAACCAACCTGAAATTCATCGGCTTTTTGCTAGCCACGTAAAGAAGGTCCATGTTGGCATCCATGACGTCAATCGCACCTTTATACCCACTCAACGTTCGCAGATATTCGCCAACAAGACCAGTACCTGTCCGCAAAAACATGTTTCACGACACAGGTTTGTACAAAAAGAAACGCTCAATCTGATGCACACAACAAAACTTGTCTGTTCTACTTAGCGTAAATGTCTAATTGCCAAAACCCATTTTTGCTCCACAAGCCCTTTTTACGCTGCTTAAGACAGTTGTATGTAAACGTCGTTGAATCTTTTGCAATGGAAAGCAAACAAGGGCTACTACACCGAAACACGCACTGTGTGCAGTAAGCTGCACTGTCAACAAGAGAGCTCTCAATTAATCAGCATTTGCAAAGGTACATTAAAGCAAATACGAAGTATTGTAGCTATGAAGAAAGTTTACAGTGTTTTCAAGACGTATCAAAAAGTTTTTGTGTGAAGCTGAATTGGTACACTCGTGACTAGGGCAACCAAAAGTCAATAAAGTCAAAAATTTTCTGCCTTTTCTAAAGTTTATGAAACGCCCACAAACCAAATTTCGCGCTCATGCCATGAGAGAATCCCAAGTTATTAGGTCAAAGAAAGTCAAAATTTATCACTAGGTCAAAATTTATTGCTGGGTCAACTTTTGTTGCAGAACAGTCTTTTCTCTCTTTGTCGATTATCTTATTGAAACTACAACAACAGATATTAATGTGTTTTTTCCAAGTTTAGTTGCAATTTTGTAATAATCATGGGTTTGTTGTGATTTCTATCGTAATAATGTTGTTTTCCCCATTACTGGACAATTAAATATCACGTAGGATAGGCGTGGTAAGGCAAGAAACGTGGTCTTACAGTGTCTGGTTATGTAAATGCTCAATCCATTATGCATATAGTGTTTCAAATTTATGATGCTCGCAGGTTTGACTCTACTGTATTTATTAATGTATTTATCATCATACCATCGCCAAAGTTCAACAACCAAATTTGTAACAATTTTGAAGTTTAGAGTGCATGAACACCTCAACACGTAAGGCTGAATTATTTCGCAGTTGCAAACGCAAAAAATTTATACGTTAAAATAAAGTCAAAATTTGTAAATTATAAAGTCAAAATTTTAAGTTTTTAGGTCAAAAACTTGGCTGCCCTGCTCATGACGCACTGTGACTTACAGTAGAAACTAAAGTTGTGAACAGGATAGTACTTAATCTGATTACATGCATCATGCACATTCAACACAACATTACAGCACGACATTCCTGCATCACAGGAACAACTTGTACTGAAATGCTAATAGCAGGTCTTTGCTTATCACATTGAAAAACATCAACACTCCTTTATGAAACAACTACCGTATATACACAATAGCAATGCACTTCTTGCATCAGCCATTGCACTTTACATCTTACCTCCTCCAACATCCAAAACTTGTGATACATTCATATCACCAGTAGTTTTCTTGAATAACTCAGCTGCTTGCATTGGCACTTGAAAACCTATTTCTTTCATGTGTGCATCATAGTTTGAGCTCCAGGAGTCATATGTCTTCTGGGAGTCCTCATCACTTTTAGCCCAAATGACTTGCTTTACTGACCCCAAAACTTCAGCTACCTTGTCTCCCATAATCACAAATGCTAAGGATCTCTTGCAGTTAAGTCACTAAATTGATGAAAGAATTGGCAAATTTCTGTGGACGTAATGCACACAATGCACTATTAGCACACCCATACAATTTCACAGGCATTACAAGAAACAGTATAGATGTCTTGACAAAACCTTATACCAAAATTTACCACACACAAGTATTTAACACAAACTTCTGTCTACATGCCAAAAAAGGTTAATTTCCCATTTTAAATATCTTGTTCTAATGAAAATACTATGTATTACCTACTTTTTCTGGCATGACCTGCTCACATCTTTTCACAACTATTTTTTAATGGAAACTTGATACCGGCACAAATGCCATACCTAGTCCATTGTGCAACACCTTATACACCACTCATGTAAACAAAGTTACTTACAAAAAGAAATATCAAACATAAGTTTCAAGCAAATTATACTACTATCACATTGTCGGCATTTCTCTGGTGCATTTGCAGCTTGAGGTGGCTGTCTGTGCTGTAAAGGTAAACCGGTAATGGAGAGAACACTGTCTATGGAAAGAAAGACACTTTAAGATCAGCAAAGAATCAGACACTTTAAGATCTTACAGAATATATATTTCATCTACGATGTAGTCATCATCAGCTCTTATTCAAATAGAATCAATCAATTTCAATTATGTAATGGAGAGATTTTAATTATGTAAAAATTTAAATTATGTAATGGAGAGAACTCACAATATCACAACTGCATTGTTTCCACAGCAAAAATTGTGCTTAGGAAAAATGGATTGTGGGCTTACTGTGGATTTAACTCTTATACACTTAACCAAAAGATAGTGTCTAAATGACCGGATCCAGCTTTTACCCTGGAAACACTAAAGAACATTATCTTGTAGGTTGTGTTTATTGTTCCAACAGCGGCAAAAGCTCTGCTGGATATATTATGCCATTTGAACCCATGTGGAACCACATCCACTTTTCTCCAGATATAACGCTTACTGGTAGTTCATGACAGTAGCAGCACGACACACATAGTCGTGGGGATGCGTCTATGGTTGCTGTGCGAGTGCTCATCGGTTCGGTGCTAACCAATCTTGCTTTTGCTTTCCTGCATGGGAATGCTTTTTATGTACTTTTTAAAAAAGTTTCTATAACTTTTTCAGTTTAGGGTTTAGGTTTACAGTTTTGCTTTAGGGTTTACAGTTTAGGTTTAAGGTTTACCTTTGGAGTTCAGGGTTTTACATCATGTGACAAAGATTATGTGCTCATCCAAACGTATCATCCTTGTCACATGACCACTTCTGACTGCAAAATAAACTCTGCCTATTTTGTATCCAGTTTTGTGGCAGATATAACACTGAGTTGGAGACAATGACACCACCGTCAAAGTGGCCAAATGGGAAGTGACCAGAGCTGCTGTTTCAAGGGTTGTCGGTTCACATCACATCTTGGTTGTATTGGATTTTTCGATAGTGCACAAGACACTTTTGATGTTCTTATACACAAGATTATATGTTGAAATTTTTGGGAGGGCTTGTGATGTACTTTTCAAAATGCAGACATGGGTTTATATTTTGGGTTTTGCATTAGGGTTTAGAGTTACTGTTTAGGGTTACAATTTAGGGTTAGCATTTGGTGTTGAGCTTCAGCATTTAATGTTGAGAGTTAGGGTTTAGGTATAGGGTTGAGGGTTACAAAAATTTAAAGCCACTTCAATCCTTTCCTCTTAGAAGCAACTCACATGCAAAGAAGTGGTCAGATATGTCACAGAGGTCAGCAATTTCATTTGATACATTTTGTTACTTTTTCAAAGCGAAAACCAAATACAGCTGTTTATACACTGCCCAACAAAAATGTGCTTCTTTCCATTGCAGTCATAAGTTCAGTGTAAATATCACCTTATTTCTTTGTTTTGTTTGCTTTCTTTTTTCTGATGTGGAAACTAATTGTAAAACAATTAAAAATGATAAATCTATCTCACTGGTTAATTCAAAATCAGTTGTTTATTTGAATTGAAAAACTATACGAACAATGTGGCAAAGGAAATTTATCCCCTTTGTTTGTTTTGGTGTGCATCATCGAACAACACAACTTACTCCACCTAATTTTTCAACCTCAAAACCAACTCCATAAAGTTCATTATTGAAACTCATGGTGAATATAAGGACCTGACAAGGAATCATTATTTATCTTACAGATTAGTTTTGAGTTTTTAAAACAGTTTATATCATTATAAAAAGAAAGTTGGATGACACAAAACTGAGCATAGTCATTATATTTTCAGAACCTACTGTTTTTGTATGAGTGGATTAACCAACTTCTTCAGCAGGAAAAGCTTGACCCTGAAAGAACATTACTTGAGCTGTAGATTCATTATAAATCACTTCTGGCAAGAGTTTATGATCATGCAGGGTGCAAACTTCCTCTTTCCCATGTAGACTTTGGTTCAAAATTCCAAAAACTTCACATTTTTAAGTGGTGCCCTGTGAAAGATGGGATATCCATCAGTAGCAGATCTTGGTGGCAGATATAAAATGACATGTTCAGAGTCGCGTAAACCAATATTTTGAAGTGAGCAATGAAACCGCAACAGTAGTAAAAATATTTGCTGCTAGCCTAGGCATATTTCAGCCACCACACTATCACACCAAGATTTTCTTGATAACATGCTTCAAGTTAGGCTAGGCCTAGCCCACTTTACTGAGCTGGCTACTGGCTTGACACATTACGCCTGTGAAACCACTGTATTCCTGAATGGAAAATACAGCAATACAACGTACATTTGGAACATGACATGAGGAAATCAGATGAACTCATGCTTCTAGCTGATTCATTCACCTATGTTAGTGATACTGTTGCAACCTCTCCGGTGGCGTTGCGTTGATTGTGTGATTCACCATGAACGGGATGTGCACAAAGAACAACAAAATATGTGCGTGGCACGAGCAAGCAATAATAAGAGAGATTACGACGCATGATGTCTATTGTTGCTTGCTGCCACGGTGCGAAGCTTTGCTCACATGCCACTCAGGATTTCCGAACGCAACAATACTCATGGATGGAACATGCAGCTGGTTGGACCATTTTATCTCTTCAAAATCTGCTAATGATTCTATTCAAAAAATTGAAATATTACATCAATTGATTCTTTCTGATCACAGGCCAGTGGCTGAAACCATCATAACCACTTGCTCATGGCTGCATATGTGATAAGATAACATATCAAATCATAAGAGACAAATGTGCTGGAACAGAGAAACACAGCAACAGAAACTGAAATACAAACAGGCTAGCAAGAACTGGCTCTCACAAATAACTACATTTTAAGATCTTATTAAATGTAACAACCCTATGTGCAAAAGTCAACAACACCTTGAAATGTTAGAATATAGTTCTATAGCAATATAGTTGACTGATGCACTCAAAACAGCAACAGATGAAGCTGTGCTTAATAGCACACATACACCACACAAAAACCACATACCTGGTTAAAACAAACATGTGGGAGAAAAGCGTAAGGTTGCCCAATATACCTACTCCTATTTGATGAAAAACAAAAAAACAAAAGTTACCCCTATATGAGAGTATGAAAGAATTCAAATATGCATAGAAAGCCTGTCGAAAGACCACAGAGAAAAACAAAGCAGATGCCATGGCTGCAGCTTTGTAGGACAAATCCCTCAGAAAATTCTGGCAGAGCATCAGAAAAAGCAAGAAATCATGGCTCCCATCTACAGTGGGAGGTCAAACAGGAAATGAAACAGTCACTATCATGTGGAAAAAATACTTTGCAGCATTGCTGAACTCATCAAAAAACTGTGAAATTGGTCATTTTGTGAAACAAAATATAAATTCACATGGTAATTTTGAGGAGATTGATGAACTAATGTGCAACAGTTACAAGATTAAATTTCTACTGCATAAACTGCCATTAGACCATGCAGATGGCAAAGATGCCATTTTTGCTGAACACATTCTCTATGTTGATGCAAGTGTGATGCTCGTTTCCACACATAATTATTTTTGCGCTTGCTTTCCTTTGATTAGTTGATTGCATTATTATGTTTACTTTGTTCACTACTTGCTTTTTGACTCATTTGTTCGATGTCGCTCACTCTCCCATTGTATCGCAGTTGTTTGCATTGCTTACTTTATTTTGATTCTTTCACCTTGGTTAGTAAGTTGAATAAAGCACACTTAATTTTGTCTTCGATAAAATTTTGGTTGTAACAATTTATTTAACTCAAATAATACTCCGCAGCATTCTTACAATCTGAATCTGATTGCTTCGCTAAAAATTGAGTCCAAGTTGATAAGGCCTGAACGATTGGAAAAGTATCCTTACAATTCCGATGCTGGAAAAATTTTCAAGTTCTGGCTGAAGTTGTTGGAACTGTTACTCTGAAACATTACAAGAAGAACGCCAAGCTGTAACAGTTTCATCCTTGTCCTCCAGAATGACAGGCCTCCAAAATTAAGACTGTTGCTGACTTCCTTATCTCCTGCAATTTACCAATACGTTGAGGACACTCAGTCATGCGAAGAAGCTGTTGCAATTCTTAAGAAGGCTTACAAAAAGCAGAAGAATCCTGTATTGGCTCGACATTTGATAGCTACAAGAAGGCAACGTTCAGATGAATCTCTAGCAGAAGTCGTTCAGGCTTTATTGGTTCTGGCAAAGGATTGTGAATTCAAAGATGTCACAGCGGCTAAAAATCAAGAAGATCTAGTAAGGGATGCATTTATTAGTGGCATAATGTCCAGCACCATATGGCAGCATTTGCTAGGGCATTCGGAATTAGATCTACTAACCGCTATTGATCTTGCAGAGGACATGGTGCAAAAACAGTCAGCCCCGTATTCTTCATGCAAAGTGCCAGCTACCATTTCAACAATGTGTGTGAATACCTCTGCTTAACGTGTGTTTAATACATGGAAAAATTCCACAGAAATGCATGCAAACTGTCATTGTACCTAACTACCTATTTTCAAAAACAAAAATGGGGACATATGTGATACTGGGAACTATGGACTTGTCTCCCTTGCAACTATCATCTCCAAGTTGTTTGAACATTATATTTTGTCTTGCATCTCACCATCGTTGTCCACAACAGACAACCAGTTTGGCTTCAAGCCAAAACATGGCACTGACATGTGTATTTTTACTTGAACACACTGTGCTGTATTATGTAAACAAGAATACCTCAGTCTTTCAGCATTTTTAGATCCATCTAAAGCATTTGACAAACCTCACCACAACCTGCTGTTTGCTAAACTAATTAAGCGCAATGTACCTATGGGCATAGTAAGACTGTTGTTGAGCAGGTACAAGCAACAGACCATGCAAGTAAAATGGGGTACTAACTTTTCTTTCCCTTTTACAGTGACCAATAAAGCAAGGGGAGTTCTGAGCCCATATTTATTTGCTGTTTAGCTTGAACTCTCAGAACAGTTAGGTTCAGCCAGGGTGGGATGCACTGTGGGAAATACCACTGTGAATCATTTCATGTTCACTGATGACATATGTGTGTTCAGCCCCAGCATTAGTAGACTTCAACATCTTGTGGTAACTATGATGCTGAACACCAAATTGCCTTTAACTGTAACAAAAAATTTGGTGTTCTTTTTTGCCCCAAAATTATAAACAACCTGCTCCATCAAATGTTTTTCTGAATAATGTACATGTACAAGTTTTTGACCAAGTGAAATAGCTTGGTGTGTTGATACACACCTCACTGAAGAATGATTGGGATATTCAGAGACAAATGAAATTGTTACATTGTGCAGCAAACAAGCTCCGAGGCACATTCTATCAGCGCTCTCCTCCAGTAAAAAACACTTCATTTCATGCCTGTTGCATGCCAATGTATGCTTGCCAACTGTGGAGCAAATACACACAGGCTAGTATGAAGCACTTGCATGCTGTATGCAGCAATATGCCTAGCGAATTATGTATTACATACCCAGAAATTTAAGTGTTCGCCAACACCAAGTTAGCCATCGTGTCATGACTTTTCATGCCTTATTGAGAAACAATCTTTATCACTTCTTGCAATGTTATGCATCTTCATCTAACTTTTTCATCCGATCACTTCAATGTTTAATGCTTTTCACAAATCTTTGTTTTTCCTCAATTATTTAATGCTCATGTATGATGGTGACCAACTGACATAGTTGTTGATGCTTTGGACCAGTGTACGTGTCTCATCAATATTGTTTTTGCATAACAACGAAAAGCTCCCATGCTCTGCTTTAAAAATCAGGAATATTAATTGGCTTCTTCAAAATCAGGAAATATATATCGCTGTCGATCTCACGATAAATATGTTGTAAAGCATATGAAACCTTGCTTAGAACAGTTGCATGTAGGGTCAAATCATTATAATCCAACAAGAAATTGCAATTGTGTAACCCAATGTCACAAAAATGCCTCATTTTTTTATATAAGGTGCACTTACATGTAAGATGGTCTGGAAAAAAAACATAATTGAAATCCATCAAGGGGCAGCTGAGTTATTTGCCTTTGAGTGTATCA
>Ga0210059_1014780_pt1 | contig 11484 bp, 10 predicted proteins | sample Ectturendosymbi2_FD_188042 | JGI IMG/M metagenome (GOLD analysis project Ga0210059, IMG submission 188042) | Ecteinascidia turbinata endosymbiont from Florida, USA - Sample 2 (SPAdes) (version 2) | ecosystem: Host-associated > Tunicates > Ascidians > Unclassified | place: Key West, Florida... | reverse complement strand
CCCCCCCCCCCGCACAAACGTAAAGCCCCCCTATTGACGACTTTTTGGCGACGGTTCTGCTTTAAACATGCATCGCAGTAACAAGGAATACACAAATACTGTACATGAAAGAAGACGAGGATATATACGTGGCGGTAGTCGAGTGTATACGCTTCATGGCGCTAATACATTTACTTTGATGAAACACAAGCGTAGCTGCAAAATAGATTTTGTAAACACAAAATACAGCAAAATTAAGTCGCCTGCGCAAATCCTTCTGGAAAATCTATGCATGCTCTATGGCTTGGGTTTTCAAACTTTTTCTGCTCAGGGCCCATTACAACTAGAAAAGATATTGATAATGACCCAAAGCGTATAATCTCATAGATTTAACACTTCTATAGCTTCAGCTTAGCATTAGCTGCTGTGCTATGACAACTGCAATGCTATGCATAGCGATTCTCGTAAATACAGCTTCAGTTAGCGTTGTTAAGTAGGAGTTATGTCACAAGCGTAGTGTTGAGGTTAATTTTTTGCTATTTGTCTGTCTTGTTTAATCATAATGACATCATTATATATGTCTCATAATGCTTTCATTCTGATTATGCCAAGTTCTATGGCCCACTAGAATAAACGGTATGGCCTACCACTGGGCCATTCCCCACCGGTTGAAAACCGCTGCTCGATGTGGTGTTTTTACTTTACATTTGTCCTGGCATTGTCTGCATGAAGCCTGACGACCATAAATTTTAAAGGAAACTGTTCTTATCTACTTAAACTGAAAAAGTCCACATTTGGCGATGAGCATTTTTTGATACCGTTGAGATCAGTACACCATAAACGCTGATTTTATGCATAAAATTGAGACTGAGACTGTGTTGTGCCTGCACACAGTAAACTGGAGCACGGGTGTGAAATTTGGGGGAGCCCTGGAAAATGTGAAACTAAGGAAAATTAAAATTGGTGTCAGTTAACTTCCACGACAAAAAACGGATCCAGGGAGTAGCGGTTCAGCTTTTCCAGGTAAAAAAGAAATCATAAGATTTGGACATAATCTATGTTTTGAAACAAACTGGCGGTCAGTGGTGTGTTTAAAGGGAGGCGAGCGAGGCACTTACCTCGGGACCCCCTTTTTAGGGGTCTCCTCGAGATGTTTCTCGTGTTAATTTTATTCATTTTTGGTGAAAAACGTATTATCCACTCATATAATATATGTATTCCGAAGCAGACCATTAATAAGTACTCAGCTTTCAAAGGGGCCCCCAACAACAACTGCAATGTGTAGGTGCTCTGCTCTGAAAGGGCCCCCAACAGTCACTGCAATGTGTAAGTACTCTGCTTTCAAAAGGGCCCTCAGCAGCAACTGCACTGTACAAGTAGGCCTTAATCTGTTTTCAAAGTGTCCCCCAATAGCAACTGTAATGTGCAAGTACTCCGCTTTCAAAGGGACCCCCAATAGCAACTGTAATGTGCAAGTGCTCCGCTTTCAAAGGGGCCCCGAATAGCAACTGTAATGTCTACTCCGCTTTCAAAGGGGCCACCAATAGCTCCTGTAAAACTAGAGAGGTTTGGAGAGATTCCAGCTTGCTATCGCGTAACTTTTATGTGTTGCTAGCCTTGCCTTCCCAACTTTCAAGTGTTGTCAAAGTTGTGTATCATGACTACCCTTTCGCATTTTCTGTTATGTGAATCATGCTGTAGTCTCGGGAACGGGGTCTAGGACAGTTCGGCGATGGTGGTCGGAAATGTTTTATACGAAACAAGTGTGTTTTTGAAATGCAGTAGAATTGCCCCATAACGTCACTTCAAGGGATCGACGAAAAGCGTCGCTATGGGCCAAGTGACGATATAGCCGAAGTCGTTTTAGCCGAACTCTAATGCACGAAAAAGATAGAGATTCTGGCGGGACCGAAGAAAAAGCGTCGTTATAGGCGAACTGTCGTTATAGCCGAAATCGTTACGAGGCGAACTCCACTGTACTTCAAAGGTTAGATTACAAAGGTTGTTTGTCTGCCCTAAAGCTAAACCCTAAAGTTAAACACAAAATTTGTTGAAGAAGTACACAAAAAGCGCTCCCATCAAAAGTATCATGTCTTATGACCGATTTGTCGCCGAAACGGCGATCGCCGAAACGTCCATCACCTAAACGGCGACGCCGAAACGGCATCGCCGAATTGTCCCATTCCGTCAGGAACGTATTCTTGGGTGGCCGGCATATCCCCTTCCTAGGCTGGATCAAAAGTTCTTATCACGGTTGGCTGAGTAAGATGACGTCATCAAAGGGCCCCTTTTTGGCCTTGCCTCGGGTCCCCTCAACCCTAATCCACCACTCCTGGCGGTGATCAAACGGGAAGATAAAGAGGTTTGGGGAATTGCTCTGGTGTGAAGAGAAATTGTTAACCATTTACACTCTGCTTTTTCTTTGCTGAAAAATTGTAGAAATTTCGTAAAATGTACATGCCATGCGATTTTGCTTGTTCAAAGGAAACTTGAAAGCAACAGCCGATATCATGCACCAAGGCAGTGTTTTTTTTTCCAAATGTTTTCCACACTTCGACCCTGTACACAAAGCCTTCCTGTACGCTTATGCGCATACGCGGCTATTTTTCAGTCGGAATATATTTTGAACCATAATCCTTAAACTGCAACAAAACTGCAAACACTTTGCCAGGCAAAAACCGCAACCGATTCTAGTTACCGGTTCGACAGTCCCATTTCAAGCCTCACACTGGACGAAACAAACGCTACCTACATTCTTATAAAAATTCGTGAAAGCTTTTATTTGATTGAAAATGCTAATTCTATTGGTAGTTTCAATCCGCGAGATCATTGCTACTATAGTAGTAAGAATGTAAGAATGGCAGTGTCTGTTTTCGTAATAAATGTTTCAAAAAACTTATTGTGCTTTCGAACCGGGAATAACCTGGAAACGTTGTTTGTGCGTTTGAACGCGTAACTTTTCCTTGAACAGCAGATTGCGAACAGTGAATGACACAGAAATTATTTGATACAATTTTAGTTGGCGTGATCCAAATATCCTTTCTTCAGTGGGTGGAATTAACCATGCAGTATTGATATGATTCCCAATGTGTTGAAAGCCCATCGGTGAAAAGCACAAAAAAGTTGCATCACCGTTTGATTTTCTGGTGGCAAACGGTCCTAACAAAACACAGTTGCCACAAAAAAGTCGCTTGCCTTTCAAAGCTCATACTCACCAAGTTTAGTTCCTCGAACTTAGCCCGGGTCAAAGTTTCAGCAAAATCTCTTCCTTCGAAAAAATTTTCGATTTCAACTCTTGTGGACTGCTGCGAGGACAATGCCCGCTTTGCTTTTTCAGCCTCTCTGCGCAGCTTTTGCACTGCTCTGTTGTTCCGTCTGGCGTCTTTTCCCGTTTTCTTTTTGTAAACTTTTAAGAAATAATCGACGACGCGCTGATCGAAATCTTCACCGCCTGTGGCGTGAAAGAAAAAGTAGGAGATGAATCGTAGCAAAAATAATTGATCCAGTGGTTTTCAACCTTTTTTCTACTGCGTCCTATTATAGCAACCAACTACAACCCAAAGACACCCCATCTAAAACTCGAATAAAGCAAATGTAGTACAGTTGTGTACAAAAAATATTTACTCGCAACCCCTCCCAAAATGGTTCACCACCCCTCTTAGTGTCGCGATCCCAGGTTGAAAAACAATGATTTAAGCAAAAGTTGATTTTGTCCTCAGAGCATTTTCATTCATTCACGTTTATAGGTTTCTTGCTGTGACTTTGACTTTTGTGCTGCCAGAGAACTTCACCCAAATACAGTTACTGCTTTTGTTGCTGGCACATTTAGAAATGATGTGCATGCAAGTACACTGTGGCGTGGTGAATCGCCAGCACACATAACGTTGAATTCGTAGCAGCAATAGAAGAGTCTACAACAGGGGTGGGCAAATAGCGGCCCGCGGGCCAAATGTGACCCGCCACAGCATTTTCAGTGGCCCGCAGATGCATTCACGAAAATCTTCAAATTTAAAATATCCTCCAACTCAAACACAGCAAACGTTAGTGCTGAGGTTAACTTGAACAGAGATTTGTTTCTATCTCCAGAAGTTTTTGGCCCTCCGCTGATCGCGGCCTTCTCAAAGTGGCCCCCGAGCCAAATTAATTGCCCACCCCTGGTCTACAATGTTCGAGTGGGGGAACTCTATTGCTGTTACGCCGAGGGTCGTTGGTTCGACTCTCCATTCAGGTGGCTCGGGGCGACGCAGCATTGTGGCTGCAACAATACCGTTCGAATCATGAATCATTGAGTGCATTTAGCTGCAAAAGATCTGCTGAAGACTGTTGTCTGTCAATAATTTGAAACCTTGGAGCAATTTTAATGTTTTCTTGTGTGTCAGGACAGGAGCGAAGCGCTTACACGCTGGCATTTGAAGATAACTGTTGAGCTGCGGCCTGACAAATTTGGCAGCTATTGCAGAAGCTCGGGGATCATTCGTGAGCCCGGTACTGAGTCGAAAGAACTCGACAAAATCCGTCTCCTTCGTCTTTCAGTGGTTCATTTCATGTTTGCAAATGTTCGCTAGACGTTTCAGTTGAACAAATCGTTGAAGAATGTTTGATTGCCCTCCCTGAAAAGGACTAAAAAGAAAACGAAAAATAGTTTCTTGGAACACTACTTATTTTGATCTTCAGAATTTTAAACTATTCTAAAAACAATAAGATCCTCAAGAGCAACAGAGAACTTAGTATTCCAGCATCTGCATGGTTGTTTACATGACGTGCGTATTTACAAGACGTTTACCTATGATAATCACTATTTAAGACAGGGCCGGATTTCTAGTGCTGGCCGCCCATAGGCTATAGAAATTTTGCCGCCCCTTTCACCCAGGTGGAAAAATGTGTCCGTGCCGTGTGAATGCCGAAGGCGCGATCATTCAAACTTTGAATAATTGCAATTAAATATATCGATTTTACTTCAAGTGGAGATTGATATGCCGGCTTAACCTCATAATTGTAGCAAGGTCAGACTCATTGTCAGTGTTCAAGTATGTACTTTCCACGATGGGTGTAAGCAAGGAATCGATCAGCAAATGTTTAATAGGAAATCGATTTCACGTAAAATTACGCATCCTCAGTCCTGAAGGATGCGTAATTTTACGTGACATCGATTTCCTATTAAACATTTACTGATCGATTCCTTGCTTACACCCATCGTGGAAAGCACATACTTGACTAGAGATATGTGCAAGTTTGAATCATCGCAAAAAGACGAAAACAGATGGCAGTCGACTGATTCCTCGAAAGCATACAGCAACACTAGTGCTTTTAAGTGTCATTGTCAGTGGTTTCACACGTTCGGATTTTACTGTTTATTAATTACTGTCGGGGTGTGTGCTTGTGAACGATTACTGTGCTCGACAAGATATCAAAGCCGAAAAAACAATCGAAAAAAAACAAAACTTTTGCTCCTGGAAATTCTTCCGCTTAAGGCTACAGCTTCGAAAGCCTACATCGGAAATCCGGCGTGCATACGACAGGAATTTGGCGATGTTACCGATCCGACAAAACCTTAGTTCATTTTATCGCTGATATGTGAGCATGGGCGCCGGAAGGATATTTTCCAGGGGGGAATGTCAACGGTCGATTTTTCCAGGGGAGGGATCTCAACGGTGGATTTTTCCAGGGGTGGATTTTTCCAGGGTCAGTGGAAAGGAGCTTTCCACGGTGGGCGACAGTGGTTAAATTTCATTTTTTCCACTCGAATCTGAGAGAACAACCTTCTTTTGCTAAAAATTTAATAGGAAAATATAAAATTTTAAACTCCAGGAAGGGGCACGGATCCCGTTGGACCCCCTTTCTGCCGCCCATGTATGTGACGTTTTTGGTGCAAAAGCATTCCAAACAGTCTTATATAACCTGCTAATGTCCTTGAAGTAGCAGAAACTCAGTTCAAAAAAGGTATATGATGTAATGGATACGTCGTTCAGAACATGCAAATAGTTTTAGATCGTCATTCACACTCTGACTATCATTGAACAGAGTTGCAGTGTTGGAAATGTTTAAATAATTTCGAAAGTTCTGTTTTCCGAATTTCAACCTGATGTCCGAAATGTATAACGTAAAAGTCAAATTCTAAATAAAAAAAACGATTGAAAGTAAGGGCAAGAGCATATAACAAGGAAGCATTACATCAGTTTCCTGATTGTGTTTCCCGACAGATAAGAGACAAAACTGATGCCTTTGCAAAATTTTACGTGGTATATTTCAGTGAACTTCACACTTCTCTTTTTCAGTATATCAACTAAAGCTAATAAAAAACTGATTGACAATATCACCTTATGGGCAGAATAATGTATGCATTATTGATATTGATGAAGCGGTCGCCGAAAACGTTGCAGACAACAAATTCTACCCAAGTCTGCTAATGTATCACGAAAACGCAAGCACATCCTGGCAATAACGTCATATCTCGAGCAAACTCCTTACCTAAGTGAGTGTCACCGTTGGTAGCGATAACTTCGAAAACACCGTTGTCTATTGCTAGCAACGAAACATCAAATGTTCCACCACCGAGGTCAAAGACCAAAATGTTCTTTTCTCCCTCCTTTTTGTCCATTCCATATGCGATGGCTGCTGCAGTTCTGCAAAAAAATTTATTGTTCAAAAACCTGGTTGAGTGCTTGTCGTTTAAAAGTGCGTGGCATAACATCTACGGGAAAGGATGATCGCTTTGAGAAAATACGAAAAGAGCCCGGACAAGGGCTCATTGAGTTGCCAGTCATCAGCAGACCACACTTCACATCTCCTGGAACAAGGGATGTCCCTTAGGGGTGCATTTGCCCGCCTGAAGAAGTACATTTACGGTACAGCGCAAAAATTAACTTTGAGACATAAAAACAGATTCTATCTTTACATTTCTAAAAATATAAAAATTCAGTGAATTTTTGTGTTTTTACTCAGCTTTTCTGTCATGAGAAATTTTAGGGGCACATGCTCATCTGTCGAAATGCTGAAGGAGGACATGGTCAGAAAAAGGTTGGGAGCCCCCTGTCCTAGAAATACTGTAGATAGTTCCAAGGAAGTTCATGGCCAAAACGTTAGAGCTACCGGTAGGTCCAGTTTCAGGAACCTACAGAATAAAAATGTAGTTTTCCACCTGCCTGTCGGTCCTCTGGACCCGGACTGATGGTCTTGCATGGCTGAAGAGCCCAGTCAGCCCTAAGCAGAGGCCATTTGAACCATAGCTGTATAATCTTGACATGCGTCACCACTCCGGTTCAGAGTGGAGCCGGTAATAATGATTAGCTAAGGAAAATTACATTTTCCCTTCACCTGCAGAAATCCCGAACCGCGCAACCTCATCATCGGCGTATGAATACGCAGACCTTCAAGTAGCCAAAATGTAAAAGTAGCTGTTAGTATTAAGATTAAAATATTTTTTAGCATAATTCACATTAAAATATATCAAGCTGAATGTAAGAAACAAGAGCGAACTTGAGAAAAGAGATAAAGTGCTAAAAAAAGGTACCAACTGTGATGTTTGGCTGCGTGAGCCCCAGGCTCTGCTTTGATTGGATGCTCACCGTTTATTGGTGCACCTTACTGGCCAACCTTAGATGCTGCGATCAGAGTAGTTAGTTTATAGCGTGTCGCATGTTTTGTGTCTCAACCGTACTCTTGTGTGTTTAAAATCTAATTAGTGTTGCTAAGAGAATAATGTCTTTGTTTGATGTGTACTTGCTCTCCGAGGCATCGCACCAACATCATCAGTTTGAATTTTTAATGATACAATTTTAGAACTCACTGGATTTTTCAAAACAATGAACGCGGCTTTTCCCAACGCAGCTCCACTGTCTTAATTTGGAAGACAACCGAATTGCCTCTTAAATAAGACGGACAATAGTTTCATCTGCTGAGGATAATACAAAAAGCCAATTAAAAAGCTGCTCGAAGCCTGCTCATGTTCCTGTATTAAAGAAAAGCTGTGAAAGATCTGCTTAAGATTTATTTCCAGAACTGTCCTGGCAACGAGAAGAAATAAGTTTTTAAACGATAAATGAGCCCATACGCCAAACGCCATTTTGCATGCAGTATCGTATTTCTTAAAGTTCACTCAAGTCTTACGGTTCGTTAATGATCCGCATGACGTTCAGACCAGCAATTGCTCCTGCGTCCTTCGTCGCCTTCCTCTGAGCATCGTTGAAATAAGCAGGCACAGTCACCACTGCATGAGTCACGTTTTTGGCCAAGTATGCCTCGGCGGTTTCTTTCATTTTGCTCAAAACCATAGCGCTGAGTTCTTCTGGAGTAAATCTCTGACGCAAAATTTATGAATTGAGTAAAAACCTGAGGGATTTGGAATAAAAAAACTGAAGAGTTTGGAGAAAGATTGCCCATAAAAACTACGGTATGCGGCAGAGGATAGCGGCACTGTTGTTTCCTTGGTTTTAGCAACCAATCCTTGCTAGCTCTGATCTCTCTGTTTTGTGTCTTAGGAAGCGTTGGCAACCTTCTTGGGCTACTAGGCCACTTCAGGGGTCAAAAAGACTCACTAGGCCAGAAGAAACAGGGTTCCAAAGACGGGTATTTTAGTTTGTTGTATGAGTCAGACACGAAGTTCATTGAAAACATGCACGACAGGCACACTAGATGTGTAACGCTGTTAGGAAAGAAAAAAAAGTACAGAACATTGTTTTGTAGACCGCGCTGAGCGTAAGGAATAAAGTTAAATTCGGACACACGTAAATCCGCAGATATCTTTCCGGGTTGTTCAATATGCACAAATGGAATCATTATGACGTCATGTAATGTAACATTGTAAGTTTGGGAATGGGAAAGGCAAAGAATCTCGGGATTGTACTGCAAAAACACAGAATTGTAATCGCAACTGAAAAAACGCGAAGGAATATTGTAATAGCATGCCAGAGGAGGCGTTGGTCATGCTCTGGCACCGTAACAAGTACATTTAGGCTGGATGCAATGACTAAGAGTGCATCAGATCGAACTGAAACACTTGCAATTAGGCTGTAGCCTCCTTAAGCCTGAGCTCGCCAAACCTGCAGCATATTTTGCGCTGGTCGAAAAACAGGGTCATTTATTCGTTTCTAGTTAAAAATGTTAGATCACATGTGGATGCATTTGCTGATCAGGGCGTTTGCAGAACTGCTCTGGAAATCCCCAGATGTGAGTTTTCTTGTAAACATGCTTGCGTCGGGCATTATTCCAAATGTTTCCTACTGTTTACATCATTTTCTGCGTACTGTATGTCACGTTGAGTTGTCTTTTCGTCGAGTATGAACATTGTATGCTTTTTGTGCTTATTGACATGAGGCTTTTGCTTCGACGAAATTTTTCGCACTCACGCACTGCAGTGCATTCAAACTAAAACGGGAAAACCCCGGCCTACATTGTTAGATAATTACATAAGCGTCGTCAAGGGAGCTGAAAGGATTTTTGTCGACAAAGGCCTGGTCTACACTCTGCAGTTTCGTTCGAAATCAACTCTGTGAGTACCCTAAACCTAGAGTTGAAAAAGCGCTTGAAAATTTCGGAATTAAATTGTGCAACAGTACGGCATCAAGCGTATATGGGAGCTGAAAATACAACATACTATTGTCAACATACATATGATAAAAGCATATTCAACTGAGTGTGCCTAAGGTAAGAATACAGCCTAAAATGTAAAAGTTTTTTAATGGTTTAGTTGTCGTTATTGGTAGACGTTTCATTTCATTTTGGTTGAGCTTCGTTATATTACGTTGCTATATCTCTTGTCTGCTCCCCATGTAAAATGTATTGCGCCACTCTTCTGATCACTTGGTGACAGGTGACTTACTTCGCAACTGTGAACCATCGTTGCATCCTTACAAAAACACCCCTCGCCTTCATTTTAATTTTCAGTTTTTGCTTCACACACGATCGTTGCGCCGATACTGATGAGGCTGTTCGAATGAAACGAGTTTACCGTTTTTGTTTTTTTTATGCTCTTATAGCAGACATACTCAATTAAATGCCGTTTTTTAATTTGCTCATATGGAAGGCTAAAGCAGTGTTTCTCAACCTTTTCGCTGAAGGGAGGCAAATCCAGCACTAGAATTTTGTTAGAGGGCCGCAATAAAAGAAATTTAACACAAGTCATTTGACACGTTTTGTTTTATTGCAGATCGAAGTCTGTTACGCAAAATATTAGAAGCGTTATTGGAAGACTGCTGAGAGCCGCACAAACGGTGTATGGAAGCCGCGTGCGGCTCTCGAAGTCACGATTGAGAACCAAATTTATTTGTACTACTTTTTACTGAATCCTTCCCTGCAGTCACAGTTAGAAACGTTTAACTCAGTGGTTCTTACCGGGGGTACACGTACCACTTGGGGGTACGAGGAGCCAAAGCAGGGGGTACGAAGCACCAAAGTCTTCAGGGATACACGCTCTGGAAATTTAAACCAGATTTTATTGAACATTCATCGTGATTCTCTGTAGTGTGACATATCATCCATTCACTAGGGCTGGTTCGTTATACGCTTTGAATATTATATTTAGCTTGTTTGCACAGTAAAAGTGCTGTCGCCTAACTTACTTCATTGCCAGTGGTTGAGTGAAGAAGTCATTGCTAAATGTTAGTTGACCATTTATTTCAAGGATGTGTAATGGCAACGCGAGTACCACCACATGAAATCGGCAAAGTCCAAGGGGACAGCACCAACAGAAATCACCTAGCAAAAAAGTCGAAGTTCATATGCCCAATTAGGCCAGAAGCTAGAGAGGCGTCTCTTCAGTGCCCCGCGCGCAGACGTCATGACTTGTCATAGATTACCAGTTGATCAAGATAACAGTTCAAGTTCCCACGTGAATGCGAGTCGATCATAAAAGTCGGGTCGTTCCGCATCAGATGTTTAAGTATAGTTGTTGTGTTTTGGGAGTCAATTGTGATTATCAGCAATGGCGTAAATGGAGGTTTGATCCATGGGGAGAAAACTTACCAGTAGCTGAAAGGAGCCCATTAGCCAATACTAAGAAAAAAAACTGAGAAATGATGTTGAATCCGGATGTGGATGGGTATACTAAAACCCTAAATCCCCGAAAAATACTTTAAAACGAAAAAACAACGTCCTGCTGAAAACCAAAATAATAGTAAAAACGAAGTATAAGCTAAGTGGGGGCCTTATTTTTACATTTAGCTTGCCAGGGGGCTGGCGATTTGCCCCTCTGTCCCCCGTCATTCACGCCACTTAATATCAGTACATTAGATTTTGAAGAAACATGTCCAAGAAACGCATATATCAAGTGAAATAAGGCCTATGCTAGATATGGTTTCACTTGCATAACAGAAAAAGATCGAATACAAAGACCACAGTGCATATGATGCAACAGAGTATTTACTAATGCAAACCTGAACACTTCAAACCTTAATGAACATTACAATAATCGGCACGGGAGTGTGCAGTCGGGGAATGATTTCAGTACCTTGAAAATCAAAAGGGCTTGATTTGATAGTGGTGGAACTTTACTAAAGCAGGCATTCGTAC
>Ga0210059_1014779_pt1 | contig 11485 bp, 7 predicted proteins | sample Ectturendosymbi2_FD_188042 | JGI IMG/M metagenome (GOLD analysis project Ga0210059, IMG submission 188042) | Ecteinascidia turbinata endosymbiont from Florida, USA - Sample 2 (SPAdes) (version 2) | ecosystem: Host-associated > Tunicates > Ascidians > Unclassified | place: Key West, Florida... | reverse complement strand
TCCAAGTGTATAGATTTACCAACGCCACAGTTAATGAGCTTACCGCAAGATAACGAGATTGGCTAGAGCATAAGCTAAAACAACATTTTTTAAACAGCCTTTGAAAGAAAAAGGTTAACACTAATCTGAAAAGTGTACAAGTTTCGTCAAGTTATTCAAAGGCGTGAAACTCATTTCATAAGCCAAATGCAGAATCAAAATAAAAAACACAGTACGATTCAAATAATTCTAATGCAGCCATAATAAATGTTGCGACATTTTATCACAGTGAAATTGAAAAATTAGTTTCCTCCGCAAAGTTTACATTTGAGATCACTCTTTGGATGAGGCAAAGACAGATGACAATATAACGGTTGGTCAGTACATCTGCCAGTGCCACTGTCAGTTCCAAACAAACAGAACAAAACGAAGCGACCGACACGTGAAGACAAAGGAATGAAACACTGAGGATGGGAAAACAAAATTTGCCTCGAAAAATTTTTGCAGGACCATTAAAGAAGAAAACTAGCAATTATTATCATTGAGTTCTTCTTCACCATTAGCCGCACAACAGGTATTTATCAGTTTTCTTTATTTTTAAAGAAGCAGTTGAACAATTCAGTGCATCGTGTCGTGTTTGAGATGGTGAACTAAAACAGAAATTACCAGAATATTGCTCATGGCAGGAGTATCAAGGCAAGTTGGCAGTAGCCAGTGGCTTCCTTAATTGCACTGTTTTTTTCACCTGTGACAATTGTCTGTATAGTTGTTATTTTTTCATAAAGCCTAAACAACCACTAACGGAAACAAAAACTTTTGCCTATTTGCCTGTGATCTCTTTGTACCTTACACATAGCAAGTAACCTCACGAACTGAAATCAACTGGCAACGAAATTGAAGGGGTTCATGATTAAGAAAACGGAGACGCGACGCTTGCAGATCCACATTTTTCGGGCAGTTTGACGCGCCGCAGCGAGTAGACGGAAACCTTGCACAGTGCCTGGGACCGGCGCCGCCTCCTCGGCAAACAAGAGAACTTCGCGAGCCAGCCATCAATCGATCTCACTCCAGAGCAGAAGCGGATTCAGCCGATCTCGATAGCAGCGCCCATGACGAAATGCTCCCTGTCAACTGCAGAATAAACAGTGGCTCGCGCAGGGGGGATAGATTTTCATCGAATGAATTGCGAGCGGGTCGGATTAGTTGCAAAGAGCGGGCAAAACGAGATTACGTTACTCAAATATTTGTCAAAATAGGGTCCTTGTCTTTCGCCGGCCTACCTCAGTGCTGAAGCATCAACTATCACACTGTAGTCTGTTGTTATTTTTGTTGTTCATCGGAAGGCGAGAAAGTACGGAACAACATTTTGTGGATGCGTGAACCAGTGAGCGGCAATGTTGACTAACGCTAGCCTGTGGACCTCACTCTGTGGCAGCAGCATCAGTTCTTGGGTGGGAAGTTGCTAATTGGATAATTGCTTGTCCAATCGCTTACGTAATCAAAGCTCGCTCGCGTGTGGTCGTGACGTCTGATTTAAATCTTGGTTTTAGGTGAAGTAAGCTCACTGAGGCCATGAGCAGTCCCAGCAAACTTTTCATCAACTTTCCGCCGGACGTGAAGTAAACAATGCCATGCTTGCCAATTTTCAGCAACCAATACTGTCGAATCGGAGCCAGCAACTCTTGAGAAGCGAAAGGAGCAATTAAGCGCACAACAGAAATATTTGCAGCTGCCAACCTATAGCCCACGTGATCCTAAGCCAAAACAAAAATGTACTCTTTCACTCTTAGATCAGCTAGCGTGTTTTATTTGAAAACAATGTTTTGTTTAAATATGGTAAACATTTAAGAGCAGGAATCGCGTGTCAAATCTGGCCTCGCCCTTGCACTGACCAACAGACGTGGTATCGATATCACGTGTGGCATCAGAATGAGCCGAAAATATCCTTACTTAACAATCATACCCTGCCCATAGAATAACGAAGCAAATCAAACGATTTAAAGTCCAGAACAAATATAACAATTACTCACTGGCGTAATATGGCAGTCGACTAAGTCACGCGCTTGTCTTGTGCTAACAGGTGGCTGGTCTTATCCGTGCTGTTTAGTTCACTTGTCCGAGTAGCTTAATGAATCATTGGTGTCGGATTTCGAACAGAAATGGATTGTGCTACCTGACCCACACCCGCGGTGAATTCGTAAATGTCGTCCTCTTTGAACAGTTTTTATTGCGATTTCCTGAGAACGCGTATTTCTGCCGCAAGTCTGACCGTTCTGGTAACTTGATAAATTTTCTGGAATACCGGAGTTCTTGAGTCACGCGTCTCAACGGAATCATTCAGGAGTTGTTCCTTGCCATGTTGGTTGGGTACACCTTTCTCCAAAAACAAACAAACAGACACAAAGCTACCACGACACCCTCTTCCCAATACACAGCGCCGGGAACAACTTTCAGATGCATGCATCGTTTTCACAGAAGCCAGGGTGTACACCTCTGATGAAACTGCGTCTTTTTCCCGCTAAGTTTGAAAAAAGTTGTGTGCCAAGGTTTGGGAAGTCTTTCGCCACTTGCAGTGAGACTAACTTGTTTTGGGTCAAAATCAATATGTTGTGATAGCTTCAAAATTTCCTAAATTTACTCATTCGAATTCATCGTTGCAGGTAAGGGCAAGCAACGAAGACAACATTGATCGATAAATCTGTCGCAACAACCGTCAGATGATGTGGAAAGACTGATGGATATTGCAGTCAGACGAATGTAGTCGATAACCAGTACGCTATCGCCGGGTAAAAGCAGTACGTATTCATGGGTGTAAGCAGTCCTACGATCTTTTAAAACGGAAGATAAAGTGTTTGTGCTCATATCATAGGTAGATCACTAATTTTGCCTCCAAATTTCAGACTAATCCAGCTTTGAAGAAACTGCAAACGTGTTTGAAACTACAACTTTGGGTCACAGTCGGGACGTAAAGACCGGCAGAGTATTATTCGTAAGATTATACGGCACAGCTCTTGACTGATTTTAACAACGATGCGGATTGTTTTTCAAATAAAATTAGCCATTCGAATATCTTATTGAGTCCTGCATAAGGTCATGCTTGTTTAAGTATTTAGCGGCTGTGACCGTTAATTGTTGTGACTACTACGGCCTGTTGAATCTGAATGATGGCTACTTTTATTCGCATGAAACAGCGTGTTTTAATCGGGATGAGTTTCTTTCAATGACCGCGACACATTGAGAAGCAGTGCTGCAGAACAGATAAGTAACAGGTCTGATCTCACAGCAATCAACCGTAAGTTTCAAACGTCGGTTTTGAAACTTTATTTCCGAGGTTGAGGTGATCTCTGTAGTTAGCTGATTGAGCGTTCCTTTCGGCTTTGTTTCAGCTGAACGACGCAGTCCAACCATAAACTATCGCGTTTCACTTAACAAGCCTGCTTATGTAGTTGGGCGGTTCACAACAAACAGGTCTGTTGTCCCTTTCAATACGAGACTTCACCCGTTGAATAGGACAAGTTTGTAATGGGTTGGGTTTCGGCCTGGAAATTCCACCCACAATGTGTTTTACACTAGGACCGCACTATTGTGTTTGCAATCGCGACACAGCGCCTCGACGTTTTTGTTTAAGCCGCAATGCCTTCCGCCAAGTCGGTATTGAATTTGGTAGTGTTTAGAGGTACACAGCGTAGTGGAAACAAACGGAATAACGACCAAAAATAACCTTGGGGCTCCCGGCTGAAAGAGCAAGGGAAAAGTAAATGACTTTTTATGATAAGTGGCTTTTTTTATGAAAAACTGGCTCAAACCGGCACATGTCAGCAAATAATTGCTTGTCTACAAATCGAAAATTGACATACGTAGTTGATATAAAGCAATATGTCAGCATTTAGGGTCAATAGTAATACCTCAGTTTTCACAGCAGCAATGCATGTTATAACTGCTTAGCAAAAAAAAAAAAACAAGTTCCCTCCACGTATGAAAACAGTACACGCGCTAAAAATTTGAGCATATGTGAATAGCCTATACCAAGATATTAGCAAAACCGGGAAAATGCAAGCGATGGCTTCTACAGATATCTGCTCTTACGTGTGGGCTTTGCTATTTGGTTCTTTACTCTAAACAACAAATAATCGAAACTGTTGACGAAATTTGTTATTGCTGATCCCAGCACCGATTCCATCCAAAGCCAAAACTACAATCGACTCCAGCACTAAAATCCACCCATTTTTGAAACTGTAAAAGGGTACAAGGATCCATTTACCACTACATGTCATAACAAGAGTTGCAAGCACTAACACAGCGAAACATAATAACATTCTGTCAAGAAGACGCAATTTATAAGAAGCAGTATCAATCAAGTCTGGAATTCAAAAGTACGACTCCCCAGGACTTAAAAATAATTACCTTGGTTTTTGAAGATTTATCTGTGTTCAACTATTTATGCAACAAAAATCCATGTTCTGCCATCAATTTCGCTGCTTAACATTTTCTGAAACGTTTTGCCTATTCATCAAACAGCCCTGGAATCATAGAGCAAAAAGTTCTTTGTACTTCTGGCTTGGCGCGAACATGCATTTGCGGTACGTTGCAATGAAATATGTACTTTATCAACGCGTTTCTCTTCAATAAAAGACTTTTTCATCTGCATCATTACGATTATCAGAAACTTGATACGCCAAGCAAAAGTTCTCGAGAAAGTTCAAATTTTCTTTTCATGAGAAAGGATGAAAGAAAAAAGAAGTGAACGCAGAAAAAATGATGATTTACGGCGAATGCGGTTCAAAAATATTGCCAGCTTTTGCAAAAACTTAGCACAGTTCGTAGTTTTGCGTAGGGTTGTGACAAAATACACGGAAAAGTATTTCATCTTCATTCTAACATTTGGGGAAATTCGCTTTAGTATTATACCACATCATAAGCTATAAATGCGAATTCTCTGTGCAGACATTTTCTTTGTAATTCACTGAAAGTGTTTTTGCAATATATAAGTCTTTACTTCACCACAAAGCCTTTAGCGCATGAGCTTCCTACAGGAAAATCATTCTTGGAAATGCCATATTTTCCAACAACCAAAAGTCACTGGATGAAAACCAAATACTAATGGAAAACACATCAACGCAGTGCTTTAAATACAGAAACTTTAGAGACAATGGGTTGAAACAGTTAAGCTACAGCTGCTTGTGTTAAATCAGTGGTGTCTGCAGCAGGGTGATTGGAGCACCCGCTTTATCGAATTTAAGCGAACAAGCGCAGTTGTGTTTCACGCAAGTAAAGTTGCAGAGCATGAAGCCAGGAGGCAAGAGCATTTTACAATGAAAGGGAATTTCCTATCAGAATTCTGGCCGATAAGGGGACCTACTGAGCTTGTCAACAGAAAAACGTTTTTGTTGCTTTTGCCACGCAAAACCTAACAACTGAAAACAATCCGGCCGTAATTTGACACGAGTCGATTCGGAAACGTTTTAGCGCACTGGTAAAGATAAGGCACGTGTCAGTTAGGTTGACTTGATGATTGTTTAAATACAGGCAATAGAGCAATTCATTGGATTTCCAGAGCGATTTGATGAACTTACTGTGAGAAAGTATCCCACCATAAGCTTGTGTTGCTGTCACTATTTTTGTAGTGAATTTTGCAAAACTCTTCAGTGTTGTGTAAAGCTTGATACGCTTCCAAAAGCGGAATAACAAACTTTATACAATACAGGAACTATGTTAGTTAGTAATACAAAATAGCCCAGATGACACCTTGGTGTTTATTACTATTCCAGACAACCACACCTGCTGGGTACAGTTGTAACTGCCCATAGTGTAAGGAGATTTGTTACACACGTTCGTTTCTCATGTTATGAATATTTGTCAAAAAAATGATGTAGAATTTTCACTAAGGCATCACTAAAAATATTTTCTCCTTTGTGGAAAGAGGGCCTTATGAAGTGGGGCTCAATCGAATCCAAGCGTTTCTTTAAGATCTTTTCAGTATCTGTGTTGTACGCGGTATTACGTACTCAAAAAAAAACGGTTTATCCTAGGTTGGTTGCAGCCAATAAATTTCGTTTTTACTCCAATCAAACTTTTCCGCTGTTGGTCGATTAAATCAAGCGTAAAGTCCGACCACGCAAGCACTCATTATGGAAACCCTTATTAAACAGTGACTTTGAGCAGGGTGTTTGGAGGTATACACAAGGATGTAAGCTGCCTACTAACCGAACACGCTTAACTCGACAGCAGGGGAGGATCCAGGGGGGGGGGCGATTGGGAAAGCAACATTTTTCACAATGAATTTGTACAATTCGGAAAGAAAGCAGCGTTCGCGATATAAGGCAATTTTACCGTCCACTGTTTTGTCACAGCAGTGTTGTGAAGTATACCTCATCTTTTTTACAGTAGTGAAACCATAATGAGACTTGACTGCCAAATATTACTGAAATCGCCCCCCCTAAACTTACTGGCTTTATCCGCCCCTGCCCGACAGAAAGGAGCAAAGAAGTTTTTTTGGTTCCACACTAAAAAAGTATACTGTTGGGATTTTGGATCAATTGCAGATAACTTTACTATACCTTGCATCGGATACGACACAAGACTTATTCATTTAACATGTGTAATGTAAGATTGCCGCGTTTACAGACTCGCGTGTGTAGGGTCAGGTAACCTGCTTAACAGCAATTGACACAACAGCCTAATCGGGTGACACACCTTATGCAGAAAATGCAGCTCTTTGTGCAAATGGGCGTACACAGGGTGAAATGAAACAGAACCAGGCTTGTCCATGGGAATGGGACAGTGGACTTGAAATTTGTCCCTTGTCTCATAGACAGTAATTTTGACGTCATACCAGGAATTTTGTGATGTTGAATATCATTATGGTATGCTCACAGCACAGTAACTGTTAGACGCAAATGCTCAGTGCCATACGATACTACGGTAGTGATGCGAAGCACTCGAAAGTTAGGTTTTGGGTCCTGTTCAGGTGACAACTCAAAAAAGGTTCACCCAATTTTCATTGCCCCTAATTGCGGGAATAGGGCGTTTTAGCTACGGCTCTGTAGAAGCTAGATAATAGACATGAACATGATATAATGAACTTTGTGTTATTACCTTCAGGTTAATCCCATGCTGGGCGGGCAGTCACAAGTTTCCATGGCATGTGAATATCCCATGGACAAGCCTGACGGAAACTGCCAAAAATTTTGATACGTTGTTGCACAAAATTTTTAATGTTTCACAACACAACAAGCCTCCCGATCTTGCTTCTCGTATTTTTTTCTATTGCCCTGAAAATTCAAATGTTGCTGTTGTTCGCCTGGTTTTCACAATTTTGCAGTGCTAGAGGGGCGTTCCTTTTTCCAGAACCCCTTTGTCGTACGCCTATGATCACTGCTGAAGTAGAACATTGTCATGCTTTTAGTTTGTGGTGGTTTCGTAACTTCAGTGGACACGTTTTACTGAGTACTGAAATAAGTTTTTTTTTCTCTATAGCTTCTTATTCGCTCATATACACTAAGATTGAGGTTTTCTTGAGGATTTTGTACGGCAACACTTGTAGTTCTGATCTCTATTGTTGCAACACTACAAAAGCGTGCATCGCCATCACCATAGTGGTCCAAGCGTTTTTGATGCTTCGGAAAAAACTGCAGGCTCTATCGTTTTTATGTGCTACCATAGCGTGAGATCTATCGCCATATGTCGCCTGTCCACTGCCCAGGTGCAGCCTGAGGTCTACCGCGTGACCTTATTGGTCAGTTTCCATTCAACATTGAAACACCCATCCCTGATCATTTTTACTGGAATGTGATTAAAAACAATTTCAATTGTCTATTTGTGCCATTCTTAGAAGATGTACGAAGTGTGTATCGCTAGAATAAATGTATGGAAATATATGATGACATGTTTACTTTTACCTTTCTTCCTTTAATATTAATGCAAGTAGAAATCATAGCACATGTACAAATTAAGTGTGAATGAAAAAAAATAAATATATGAATGGATAATGCATCGGCAGACCTAAGGCTATAGCACTAACTGGAGGTAGACCTCACGCTATAGTAAGCACCGCTTTCTATTACACACTCGTACTGTAGTTTTCTTCTTAACACTCTACGCAGTCAGAATGCATGCTTCCAAATTGACCCCACGTTTGACAACTAATGATCCTATAGGCCAGCGGTTCCTAAACTTTTTTAGGGCAGCCTAAATCTGAGTTTGGTGGACACCCGGCGATCCAAGACGCAAGCATCGTATAAAAATATATTGATTGTATGGGTGACTTTTGGCAGTAAGTTGCTAAGTTCGATTTCAAAGTTAGAAATTTACTCTTTTCTCAAGTACCTATACACTGCAGAGAGGCACAGACAAGCAGGTGACGTTGAAAATACACAGTTCAGTTTTGGATCGCCTCGACGCGACCCATTTTTGACCCTTCGCGACCCATACTTTGGCAACCGCTGCTATAGGCACTTACATTAGTTCCCTCTAAGGGCGATCCAAGTTGTTGACATATACAGGTTTGAGGAACCCAAAGACACGCAAATGCTTTTTAATCTTTCCTGCCCTTCAACTTTTGCAAATACTGTGCCGTTTTTGCCATGATTTTTATACAAAACACGTGGCAACCCGCGGTTAAAATAACGTGAATAACTTGAGCTACAACCCGATAAACACATAAGGAGTACTTCGCTAAAACTGTGGTCATGCTTCTGCACCATGAATAGTGAAAAGGAGACGTGATTTGTGACAATGACAAATACTTGTTTCAATCAAATGATCGATTTCTAAAAATAAGTTTCATCGACACCAGTCGTTACTTTTAAACCAAGTGAAATTCTGGGGTTTTACAGCGAAATTTGTGTAGGACGTCAGAATAAAAACTTAATGCTTGACTTGGCACTCTCTTTCAAGCCTTATTTTTGCGGTTATGTGACATATTCAAAATAGACAAAAGTGTAAAATATTCTTTGCGGAACAGTTGTTGTTGACCAATGTGCTTCTTGTTTTCATGCCAAATTGCAAAAACAAAAACAGGGACTTTTTGAGCCATTGGGTTTGTTGAACTAACTACATTGACAATTGGGAAAAATTTACTGCGTGGATTAAATTTTTACATCATAATTATATACATAATATATAAAAATTTATCCTAATCGCAAATATAAAAAAAGACAATTTTTGACTTTCAAAAAGACAATTTTTAAAGGAGGTTTTGTTTAACCAGGAAAGGGATACTAAAAGTAGTCTCGTATTTGTTGACAAATACTTGAAGACAATTTTTGAAAGGCCTAATTTTTAACTTTTGCTTCTCAATCTGTGGTAAAATGGTTCACTAGAGTAGCAAAACTGTTGTGGCCCTCTGTTAATTCCAATATAATTATTCTACTGATTCAGGGATAGATCTGATCTCGGACAAGAGAAAGACTCGCAACGCATAAGGAGCTTCTCCGAAACTACATTAAAAAGTAAAGCAGAACTGGACCTTAGCGGCAGACTGGAAAGAAAAAACTCTAGATTGATTGAAACATTTGGGCCTCTCTCAGAAAACTCTTCTCCACCCCAAGCTGGTTACGGGCCTGGGTACAATCCTGCTCTCTCATGTATCATGTCATCAAAGTTACGGAACTGGCGTCACCTAAGTTGATCCAGTCCCTTTTTCTGACTCACAAGCAGTGGCGGATTAAAGAGGGTGCTGACTCGGCTACAGCCAGGGGCCCCCAACATTTAGGGGGCCCCCAATCCCTAAGTTTGTAAAAAACAGTAATATGTGAACAATACACAAAACGCTGTAATAGATACCATCGCCAATTGGAACTAATAAGTAGGCGCTCTGTGCTCACTCATTGAAATTGTTTCGTTGACATAGAAGTAGTTGATTTTTGACGTGTGGTCTGACCGACACTCTCTAACAAGTTAGTACTCTAAGGTCTAAAAAATTAACGTATTCCATCTGCTTGTCTTATTTTGGTTTCCGATGTGCATGTGATATCGACGTCATTTGAACATCGGTCCTGCATAATCATATTTTAGCTTAGGATAATCAATAGTGGTGTTATAAGGCAGGACTGCCAGAGTTGGTATATACGCCACATATATTGTATATATCTTCGTGCACTTTCATGTATCTGTGCGTTCTTTGTTACTGCAATGCATGTTTGAAGTCTAGCGCGTTGCGTGTGGGAGTGAAGACCATACACTATATACAATGTCAAATGGTAGTTTAATACCAATTCTGGTACTATTTACTTCCAAGATGCAAGTTTGGGCATTTTGGTGCATACTACTTTTATGTGAATCGCTACTATTTCGTACAATTCTTGATGAATGACTTAAAACAGAATAAACGCAATAATAAAAAGTAATGTCGGCAGATGTGGAGTTACTTAAAACGTTAACTGAATAAGAATTAAACTGTATCAAGCATGTCTTAGTTCTGTTTACATTTCGTTCAAGTAACTATAAGCTCTCTCACGCTAAACTCAATGACTCATTCGATTTACGACTTTAGTAAGTCGTGAGATGTGCTTTTAGTTAAGAATTTTGTTGAGTGCCATTTTATATTTTAAGTGCAGTGGAAAAATAAAAACAATTCAGTAGTGTTACGTCTTATGAATGAACGTAAAACCATAAGTAATAAATGAACGTGAGTTTCACAACAGTTACTGATAAGCGAGTGTATGTTCTTGTTCTTACTAATAGTCTTACTTATTTGTCATTGATTGTGAACAGAAAAATTAAATACTGAATTGCAATGAGTACAATTATTATTTTTACCATATCAATTTAGGACATGTCAAACTGGGCTATTATGGTAGGTAAGGTTAAAATTTGGTTAAGTTACTTTTAAGGTTATGTTGGTGTGATTTTGGTCGGGAATCTGGTATGGAAAGCTGATTTTTCAGAAAATAATTTTTAAAGAAAATTTTATGTTCCTCAAAAATGTCATTTGGATATGTATATACAGTGGAACCCCGCTAGCACGACCACCCTTGACGGCACTCAATTGGTCGTGTTAGCGGGGCTGGGGTGGTCGCGTCACACTTACATTCCTAAAGGTTTCATATATTATCGCGATCATTTCATTTCTACAATTCTTTCCTTGCTTGTAAGTTATTTAGCTTTGTCTTACATACTGCCATAGCCTATCATTACTGTACTATAAAATCACACAACGGAAAAAGTCGATGTCGGCAGTAAAAATTCCAGAAGAGTTTACAGTATGAGTTTGTTACGTCACATCGGCACTGCGCTTGCACTCACGCCTACATCCCTGTATGTATCCACGATGCTTCAGGACAACGTGATGCAGTTGAGCAAATTGCTGCTGACAGGTTACCAGTTTTCCAGAGTAAGGATACCGATAGAATATGGTGCTCGTGTTACGCCAGGGGTTCCCAACCTGGGGTACATGTAGCCCTAGGGTAGTGGTGCTCACACTTTTTGGCTCGTGGGCCACATTTGTCTTTCAGAAACCCTTCGCGGGCCACAAGAATTAATAATCTCAATAAAAATTCTCTAAAAA
>Ga0210059_1014778_pt1 | contig 11485 bp, 9 predicted proteins | sample Ectturendosymbi2_FD_188042 | JGI IMG/M metagenome (GOLD analysis project Ga0210059, IMG submission 188042) | Ecteinascidia turbinata endosymbiont from Florida, USA - Sample 2 (SPAdes) (version 2) | ecosystem: Host-associated > Tunicates > Ascidians > Unclassified | place: Key West, Florida... | reverse complement strand
CGATACAGATCCGAAACCATCATCATTACCATATTCCCTGGTTTTGAGCCTACCTATTGCCTATATAATTACTAAATTTAACAAATATGGCAAAAAAATTGTTATTGTGATTAGAGTCTGGTATGATGATGGTTTTGGATTTTCGGATCTGGATCAGATTATGTTTTGAGCAAAATTTTCGGATCAGGATCGGATTCGGATACCATTGAAATTTTTCGGAGCGGATCGGATTATCAAATTTCAATATCCGCACAACACTGATATAACAGCAGTAGTATTTTTGTTTACTCCGATTTTGTCTCCCTTGAACAAGAGTGGCGGGAGTAACCTTGCTGGTGGAACGAAATCATTGCCTCAATTTTTGACGTCATTTCCGATTTTGGTTATGTATCTATTTGGTGTCAAGTGGGTCAAAAAATCAAGTGGGTCTGGGAATCCAGACATTGTGACGTCGCTTTGGTTGGACAATAAAAAAAGAAAACATCTGTGATGACATTTTTCTACTTTATTTCAAACTCTTATCTAACAACTTTATTCAGTCAGCTTCATTTAAAAACGTTGTTACTGTAAGTGTTGACGCTGATTTCATATGATTGTTAGTTTTTATTTAGCTGTGTTGACATGCTGCTACTTCATTGTTAGCTCAAGGGACATGAACGTGTTGTGAACACAAAGCAATCCGAAGATGCCGAGATCCACCACACTGCCTTATCATTTCGTTCTTTCCCCTTGACGTGAAAGATTGTCCTGCTGGTAAAGTCTTGAAACGTATTTATCGCAATTTTAAAGCAGAACTGAACAATGTGCTTTAAGAGTTAACTTCGCACATCATCCTGCACAGAATGCAGGTGAAACTTGGACTTGCTACAGGACGACGTCAATCTTATTTACGATAATTCTTGTTGCGTAACCTCTAGCTTTTCCCTACGGTTTGTCATTAGTCGTGAAGACCTTTTCATAAAATGCCAGCCAAGTGGCAAAACTGTTTTATTTCTTATCGACTGATCCCGTTGTTCTTCACCAGAAGCAAAATCACATGCGGTTCAAAATTCACTATTTCAGTCATGGCGTTTCGAGGTTTTTGAGTCCTGGACATGACATTCAACCAGGGCCGGCGTTAGCAAGCGCGGGGCCCAATTTAGAACACTTTTGCGGGGCCCCACTCACTGGTGTGCAGAAATTTTTGAGGAGCATGGCGTAATGCAGTGGTACTCAAACGTTTTGGCTCGTGGGCCACATTTGTCTTTCAGAAACCCTTCGCGGGCCACAATAATTAATAATCTCAATAAAAATTTCTCTTAAATGATTAAAGTGGTAAGTTTTCTTTCCAATGAAAATTGCTTCGTGGGTCACTCCAGAGGGCCTTGCGGGCCACATGTCGCCCGCGGGTCGCGGTTTGAGCACCACTGGCGTAATGATATAAATCTGTGATGTTACAATGCGAGGCCCGAAAGGTTGACGCCAAGACCTCTCCAGCAGAGGCTTCAATGGACAGCGCCCTAAATCCAATAGATCACATAATTACAACCCTCATCAATGCCTCCTCGGGAGCTACGAGTGCAGTATCTCCAGAGAGGAGATGTATTGAATGCTGTGCTAGTGGATATCCAGAGCTGAAAAGTTTGCAGTACAGTAGTAACAAAAGATTCTATTTTTCCAGGCCAGGAATAATAGCCATGGATTGCCTTTGATGGTGTTTTTTGTATTCTTTTGCAGTGAAACTTTGAAAACTGTGTCCCATCACTCTCGTTCTGGGGAGATCTTCTATCATGATTGCAGGCGGTCCTATTTGGGCTACGTGGTTCGGGGTAGTCCCTAACTTTCCAACTTATGACTTCTAAGTAGCAGAATCATTTGTTCATCCATATTTTGAATTTTCTTGCTCGCATGCCTAGTCAGATCCGACGAGGTTTCTTGTTTTTCAAAATTAACACATTCGAAACGACTTGTATCACTTCCCGTACATCAATTTCCAATTTGACTGTCTGGAGTAACACCACCAGGCTAGCTGCTGCGTTGTCGCCATCTTCAATGTGTTGTGGCATTGAAGGTACACCCTCAGTTGCTAAAATACGTGTCAAACGCACCTTTCGTTTTTATGCTTCGGTCTGTTTATGCTTTAGCTTCAGGCTTCTTTTGGCTGCCACGTAATATTTTCGGCCTAGGTCTCTTAGCCTTTGACTCATAATATTTAGCTTAGTTGCAGACAAAACATATTCTTAAATTAATAGCCCAAATTCGACTGTACAAAACACCTGGCTGTCACTGGATAAATTACACGTGGAAAATGGTTACAGTGAAAAACACTTAATAGAGCATCGATTAAAGGAGTAGGCTGCAAACTGCTTATAAGAGCAGTTTTTGAATATCCCGGAGAAGGTTAAAAAAGTATTTTCTCCATTAACACTAAAGAAACATATGAAGGATTGTAGATCTCCCATTAAGTTTAAACCTACTTTTTAATTTTACAAAACAGGCAAGCACTACAATAGCCTCAAACTTCCACAAACGTTTTTCAATTTTCCACCTTTCCAGACTTTTGCAACTTTAATTTGTTTGGCTATGTCCATCTCAGAAATTACAACACCATTCTGTGAGTTTGATGCCACAATCCTTGTGTCAGTAGTGTTTCATGATGCAATTTTCACTACAAGAACATCATGAGGCTTACTTCGCTTGAACGAAATACGTCACTTCTGTTTGCAAATTGCTTAACTGTGAGTGCAAACGGCTTCCACTGCTAGTAATTTTCTGTTACTATTTAAAACTAATTTTATTTCAAACGTTTTCGCCAATCTCAGGTTGCCTCATTGAATCGTTACTAATGGGAAAATGAACAACGCTATTAAACGACTGACTAAGCAGCACGCATATGCAATTACGAAGCAAGAATAGAGTTCACATGCCATGATCACCATATTATTGCTTGTTCGCGCCACATATATGTATGGTGTTGTTCTTCGCACACATCCCGTTCGTGGTGAATCACACATTCAAGGCAACACCACCGGAGAGTTGCAACAATTCCGGTGTGACGAATGCGCACGCGGTGATAACTTGTGTGTGAAGAAGACGTTGCAAAACTTGCGAAAGTGCAGGACACGCAAACAAAAAATATTTACAGTGCAATCCAAGTCACAATCAGCAAACAAGACACGTTTGACATGCAGGAAAACGGCAATTTTTTGGCTTTTTGTGGTCAGGTTTGCGCGGATAACTCTTAAGCTTGGAAGTCAAGCTTTCTTGGCGCCAGTGGATTAAAAACCGTTAAGACTTCCGGCAAAGTCAGGGTGCTTCTGTAGTTTTCACGACTCGCATGAACATGAAGACGCGGATTAATAAGTTCGGAGAAAGATGTGGGAAAGAAAGCATTAATGAGCCATCTGGAATCTTCCGTGCAGTGGAAGTGGGAGGGCAACGTTTACCTGCAATACATCAAATGTTAGTTTTGAAAAATATTAACTTCATATAAACAGAACTGAAATAAAGCGTCAGCTCTAAGAAACCGATGGGAAATCAATTTTAACAAATATAGATTAAGCTCAAAACCAAAAACAATTAAATTCAAACAATCATTTCCTTGAACTTTCATTCGGGTGGCATTTTCACCAAACCGGCTGGTTCTTCCAGTAACCTACTTCCCGCCATTTTTAGCAGTATTTTCTATTACGCTAACGTTCTGCAATCCGCAACTACAGAGTATGAAAAGGTATCTAAGCATTTACAGCCTCAACTGCAGACGCTCACTGCAGGCAATGACGTATGGCGATGGCTGAACGACTATTAATGGAGTGGAATATGAAGATTCGAGTGCAAACCATTGCAACGCGATCAAGCGAGTAAACAGGGTTAATGAGGACGGGGGCGATTTTGGGAAAGGTGGTGCAGCACTTGCTGCGGCGCGAGCAATAGTAGAATATTTGCAGGCGCCCTGGTTAAAATACCGATGTTTTTAAAGCACATTTCCGTGGCTATCGAGATTCGAACCTCTGCCCTGGCGATTTCGGTGAAAGTCTTGGCATCGAGCATCACGAGGAAGATGGGTTGATCTGGGAGGAGGTTGATCACAGTCGAGAGGATGATCCCATCATCTTCATCAGTTCCTCCAGGACGTTGCACGAAGATTGGTTCTGAAGGAACGCAGTCCTGAAACAGATGCATGATTCGCATAGGAATGTAACGTAACGATCACCACACAAAACCAAACATGTCAACTTGTGACTGACTCCAATACAATCAACGCCAAGATATCAAACAACTGCTGTTGCTGGCGACATATGAGCCTCGCATCAACGCAATCAATCGACGAAATAAAACACGCGCGACAACGACGCAGTTTTCTTTCATAAAACGTTAAATGTCTTGAATTGGAGAAACGGTGACAAAATTCTGCGGACGTTAACTCCTTTTAGTTAGATTTTTCGCGCATGAGTTTTTTCGGAAGTTGTATGCAGGTCAAAATTCTGAAAAAGTAGGATTGAGCGGGAAAATGGTTGCTTGACTGAAGCTTATTGATCAAAAGCGCGATCCTTAACATTTTAGGCAACAGATTCTGTCAAATAAAACAACCTTTTCTTTCCAAACAACGACTTCTTTTGTATCAGCATTGACTTTGACGAGATGATCACAGGGGAAGATGTCGCGCTGAGCAACGGCGTAGAAATATCTGCGCACATCAGTTAATCTTTTATCGCAGAACGCTCCTTGATCTATATGAGCTCTATGCGCGACTGAACGTCGAATTAAGGCTGAAAACGACGAGAATGCCTGTTCCGCCACCGCCCGGGGCCAGAAACACGAAGTTTAGATTTGTTATCAGCTAATCAATAGAAACAACACAAAAAGCCATGTTGCAATAAAGAGACCGATTGTCAGAGAACAATAGAATAAATGTAAACAAACTGGCAATATAATCGATTAATGCAAACAAGGTTGTCACTGCGAGAAAAAAGATTGCAAATATAGGTCAACATGGGTTCAAACCCGTAGCCTTAGGGTCAACATGGGTTCAAACCCGTAGTCACGGAGGGCGTTCGGAGGCAGTGCCCCACTAAACTTTTGTGCCCTGCCAAATTGCGTTGCGCCTTGAAAAATTTGATTTCAACCTGTATTAATCTTGCCCCCCTAAAAATGCATTTTCTTCCCCAAACCCTGAAACCTGATTACGGGCCTGGGCGCTATAATTCCTGTCCTACTGAACACCCACTTCTCACATCAAACCATTACAAATGGTTTAGTCGTGGATGGAAAGCGAAGAAAAATTTACAAAATAATACTGTACAGCAAGGTTGCAGAGTCGGAGGAAAAATGTCCGACTCTGACCTTTACAAAATGTCCGACTCCTTAACATAACGTGAATGAAGTTCGGCTGCCAACAATTTTGTAGCAACTAGGAGTCAATGGAAATCGTGGAACACAGCAAAAATTATGTTTCATTAACAGTTTCTGAAGAAACTGAAACCAATTTAGCAGGCACTTGCAACTCAGGAGTGTGATGTGAAAATATGATTCAATTCGACTTCCGGAGTCGGATTTTTTGTCAGACCCTAATTCCTAGTGCTCTTAGGAATCCGACTCCATCCAAAAACCTCCACCACCTTGCGACTCCCCAACCGCTGCTGCTGCTGCTGTACACAAGCAAGCTCTCAACAGTCAATGCAACAAATTGAAAGATCTCACTTGTGCTTCCTGCCGTTGCAGCTGTAATTGATCCGGGGCAATTCCATGCTGCTTGTCGTCTCTTCTACTAACAACTCAGGTTCTAAAAACACACTTCCATCGTCTTGTAACTTGGCTGATGCTTTGTAGCCTTCAATGTTCACCAGGCTTGTTCCTGAGCAACATGTTACATTGTGGCATCTTCACAAGCGTTTCTCTTTCGCCAGTGAACGAGTATTAAAATGTCAAGAGTTCTCTAGCGCTGACTGCGTTTCCACAACCGCAAACACTTTGCAAAAAAGCATTGTTTGCAGCCCAAGGAACTTTATTGTGCAAGGCAGGTGTTGGAATGTTTAAGCCACGAGTGGCAACTGATGCTGTTGCAACCTCTTCGCTGACGTTGCGTTGAATGTGCGGCTCACCACGAATGGAATGTGCGCGAAGAATAGCACCACATATATGTGGCGCGAACAAGCAATAACAGAGTGATCATGGCATGTGATCTCTGTTGTTGCTTGCTGTCACAGTGTGAAGCTTTGCGCAGATGCCACTCGGGCTTTCCGATCGCAACAGTGCGAACGATAGGTCTGATTTGTTGCTACTGGGTGGCAAGCTGTTCTATAAGATGGTTTAAATCACAGGTGTGGAACCTTTTTGCTGTCATGAGCCGAACAATGTGTCCAAGTATCACGGACGGGGAGAAAACCAATTAACAATCTTATGTTATGATGCCAAAAACAAACTACACACACCTTTTTCACTTCATGAAAATGAAGAAAACTATGAACAAGAGAAATGTATCTTGAAATTCTGATGCGGCAGCAGTTGATATGCTGCGGGACGCATTGACCCCACTCCTTGTTTAGAAACTTGTTTCAATAACACGCCACATACTTTGCTCAACTTATTACAGAAGTTGAGTGAAGTGTTCAAACAAGCGCGACAGTTGCATTAGTGCTTCAATGAAACACATGCTTCAACTCGTGTGATGCCGTTGAAAGGAAATCAACGTCCGCGAAGGCAACAGTTGTCGGTTAATTTTTGTTGTCCCGACTCGAAAGCAAGGAAACGTGTGCCACAGAATCTCAGTGAAAAGACAATCGCTTTGAGAAGTCTCCAAAGCGGGTTCATGCGAATATTATGGTCGTAGAGTCGCGCCCAGTGGTCAGTAGACCACACTTCGCATCCCCTACATAGCCCCTAAACAGGCGTGGCCAATAAGCTGGGACCAGGTCGAGACTGATGGACTGTCAGAGTGGGAAAAAATTCCCACCTGCTCATCGGTTTCCTTTGCTTAGATCAGCTATGTCCAACCCACGGCGCTCGGGCTGCATGCGGCCCAGACGAAGGCTTTGTGCGGCCCTGTTCAGGTTTCGCTTCAGTAAAAGTAATCTACATACTGACAACCTGTCCTTATTTTGATAATCTTTAATTTGACAACTTGCATCAAAGATGCAGGTTGTCCTATGTGCCGTTTTATCACGTCTGTTACCATTGCAGTTATGATTCGAACGCTTTCAGTACATTAACTTAAGCTAAATTTAGTTCGCTAAGATCAAAGTAAGGCATTCAATGCGCGGCCCTCAATAAAATGTTATTCAATGTGCTGCCCTGGTCAAGATAGTGACATGATTTTTGGCTCAGTAAGCTATTTGGGTTGAACATAGCTAGTTTGGACTATCGTAAACAAGATTGAAGCCAACCTTGTTGCAAGTCAAATTTTCACCCGCCTTCTTCGCAAGATAATGTGAAATGTGAACACTTTCGAACATTCAATTGACCATCGACATACGTAGATAAAATTTAGAGCGCATTGTTCAGCTTCCACCGTAAAATTGTGACAAATACGTTTCAAAACTTTACCGACAGTACAATCTTTCACGTCGAGGGGAAGAACGAAGCGATATGGCAGCGTGGTGGATCCCGGCATGTTCGGGTTGCTTTGTGTTCGCAACACGTTCAAGTCCCTTCAGCGAACAATGAAGTAGCAACATGTCAACACAACTGAATAAAAACTATATTTAGATCAGCTCCAGGAACAGCAAAGACGAAGTGCTCAGCTCCGCTGTTGACAAAACAACTTAATCATGTGAAATCAGCGTTAAAGCTTACAAGAATTTTTAAATGAAACGAACAGAATAAGGTTGAAAGAGTTGAGAATGACGTTTAAAAATGTCGTCATAGGTGTTTCGTATTTTTTGTTGTCCTACCAAAGTTATGTTACAAAATCTAGATTGTCAGATTTCCTTTGACTTTTTCTGATCATTACACCATATAGATACACAGACAAAGTCAGAAATGACATTACAATTCACTTAATAATTCCGTTCAAGCACAATGGAGGCAATTCCGGCCACTCCCGTTAAACGGGGACAAAACCGGTTAAAATTAAAATATTACTACTGCTGCTAAATTTGCGCGGTTTAGTCATAAAGTTCTGGCCTGTGCAGAAGCGCTTGGCTCGATAAACGTTTACAACTGTTTTTGCATTATTATGGATCAGTGGGTGATCCTTCCCTGTGGGATGAATTCGGCGGCAAGCGAAACAAATTGATTGTGCCGCAACAATGACAGATAGCTGGGTCACTCTGCTCAGAGGTTCCCACATGCTGAACATGTTGCATTTTTGACCATGTTGCAACTTATTCAAAGGCTTATCTTCGCTAAATGGTGCAAATATGAAACTATAGAGCCTTCATCTTGTAAACAATGCAAAAAAACGCTTTGAAAAGCTCTCCCAAAAACAATGTAAATTCTAAATTGAGATATTGCTCACCACAGATCGGTGTAAACGGTTGGTCTGTCAGCAGCCATCATGTCAACAACCAAATATCTCATTCCGTTCTGATCAATCTCGTAACCGTTGATGTGATGAAAACAGAAGCGTGGGTTTGCTTGGTACGTGACTGGGTGTTCCGCTCGACTGCTTCTGTCGATCACGTGGAACTGCAAGTTGCCATGGAAACACACAGGTTTCAACCGTTGTCAAAAACGACAAACGTTGAAGACAACGATACTGTTATTTTTGAGATGGGATCGTCGCACGCAAAAGACAATGCTACAAACGAGATGTGCGCAACCCTTGACCCACGGTCCAAAAGTGGTACGGGTGCTGGTGATTTGTGGACCGCAGAAAAGGCCAGATTTTAAAGCAAGAATTACGGTTTTTGAAGGGCATTGCCAAGCTTCCGTGGGTGGTAAGCGAATTGTCTAACCCCCTGGGTAGCTGTGGCCCGTTGAGCCATCTGATTACCTGCAGTTGCCCGGAAGTGCTGTATGGTTGCACACCCCCTGTTCTAAACTAATCAAAAACAGTGTGGATGCGGCGTCAACTACAACCTCCAATATGTTCGCACTCTCCTTTGCCGATGTAGTGACTCCGGATGAAGTTTGTTGGTTGTTTTAAATAAGGGTCCAGACTGACAGTGCAGATAGATGGGAGAAGAAAAAGAGCACGTTTCTCCACAAGGATATTTCAACTTCATGTTCCAAGAACCAATAGCTGCCAGTGGCAGTTGTGTGGGTCACACTAATCAAAGTTCCAGATTTGGAACAAAATGCTTCGGCAAACGGCGCCATCCAATGTCACAAGACGAGTAACCCACACGGCAATTCTCATTTATTCGAGCATAAGCCGCAGTTTATAGCTATTTTTATCGTTATCTTGTGCGGCTTAAGCCAGATATAATATGCACTTGACAACGATGAAGGTCGGGTTATACTTTATCCATGCCATTCGTTTGGTTAACTGATCTCTGGCAGTGGATCTGCCGCTCACAATGTGCGTAGGTTTTTTTTTAAGGAAAATGTTGGGTACCCGATATGGATCTGTAGGGACCCGATTTCTCTGATTCTAGGGACCCGATTTTCTCTGATTTCAGGGACCATTTTTAGGGATGATAATTTTATGTGATTCCAGCGACTTGATTTGAAACTCTAGGGACCCGAATCGGGTCGGGTCCCTAAAAAGCCTTTAAAAACACCCTGAACGTGCGGTTAAACAACCCGCTGCACTACTTCGAGCTTGTGCAGGTTTGAATTTGTGCAGATATCACAAGTGCTTAGTGTCACGGCGTTTCCACAAGGGCGAGCTAGCAACCGAAGAAAGGCAAAAGTCGTTCTCGACGAAGCGTCGATCAAAAGCTTTTCATATTGTGCAGTAAAATGTGGATGGGTCAAATTCCACAATTGGTTTCAAATCCAAGTGCGTGATTCTCAATAAGGGGCAGCAATGTGTGATGCCAATTAAATCCGGACGCAACAAAAATATTGCAGTTTAACGGCGACAAAAGCTTGGTTTTGCACACACACGAGGTTTGTAAACGCAAGGTGTTGCACACCAACGAAGAAAACATCGCATTCAGACAAGACGTATTGTTGCAGCCTTTCCGGTGGCGTTGCGTTGAATGTGTGATTCACCACGAACGGAATGTGCGCGAAGAACAACACCAAATATATGTGGCGCGAACAAGCAATAACAGAGTGATCATGTCATGTGATTTCTGTTGTTGCTTGCTGCCACGGTGCGAAGCTTCGCGCACTTGATTCCGATCGCAACAAAATGGTGCTGTGAACAGGATGTGAATGTCGTGCCAGGTGCATCTTTCACACAAAGAACGTGCGATCGGTGTGGTTCGTTGTAAAAAGAGGGGATGTTGTTGCAACCTCGCCGCTGGTGTTGGGTTGATTGTGTAATTCACCACTAATGGAATGTGTGCGAAGAATAACACCATTATATACGTGGCGCGAACAAGCAATAATAGAGTGACTGTGGTGCCGGCGTGTAATCTCTGCCGATATCATCGTGTGAACGATTGAAGACAATGACCAGCGAACGTGCAGAGTGGTTGCGACGCATGATCTCTATTGCTGCTTGCTGCCACAGTGTGAAGCATTGCGCACATGCCGCTCGGGCTTTCAGATCGCAACAGTACCAAGGCTGACAGAAAATGGAGACCGCTTTTTGTCTTGGATCAATTGAATGACACCTGGGACTACAGTCTTTCTAGACATCCCATCAACTACTGTAATGAATTAACACAACATGACTGGAACTTGAAACAGCGCTAGGCGCATAACTGGTGCTTCAAAAACGATCTGTGAAACATTGCATAAATACACCCCATTACGTGTTTCACGACCAGAAGAGCAAATGAACAGAATGCGACTCACGTAGGAACCACGTGACTTGTCTTCTTCAAAACAGGACAAGGGGGAATCCCATGTGAAGTTGCTTTTGAAGAACTTGAGCACGTTGAATCGCACGAAGTGGTCGTGGATCACGAAGAAGTTCTCGGTGAGCACGAAACTGGAAGAAACCATCAACAGAAAATAAAAAACAGCACGAGATCATTTCCTGCATGCACATTTCAGATACATGGCCTTTTCTTATCAGCACCAACGAGCTGGGTAACGACAAAAGAGTATGTTTGCGAGCACGACGCGAGAAATCCTTTCTTCGGCATGTTTGACTGCGTTGACACCAGATGCACCTCGAAGTACATAACCTGCCTTAGATTCGCAATGGCAAGCGAAAAAAGTTGACTCTGGCGATTTAATGAATGTTTGTTAAACGAACTTTGTGATTGTAACCGTATCGCAAATTTTGATCTAAGGCGGTTGTTCAGCACTAAAAATATAATACGAAAACGCAGCAAAACCACTTAAATCCTATCAAACGTTACGAGGCCGCACAGTCGACGCTTTTCACGCAACAAAATAGTTGGCATGTGTGATGGTTGCTGTTCGTACGTGCATGGTCGTTGCTTGTAGTTCGATCGATCGATTGATTGTTGCAGCTGCCCGGAGCCGTCTTGCTTATCGGTAG
>Ga0210059_1014776_pt1 | contig 11487 bp, 10 predicted proteins | sample Ectturendosymbi2_FD_188042 | JGI IMG/M metagenome (GOLD analysis project Ga0210059, IMG submission 188042) | Ecteinascidia turbinata endosymbiont from Florida, USA - Sample 2 (SPAdes) (version 2) | ecosystem: Host-associated > Tunicates > Ascidians > Unclassified | place: Key West, Florida... | reverse complement strand
GTGATTTCGAACGTTGACAAAACGATGGGAGTAGTAGCGGTTTTAGGTGTAATGAAAGGGGCCCGAAGCGACAAAAGGTTTGAGAACCACTGGTTTAGCAACTTTGTAATCCTGTACACTGATTTTATGATGTGCAAAACGTCCATTTTTAAAGGTGCAGTTATACCCGGCTAAGACCGTGTTGCCGATGCCTTGTAATCACTTCACAATCGAACATGAAGAACATAAACATTTTAAAAGAGGGTCTTACAATATTCCATTTTATCTAAAAGCTCATTTCTCAGAGTAAAGTCGCAGCTATAAATATAACTAACTCCTCAGTACTTCATAAAATCTTAAGAGACGCGAATCTGTCACAGTTACAAACCTGAAAAAAGCAAAAAGAACTTTTTGTGCCATTTTCCCAAACTGACTTTCGCCAATGTAGCCTTTGGTGCAGCTGCTATTTGCACAGCACTCGTATTTCAGTTATAAAATCAGGCGACCTGTTATTTTTTCTGCAGCTTTCCGAATTACCTAGGAATTATTTCCTGGTCATCGTCTGTTGGTTGTTGGGATGTATTCGGACAAATCCTTTTGTGTTCATCCAGTGGTGCACGCAGAAAATTTTCATGGGGTTTCATTCAGTGGCATATGGTGGTTATTTGTTTGTGGTGTGCGGTCTTTGTGACGTCACAGTTTGACGTCATATTCATGTTTCCAAACCAACGTTTTGGCGAAGTTTGTTGACATAATATGCATATTCGTCTACACCAGTGGTTCCCAACCGGGGTGCTGCGGCACCCTGGGGTGCCATTTGCAATACCCAGGGATGCCGCGAGCTAATACGTTTTTTATTATATCATTGAAAAGATATTTTGAAAATGTCGCCAAAACTCAATCCAAATTGCTATGGGTTCGCCACTAGGTGCCGGAAATTATATTTCTGTTTTGTAGGGTGCCGCAAGCCTAAAAAGGTTGGGAACCACTGGTCTACACGCACTCCACTTATTTTATGTGTCATTGTACTGAATACAAACTATCAGCGTTCTAAGTTGGATATCGGAGGAGAATAAACTCAATGCTGCGACACAGGAGTTCATAACTGCAAAATTTTGGCTGCGTGTTGAAAAAAGGGAGTAAACCACTCACCACTGCGTCAGAGCAATTAACAACTGCAAAATGAGGCTGCGCTAATGTCTCATCGAATACGAGCAGTCGAACACAGGTGTGCGGCTGGACTGGCTGGCGCACACCCCGGTTGCTAAACTACACAACATGGTTGCCAACCTGTCTTCACCAAAAAAATCCAGACCTTGTCCCAAAAAAGCCAGAAAAAGTCAGATAGCAGTTTTGAGGCATATACACATAAACATACATAGCCACACTCAAAATAGACATTAAAATTCGTCAAAAACATCGATTTAACACAAGTCCAATCTTTAGAAGCATATTCTTTTCCCGTAATTACACTGTCGTGCATTTGTGTTTGTCACTAACATCGATCATTTTAGGGCAACAGTAAAATTTTGCAATATTCTGTGCACCCTGCATGGTAATAGACCCTCGTCGCAAGGGATTTGCAATGAATATGCAGCTCAGACAATGTTTTGTCAGAGCCTAGCCTATCCGACTGAAAATAAACCAGACAGAGCCAGATTTTTTGGCTTTTTTTATTTCCAAAAAAAGCCAAATGTGTTTGTGAAAAAGCCCGAATTTCAAAATCTGGCTTCAAAAAAGCCAAATTGGCAACCCTGCTGCACAAGAATTGAGAATGCGCACAAGGTACACAAGAAAACTTTCACTTTTTTGTTATGTAAGAAGTCCAGAAAACTTAGTTTTCCTTTACCCCTGCTGAGACATTACGAAATGCCTGAATGCTTCTATGTTAAAAGCTGCTGTTTTTGAGCTCGTGCAACAGTTCTATCATGCTACAGAATTTGGTAATGTAGCCAATACGGTCAGCGCTTGCGCTGATCAGACACAGCAGACAAAATAAAGACAGTTATTTCGGATAAAGTGAACTATCGCGGAACACAATCTTAAACATGCGTAGTGGACGAAAGATCTGCAAAAATTGGTAAGATGGTTTCTGGATGCAGACGATAACTCTGATTCTCACCAAAACCTAATTAGTACTTTTTGGCCCATTTGCATTATTTCTTGAAACTTGCATGCAAATTTATTCCGTGGTATTTGCATTAAGTCGACAAATTAACAAGCAAAAAGTATGCGAAAACATTTAATTTCCTTTGTGCAAGTAATAAAGGTTTTATAAAATATTAAGGTCAAGGGGGTTTTAACCCCAACCCCCTTTGCGTACACCCGTGTGTTCATCACAACAACGCATGGCAACAAAAAAGCACATTTTATCCGGTGTAAACCTTGTGAAAAACAAAACGCAGAAACAATCTTTTTAAAGCAAGCAGTCATTTTTTAACCTTCACTTTCAGACGCTTTGCTTGGTGCGTGACCGATGTGGTCACGTGACGTGCGCCTGTGGAACTCCGCCACTAGCGCATCGAACGGACTGCGAACCAGAAGAACGATGCGGTGGTAGTCGTGAAGTGTGTAATGTTTCCTCATGTACAAATGATCTTTGATGACAAGAGTTTGAAAGTCCGGCTCTGACATTTCTCCCAGAAAACCTTTGACAAGGAACAGTCTCAAGAGAGATAAATATGTTGTTTTACGAGGCAACTGTTTCAATCAATCTTAAAGATTACACTTCTTTCCCAGAGCTGATGCAAAAGCGAAAATGAAAGTACCCAACACGTGTCCAATGCGGGGGCGGATCCAGCCAGTAAGGTTAGGGGGGGCGATTTCAGTAATATTTGGTAGTCAAGACTCTTAACGGCTTCGCTGCTGTAAGAGAGATGAAGTATAGTTCACAAAACACCTGTGACAATACAATGGACGACAAAATGGCTTTATATCGCTAATGCTGTTTTCCTAATTGTGCAAAATCATGGCTAATACAGTTACGTTCGTAGGTTTTAGGGGAGAAATCGCCCCAATAACCCCCCTAGATCCGCTCCTGATTCAGTGAGATAAGATAATGAAAAGATAGCCTGATGGCATGAACTGTCTTTGTCAAACATCGATTGAAAGACCCTTCGACAACTAACTGGACGCAGACTTGTGTTGAGAAAGTTTATCCAGCAGAAAATATACGAAAAATGGATTTATTTGAGGAAGCGTTCTGCAGAGCACAGCCAACACGTCTAATAGAATAATGGTTGCAGTTAATCGCAGTCCACTTTTCACAACGATCTGAAAAACATTTTGTTCTGGACCGTCTGCCGCGGGGCTAAGTATATCTGGTGAATTTACGTATTACAAGTTACAAAGGCAAAAATGTCCTTTTATTCATTGGTTGTAAATAACATCCTAGCATTGACACGCAACCATTTTTTTGTTTTTTGTGATGCGGAATGCGGATGCATTTTACTCATTATGACAAGCCGAAAATACCCATCACAGATGTTTCAAAGTTTTACTTGAAACTAGCAACAAAACCCGCCAACTGAGCTTAGAGGTGCTGGCGAAGTAACACCACACATCAAGCTGAACAGTACCTTTGTTGAAAAGTTCCGTTTCGTCGTAGGTGCTCCCTGTGTAGACCCCGGTCACCACTTCCATCATCTGCCGCAGCCACGTGTTTCCCGAGCCTGGGAAGCTGACCAGTCCGATTTTTTCTTCGCTGTCGCTTCGTAAGAACCTTTTGCTTTCGCACTCGACGCTTTCCGCACGAGTGCGCCACACCGCTATGTGGCGCACATCAGCTTCATGGCAGGCGCCGGCGTCGACTGGCGAAAGCATTTTTAATCTGATGAAGACAAAAACAAATCTTAGCATTTTCCGACTTCCTTTTTTATCAGATGATCACGTAAATTCTAGAATCGTCTTTGGCGACAGATCTGTTCAAGAGTTCATCTTGAAAAGACTTTGGTCCAATAGTAATTTAGCTTCCGCTTATTCACAAACAATAATAGAAATAGTCTGCTTTTTGTTGCAGTCAGACCGCATCGCCAAAAACCTTGACACGAAGCATACAAGTTCAACCACACAAGGTGTTTATTTTACTCTTATATAACGGAGATCTTGAACGCGCTTTCTGTTTGTGGTGATTTTACATATGTGTCCTTGATTATTTGACGTCGTTGGTCACATTTGTTTACACTAGTCATGGATGAAATGAACGTGAAACATCGATATGCTTACTTCGAGATTCTGCTGATGCAATGGCATGTTGAGCTACTTGAATATGCAGCCAGTGGATAGTTGGCATTTTCGCAAGTGACGACACAGACATGGCGGGAGGGTCCGATTATTTCAACCCCAAGTTTCTTGGAAAGGTTTTGCAAGACGAAGCATCCAATAAATTTCGCATCTGGTGATGAAAACAGGAGCAAAGTTTCAAAATAATACAATTAGTTGCTGGCAGAAGGTACTAAAAAGAATCCCAGATGTGTACTTATTTTAATTTATTGTGAACCGCTGCCAGAGCAGATATTGAATTTTGTGCTCTACTTATGGTTGTGCGCCGTCATCTTGTGCTATCAATGTATCAATTTCTTCAGTTTCTATTTTCGAGAATTAGTGTCAAATTGTTCACAATCCGAAATAACAAGAATTCTATTCTAAGCAATTGTGAGAACACTGCTTCTGTGAAAAATAGTGAGAGCGGAATGAAAAATCACTTTTTTGCATTGCTATGATCAAAAATGTTTGGTCAAGGAAAAAACTCACGGCCTTGCCCTCCTTGCGGACGCTCGTGCGTTACGCACGGTCAGCTGCCGGAAGGTTAAACTACTTGACTGAGCCCTGTGACGAATGCTATATATGGCAATCTTGCAGAAAAAATAGAATTTTTTTCTGCTATTTTTATGAATCGACGTTAATACGATGACATCAATATCTCTTAAGGGCCGCGAGGTCACTGCAGTGGCTTTGAGCCAATTTTGTTTATAACTCACCGACTGCTCGAGCTAGAGAGTCAATGAAGACGTCACAAGATGCGTTTTATACGAAAACAAAAAACAGGTACCTTCGCATTTGCAATTTTGCCTGGCAGTGTGACGTCATCACGACGTCCGTGTGGTGTCATTGTGTCATCTTTACCGCGCGTACCAATTAACTGCCACCATGTGAAACGTTGTGAATAAGCATATCTGTACCCTTGTGTTCTGTCAACTAATTTGACCTTATGTTGGGACAAACACGTAAGCAAAAGGAAAACATTTTCATCCTCACGTTCACCAAAAACAGGTTACCATGTTTCACACGTGATTTTCGTGCAATAACGCATTTTAGCGACACACGACGCTTGTTACATATTAAAGCCAGTTTGCCCTTTGGCCTCGCCACAGGATTCCCTTCCATTGATTTCCGCGATACTTCAGAAAAAAGGAAAACGCATTGGGGTTAGTAAGCCAAAGTTTACTTTATGTTAATTTTTGTTTATACTTCTGGAGTTTATACTGAAACGGTGGGAATACAATTGTTCGATGAATTTTGTTGAGATTACACCACAAAACGGGCAATTTCAAACACGGCAAAGCTGTCAGTTTTTAAATCGGCTTTTTTTCCGATCCTCACCTATGGTCCTGGATCTTGGATAATGACTGAAAGAATACTATTTCAAGTACAAGGGCAGAGATGGAAATTTTGCGAAAAAGTGCGCAACTGTGAAATTCGTGAAGCCTTGAATGTTGAACCACTTTCCCGAATAGATAGATCTCCCCCTACGATAGTTTGTCCACGCGTCCAGAATTCCCCGCGGAAGACTGGCGAGGCAAGTCTTGCTGGTTGCACCCACGAGAAAGCGGCCCAGAGGTCAATCAAGTAACAGGTGGAATGACTGCATCTCCGAGCTTGCTTGGTCCAATCTTGGTGTGGAGCCAGCAGGACTGTCAAAGATTGCTGTAAACCAAGACGTATTTCGAGCCCGAGCCTTCAGAAGTATTTTTTCCAGGAGCAGCATTTTTCCAAGGGGGGGAAATACGGTGAAATTTCATTTTACCCGTTCGAAACTAAGAGAACAACCTTTTTTCACTAAAAAATTAACTGGAAAATGACAAATTTCAAAACGTAAGGGGCCAAGGCCTCAATACCCCCCTCCGACGCGCATGGTCTTAGAGCTACTGCCCCCCCGCGACCCTCTTAAGAGGAATAGCGGTTATGAAAATTAAAGAATAAACCAAAAATTTTGATTGTAGTGTCAACATGAAAAATGAAAGCTTTCGGCTTCCGTTTTTTGTGGGGTCAGTCAGTCAGTTGTATTTTTCGCGAGATGTGGACATACGCGTGATTCAACAAAAAGACTACGAGGGTTGGCGAAATGACCGCGAGGTCAACACGTCAGCAAACCCTTGAAAAGAATGAAAAGAAATGAAAGCAATCAGACGTTTATGTTTATCGCAAAGAAATAGAAAAGGAAAAACACACACACACAAAAGAAAAGCACAAGATGTATAACAGATCAAGCGCAAAAAAACGTCACAAACATCGAACTGTAACGAGCAACGGTACAAGCAACGAACCAATTACAAACAAAGACAGGTTTGCCTGCTTCGAATGAAGCAAATGCGTGCATAATACCGGGAATCAATGAAAGCTATATTTGAAAGAGGAGCTGTTTATATGATTTTATGGAGACGGTTTATTTACTGTAATAAGCCTTTCGGAATTTCATTCCATAGGTTGGAGCGTCTGTAAACAGAATGGCGTTGTTGTTTAATTGTTTTGTATGAAGGAATGATTAGTATCTTAGTATCCAGTTGTCGCGTATGAAAATTGTGATATTTTGATGTGTGTTCATGTTCATCTGTGATTTATTTTGGTAAAATCTGATTGCATATTTTATACATATATTTTGCAAGGTCGTATTTATATATGTTATTTATCTCTAGATTCTAGAGTCTAGAATATAAGTAGAAAAATGCATATCTTTTATGGATATTTGTTCACTGATGTGATTTTACAGACATTACGTATAGCCCGATTATTTAACTTGACTAAAGAATCTAGCAAGGTTTTATTTGCAGTGCCCCAAATAAGAATTTGCGTGGTCGAGATGACAGAAAAGAAATGTGGGGTGCGCTACTTGTTACCTTGAGATGAACAGTGGTCAGTTATAAAAATAACTTGTTCCACCTCCTTCGTTATCCAAACATCTTGCCTCGATACGAGACTGGGAAGAGATCGAGTTGAAAGAGAAAAACTGCATCGGCATGTCCCGTGCGATGAGATGTACGATGCCATGGAATGTTGTCTGCAATGCATGACTGATACAAGCGATTGGCGTAGGAGGCTGCAAATCGTTGATAAAAACTGACAACATGGGGAAATGAAAACACCCAGGTGGCTGTCAAGCCTGGTTGTTGATGTTTTTCAACTCAACTGCGCGAAGAAATTGTTTGGCATCGAGAGTTGCTTGCTGGATACAGATTTATTATTAGGAAAACATACTACCATCATTATTGTTGTTGGACCACAAGTTTCTTGCCGGGACGATTGAGGTTACCCCGCTTGCCCACTCAGTGAACGCCGAAATATACGAGTAATTCTAGTTGTTTCACAGAATAATGCTCATATTCAGCACGTAAAACCTTATTCAAATAGATATTGGCATTTCTCGATCCTTGATTGTGAAAACTATGATAAACAAAGCGCTGATTAGCTTCATTGTTTTCATTAACGTCCCCATTTAAGCTAGCTTTTGAAAAACATTTGGTAGATTTGAGCTTTTTCACTGACATAAGAGGAGGTCAGCTGAAGTAAAAGAACGCATTGTTCATGTTCGGGCAAAGTGTTTTCAAGCCTTTCGGAAACAGTGAATTAACAAAAAACGACAATGTAAAGATTGGACGCACGCGTTCTGTAGGTCGTTCACTGTTCGCACATCTTTTTGTTAAGATTATATCGAAGTTTCGAAGTTTTTCAAAGTTCGTGGATAATGTATTTCAGATGCAGTGGCTCTAGAATGTTTCCTGACCTCTGATGGCAAATGCCGACGCAGCTTGCCAAAGAGTCGGAAAGTTCCACAATGACTGGTTCTTGCAAAACACTATGACTGGATGCCTTGAAGCGTCCGACGTATATCACTGTCAGTGAAAAAACAGGATTAGTACCACACCAAAAAGACCAGGCGTTACGAAGAAAAAAACACCCGAATATTGGCATCTTTTGTAAAAAGGGAAAGGAGTGACCGGCGCAGCAAAGAAAATGTGATAAGGAATTCTTCTTTTGCCAATAAAAATTGGGTCCGCAACAGCCGTTATTATCGCAGCAGGTCACCAGCAACATTTGGCGAAACGGCTTCCGTTGCGTGACGACCGGTTCCGCTTCAGCGACGCAAACTTTTCAGCCAATCATGTTTCGTTTCGAGATCATGAAATGCGATGCAAACTGTGCCGTGTTTGCTGTTGCCAACGCGCTCAGGCGCTTCATTTGAACGTGTGCTTTCTATGAATCTAAATATAGTCAAGGAAAAGACTCAATAAAATAACAAGTCTGCGTCTAAGGAGATTGTCAAGCGGTGAGGGTCGTCCAACAGCCTTGCTTGAACCAGAACCGTCGCCAGAAAGTCTTCAATAGGGGAGCTTTACGTTTGTGCAGGGAGGCTTGACGTTCCAAAATTTGGCAAAAACTCCACTGATTAATAGTGCTTCGTATTTCAATTTGGTGGGGGTCTTGGAGCTTTGTTTCGAGGGGCTAAGCCCACCAAAGACCCCGTGGCAACGGGTTGGGCTTGAACAAAGCAGTTAGGTTACTTAGCTTGATTGAAGAGACAAAATCCACAATGAATGAGCTGATCTCTTCAGTTATTAGCTGTTTGGAGCAACTATTAGCGGACAACGGGCCAAAGGCGTCACATCCGTAAACGCTACATTTTCTTCTACGTCGTCGGCATTATTCTCAAACTCGATTCAAATAATGCGAGCGCGAGAACTGCGTATCTTCCAGATTAAAGCAGTATAACATCAACATCAACATTTTGCGATACACGACCTGCGAGTATTTGTGATCGGAAGGTCGCTGGTTCTAATCTTGGCCGCTTCGAAAAATTGTTTTTTGTCAACTTCAACGAGGAAAACCTCACGTTTGGAAATTTCACGCTGTGTCAGCGATTTAACTTGTAAGTACAGCTGTTTTTCTTCACTGTCATAGAGTTATAAGAATATGAAAAATTACACCGTTGAAAAAGAAATAGTGCACAGTATGTATTCATGTCTTCAAATAAATTGTGTATATTGATGACCTTCATGTCGTGTTATTTCTTTTCAAAAAAACGAAGAAAAACCACAGCAAACATACGTGAGCGCTGGAAGGGAGAAGTGCGCCTCGCCACAAATAGTGGGTCGGGGAATTCTACATAAAAGCAACATGCTTCATTAAAAGGAAAGGTTGTTGGCAAATTGTCACCGAAAATTTAATTCAAATGACAATATCTGCGTTGACGACGCATCTAAAAATAAGGTATTGCTTTTTCAAAAAGTAGGGAGAGTAGACTGGAGGTAGGAGAACAGCCAAGAAATATTTAAACAACAATAAAGCCAACTCCGACCATTTAGCGATCGCGTGGTATCGGCAGCTTATTGTTCAACGCGGGGCGATTTGCTTTTTTTTGTTGTGGCGACGTCGAGGAAAGCCTAAATCAAAAAGTTCTCAAAAGAAGATGAAACAAAGAAAGCGTCGTAAAAAAGTTATAAATAAGTGAGTAGTAGCTTTACCACAGAATTTCTTACCATTGCAAGACCACTGTCTGGCTCCATGTAGCGGATCGCTAGCGATCATTTCTAACAACTTTAGCTGGAACAAAGAGACCGCAAAAACAAACAGGATGCAACAAATCATTCGCTTGGCGCTGCTGAGCATTTTCGGCATTGCCACGTTTCGAAGCTGGTTTTTGTTTCATCAGACTTCTACCAAAGATTAGGTTCACTCTAAGAATATCCAACAGCTTAGAACTGTGTCAGGGTATGTGTTGAAGAAGTTTTGTTTCGTTTAAACATGACGATCATCAAGAAACGATGAAATGAAATTGAAAAATTGCTTGCAACATGTTTTGAATATTTTTACTTTTAGATAAAAAAATGTACAAGTAGAACTTGTCTAATTCGTCATCGTTTAATTCGTCAATTCGCTCAATTTGTCACTTTGTCGTCAGTCCCAGCAGAATCCCTATCTTTTGTGTACATTTCTGTTCGTTTAATTTGCCATCGTCTAATTCGTCAATTTGTTCAGTTAGTCACCTCTTTCAAAACTTCTCATTTTTCACTTGCAACAATTCTAATTGGCATTAGCTGCTTCAGTGATCTGAATTAATTAAAAAAACAATATTTGTTACTTTGGAATCATACCATTTGATGCACTTTCGACTCCATGGGTATGAAACACATATCAGACTGGTCACGCAACAATAAAACTAACATCGTTCTATGTAACGCTTCACTGCACCAACTATCCCAGACCACTGAGATTGTCACTGGTTGGGAGTCAAGCATTGCGGTTCTTACGAAGATTGAATGTGCAGGTATTTTGTTGAGTTTAATGTTCAAAGCAAGATAAAAGAGTGGAGAAACTGTTGCACTCAGTAGTTTGCTAGTTTGGTTAACCTAATCGTTGTATGATCAACGTCAAAAAAGGACATCAAGCAATAACATTTGCCAGCTTGTACAGATATACATCAGCACGCAAGGTTTTGGACGTTCTCGTATGGTATACGTTGAGTAGTTCTATTATACTGATTTTCATTGAAAGCAGCCAATGCTAATGTAGCTATCGAAAAATACCCGATCGGTCAAACTCCATTTCACAAGAGGAAAACCTCAGCTGTTTTGAAGATATTAAAAATGGCCCAACAATCATAACATTGCTACCACTAAATCAACGCATCGACTTTCGCGGCAATAGCGAACATTGATTACAAATTGCCGTCAAGTTTAGCCTATATAGTTAATTTTCGTCGTGAACTGTCACAAATCCCTCCAACCTTATTGCATTATTATTAGCAAAATTGCCTTGAAACAAGTCTTCCTGGCCTTCGGTGAAGCATTGCTGAACCGTTGTTCCGTAGGCAAAAAAAATATGACAGTCCTTTGTCACGTGCTGTTTTATACTATTTGGTTAGTACCTTGAGTAAAACAATGTAGGCCTACTGAAGTGTGTTGTTGTAAAAATACTGGAAATATGAATGCTGCGAGACGATTTACGTAGCAATTAAAAGGCTAGTAAAATTAGTAACAGCTAGCCGTAAGCATGGGCGCAATTAGGTGGGAGACACGGGGGACGCGTCCCCCCATTTTTTCAGACAGTGGGGATATAATCAAGGGCGTACGCAAGGGGAAGGTTTTGGGGTTAAACCCCCCCCTTGAGCATGATATTTTACAAAACTTTATTACCTACGCAAAGGAGATTAATTGTTTTCGCATACTTTTTGCTTGTTAATTTGTCGCCTTAATGCAAATACCACGGAATAAATTTGCATGCAAATTTCAAGGA
>Ga0210059_1014775_pt1 | contig 11487 bp, 7 predicted proteins | sample Ectturendosymbi2_FD_188042 | JGI IMG/M metagenome (GOLD analysis project Ga0210059, IMG submission 188042) | Ecteinascidia turbinata endosymbiont from Florida, USA - Sample 2 (SPAdes) (version 2) | ecosystem: Host-associated > Tunicates > Ascidians > Unclassified | place: Key West, Florida... | reverse complement strand
TACGCCATGCACACCAAATACGTATGACACCATACGTCACTGAATGAAACCACACCACTGGCGTTCAAAGCAACATAGTCGGCGCTGCGCGGATTGGTTTGCATAACTGCATCACTTTTAGAAACAAATCTTTAACAAACTCCAATAAATTGTTACATATTGTGACACTGCGTCACAATAACTACCGGAAAAAGCAAAAGAGAACGTTGCGCGTCAGCGAAAACATAATTTTTACAAACGATGACGACATGAATTACGTCATAGGGGCCCTCCAGTGAAAATTGCCCCGAGCCCCCGTACCATTTATCCGGGCCTGTTAAACACCTCTATTAAATCATATTCTTTTTGTAATCTGCTTTTATGAGATTCTTGTATGTGCTCAATTACTACCTGGGCATGCTCAACAGCCAACATTGATTTTTTGACCATTTTCTCTACATTTAAAAGATTAAATGGACTGCTATCGTGCTAGCCTCACTTGCGAGCTGTGGAGAGCTAGCAGTCATAGAATTTATAAACGCGCATCTGACAACATTTCGCCTAGTTTATATCTACACAAGTTCCGTGCATTAACAGGACTGTATCCCTGTAGTCCCTACAGTAATTTGCATGTGGAATGGAAGATGGTCAGCGCAAACTTTTGCTGTCGCAGTTCAAGCAGCAAACGTCAACAGCGATTAGGTTACGTCACGCTTCGTTTATTTTCAAACATCGCCAAATAATGACGCCACATTTCGTCTGGTGGGTTAACAACGTCTGCATCGCGTTTTCTTCTGTTAATCGTATGAGCGCATTGTTATACTCAGAGCAACAGACTTTTATCCACTTTTATTTACCAACTTTTGCCTTTACTCAGTGTTTCATAACCGGATCCCCAGTAAAAATTCTTGGGGTCCACAGAAGCAAAACCAAATTGTTTTCTTTTAACTCTAAAGATGAACAACCGAAGCGAACACCACTTTTACTAATGACCTAACCGTTCGTCACATGTGCCTACACCCTCTTTGTTTGTATGCTTTTTCAATTGCATTATAGTGATAGTCGCATACAACGGCGATTCATTGTCAAATACCGTCTCTGATAACACAACAGAAAGAAACTGAGCATTCTACCAAGGCACAGCTAAACTCAGCAAACAGATCTTATTATCAGTTTACCGAGGGTGCGACAACAATTAATAAAAAAAAACACACAACTACACGAGTTCAAATACACGACAACTAATTGTGCTAAGAACTTCAACTGCGCGCTAGTTCTCCAAGGGTAATAATAATAAGGCGTACACACCGAAACGATATGGCTTGCACAGCTCGGATATTAGGTATTTAAGTTTATCAGAAGTTTGCTTTTTCAAACAGCAGAATTTAGGCTACACGCCAAGAGCCGAAAGCGTCACTAACCGGGAAATAGATCAAGAGGTGGTTTTGCAGTGGATTTCGCGCAAGAAGAAACAAAAATATGTCGCACAGGTATCCTGTGACAGTAGACGCGAGGGGGGTAACGAATCGTTGGACCATAAAGGCGGTGGTATTATATATCAAAAGCTGTCATTTCAAGTGGTATATTAAGGCGGCATTGGAATAAAACACTATTTTGAAACTAAAATGAGCGCACGTGAAATTTGGTGACCGGGTGAAACACAGCGTGTAGCGGTTAAACGCAGGTAAAATCAGTTCGTCGCTGCGCGCCTTTAACAAGGACTATTCAACCATGCATTACTGTAGGTGTCAGGCACTTAATTTGAAAGTTTCCGGAATTGACCGTGTTGCACTGATGTATTTTTCGATGAAATAATGCAATTTTGACAAGTGAAAGATGCTATAATTTCAACTTTGCTGCAATATGTTGTTGTGGCTATCCTGTGACAGTAGACGGTGGTCTTATTCTTTTTGCAAATGAATGTTTCTCTGCAGCCCAAATACCTCACGGACTAGTACCACTCCGTTTCCAAGCGGTTGGAGACGAATGGTGTAAAACACTAAGGTAAAGGCATACTGACGAAACCACGCTAGGTAAATTTGTTCCCCTTTAGTCAATTGTTTCTTTTTTGGTCAGATAAGAAAACAACATGTAACTTTACTAGCACTCAGCAACGTCGTTGATGAAAACGTTCACCCTCTCTTAACTTTCTCCATTTCTCGTTGGCATTCAAAACATCAACATTCCATTGCATCAAGCGGTATACGTCTTAACAGCTTTCTCGATATTCATCCTACATATCGGACACGTCCTCAGAGCCTTTGTACATTCCAAACAACAGCAGATGTGTCCGTATGGTATGAAGACCATGTCTGCTTCTCTGTCCAATCAAACCTGCAAACAACAACGTTTGTAATTCCATACACCGTAACCAAGGGCGTATGCAAGGGGGTGGTTTGGGGTTAACCTCCACTCTTGAGTTTGATATTTTACAAAAACGTTATTACCTGCGCAAACAAGAGTAATTGTTTTCGCATACTTTTTGCTTGTTAATATGTCGACTTGACGCAAATTCCACAGATTAAATTTGCGTGCAAATTAAGGAGAACATTGAAATGGGCCGAAAAGTAACAATTAGGATTTGGTAGAGTCTGGGTTATCCAGGAACCATCTCGTCTGCATCCAGGAACCATCTCACCACTTTATGCAGACCTTTCGTCCACTGCGCATGTTTAAGATTGTATTCCGCGATAGTTCACTTTATCCGAAACAGTTGTCTTTATTTTGTCTGCTATGGCTGATCAGCGCCTGTGCTGACCATATTGGCTGCATTCCAATTTCTGTAGCATGATAGAACTGTTGCAAGAGCTCAAAAACAGCAGTTGCTACCGTGGAAGCATTCAGGCGTTTGATAATGTTTCAGCAGGCAAAAGGAAAACTGAAAGTTTGGTTGACTTCTATACATAACAAAAAAACGAAGATTTTCTCGCGTACTTTATGCGTATTCTCAATTCTTGTGCAGTTTGGCAAGATTCGATATTGCAATCCGGGGTGCGTGCCGACCAGTCCAGCCGCACGCCTATACTTGACTGCTTGTATTCATCGAGACATCAGCGCAGCCTGACTTTGCAATTGTAATTGCTCTGACGTAGTGATGAGTGTGTTTTACTCCCCTGTTTTAACGCGCAGCCTGATATTTTTGCAGTTATGAACTGCTGGGTCGCAGCGTTGAGAGTAATTTCCTCCAGTAGCCTAACTTGGAGCGCTGACAGTTTGTATTCAGTGCAATGACACATGAAATAAAGAGAGTGCGTGTAGAAGAATATGCATATTGTGTCAGCAAACTTCGCCAAAACGTTGGTTTAAAAACATGACTATGACGTCAGACCGTGACGTCACAAACAGCGTACACCCAATACAAATGTCCACCATATGCCACTGAATGAAACCCCCCATGAAAATTTTCTGTGTACGCCACTGATTTTCGCAACTAATAGACAGCATTGTCTCGGCAGTTGACAAATGCCAATGGCGCATTTATGGATAAGGAACACTATGCTTATCCTTGTTTTTCTCCGAAAATTTTGGTTGCTCTACATTATCCTCATAACATTTTGCTTGTTCTGACATCCCATCCGCTGGGATTAATACTGCTACTTATTGTCGCTGCCAAAAAAAAATTACTTTTTGTTGAACGAGTCAGACGAAAACATGTCTTGTTGTTTTGTTCTAAAGCAAGAATTACTTGGTGTGCAACCCATGATGTCTAAATGTAGATGAAGTTGATGCTTGGTGTCCTACAACTGTTTCTCAACAATTCTTTGCCGCTCAGCAAACCTGAAGACACGACCTTCCTGGAGGCAACACAGGAAAAATCTGTTCGCAGTCGCTTTGAAAAACTGTCTGCAGTAAATTGTTCGTACCACCGAAAACATCAATACAATTATTGTAAAAGTTGGGTTAAGACTCAGGTAAGAGTATGAACCTCCTCAAAACCATTGTCCCATTTATGTACGCCTGTATGATGCTATCTCTCATCAAAACGTTTGGAAACATTTTCAAGATTTAGTCTATTCGGAAAACGTGAAAACTAAAAGAAATGCTTTGGAAAATGTAACAAAATAGTTTATATGAACAAAACCCAACCAGAATTTTCAAATTTGAAACATGAAGGTGAATTTCCATCAGCAGCCTGATGCTTCGTAATCTCCGAGCCATTCGTAAAATGCAAGATTGTACGTGTAACGATGTTGGTGAAATCCATTTAATACTTCGTTGATAGAGGTGTAGCTGCGTGAGATGATGATCGAACATTGTTAATTCGAAAACACAAGCATTTCCCTGTGATGTTTAAGTTTGCTTTGTGCTTTTGCAGTCAACTCAGTTGTATCTTGTCTCGTCGACAGTTGAATATGTTAATGAGCCTCGTTGAACAATTTGTGTCTGATCTGCCAAAATTTGTTGACTGTTGCAAGATCATGAGGCCACAAAACACTTGTGCTGCATCCGTTTTGCGGTTTTATCTCGTGGTTAAGCTGCGACTTGCGACTTTCGAATCAAATAAGGTTCGCGAAATCGGATTACTTTTGTTTGCTTAGGCAAAATAAATAGCGCTTTTCGTGAACGTGTGTTGGAAAGGTTCCAAGAGGACGTATGCGCTAAAACAGATCAAGCTTCTTGTTCAAACAGTTGGGACAACGCGTCTAGAGTACGTTTGAAGTTGTTGCTGCATAAGGAGATAGCAAGGACCTCATTCCAGAAACTGATTTTCGTATAATGCGTGAAGGTTTCCTTCGAATTTTGAATTCAATTTAAATTTTTACGTTTTAACGATCTAGCAACGCTTACCGGTCATTGATTGAAAGCCAGCTCTGAAGCTTCTGTGGTTACTGAAAACAGCGCAGCTTCGCGTTCACTAGCCCAGTGCATTGCGTTTCATCCAATTCTTAGTTCTTTTTCAATGGCGTGTATCATACTGTATCAGTCAAACGCCTTAAGATTTGCAAAGCTGTATTAGCATACCTCAGATAAAAACAAAGTGACCTGACGTTGATTAAAACGTCGGCGGGTATGGCATAGAAATTTTCATTAGTATTTTAACACAACCTAAAAAAGGCAAGTTAGCTTTACGTTGTTTTCTAGTAATAATTTTCTTTCGGAGCTGTAAACTGCAATGCACATACACCCACATTTGAATTAATGATCCCAATCGAAGCGGAACATAGTAAACATATAAACAACCGCAAAATCTTCCGGCGGTTTTATTCTATGTCTCCACGCAAAATACATGGTATGCCTTGGTGGGAACAGTTTGAAAGGCGCTAAACACTAAAGAGGCGCTCAAACAGGATATTCAAAAATTTAACAAGTCAAAGTGAATGGATCACTCATCGTTTACGTATCAGTTGCATAATTGTAGATGTCCGTGTGAAGAATAAACTGACTTGCTGCTGATGAAAATGCACGGAAGGGCAGATTTGTGAACTTGTGAAATTGTAGAAAATAATTTGTCTCACCGAGCCTTCTGCAACGTACAGATTCCCTTCAGGCTCAACAAAAATTTCCAGATATGAATGAGCGGTTTTTGATTAAATAAATTCCTCTTGCGCTTCAACTTGCTGTCACACTCTGGCTGCAGACCTTCACAACGACATTTGCAAGCGACGGGCAAACCGGCGTCAATCATAAACGACTTCATTCAGGATCGTTGCTTGCTGTGCGGACTTGCGTGGGTGCACAGAAATAACTACAGTAGAGTCAAACCTGAGAACAACATAAAGTTGAAATTTTACATGCGTAATGGATTGAGCATTTACAAAACCAAGTACTGTAAGACCACGTTTCTTGCCTCACCATGCCCATGCTACACACTATTCAATCTTCCAGTAGTGGGCAAAACAGCATTATTACGCCAGAAGTAGCAACAAACACACTATTACTACAGAATTGCAACTAAACTTGCAAAAGCATATCGATATCTGTTGTTGTAGTTCAATAAAGTATTGATGAAATGAAAAAAGCTTTGCTGTATGAAAATTTTGACCTTACAACAAATGTTGACCTAGTGATAAATTTTGACTTTTGTTTTACCTAATAACTTGGGATTCCCTCATGGTATGAGCGTGAAACATGGTATGAGCGTGGTACAGCTAACTAAATGTGATTCATCCATTAATATGTTTAAAAAATTGTCTAAAGCTTGATGGCACAACTTGAAATATGCGTGATACAATCAAATTTATTTTGAAAAATTTGAGACACCAGCAAAGATTATCATAAGTCCTGCTTCTCATTTCTTGCCTGCAAGTCAGCAATAACTGAGAAAGCACATTTAATCCAAGTCAGTGATGTCTGTACTGGCTTGAGCATGAGTGTTTGGGGATTTTTTAGAAAAAACATTGCAACCAAAATTCAGGCAATTTTGAGCAACATATTTGCTGTTGCTGGTAAGTGGGTGGATCATAAGAACTGCACTGGAATAGCCAATACGCCACTGCGCAAATCTTTATCGCTAGCAGGTTGCTTGTACGTACGGATCTGACAAAAATGGCTTGAAAAGCGAAACCATGTTTTTTTGAATGTTTTCTTCTGCGCCTAATCCAACAAAATCCTTGAGTTGGTGGTAATGCATTCTGGTCATGTTTTTTTTTGCTTTTGACATCGCTTAATTTCCTTGATGTTTAGTTGTGTTGTAGGATTTGTGAAGAGTGATATGCTTTGACGAATAAGACATCCATGTGCAGTACATTTTTTGGATGCAGTATAAAATTCACGCATACGCCATTAGCATTTTGTATTGCATGCGGTTTTATCGTTTACTTGCGATGGCGCCCTCTGTAAACCTAACCAAATTACTAGCAAGATTTGCGCACGTTCATGGTCTCCAACCAAGCTGACTGGTTACAACTCGTTAGTGTCGCAAGTGCCCAACTTTCTACAGATGTTTTCATGTTTGGGAAAGAAAAAATAAAAAAAACTTTTCTGCTTGATTTCCGATAAAATGTTCTTGCAGCTTATTGCAAATTTTCGGCTCAATATTTTTTGTTGCATGCGAAGTGCATTTTTCGCCAACTACAACGACTGTCGATACTAATTCAGCATTTTTCGACTTCTGAGTGACATGTTCAAGAATCCTTCCATGGCTATTGCTTTTCCTCACCTGTGTTACAAATGATTGACAAGAAACCGTTTACCCATCGCTGGACTTTGGTGAACTATTATACTTGTCTCGGTATTGTTGCTTAGGAAATTCGTGAAAATGTTTAGTCACAAGTGTATTTCTGTAAAAATTGCATGGCAGTTTTTGTTTTAGGCAATTGCTTAGTATTTATTTTCTATAGTTGTTTCCCTCTTTTTTGTTTCCCTTTCTTTTGCGAAGATGTTAATATCAGCATGAGATGTTAAATTCAACGTACTATTGGGTTGCTAGCGAAAACGTAATTGCCTACTTCTGAAAGGCCCTGAACATAAAACGTTGCTCGAAAACAGTTTGGAACAAAGTGAAAAAATGTTCGTGCACCAAAAAATGCCAGTTGCATCTGTGCATTTCACCTCCATTAACAAAAGTAAAATTGGCAACCATCACCTTAACTAAACGAATGTGTAACATGTGAAGAAGTGCACTGAGGCGAAACCGATTATCACATTTTCTCGCAAATCATGTTCGTGTTTAATGTGATTGGCCTTCTTCACTTCTGGTTTACTGACAATAGTTCAACCATCAAGGACTTTGCCATGCACATTTTCACATTTGGTGAAATTGCAAAACGCCAAACTAAAAGGTCAGGTTATTATAAATGTATCTGTTGCGCCGCGAAACTCTTCAAAAAGTAGAGCAGGCAAAACAGTAAAAATTTTAAGGACATGAGTATCCTTTTTTCAGCAAGATTGATTTGCTGGACAAGGCGATAAAATTTCCGAAGTGATGTGTTTAGCTGTGAAATAAAAAGAACCTTTAAAAGTATGTCGAAAAAAGGTTGACATTGACTTGTGTCAGACAGATAAACAAGTTGCAAAATCGCTGCTGAAGGTAAAACACATCTCAGGCATGCCGTCGTTGCTAAAACTAGAATCTTTAAACAGCTGCCTTCAGACGGTACCAATGTTGTGCGCAACGAAATCCCAAAACTGTTTTATGGATATGGTGAATACATACAATAGCGATCAACCCAAACGAGCATCGATGTTCGGCGCCACACGCGTTTATCTTCCGAATTGTATCAAATGTTTAACTACCTGTCGTTACACCATGTGCAGAGATAACAAGTTGTGGCCATTCAGCTGTCAAACATACGTAACGAGCGCGAAAGCTGATATTTCACCGGCGTGGCCGACGAGTGCGGAGGTTGGTTGACAAACCCTTCTGTCACACCGCTTCAAGACGTCATGGAACCTCAGTGCTTATTTGCGGTCAGCGTTATTGTGCTTCTGCAGGATAGCTGTTCCGTGACGGCGGCACTGTGCTTCTGGGAGTGACTTCAGAAGAACTAGTTTGTTGGATAACTGTTTTCCACCGCATGAGCATGATAAGGGCAATTTAAGTTCGTGGTGATTGCAGTGCGTTCCGCTTTCGTGGATTTACACCACGATGCTTGAGCTACAACCGAAGCTTCTACAACCACCGTGAAAGGTTAGTATCGCATTTACGACAAAAAGTAACGTAACGCAAGATATTTAGATCAAGCTGCGAGATCAAATGACGTCTCAAGATGTTTCACAAATCTGTGCATCGTTGATGTCTTGGCGATTTTCTGGCACATATTTGCAAAGCAAACATTTTCTTTCTAGTTTACCCTCGACACATTTACGGGTCAATTCGATTGATTCCAAAAATAAAAAAGACCGAAGTAGCGCAAGCACGCCATGAACAAAGAGAAAGGAAGAAAGAATATTTCATTATTCTTCGCATCTACTCTCTTTGGAGTGTCACGAGTGGTTTGTGAGATTCCAACTCCGCTTACCCTGCGCCAGTGACCACGTAGGTTTCGATTTTCGTGAACGGTGAGGCGGTTGGGAAGTAAATGGCAGCACCGCGCGCTAACCGTTTCCTTGAACCCATCCACTAACGCCCAGAACGAGGCTGGAACGGCTGCAATCACCGCTTTTGAAGTCTTCGGTATGACCCAACAGGAAATTGAGCATGGCTTCCCAGTTTCCCGCGACACCTGCTCGATACCTCGTAGTCTAGGTCGGTTTTCTTCTGTGAACTCAATGTACTGTGCCACAAAAACTTTGGAAACTGAAAAGCACCCCACACATAAATAAGTGTTGCTACAAACAAATGAATCTTAAAGCTGATCGTAACTTCAACATAACATCGAAATTATTTTTAACTGACACACGTTGTACACTGCCCGCAAATAGTACGTTCGAGCATATTTCAGTATTGTCTATAATTGGCCAGTGCGCACGACGATAGAGTCTTCATACATTCCGTGTAACAACAAAAATAACTCCAGTCCTAATAAACCCAGCTGTCTGTGGTGAAAATCGTTTGCAGGAAATGCCGTGTTTCGTAAAGCCCGAGAGGCACGTGGGTTCTCAATATTATTTTTATTGTTCGATCGTGGAATCAAAACTGTTTCCAACAAACACTTCTCCCGCCTGGCGCCGAAGAAAGGCATGCTCGTATTTCCTGTCCGTTGTTTGTTCTTTATTCATGCTTCAAACGAGCGATGACTAAAAGCTACTTGATTTTGCTTCTCTCAATTCTTTTCAAGTTTCAAGCCGCACACGATCTGGGGTCTCTCATGTTTCCTTCTTTCCTTCATTGCACTGATTGCCCGGCACGGAATAGGTCGTCTCGTTCTATGCATAACGTCCGTCATCTGCTGCAATAAAGAAAGCCATCTTGGTGGGCTGGTCCATCTTACGAACTGTATGGAATCGAGGCCTTCTGGAGAGAAGGTTGTCCTTCTAGAGAGAAGGCTGTTCTCTCTTGAAGGCCTGTTCGCTCTAGAAGGCTCCTGTTCTCTCTAGAAGGCTCCTGTTCTCTCTAGAAGGCCTTGATGGAATGGTTAACTACCTGTCGATACACAATGCGCAGAGATACTGAGATCGAGATCCATAACCTTTCAGGATCCAATTGTGCAATAACTCTATTTCACGATATTTTATGCGGTAGCGCGTAACTTAATGGAGTATAATAAGCAGCAAAGACCAAATTTGTGCAACTTCGAGACAGCGTCCTCTCTTCAAGTTGTCCAATGTCAATGGCGCATTTACGCATATCAAAAATCTTGCTGGTTCCAATTTGCAAAATTTGTTTGCTGTAATTTCTATCCCCAAAGTTTTGCTTTCTCCAGTATCCGCACGTTAAACACAGTACTAATCTCCTGGGTGGCGCTTATAGAAGAATTTTGCTTTTTATTGACTGAATCAGAAGAACAACTTACTTGTTCTTTTCTCCTAAGGGTGAGGGTCACTTTCAGTTGTGCAACGCATGATCTCTAAATTTTCTTGCATCATTCAAGAACTTGACGCTTGGCGTCCTACAACTGCTTGTCAACAAGTTTCTGCCTTTCAGCAAAACCTGAAGACGTGACCCTCTTCCTGCGTGCAATACAGGTAAAACCTGTTTACGGTTGTTGTGAAACAAACTGTCCATACTAGTAAACAGTCCATACCACCGGCAGCATCAAGTTCCTCAATCAAAAAATTTGTGTTTAGATTTGCGTGCGATTATGAACCACCTCATGACAATTTTTCTGCGCCCGCAATCCCGCATGGTGCTACCTTCCCACGCAAAATTTGAAAACCTTGTCTCGGTTCAGTTTGTTCAAAAGATGTGAAACTGAGTAGAACGTTTTCGTTTTCAAAAAGTAAAAAAATTAAAAAAAAATTTCATTTGAACAAAAGCCAATGGGAATCGTTAAATTCGAAACTTCAACGTCTTTTTCCATCACAAGCCTGATGCTAATTCGTAATCGCCAATGCGTCTGCAAGATTGTGCGTGCAGTGTTGGTGGCGAAACCCAGCTAATATTTCATTGATCGAGGTGTGGTTTTGTGAGATGATGATCGAACATTGTGTATTCGAAAACGAAAGCATTTTTCAGTGCTATTTTACGTAGTTTGATTTGTGGTTTTGCAGTCAACTTTGTTGTATCATGTCTTGTCGATCATTAAATATTTTCAAGACCCCCGTTAATTATTTTGCGTCTAACTTGCCAAACAGACTTGACTGTTCCAGGGTCATGAGGCTTCAAAGCACTTTCGTTGTATCGGTTTAAAGCTGCGGTTTAGGAATCAAATAAGGTTCGTGAATTCGATCACCTTTTATATTCTTTGGAAAAACAAATGGCACTTTTTGCGCTTCTCGAGAATGTGTGTAGGAAATTTTCCAGGAGGTATGCTCTAAAACAGTGGTTCTTAACCGGGGGTACACGTACCCCTTGGGGGTACGAATCAGTAAAACAAGGGGTACGAAGCACCAAATAGTTTCTGGGATACAGCCCCGAAAATAAAAAATGTGTTTTCGATTGTTGTGAGTGCAGTAAACTTTATCAGAGGCCAAGCCTTGAATCACCGTCTGTTCGAAGTTTTTTTGTAACGAAGTTGGGGATCAACG
>Ga0210059_1014774_pt1 | contig 11488 bp, 3 predicted proteins | sample Ectturendosymbi2_FD_188042 | JGI IMG/M metagenome (GOLD analysis project Ga0210059, IMG submission 188042) | Ecteinascidia turbinata endosymbiont from Florida, USA - Sample 2 (SPAdes) (version 2) | ecosystem: Host-associated > Tunicates > Ascidians > Unclassified | place: Key West, Florida... | reverse complement strand
TATTTGAGACACATGCAATCCTTTGTGGCTGTTTTTCATGAGCAAGTTCAAAACATCGAGAAATCAAAGATATCTCTTGTTAAAGTTGTAGCTAGTCTCAACTCTGTAAAGACAACCATTCTAGAAAGAAAAAGACAAATGTTCGTATCGATTCAAGTAAAATCAACACTGACAAAATTCAGAGAAGAGGGAAAAGATCGGGAATGTAATTTGTTCATGTCAGATGTATCTTCATTGTACGATTCTTGTGTTGCCTACTTCGATGAATGGACCAATTCATTTGCTGAATTCAAATGTTTTGATTGGATGCTTCTGTCCAACGCCAAAGAATGGGCTAACGTTGAGCCATGTGTAAATTATCTGGCAGAGAAAAACGTTAACATTGATGATGCTAAACTGTTCGACTAGTACCAAGGCTTGTGCAAATTTGTGCAAAGGCGGCATGAAACTGATGCAACTGCATTTTCTAAAATGGTGGCACATGAAAAATGGACAGAATATTTCCAGCATTGCAGAACCGAAGAAATGTTTAGTGAACTGTTAAAAATCGCGCAATTTTACTTTAGCATTATGGCCCATAATGCAAATGTTGAACGCATTTTTTCTTTGATGCAGCCACAATGGAGGAAAGAAAGAGACAGCCTATTAGTTGGATCAGCTTTGGGCATCTTGACGGTTGTATATAATTTCAATGATATTCCGTGTAAACAATTTCACTATCTCGTTAAAAATGATCATTCCTTATTGGCAAAAGTAAAGGGAACCGCAAAGTATTCATGGGCTGAATCTTAAAAATAAATTTGATTTGTTGTTTTTGTGTCTTTTTTGTAACTTTTGCTTTGCTTTGTTTTTGTAACTTTTGCTTTGCTTTGGTTTTGTAACTTTTGCCTGTATTGTGACGCAGGGTCACAATAAGGATGAATTTATTGAAATATTTCTTATTTGGTACGGGGCTAGGTCTGAACATATTTTTGGGGATGAAACTGTTCTTTTTAAAGTTTCGATTGTTTTCCTGTATTTTCGTTGACTTCATTCTAGGAAGCTTTCTATTCACACAAATTAAAATTGTCATCTTGACAAATAAGAAATATTTCTTGAATCGAGCTTTATTGCAGCGCAAGGCCAAGCGGCCTCGCGAAATATTACCATCAATCAGAACTTTCTGTTTTGATCACTTCACAGTTGAGAATCAAATTAACACCAGAAATGAATGGTATGGCGATTCGAAGGCAGAAGATCTGCAGAGACTCCCTTATTCGAAACGTGCATTACTGAAAGAGGCTATGTTTATCGTAGCAATTGTTTTTAAAGTTCTTCAAAGCGGTGCGGGCGTGGCTTGGCGGAAAAAGTTACGTCACAAGATTATTAATCAAGCGTGCTGTCTTCCTGTCACAAAGCTTTCGCTGTGTTCGTCACGTTCACAGCGTTCAAAACAACATCTCAAAGTCTGCGCTGCACAGATTGGTTTGCATAATTGCAACACTTTTAAAGAACAAAAGTTTAACAAACTCCAATAAATTCATCCTTATTGTGACCCTGCGTCACAATACCTGCAACTACCACGGAAATGTAAAACATCATCAAACGTAACAATTCTACTTTCGTTTTACTTGCCGGCAAAACTTGTCCTCTTTTTGGGTGCTGAAAATATGGTAGGCCTAACGTCGAAGAACTATTCGTGGCATTTTCAATCTCTTCCATGAGAGATAATAACTTCAGCCATGATTATGAATCATGAATTTACATTAACGAAGAAATTAAATATGAAAATAGTACAGAATCTTATGTTTAACGGTGTGATAATACCCTGAAGATTTCTGTAACAATTAGCTCTGCAAAACATTGATGATTGATACCTTATCTGTCACACTTTCAGCAGACACATATAGAGAACGCATAAACGAATTAAGTGACCACGGAATGAACAAGAGGATAACTTTGTTTGAAATCATTGACCAACTTTTGTATGTTACTTCTCTTCGGAGATGTAAAATTTTGTTCCTCTTTGAATATAGGGAGAGTGAGAAATGTAGTTACATTTCGTAATTGTCGTTAATAATATATTATTAAAATCTGTTTTTGATTTAGTGTTTTAAGATCCAGAGTCATAGTGTTAGTGTGAAAATTGACTCTTATTTTATAAAATTGAACCTTTCCCGTACAAAATTAAACCTTTCCTGTTACAGATATTTAGTGACTGTAAATTCCTGCCATTTCCAATCTTTGTAGTAACTATAGTAATGCCCGGAGCGATGTCTGTCCCATAACATTTAGTGAATCATTTGTGTTTTGGACGAGTACTATGTAAGGTGAGCTAGGTGCTTAAAATGTTTTAATAAGTAATAAGCTCACGCTCCTCTGGCTTTGGAAATTTCCATCGTATGATGATGTGAAACGAGTGTCTTTCCTCTTGGATACTCAATCTCAAGTAGGAGACAGAGTTAAAACTTACCCTCTGCTTGTAATTTACAGTGGGTTTGTCCCTTACGATTCCTACCTTCCTCGAAACCGGACCATAGGAAGGAGTGAGGATCAGATTCCTATAGCCAAGAGAAGACTTATGATTTTCATATTCACTCATAGACACTATAGTGCATTATTATATACGATCGTTTGTAGGGATGATAAGAGTTCCCACCTTGACATATGATATCTTGTAGGGACGAAAAGAGGTCCCACTTTGCTAGTAATCACACATAATAAAAGAGTGAATAGGATGAGTACGACGTTGAGCGGTTGAATAGGAAGAAGTGATGACTCTTTAGTCCGATGTATGACACTGATGTCCCGTGGCTGTGAAGGACTACTGTTCCAAATTCTAATTCATTGATTACGATAATTTGCCGATTCTTATTATATCTGTAGATATTGTTGCGATCGGAAATCCCGAGCGGCATGTGCACAAAGCTTTGCACTGTGGCAGCAAGCAACAATAGAGTTCACATGCCATGATCACTCTCCGCGTACGCTAGTTGTTACGTTCAATGGTTCACAAGTTAATATCGGCAGAGCTTCCACGCCACGATCACTCTTTTATTGCTTGTTTGCGCCACATATATGTATGGTGTTGTTCTTCAGGCACATCCTGTTCGTGGTGAATCACACATTTAACGCAACACCACAGAGAGGTTGCAACAATATCATACCTATGATGCCGAATGTAAGGGTAGCTTATAGGATTTTCGGACCTCTCGCAATCCTGTGCTGGCGCCGTGCAGATTGTGTTCACACTTCCTCTATGTTCTGCCAACCACGTTATCTTCATCCTCATTGAGCACCATGTTGCTGTTTTTGTTATAGTTTTTGTTACTGTTTTTGTGTTAGGGAAATGGGACAGACATTCACTCCATGGTGACCGCAAATTCCATTAGGAAAGGTTTAGCAAAAATCATTTACTTTATCAATTGTTAAAGTGTTTAATATACTCTGAAATCAGAGTATCAACGAAAATTAGACCCTAAAAATACTAGAAAAACCTTCCGATCTGCAAATGGTCTGTCGGCATTGGCGAACTCGTCACTCGCCACTACCGTGTGACCAGGCGGGGAGATTTCTTTGGTGACGCTTAGAGATCTTCTTGCTAAAAGATCGGGAGACCATCAATAGATACTTTATTGAAAAATCCTTGCAAATAACGACACTACCCTTCGCGAAAAATATTTGAAATAAGACGTGAACAAAATTAATTAATAAATATCGAAACCAAGAAAAAATAGTATAGGATAGAATAACAATATTCTTCCTGTTACAGGATAACTAGGCCTGTATAAGAAAAATGAATACTGAACGCCATGTAGAATTGCAACAACAGTATTATGAACAGGAGGAAAGACAAAGTCGACATTCGTGGAAGGCTCGCACCTCTTCTTCCTCCGAGAAAGGATCTCAAGATCAGGAGAGAATAAAGCGTATACTGTAGAAAAGGTTTACGCCAAACGTAGTAAATTTTCATTTATAACCAAAGATCCTTTATCTATTAGTTGGAAAAGGTCCCAACGACGTTTTATTTTAAGGTGTCCATATTATTTTGATATGGAAACTCTCTTGCACAAAATCCAACCAGCATATAATTATGATCCCACTCTAAAACCCAAAACTAACTTATTTCTACATTTACCGGAAATAACAATTTTGGACAAAAAGGGAATCTAATTTCTCTTCCTGCCTGCACAACAATGGGCCAGAATATTCCATGTATTTCACATTAACACTAATAGTGGTTTGACTTTGTATTTTTCAAGGAAACAAGCCTGGAGCAAATTATAATATCCAAAGGAAAGATCCTGGGGTACCTTTATGCCATTGCTCGACTCCAGGAATGATACTCTCATCAATTATTGTACATAGAACCATGTGTTTTTGTATATCATAGTTTAAAGTTTTAAAAATAGAATAGTTTAATTTATTGAGTGCCAGTTCTTTACAGAAAATAACTCATGCTTCGATTTTGCTATAAGATTATTACAATAAGAAGAAATCCTGATTGAAATATAAATTCTATAAGCACAAACTACGACTCTTACGCTGTCCTGCTAAGATAAGGCTCAGGACGTGAATTATATCGTTTCCCTTGTTTTCCCTGCAAATAAATAACAAAAGGGATTCTCTTTAATAAAACTTCGTAAAAATGTTATCGCAATTACGAATGTCAGTAATCTTGATGTGGTGCCCAGCAGTAGTTAAATTGCCACATAAAAACAAGATCTACTAAATTATTAGAGGGTTAACCGAATTCATTAAGACAGACGGTCCAATAGTGAAGTCTGTTGAGATTATTAAAAGAACTATGATGCGAAGTCGTCTTCTAAGACTCCGAAAAATAAACATCGTCAGCAGGTAACATTAGTTGATGATCAATACTTTGCGAAATACAAATCAAGAACCCTTGATGTATAGATTTCGTGATGTCTTTTATGGTCACCGCTTATGTTAGATGTCTTAAAAATAAATTTGAAAAGTAAAGACCTTAATGGTGACCATGTCTTGAATGACCAACCATTCCACACATGAGATGCGGGAATGTGGATCCTGTCTGATATGAAAAACCACAAATTTTGAATTTTGAAAGAAATCCCTTAACTGATAGTTGGACCATAAACTGAAAGGTGAAGAAATGTATTAAGTTACAAATCCAGGTTTATAATGGTCGTATTAGAAACCATCAGGCATTTTAAAAAGCTATTAGAGCAAACGTTGACAAAAGACCATGCCTGACAATAACTATCGAAGTTTGCATTTTAGCAACATAGACCTTTTTTTTAACCCGCATTATCATAGGGCTTCAGGGAGGAAACGGGTCAGTGGACCATAATGCCTTTATTCAAGATTCTGGTGGTATTCTTCTAAACAACCAATGGGTTGAGATCTCAAGATTCCTGTGGGAATCTTGTTGCTTTCCAGGCAGCGGCCTGAGACAGACTGAACTTCTGCCCAGGATATCCGAGAATATACAAATACAAAATTCGTGACGTCACGCCTCTTCTTAAGAAAATACTATCTTCTTCCACAAAGACAGATCAGGCGTGATCTTCTGCCGTGACGTCCGCACATCAGAGATGAGCGGACTGTGAAAATTTCCAGTCCAAGTCCAGTCCTGATCTGATAGCATTGAATCCGATCCAGTCCTGATTTGCAAAATTTTTGAAAATCATCAGTCCGATCCAGACCTGATCCGCCCATGTAAAATGGTGTATTTTATTTTGCCTCATGAGGCTAAAGCACCACTGGACCTATTTTGCCTTTAGCCAAAAACAATTGGTTGAAGGCAAAATAGTGCCGGCATTGCTCTTGCCTCATGAGGCAAAATAGACACAGCCTTTTGGCATTTCAAAAAGTTTAACAAGGCTGTATCTATTTCGTCATCAGAGGAAAAAGCACTGCTGGAGTTATTTTGCCATTAGGAGAATCCGATTGGTTGGATTGATCGAGTGACACGGATGACATACTTGGCTTAGCGTAAGGTCTATGTAACATCACCTAAAACCCAAAACCAAGCCTAAACTTAAACCCTAAACTCAAACCCAAAACCTTAGCCCAAACCCAAAACCCAAAACCTAAACCCAAAATTAAACCCAAACTTAAACCCAAACCTAAACCCAAAACTTAACTAACCAAACCTAAACTTAACCCAAAACCTAAACCCAAAACTTAGTGCAGGTTGCAGGCCTAATTCAATTTACACGCAGATTAAACTCTGTGAAAAACAGTTTTGATCTTTCATTGCTTGACCATTCTCTTAAGTGTTGTCCACACAGCACAGAACTTGCATTAATGGGCACTCAATAGGCGTTTCTGCAGTCTGTGTTTCATTTATATGTGCATGCACTGTAAAATAACTTTTCCTATATCATAACTGTTCAATTACTATTTTTTCAGATCACGTATTTTCTTTAACAACTTTTTTCAAAAAAGCAATTCAAAGTTAGGTTTTTCAAAACAGATCCTACGTCATTAAAGCAACACGAAAAACTTTTTTTTAATGCAGCAAAAGGAGCAGTAGTGAATAGCGGCAGTGATAGCTTGCTACTATTTTTATCCAGTAATGGATGCGGTAATACCGCTGTTGAATTTAACAAGTAGCAGGATTTACGCTATTAATAAAGTAGTGGTTGCCCATTTATACCTGTGACGGATGTGCACGTGATGATGAAGAAAACAAAATGCGAAAAGATAGTTTGGCCGACAAAACATAGCCAAGGAAAAACTTGAGCGTCATCTATACCTTTTGATAACGTAAAGAAATAAAATATGTAAGCCGCCCTTGATTGCAAGCCGCCCTTAATTATAAGCCTCATGAAAGGATGAAAAAAGATTTATGAGTCGCGGCTTGCTGTCGAAAAAATGTGGTATCTCTTATTTTTTAAAAAGAACTGCAGCTTCGTTTTATATATCTCGTTAAATAATCTCTGCTGATATAGTCATGTTCTTTTTTCATGCAAGCACTTCCTGAGAATTTTGTTTTCATTGCGAGGATAGATTTATCTGCACAAGTATGGTGGTTCAGCGATGGTTCTTCGCAGAGATGAACGGATTTAGGTTTTTCAAATCCATATCCAATCCTGCATTTCATTTATAAATCCATATCCAAATTCAAAGCCGAAAATCGACCGTTTCAAAATCCAAATCCTGTTTAAATCCGAAATCTTATCACCACTATGTTGGTCTACATGTAATCGAATTAAATGTGATTCGAGAAAAAATTTGCATTATAATTCAAATTAGCTTATGCTGTACTTTTGTTTTACAACACCGCAATAGTTGACATTTCAAAGACTTCAACATAAATCGCAATCAATTTTAGCAGCAATGCATTGAGATGCTCAGTTAGTCATACGAGTCAGTTTTAACCACTCAAAATTAAAATATCCTGAAAAAAATTGTAACCATTATGACAAAAAATAGAACCAAGTTTTTCATCTACACATGCAACACTTCTAAAAACAATTCAATGAAAAGGCATACAGTGAATGACATTTGATCTATTCATATTAGCCAAGGCCACGTCTTTTTTGCTTGTCTGTTTTTGGCATCTAAAAAATTTTGAGCAATCTACATTGGGTCCTCATTAGTGCATAACCTGTCGGCCTCACTAAAACCACATTAAAAGCTTAACAGGCAAAAAGCACATGCAACGTTTTGGCACTAGGCTACATAAATAAATAATGACCTGATGAAATGTTCTAAATGTAACTAAGCAGTACGCATTGCTGTTCTGTTACGTGTAGCAATCATGAGTCCAGAAAAGGGAGTGGGTCAATGAAACCACACCAAATCGGTAACATTGATGACACGATACGTCTGAACCAGTGTTGCCACCCTGTTGTTACGGAAAAGCACTAGATTTCATGATGAAAAAATGTAGATTCGCAAAAGAAGAAAACACTAGATCACAAATATATGACAGATTTGTCAGATTACAAGAAAATTGGCGTTGTACTTAGGAGCAGGCGGGTGTTTCGAACATTAAATGCAGAGGTTGGCAACCGCTACTTTATTAATAGCGTCGCTACCGCTCCCGATATTTGTTCAATTTAATAGCGGCGCTACCGAGCCGTTCCTGAATAAAAATAGTAGTGAGCTATCACTACCGCTCCTTTTGCTGCACTTTAAAAAAGTTTTTTGGTCTTGTTTTACAGACGTAGGATCTATTTTCAAAAACCTAACCTTGAAATGTTTTTTTGTAAAAAGTTGTTAAAGAAAACACATGATTTCAAAAAAATAGTCATTGAAAAGTTATGATATAGGAAAAATTATTTTACAGTGCATGCACATATAAATGAAACACAGACTGCAGAAACGCCCATACAGACTGCCTTTAGCTTTGTGAGTCGATTGTTGTAGGCTAGCAATCGCCTTTATCAATGCAAGTTTCGCGCTGTGTGTACAGTACTCAAGAGAATGGTCAAGCAATAAAAGATCAAATCTGTTTGTCACAGGGTTTAATGCGCGTGTAAGTTGAATTAGGCCCGCAATCAGGGTGGGGGACAAACAGGGCAATCAAAGTCTCTCACGAAATTTTTATGCTTTATTTTAGATTTTCATAAAAATGTTATGTTGATCTATGTTTCATGTGAAACCCCTGAACAAATTACCGACTACTTGTGTTTTAAACTGAGGTCCCTTGTTTCTGCATGGTTCAATTTATTTGCGATTGTAGTTTTGTGTAGAACGTAGTTTATATAGCCTGCGTGCAAAGAATGTTTATTTAGATATTTGAGAAAAAATTGACCAACCACCGTTTCCTTAACATTCCAGCATTTGAAAGTGCAGCCTAAGCATTTGAAAGTGCAGCCTATTTCCAGCATTTGAAAGTGCAGCCCAGCATTTGAAAGTGCAGTTCCTTAACATTCCAGCATTTGAAAGTGCTGCTTACGCCCTGTTCACCTAGAATGGATGCCTGAAGTGCGCTCAACCGTGTCGAATAAGCGCATTGGTCGCTCAAGCGTGACGACCGGCGACAAACTTAGGGGTCGTCCATAAATGACGTCACACCTTAACGGGGGTCAGGGGGTCACCAGATTTGTGACAAATTGTGACAAGAGGGAGGGGGGAGTCAGTAGTTTTGTGATGTCACATGAGTCGTTTTGATATGCGTGCTACACGCAGTCATACCAGAAAGGAAAGGTGTGGAGGCCAAAATGTTTCTATTCCATTTACTATAGTTTTCTGTTGTAGCCAATGAGGAAACTTTTGTCGATATTGCTAATGGATTAATTGTTTTTGTAGTATAGTTCTGATAGTCAGCCAATCTTTGTTGGATTTACAGCTAATGGCTAACTATATTGTTGTATTGTCAATGTAGCCAAAGCTCATTCGAAAAAATGTGTTGACTCCCAACTCCATCTACTGGACCAAAAAGTTTTAGATTTCGACGACCGATTCTGTGCAGGATTTCTTTAGCTGTTTGGCAAGCATCCCACAGTTTTATTCTCAATTTCTGGCGAATCAGTGCTCTGGAATATCTGAAGTTAAAAGCGGGCTTCATCTTTCCTTCCATCTCTATCTGGAGGTGCATTTTTAATTAAGCTTTCCACTCATCCTGAAAAGTTCAGAATCATTTCCTATAATTTACATTTTTATTTTTTAGGTCAAGATTGTTGCAACATATGCAATTGCCACCACCACCTTCAGTATGAGGGGGTTTTTGCGCTGAACTCAATTACAGTAAACAGTTTGAAAGTCGTGACTCATAAAAACATAACAATGCTTCAAAATGGTTCCCACTCAAAACAGACCCGTTTATAACAGACCACTCATAACAGACCATTCAAAACAGACCACTTTCATAACAGACCACGTTCATAACAGACCATAACGAAATTATTTCATTTGACCCAACAATTTCAGTGATTCGTTTGTTTTCTGTAGTAGGATGTTTTGTTTTATTTTGCAGACCAGTGAGTGTTTTCGTTGAGTGTCGCTGACTTATAACCATTCGGTTGTTACAACAGTTTGTTGAAACGCCGTAACCTCTGTGAAAAACATAAGCATTTGTGAACCTCAAACGTCCACTGTGATTGTTTCATTTTTGTGATCTATGGTTCGGTGTTTACTACGGACAGTTCACAACAAAAAAGTGAAGCCTCCCGTTGGTCACGCGCCGATCTCGGAAGAAACAGTTTTTAGAAAAATTCATTTGATCTTAGCCTATGCAGAAACCATCATTAAACGTTTCTCAAAAGGAGTTATTTACCTCCTGTGTTGCATTTGCACGCCATACTTGTTTTCTGTATCTTGAAATCGTTCTTGCAGATAGACTATACTGCAAAAAGTTCCTATGTTCTGTTTTTGCTTCAATATTGCAAAGCGACCACTGCGGTAAATCCATGCACAGGACTATAAACGCAATCAGTCATTGCCAGCATTCGCACAACGTAATTCATTTGTTTCGGTCTTCAACAATGTAAAAAAGCGGTTATCACCTAAACTGGGATAACTTATGAAATAATAATCAATTCTTTTTATTTTTCAGATTTACCAGGTAGAATTAATGTTCTAAGAGTCTACCAAATTTGACCTTCGAGATGCCATGGACTACTGAGGAAAAGATATAGTTGAGGCATATTTTCGACAGAAGTCTATCCACGCAGCTCAATTGCAATTCAAAGAGCGGTTCAGATGTCGTGAATTTCCTGTCCACTCAATGATCTACGGATGGGTCAAGAAGTTCAGAACCCATGGGCCTGTGCATATCCTCACTCGTAAAGACACTAACAGACAATCACACTCTGGACGACCGAAATCATCAATGACGCCACACAACGTTGCTGCTGTTAGAGACTCTGTTGTCCACAGCCCAAGCAAATCCGTGCGTCGACAACGAGCGGTCTGTGACAATCAGCACCGAGCGATATGTCTAAGTGCTTGGCAAGTTCTGGACAGCACTTGGTCGACTGAGAAGGGTCGCCAGGGTCCTCCAGTGGTTGCAGCAAGATAGTGCCACCCCCCACACCTAAAACGAACCATTGGCATGGCTACAGCAGCGTTTCCCTGACTGACTGATCAGCCACAGGTGTGACCCGCAGTGGTCGCCACATTCACCGGACTTGAACCCCCCAGATTTCTATATGTGGGGATAGCTTAAGGACAGGGTGTATGGCAACAACCCGCAGACTGTCCCTGACCTGAAGTCAGCAATCACAGCAGCAATAAGAGTGATCCCAAGGGAGGAATGCGGGAGGGTCATCGAGAACTTCGCCCGCCTGATTCAAATGTGCCTGCAGCGCCGGGGAGCTCATTTGGAGCACATTTTTTGAGCGCCAGCGAAACAAAGAGTTTTTGTAATACAGACTTGAAACTTTGGAGATGTCTGCTACACAGGTTTGACCTAAAGTAGCTGACGTTTTGTGTCAATCTAAATACAATTTTGGAAGTTATTCGATTTTTGGTGATGACCGTTTTTTTGTGTCACCCTGTAGAAAACACTTTGCTGCTTAATTTTTGCTTAGCAATGTGTGCAGTATTTTGGACGTTTTACGAATAGAATGTT
>Ga0210059_1014773_pt1 | contig 11489 bp, 9 predicted proteins | sample Ectturendosymbi2_FD_188042 | JGI IMG/M metagenome (GOLD analysis project Ga0210059, IMG submission 188042) | Ecteinascidia turbinata endosymbiont from Florida, USA - Sample 2 (SPAdes) (version 2) | ecosystem: Host-associated > Tunicates > Ascidians > Unclassified | place: Key West, Florida... | reverse complement strand
CAAAGTGCTGTTTTCTTAGTTTCAAGCAGTAAAAAACAAATTTCACCACTTTTGGCCCCCCTTGAAAAAATTTTGGAAAAATCCACTAGTGGCCCCTCCTGGAAAAAATCTTTCCGGCGACCATGCACACAAGCGTGTAAAATTACACCATTTTTGTAAAATAATGTGTTTTATTATGCCATATGGCAACATTGCTCAACAACACCGTCATCAATGCGGTAAACAAGCTATAGGAGGTTGATAGAGTGTGCACGGTGTATTCTTCCAAACAATTACGAAATCCTGCCATATTACAAAGAATATTGACAAAATACTGCCAAATATCTGCAACATTTTTTTCATTAAATGATTTACTTTAACAATGGACTCAATACTAACTGTGTTACTTAAACTCATTTGAGCAAAATTCGAAATTTAAAAGTGGGGTCCAGGCCCCCCCAGAAATAAAAGTGGGGGGCCTAGGCTTTTCAGCCCCCCGGTTCCGCCACCTATGCCCTGGGTCCTGTCTGAGAAACCACTTTTTTCACTTTTTTGACTAATGGATTGCAGATTTTGACCAAATTCCTCTATGTTGAAGGTTTTTGATTACAAAACTTTGTTAGGAGCCTTAGTTCTAAATTCAGTAGAATAACTGTCACTTGCTACAATTGTAGAGGAAGCAGTGAGAACTGCTACGTTACCGAACTTGCTGTTATTTATTTGGTCAGGTGTATTTTTTTCCCAAAGAACACGTGTTTTTTACTTTGCTTACTTTATTCAGATTGTTGTTGATCCATTTAGCACTTATCGAGGATGGAAAAGTTATCTCGGTTCATGGCTACACATGGAAATTAAGCCATTTTCTTGCTATCTTTCAACATGTACTCGTTTTGCTGTTGAGCTCGAATTGTGATTGAGGAGCATTCCCATTTGACAAATTACTGCATGAGTTCATATGACTTTGTAACTGCTGTTGAAATTGGAAAAAATGATTGGCTCTTTTTTGGCCCCTTCTGTTAGAGTTTGGCTCTTTTCTGGACTAGATTTGGCCCCTTGGCAAAAAGTAGATCTGGCAACGCTGGTTTCAGAGCAGCGATGAAACTTAACAGTACGTTGTTGGGAAAGTATTTTAGCTTTGGTGGTTTGACAAAGTTCATAATGAAACGAATTTGCTGTGATTCTAAAGGTAGTTATGATTTTTATTTATGGAATATTTAAATTAAACAAATAGCCTACTGAGGTCTGCACAACTCAGAAAGATCGAAGGGCCAAATTGATTAACATAAATCTGCCGCGGGTCCCAAAAGTCTACTTCATTTCGTTGTAGAGATTTCGTTGTAGTTTGGAAGAATGTCTGGAAATTCCAAGTCGGACTTTTGCAACATTTTCTGCAATTGAGAAAGCTCTTGAGGCCTCAGAAAAAGCTCAAGTGGGCCGCATGCTGCCCGCGGGCAGTATGTTATGCAAGCCTGGCCTACTGACTACTCTTGCAAGATTCTAATTGCAACTGGGCAACAGCATTGAGTAATTTGCGAAATATATTTAGTTGTAGCCTAATCGCTAACTGTTCAGTTACTGCTACGTGTGTTTTATATTAATTCGACCTATAAACTGAGCACCTCCATGCAGTGGCATAGCCAGCCCAAAAATTAGGGGGGAGAAAAATTTTTCGGGGGCCAAAATGTTTGATTTTCGGCGAATAACACTATGTTGTTTGGAAAAACGCCTCTCAAGTCACAAAACGACTATATTTTCTAAAAATTTGTGGGGCATGGCCCCTTTGGCCCCCCTGGCTACGCCTATGCCTCCATGGACATATTGTCGAAATTCAGGACACAAAATTGCTAGCCTAAAACCATGGCGTCCGCAAAAAGTTTTCCGAGGGGCAACGTTGACATTTTGCTTACCACTTTCAGATTGCTGACGACGCAATCCAAACGGGCGTTCACAAAACGGTTTACCTCTTCTACACCACAAAGAAAATACCCCGTGTCACGGCAACAGTAACAAAAATGCGCGTCGTTAAAAGCAGTAGCCAGGTTTATTACGAAACTTTTATACGATATGCTATATGCAGATTTTCATAGCAGGGTGCGTCTTTTTAAGTAAACATTGCCATGGTCTTTAAAGAAAGAAGCATTGTCATGGTCTTGAATGAAACCGAAAGTTATGAATTATGACTTTATTTTACGTAGCAAGTGAGCCTTTAAATATTTGTGGTCTTCGTGTAATAAAGGTTAACAGTAGAACAATCCCCAGCGGGATTTGCAACCTGCCTCTGTTGGCAAAGCAGCGGACATAAATGAGCTGTAACCACATCATTAAATGACGTCAGAACAGTGAGCCTAGTTCTTGAGCAGTGTGAGTGTCATGTCGCGAAATAAACTGTCGTTACAAGAATTTATTCAAATGATCGGAGTTAACCTGCTGACTTAAGGTTCTCTCGAAAGTTTTGGTTCTTGGTCACAATGTCCAGGTTGGGGCAAATGCCCATTTCTTCCCCTGCGGATGACCATGCCTGGAAGGTTACATGCCGCGTCCTTGGCCTTAGATATTTCCAAGGTTAACACATGTGAAGCATTAGAATTATATCGGTTTCTTGACAAAATAATCGATGAATTTGCAGCAAAGGCAAGAAAACTTTGTGTATGACGTTGGATGATTACACTTACAAGTAAAGCATTACATCGCAGTATTTCTTTTCTTTTCTGCTAACGTTTCAGGGTATTATATCCAAATAAATCTTTCAGGAGTTTGCAATTTTATATTTGTGTAGTGGTTTTGTACAAAAATCACTTGCTTTCGGTTGTTCATATTCATTCTTGTAAGCCCTTATCTTTTATGTATTCGTGAGTCTGCCCTCTGTCAGTCTCTTATGACGTTGTGAAACTCTGGGAGTGCATATTCCAAAGGCCCTTACAGCTCAAACCAGCAGTGATTGTGACCACCAGACTTGACGAGCGAGGTTTACAAGCGGTTACGCTACATTCAGGATCTTCAAAAGGCAGTGACAAACCAGTGCTTTAGAAAACAAGGTGCAACTCTGGCCAATTTTATGTTGTGATATCAGATTTTTGTTTCCATAAGATTCTGTCATTAAAATTCATGCAGATGATTGGGGAACTTTTGCCTAGTTTTGCAATTTTTTTCACTACTTCCTACAATTCGCATCGCATGTATTACCGTAATTCGGAATGTCGCAATACAACAGTTTGAATGTTCAATCGTGAATGAAATTTCAAAGACGGGATAACTTCACGCGAAACGATTAGATTGTTTACTCTACGAGAGTTAATAATTTCCAAGATTCAAAGGTTAATTGCGTGACATCACATTCATATAAAGTTTTTAGACGGGTCCAGTAACACTTACATGCAAGGCCCGAGTCAGGTTTCGACGCCCTTTACTCCCAACTCATTCTTCGCATCTATGCTGCCACAGAAGGGCTGGGTGGGGGCGTCCAAACTGACTTTGTCCCCGAGCGCGGAAAACCCCAGGTACGCCACTGATCTCGATCGCCCAGTATGACAGTCCACTCATCTCTGATGCGTACCGCAGTTTGCTTCAGGTCCGCTTGAGATGCTAGGTTAGCCCGCTAAGCCTGCAGACAGATCCGGCCGTGGGTACCATGTCTCACCAGAGGTGGAAAAAAGTGGATCCCGCGGAGCAGTGCTTTCAGCGGAAGCGGAGCGTTCGAACTGCTTTGAGACAAAAGACGGAATAAGTTCAAGTCTCTTTCGCTTAAATTTTATATTATTAGAAAAAATTATAAAGTTACTCGAAACATTCTGATTCCTTTACACATAAAGAGGTGTCTAACGTTCATCAAATATTAGGTATGGTGTGAGTGTTGGTTATATATGCATTGCAATTCACGATTGAAACTAAAGTTTTTTCCATGGATGTTTCAGAACAATTTTAGGGAGTTAGTGAGAGATCAGATGACCACTCGCCACTGCATAGCTGAACTTCAAGTTGATAAATTGCTCTCGTTTTCAGTGACGGCGCCACAACCAGCAGAAGACCATTACTGGGCTTGCCCGCAGCCTTTAATATGTTGTTTAATAAAAACACCACGCAAAATCCCACGAATACAGCCACTGAAAAGCAGAACACGTAGACAAGCGGGGAAAACAACAAAACTTTGCTTTTAACCGACGGACATTTGCGCAGATTCTACTTTTACCGCTGGCACTGTGCAACTGATATCAATTACAAACAACCTCGCAAAGAGATTAATGCAGTCTTTGCTCATTCCCGTCGGTTAAACGCGCAGCAGATCCCGGTGCGCTGGAACAGCTTGACTTGAAATTTCGATTTGCAGTTTGTGACATTTCGAACTCAACGGCCTTCGCTTAAACTGCGCGTCGAGATCCGCGCCACCGGACGCAAGTTATCGGCAACAAGAAGTCAATCAACATTTCCAAACACGGCGTCTGTCTTCTCGTGCTCGAACGAATGGCCCGAGACCTCCGCCCACCCGCAATCAGGCTATCAGCACAAACATGTTGTCGTTCCAGCAGCATACCCAAAGCAGCGGCGCCATTTATAAACTTCCCACGCCATTTATAAACTTCCCGACTTGCTCTTCCGCCCTTCACGAAGGCGCGGCACCAAGTCTTCTCCACAGCAACAAACGTTGCAATCAGGAGCTTCGTTCGCGTGTTCGAAAGACGTAGGAGCAGTGTATTGAAATTCGCATGCCGAGGCGGGCACAGCCCAACGCGTCGTTGTTCGTTTAAGAAAACAGGTCGGCGTGCGCGCGCAACACAGACTGTCATAACATCGCTGCTGCTGACGTTCAAAACGGACGTAGGCGAACAAACAGCTAACACGAAAAACGCTCTTAAAAATGCCTTTTATCGTCCGGCTTAACAGCGTAAGACGTGACTGGACAACCAACAACCAGTGAGGTGGGGTGTGTGCACCAGCCGGCGTTGCGGGGCTATTTCGGTTAGAAAGGAAAAATACGCGGATACAAAACAAGCACTACAGTATGTAAGCTTACATGTAATCAATCAAACACACAAATTCCGCATCTGAATTGGAAGGTTTTCTTCTAGTTCAGCTATATCCGACCCAAATGGCTTACTGAGCCGAAAATTACGCCACTATCCTGACCAGGGCCGCACACTGAATGACTTACTTTGATTTCAGCAAACTAAATATATCTTAACTAATATACTGAAAGTGTTCGAATCCAAACTGCAATGGTAACAGGCGTGATAAAGCGGCACTGAAGACCACCTGCATCAAAAATGTCAAATTCAAGATTATCAAAACATGGACAGGTTGCCAGTGTGCAGGATACTTTCACTGCAGCTCAGTCCCAAACTGGGCCGCCCACGGGCCGCACGGAGCTGTTCTAGTTTTACAACGTTAACACACGGTTATATTCGCTCGGAAGTGCAACAAAATAGACCGGCATGCGGTCCTCCACATGAGACCACGCCTGAATGGAAATTGAGAGCAAAAACAACAAAATCGCGAAGGTCAAAGTACCACCGAGCCAAAAAAACGGCTCGGCAAGAGACAAGTACGAACAGTTTTGAAGATAGAGCCTGCGCCGTCTTACAAAAGCACTTGTGACGTCATAATGAAAATTTATTTTCGAACACTACCGTCCCGTTAAAAATAGAACACAACACCGTTAGAACGCAACGCTCCGATACCGTTAACACACTACAGCGTTTTCCACGCGCGAGCCTACGAAAGCGGCTAGCACGCCACCGATCGACAGAGGAAATAGTAAGGCAACTTTCGCGGCAGGCAAGCAAGCACGATCGTTACAGTACGTTGCCAGAACCGAGAACATCTTATCGCTGAGGCGCGAAAGAGGAATGAAAGAAAAAACAACGCGACAGAAGTACAGCGAACGGCGGGTTTGGTTCGGTAGGCCCAGCGTCAAGAAAATCACACCGGATATATGTTTACTTCTTGTTTGGTCGAGTTGTCGGCTCGCCGAAGCACTTTTGGTCGAGTTTCGATGAATACAATGCGGCAAAAAGCGAACGAACGAGCGGCACGAGCGTTGACAAACCAGCTGTCGGGCGAAAGCTGCGCTGCTGAGCGGCGGGGGTGCGAACGACTCGCGCACGCGCGAAGCAGTAACTTCAGAAGCGGCAAATCAACAAGACTGGGTGCAAAGTAAGAAACACGGCCCGCCGGTCGCGGACGCAGTAACAGATGAAAAAAAGGTGCTCGGAGTTAAGAGAAGGAAGAAGCTATTTGCGCGTAACGGTCTTCGGTATACTACAGGAAGGGATTATTATTAATACTGTACAAAACAGAGAGAAGCGAAGCTGATAACAATGTTAAGGCAATCAGTCAAACTACGACATACAGTGTCACACAAAAAAAACACTTAAGTCACATTTCCTTTTACAGATAGACGAAGGTAAACTGATGGCGTAAAAACGAATTGCACGCGGAAAGGGTCCAAAGAAACGTCTGAAGACTGCAAAGTTGCGACAGAAACAAGAGCTAGGGCAGCTTATTTTTTGACCTTCCTACCGACGCGCACCGCGTCTTCGGCGTTCCTCTCAGCCAAACGTTTCTCGTAGGCGTCCCTCTGCTTGATGTACCAGACAGGAGGCCAGCGGTTTTGGCTGAGGTACTGCTGCGTTTCGGCGGGCAAGTTCTGCAGAAATGTGTGTATTGTCAAATGCGGTAGTAACATACAGACCACCGTTCAGCACTTTCTTGACTCGAAATGTAACAGTCGCAAGCAGTTGACGGGTCAACTTGGGTACGGCGGAAAGAAACAGCGTGGGCGCATGGTGGCGCAAGAGCAACCAGTCGAGAGGCAGCACAGGCACTTGTTTCAGAACACACCGAACACCATGAATGACACATCCCCTACCAAGGCTGTGCGAAGTGCGCGATCGACGGCGTAGAGTTTAACTTGGCGTGCGTAGAAAAAACTAATGATTGTTAGGAACTTGGGTTCTAATTATCAAAGCTTGTGCTTGGACTAAATTCCAGCGACGCTTTGAGCCTTAAACGCAAGGGTCCTGGTGATTTCTGAGGCGGATGGTACTTCTGACGTTTCAAATCTAACGGGTGGCCTCCGGCGATTGTTTTTTTCGGCAAAGCGTATCTATGGAGACAAATGGTGAGGAAGGACAGCGACGCGTATTTAAATTTCTTTTATTATCCTTCCCAATTTGCGTCACGAAACTTCCTTTTCTTGTAAATCATTCAGGCAGTTCGGTGGCGGCCGTCGGTCGGTTGCCATGGAAGTTAGTCGAACCAACCGGAACAGCCGTGGGTTTCACAGCATGGCTAAGCGCTTCGCAGCTGAAAGCGTTTCGACTCTTGTGTCGCGAATCAGTATTTTTGAGTTCTTGTTCTATTCTTTTACTATGGACCCTGTCACTAAACGAAACATTTAAACAAGGAACAAATTAAGCACAACGCGAGAGGACAAATGAAAACCCAACCATCAACGGAGTTAAAACATAAAACGGGCGTTTCAGTTCGAAACGGAAAACGTATAATTGAAAGCTTGACGTCAACGGTTTTCTCCGTTTTAGTTTTCACAATTTCCGGAAATGTAAAGACGTTGCAGGCCACCGGTGGAAAAACAACCAGCGCATGCAATGAGAGGAACAAAAGTTCTGTGAAAAGCTTGTCCAGGATGTAAGCGCGCACACAGCTGCCAAGCACTGAATCGTGCAAGTTACACTGAATCTCATCATCAGATACTGCTGCACATCCTGTGGTCAATGATCGTAGGATAAAATTTAAATTATCGGTACCGCCGCCATGCTTTTGAAGTTCTATGGGAATCGGTGCCTGTTTGCGTTCAACGTATGCGAAAATCAGCAAAAGAAACGTTGCACAGTGGCCAGGTTAAGCTTTTTTGCACACCCTTCAGTATTCGTCGCAACGTTGAACCCATTGCGACCACGCTACTGCAGCAAGGGAACGAAAACAAGCCACTCGTCGCTTTCAGTAAAAACAAGCTTCATCAGCGAAGTATTGGTTGAAGTAGGCTGAAGAGCAGATCGGCCACCCTTTGCGCTGCTCACGTGTTTTATCCAAGATCGAAAAATGTACAAACACATGCTCTTGAAATTCCAACTGCAGCATGATTTAGGTTCAAAGCAACAAAGTCGCAAAGCACGCAAGGTAAAAAACGCACACAGACTGCGGACCATCCTGGTATTTGACCAGCAGTGCTTTTGCTATGATATGTTGGGCCTGGCAAGTCATAAGAGGTTCATCTCTTTTAAAGCATATATTGCCTGTCTGGCAAATGTTACTTTAAATCTTGGAAGGACCTTCGCTCAATAGAAAGTTTAGAAAAAGAAACAAGAGTTTTCATCATTGCTGTGACAATTAAACGCATGTTATAATCGCTTTCTTCGGCCCAAAACAAACGTTCAACTAACTGTGAAGGACCGGACAGCTCCGCAACGTCCGCTATGTTCCTGTGAACGCTGCCGACGCAAGACGAAGCGCAGCTTTCAGTTACGCACGTGGCGAATGACGCTGCTTCCGTTTCACCGCACTGCGGGACCTCTCCTTTCTTCTGGCTCTGACGCAAAGTGCTCTCGTATTGCCGGGAGGCCACTGCTCGCCAAGGAACTGACAGCGAGAACTCAGAACTAACCGCTACCGGAGAAGTATGACCATTGCTGGCATGAAATATTCATTACCTCCGCTTGCAACTCGTCATCGCATTGCATTGCCTCAGATCAAACAAGTAGTCAGGCCGGCTGGCTGACTATGTAGACGTCAGCGTTATGAAAACCGCGTATCAGCACAAGCGCCAGCTTTGCCCGAAGCCGCTGCACACAAAGCGATGATCATATCAGCTACAAGGTCTGGCAAAACCGACACTACTCGTGTTTAATGTCAGCCATTTGTAAAGATTTAATGCCAACCATCAATAAAGCAAACACGTATGCCTCTAAAACCCGCGCACATGGGTGTCGGGAGGAGGGCAGGGGTGACAAGCCTCCCCATGGATTTTGAAAATTTTAGAAAAACGGGCCATTTTCTTAGTTTCGAGTAGGAAAAAACAAATTTCACCACTTTTGCCGCCCTAGAAAAATATTGGAAAAATCCCCTAGTGCCCTCCATGCAAAAATCCTTTCTACGCCCATGTACGCAACGTTTTGCAAAGAAACAAACAAACCAAACAACTTGAGCAACCGCACCAGAAGAATCTGCAGTCGAAGCAAAGTCACTACCTTGATCAATTTCGAGACGTTCCTGCACGCTTCGTTGTAGTGCACGCAGAGGAAGTGAAGACACCAGTTGCAGAGCCGCAGCGCGTTGTAGAGTTGCGCGACTTCCAGCATTCTCAGGACGTCTTCGCACAGTCCGGTCACGATCTTTCGGTCGCTCGTTTTCAAGTACTCCTTTTCCTTCTCTTTGATCAGTTTGACAGTGAAGATTTCTATCGCAAGAAATGCATTAATGATGCCGGAGAACAAAGCACCGATCGGTCCAAGAGTGGACCGGCCTCGAAAGCCGAAGCGGGTCCAACCACGGCTTCTTGCAGCAATGACTGACGTCTGGTAGTTTTTCGTGAACTGACGACACAACTGCTCGGCAGAGCAGTGCCGCTGTAAGTGCTTTATTGCCGGTTTCGCGGCAGTAAACTGTACGACGTGCTCGTAATGCAGCAATGTTGAACCTATTACGATCAAGCCACACATGTGAAACAGTCCACAAGCACGGAGAGACACTTTCGAATATCAAAAACTGAACGGAAATAACACTAGCGTTTCCAAAACTTTTTTTAAGGGCCCTTGAAACTAAATGCCATCATGAGGTACCGTTGACTAGACAGTCAATATTACTCGCGAGAGCAGCCTTGCCAATGCCGTTCTACTGCAGTGAATTGTCCAGTAGCCAAAAATTACCAAAGCACTGCACATACCGCATTAAATTTCAGTTTCGTTCCTGGAGTGAACTGTAGGAAGCTTACACCTACCTACAGGATCAAAGCTGCATTTTTCGGTCATTGGCCAATTTTTTTGAAATGCCCGAAAAAAATTAAGCCAAATCGGTCAAAAAATGCCCGAAAATGAAAGTTTTTAAGTTATTTCGGTCAAATGACCAAACTTTCTCGTCAAAAAAACAGCATTGAAGAGACTGAGACACGATCAAGCAACTAACCGACTTGTGAAACCAACTGCGGTAAACAAAACCGGTCTGCGAGCATTATGACGTCAGCCAGATCATCGTCCAGACACTCTGCGAGGTTCGTGACATTTTGAGTGTACACGTGCTCAAACATTGCTTTCAAGCTCTTCGTAGTCGCGAATTGCAGCGTGACCTGCAAAACAAACAAAATAAGACAAGTGTTAAGTTGCGAATCACCATCGAAATCGCCAAGTCACCATGAACGCGAAAAGAAGTTTTTTTTTCTGCGATTTGGAAGCAAAAAAATTTTATTCTGCACGAAAATTTAGACGATGACGCACTCATCCGCTGCAGGCAGGCGAAAAAAACTTATTTCGCTCAACTTCATTTTGCTCAACTTCACCATCATCATCAAGCAACATTTCATTTCGCTCAACTGCACCATCATCATCAAGCAACACGCAGATATTACGTCGTTACAACCATAATGACCATGCCATGGGCGGATATAACCTGACCGCGATAGTTATCGCCGCGCGGTGGTTTACCTCAGGGGCAAAAACATTTGAGGAAGTACAAACGCGCTTGTACGCGAGTTAACATCCAGTCGAGCGGGAAATAATTAAACGTTCAAATATCTGTTGCGCGTCAGGGTAGCCTCTGTGACCAGCGCCACCTCCCAAAGCTCGAAGTTCGCACTTGTTCGGCGATAAGACCAATTCTTTTGGCGACAAGCCACCTTAAACACGCTTTTTGTGATGTAATGGCGAGTGCAGACAGTTATCAGGTTTTAAGTTACTGTGTTTCGCATGTAATGACATTGCATCTCCGGAAGCAATATTTCTGTGAACTATGTGCATCTCATTTATTAATTTATTTAAAATGTCCATCATCAAATCCCACGGGTCCGGTTAAAATGGGGAGACTCGAAAGCCATGGAAGTTTTGTGATGCTGCGCGAGGTACGCAAGAAAGCGACGAAATCTGCTACTATTAGCATACCGTATTTGTTCGATTGTAAACTGTGGCTTACAATGTCTGTTTTTCATCATTTGGGTGCGGCTTCCATTTTTTTTCTTTAGCTTAACGAAAGATCTAGATGACGCTAAGTATTTCCTTGGCTACGTTTTGTTGACCAAACACTTTCGCATTCTCGTTCTTGTCTTCAACATTACGTGCACATTCCGTCACAGGTGGGATTATGATGAACAGATGGCAGTTGTAATGGTATAAATCAGGGGTCACCAACCTTTTTGAAACTACGAGCTACTTCTTGTGTACCGATTAATGCGAACTAGTTTGATACAAACTTCTAAAATAAAAATGTTGCTCAATTTACCTTCAATTATTTTAGTATTCATATTCGTTAAAGTGAAGACATTGATCAAACTAATGTTATTTTTAGAACAG
>Ga0210059_1014772_pt1 | contig 11489 bp, 5 predicted proteins | sample Ectturendosymbi2_FD_188042 | JGI IMG/M metagenome (GOLD analysis project Ga0210059, IMG submission 188042) | Ecteinascidia turbinata endosymbiont from Florida, USA - Sample 2 (SPAdes) (version 2) | ecosystem: Host-associated > Tunicates > Ascidians > Unclassified | place: Key West, Florida... | reverse complement strand
AAAAGTACTGAATTTGTTAAAAATGCTTTGGCATTTTTTTGGCGTTTTTCAGGATGTGTTTGGCATTTTTTTGGCACTTTTTTAACCTCATTTGGCATTTTTTCTGATTTTCAATCTGGCAACCCTGGCATAAATTCGATAAACAAATTGCGAGGTGCAACAATTCTCAGATAAAGATCCTTAATTTGTTTGAATTCCCATATGTACTAGCCCATTAGACATCAAAAGCGAAACTGTAAATGACGAATTAGACGAACAAAACGCTTCTCAAGGATAGAAAGAGGTGACGAATTAAACAAATTGACGAATTAGACAATGGCGAATTAGACGAACAGAAATGTACACAAAAGATAGGGATTCTGCCGGGACCGAAGAAAAAGTGAGGAATTAAGCGAATTAGACGATGACGAATTAGACGAGTTCTACTGTACAAACATTTGGGCAGATTCCAACAGCTTCAATCATATTTGGGTAATTGAAACAGCTTCATTCAAACTTGGGTACGATTGGAACCGTCTGGGCAAATTTGAAGAGTTTCTTCCAGATTTTCATACGAGATATATTATAATTATTTGGGCAAATTACAACAGTTCAAATCAAATTTGAGCCAACTGAACTAACCTCATTCAAATTTGGGTAAACTAAGAAACATTAAAAAATTAGGAACATGTAGTGGTAAACCACCCTTCCAATTAACCCAAATTTTGTAAACCTCAAATTGTTGATGCTGTAAAGTGTACAACTAAAATGTAGCTGTAGCTGCAAAATGTTTTGCGGTAGCAATGTGGTGTACTGTGATATGATTCTGTGATGTTTTCGTATTTCAAACGTGCTTGATGTTGTGACATTTGCAAGTGTGAATCTGTTACCGCGAAGCATTCATGAACAGAATTAACTACGTAACTGCAGCGGTAATGCGTTGTGTGATAGTAATGTAGGTGTGATTTCATACTGTTTAGGTGTTCATATTTTCCACTGAATTTCATATGTTGCATCCTGCCAAATTTTAATGCTTCAATTTAAGGCTATGAAGTTAAGTTTTCATGGCCAGTAGTAACTGTACTGTTTATTGCACTGCATGATTCACTAATGCTAATGCAGTCCAGTGAACCACTGCTTTTTTATAAAATACTCTTGTTGAGGTTATTAGTCATTTGTCATTGGAAATGTGCATTTGTACACATTCCTTGGTATTTGATCATATAGATTGCAGTATTTGTCTGTATCAGCCCCATATTGCTATTTTTCTTAGCATGCTGTGTTCAGTGCACATTTAACTGTCTAAGCTGGAGTGGATTTTGGTTTTCATAATGTGAGTTTAGAAGCTGTAAATGTTTAAGTAAGTTGTAGTATTTTAAGTACAACACATTGCAATGAAGATAGCCTAATGTGGAAGGCTAAGCTATATACTATGTATTACACTTCCTCGTTTCCCTCTCCTTACTTGAGACTTGACCTGTTTGCAGCAATGTAATACTTTAGATCAGTGGTTCCCAACCGGGGTGCCGCGGCACCCTGGGGTGCCATTTACAGTGTCCAGGGGTGCCGCGGGCTAACACGTTTTTCTACCATATCATTAAAAATACATTTTCAAGCTGTCATCAAACCTCAAAGCAAATTGCTATGGGTTCGGCATTATGGGTGCCGTAAATTATTATTCTTTTCTGTAGGGTGCCGCAAGCCTAAAAAGGTTGGGAAACACTGCTTTAGATCGTAACCTGATATATTTTACTCCTTTCCCAGATTGATTGCGATTGTGGCTAACACAAATGCACACATCTATGCTAGAGAAGCACAGATCTTAGCTATTACGATGATCGTTTTGAAAGAATAAGCATAGAACCTATATAAAAACTTGAATATGAAGATGCTGAACAACACCCACCACTTGTGGTGGCATGAACAGCAATTTTGGGAGGGATTTTATTGTAATTGGCTAACCTTTTTCAATCAATAAATATTACCATTGTTCACATGTAGCTACGCAGAATATTGATTGCTAATTGTGGGCGTACGGCTTTGAACCCTGGTAATTGGTAATAAGGCATGCAGACACCTTGATTTGTTTGCAATGGTACCTTTTTAGTCTTAAGGTTAAGACTTGCTGTGTGTACGTTATTAGGAAAAAACAAGATCAAATTTGGGCAAAAAATTTTTGCATCCCCAAAAATATGCACTTCCGTACAGCTATGAGGGAGGCACACGCTGCAAACAATGAGGTAGCCTTTAGTCGTTGTATGAGCATTGTTCTGTCTCCCGATTTAACTACCTGACATTTTAAGTTGCCAAGCCGAAGCAAGGCGTTGCAAATGCCACTAGAGGTGAGTATCTGTGCTTTGTGATTCTAAAAACGTCGGCCTCGGAAGGGGTATGATGCAAAGACTGACTCAGTTTACCTTCACCGAATAAAATCTATTGCATCAGACAGTACAAATTATTAAGTTTTTTACTCTGTTAATTAAAAAAAGAACAGAGGAGGTGCAGCTAAACATTGTTCAAATATCGACACAAAAACCTGGGAAAGATGCTTTTCAAAATACGACGAAACATTTCACGGCGCAAGCAGACCAAGTTGTTCAAACTGGTTTTGAAAGGGAAACACTTTCAAACTTGATAGAAATAAACAAAGTTCGAAGCATTTGCTCGAAATCCAAGGACAATGGAATTTCTGTATTTAACCTTTTCCACCTCCTTGGCACAGTTTAGCTCGTTTTTCAAAACCCAACTGAAAGATCGGTTCTCAAATTCGAAAATGTCAAAAAAACTTTCAGAAAATCTTTTCCAGAGTGGCATAAATGTTCTCCAAATATTTCATGAGCCTGGTGTAAAACACGTTCCTCAAATCCACAAAAGTCCAAGACATATTTAATCAAAGAACTGCAAACCCGTAAGACGCTTGCAACAAAGAGACAGACAAAAACTTGAGAAACACTACCATTACGTTTGCATAGTTCTTACCTCCAGGATTTGCTGCAGCTTTGAAGCTAGAAACAGCAAGCAGCAAACAAACGGCAAAACCGATGCAGTGATTCATTTTCTGCGAACGTTGCTTTATTTAATTTGATATTTTCTGCGTTTGATCCTACGCTCTGCATTCACAAGTGTTACGCGTGAAATCTTGAGGTGTCGCGAACGATGCTACTTGTCATAAAATCATAACTAAAAAAATGTTTGCATTTTTCCGACAGCGCTACACTTTACCCAAGTCATGAGCAGCATTCACCGAGTTGATAGTGAACGAAAACGATGGGAGCCGGTTCACGATACACTCATACTTTAAAATCCCACGTGAGCTGCTTTTCTTGCGTCACTTTGCACCACCATAGCTCGCCAGCCGATTGAGCTGTTCAAACCCTCTAAAAGGTGCGGGAAGGCTTCTAGTTCAGTGAGTCTTTGATTGGCTTTATAGCATTTCTGGTTCAAAAGTAATAACAGAAAAAAACAAATTTGGGTGAAAATTTTTTTTACAAAAGTCGGCTAAACAAAGCAATATTAAAATTTTGTTTGGACATTTAAATTTTGGCGACTCGCCAAAAGCTTTTTTGAAGTGGATGATCTTTTGTTGCTCTTCATTTCATAATCACTGTAGTCATGAAGTGAACATGGAGGTAGGAGGATTTTACTGAAAATGTAAAAAAGGTATGGGAAGAAAATTTTGGAGAAACACTAACAGTAATTAGCGAGGTATACAAGTTTCTTGAAACGTCGTCGATAGGTTTTCCACGAAAAGAATTTTCAAAGAGCGCTAGTTCAATTCGAAGCTCAATTTTCTTGCGAATTGAATCGTGCTGCAAGAGTTTTTATTCACGTTTTTATTGCAAAGTTAATGTGGGTCATTCACATTGCTTTTCATCCAATGAGTTCTTAGGGGTACTTTCTTTGTTGTTTCATTTATCTAACGACAATGAGCGGCATGCCAAGGTCTGGTTATGCCCTTTGTCGCGTTGTGTCGAGTAAATGAACACACGACGAACAGGTAATAAAAGATTGCTAACACACGGCAAACGAGTTAATGTACGGCTGACGGTCGAAAAAGATTTTCAAAAAGCCAAAAATGTCAATAAAGGATAAATTACTGGTTGAAGAATGAATTGCTATAAAGTAAATCCACAGTTTTATGGCGAGGTAAAACGGTTAGTACATTCTGTATAGCACAGAGACAGCATTATCAATATTTATAGTGAGCTTAAGATTAAGCGAAGGACGTTCAGACAGTAGATGGTGCAAAAGTCTTGCACGATCGCATATTACGCTTTGCAGTAAATCTCGCACGCTTTCTTTCACCAAAATTATTTTTACTGGCTGTACGCGCAAAGGTAGAATGAAGAATACAGTTAAGAATTAGATGCTCTTCAGTTACACTGGCAACACATGAACACAAACCAGTGCGTTTATTTGGGCTTAAGGCACTGTGACCCAAGCGATCCTTTTCTTTTGGCTTTGCCGACCACGTCTGGTCATTACTTTGTAGGCAATTATTTATTCAGAACATAAAGCCTATATTTTGTGAAGCTCTAGAAATTCAACTTTTTTCTGCATTGCTACTTCGAAGCAGCGAAACGTCTGAGCAGGTAAAACAATCTGTATGGAAGACTCGGCAGTAGCAGTTACTTCAGGAGCTAGCTTTAGATTCATTCACTTGTGATTGCTGTATCGGCTTAGCTAACTGAGACTTTTCATCATCAGATTGTTTGGTATATTTCTTGACAAAACCTGCAGGTTGCAACCAGGTGCGTAGCTATGGGAGGAGTGGGGGCAATGCCCCCCCAAATTCCGAAAATAGCACCACCAATTTTTAGGTTAATCAAGCTTTGATGTAAGCCAAAGAAATGCGTCAGTGCAAACCAACGAAACTGCTTGAAGAACATATCGTACTTCACATTTCATTCAAACCCGATCAAAGCAGTTTGGTTTACCAATTGTCCATAATTATTCAAACATTGTACATAGTGTAAATGCTGGAGAATTCATAACATGGCTGACCTTTACCTGAGGTTTAAGCTCCTGTGGAAGTTGGTGACAATGAAATACAAATTTGTACGTACGCCCTTGTAATCAATAACCGCAATAATACAACCCTTTTCGCAGCTTTTTCTGCTGCGCCAGATTGCTGTATCTTACCTAATGGTGATGTGATATAAACTTGATTTCAAAACCATCAAGTTTGTGGCTCAGTTTAAGTTTTCGCTGTAATGTAAGCCTACATACTGACAACCTGTCCTTATTTTGATAATCTTAAATTTGATATTTTTAATGCAGATGACCTTCACTGCCATCTTATCACGTCTGTACTGCGTCTGGGAGATTTCCATATGTCCACTGGCACCTTGGTGCAAAACGTTTTACCAGTCTTCTGATTTCTACCTTTTTTCCATTGGCACTAAACTTGCCCATGAAACCACATATACGCAGTGGTTAAAGACAGACTCGTAATTAGAGGGGGGAAGGGGAGGCGAAGTCCCTCCTGGAAAACTTTTCGCTCCCCCTGGAAAAATGTGTTGAACATAGTTTAAAACTATTGGACATAGTTAAGATGTGGGCCCCTATCAGAAAACCCTTCGCCCTTCCTGGTGTCCCAAGCTGGTTACGGGCCTGGTTAAAAGTGACAAACAATCGTTACCATTTCAGTTAGGATTCGAACGCTTTCAGTACATTAGCTTAAACTAAATTAACACATTCAATGTGCGGCCCTCGTTAATATGCCATTCAATGTGCAGTCCTGGTTAAGCTAGTGATATAATTTTTGGCTCGGTAAGCAATATCGGTTATTGCTGCCATATAGATACTGTTTAGCAACAATAGCATTATTCATTTATGGCGATTAAACACGTTGGTCTACTTTGACGGTTCAGTCACAGTTGTGGAGTCTTAACAGTTTCATCCCATTACCTTGCCGGTGAATAAAAAACAGTTTTGTCAAGCAATCAAACTGCAACGTGTTCATAGTCTGAAAGTGAGTCAAATTTCACCTGATGTTACAGTAAATTTGATATCGTTCAGCTGCAACGCGAAGAGTCAGCAGGTAAATCTAACGAAAGTAGAGGGATGCTTTTTATTTCGTGGGCTTGACACTGCCATTACTTCCAATCCGTTTTCTCGAAAAGCGCATATGACAAAAATGAAAGTACTGTAATTGAAAATTTTCCTAGTCGCTTGGATTTAGTTATTGAGGGACCTTAGGCTAGCGTTTACATTATCAGTTGCAAACGTCAACCAGTCGCTCAAGAATTGGACAAGATCCACGTTTCATATGCACTCATGAAAAGAACTCCTTTGGGAATCGGTGTCTGAGAGCAGGGGACTCCAAACCTTTTTGTTTGAGCGCCACATAAGCTATTACACAACAATTCGAATGCGGAACATCTTACGTAACATGTTTATTTCGGAATATGTTACATTCTCCAAATCAACAAATTTACCGTAAAAATGTTATTTTTGCGTTATTGACGAAACGCCTGTGAGGGCCAGATGAAAAGGTTAGCGGGCCGGTTTTTGTCCGCGTGCTGTAGTTTCCTACACAAAATGAAGTAATCGTTAAGTGACAACAACAACTCTTCATTGAAACGTTGCCTACTTTAACCTGCAAGTTATATTGTTTTTATTCGGCACGTCATATTTTTCAAATTACAGAAAGTCTCATGGACGATTCGTTGGTGCTAAAAGACTAAGCTTCGCCGAATTAATACGGAGACCATTAAAACTGAGTCTGATCCCAGTTTCAACAGATTTACCACTTTCACTACGAGCAGATGCAGTTCAGAAAGTGAGCGTTCAGTTTGTAGATGAATTAAATATGGTGAATGAGAAGTTTGCATCATTAGTAAAAAGTTTGCATTTTTGTACGAAAAACATGAACGCAGAACTTTTTCCTTCATAAAGACAAAGAAGCTTGACTCTCTGTTGATACAAAGTGCTGCACGTCCAAAATAAAAAACATCGGCGCTATGTTTTTTCTTGCAGCACATGTTTAACTATTCTCGCCGTTCATGGAGATCAAGCACGATCAGTGCGTCCTTGCTCGCAATCAACGCAACCACATCTTGACAAGGGTTCCCATCCATCTATCTGAACGATAAGCACTTTGTAATTTTACATGAAGACGAAACTTTACTCAGATAGCCGGTTACAGTAGATTCTAACATTGCGCAACTGTGCTGCTGTTCCTTGCAGCAATGCTGCATTGCAATATGAGTTAGGTGTTGCAGAAAACGAGAGATAATCATTTTGCGTTTGTGTGAAACTACTGACACATCACATTGATTAATGCGAGGCAAAGGTCGGCATTGTGCTGATAAAGCAGAACTAAGTAAACGTGAAAGCTGTTGCATTGAGGCTTAGTTGGTGGGACTATGTAAACCGCTAAATATACATCCAATTAAACGTCGAGAGAGCCTTCTTATCAAGTTCCCGAATGCTTGTATTGTTTGGAACAGTGTAATGTATCTTGTAAATGTAGAGGGACAGGGTAAAGCGAGTCTGGCATGAAGATAAGCTTAAGCACATTAATTGTCCTTGCTTAGGGCGTTCCTGACCCTCTTACCATCAGCGTCACTGCATCTGGTCCCTCGTTTCTGAGGGAGATGCAACAATTGGCAAAGCTGCGTCTACGTTTCAAAAACTTTGCTCTCGTGTGTGGGTGAAGCAGCACCGTGCGGTTCAGGTCAAGGTCCGCGTCTGTGTGGCTCGCGTACTCAGCATGCTGCTCTACGGTAGCGAAACCTCAGCAACATACCGACACCTGGAGAAAAGGCTCAACGCCTTCCATTTCTGCTGTCTGCGATCCATCATCGGCGCCTATTGGCGTGACCGCATACCAAATATTAATTGAAGAGAACTGGTGTTTCAGATATATTCTCTCTCCTTAGAACATATCAATTCTGTCGGAGTAGCCATTTGCGCAGAATGGAATATGGTCGGCTTTCTAAGGACAGTTTCTATAGACAGCTACTTTCTGCCTCTCGGCCTGTCGGTCGCCCCAAACTCCGCTGTAAAGATGCATACAAAAGGGGATTTGACGGGTCTAAATACAGAAAACTGGAACCACTGACAATGGAGCGCGTTTCCTGGCGCTCTATCCAAACGTACATCACAGTACAACACATCCAAACGTACTCGATCCAAACGTACATCACAGGCTGCAATCGCAGCCAAACCTATCGTCAGACAAGACGGTAAAACCACAGAGATAGACCATGTTGATGGTTGTCTTTTATTTTTGAAGTACCACCACGCCGGCGCTATCATTAGGCGAACTAGGCGGCTGCCTAGGGCGCTGAGCCAAAGGGGGCGCCAGAAAGAACCAAAAAATACGATTGTGTTCAGGAAATGACCAACATACACCAAGTAAAAGAGAATGAACATAATGAAAGTGATTAGAACACACTTTCACGCAGTTTATGAGAAGATGCAGGTAGCCTATACTACACCATTTCAGGTTTGGTGCAGATGGCTTTATTCTTATCAATTTTAATTTCATATACACTACATATTAGCTATGTCGCAATTTGGTATAAATTTTATTCATCTAATGAACTTTTTTCGTGCAAAACAAACGTCTTTTTCCCCATAATGTACAACATGACGATATATAGAGAATAAGGATCTTTGTTTAGGAAAGATGGGTGCTGTCAATGTCACGGATCTTGCCTAAGGTGCTTACAAATCTATCAATAGCGTTCTGTCAGGGCCAGCAGGCATACATTTGAGGCCTTACTTTATCAAGTTCACTGCAAAATTGTAAGCTTGTCATCTCTGTTCTTTTCATTTCTTGATTTTTCCTGAATGCGGCGCTTTTGCCGGAGTATAGGCTTATGTCAATACCTTCACCAAATCATATTTCAACCATCCAGTGTAGTCAGGTTAGGAAACGGTATCGAAACGCTAGCATTGTTGATGTTGGTAGCGTATTTATCCAGTCAAATTTCCATTACGGAACGCACCGCCTTAATTTATTTAACGAAACAGATTCTAGCTGGGGCGTTCGCGAATATCAGAGGCAGGGGCGGATCCAGTCCGTAAGGTTGGGGTGGCGATTTCAGTAATATTTTGTAGTCAAGTCTTATTACGGATACTGTTCTCCGAATTATATTGCGAATACTGTTTTCAGAACTGTGCAAAATCATGGTAAATAAAGTAATTTTAGTTGGTTTTAGGGGGGGCGATCGCCCCAATCGCCCTCCCACATGGATCCGCTCCTGATCAGAGGTTTGTTGTGCATGTGGAACTTCGTCGATTTTTACGACACCAGACTAACAATGGGCCTGCGACTGCGAGTATCTGACGCTTCCACAGTTGAATCATCGCAAAAGCTGTAACATGGTAGGGAGGCAGGCGGGGTGCTGGAAGGTGGTTGGAATTTTTATTCTCAATGGCATCATTTTAGTCACAAACAGAAAAAAGGAAACTCATTTTGACTACAACGTAAAAAATTTCGTTGCTGCGGGCCCCTTTAACTGCACCCAAAACCGCTGCGGACCCCTTCGTTTTGTCAAAGTTTTTTTGATTATATTAGATTTGGCGTTTCTTGGCAATGAGCACCTCAACCGCCTTGGGAAGAAGCAAATTTCAAGCTTCGGCTTGCCGCCAATTGACGTCATCAAAATCAAATAAAAAAAGGTCAGCCGACTTGCAATATGAACATGTCCGACTACAGTTGTGGCGCGATTAAGCTGACCAATGGCCCAAATGAGCGGATAAAAATTGATGGATTTCCTTGATTGGATTTTGGTTTCAAGAACCCCGTAAAAAATATTCCCTCTTAGGTGGGCAAATGCGCAGTGCCACCAGACCAACTGCGCAGTGAAATCTCATTCTTGAGGATACTTGCAAAATTCCGAATAGCCGTTAAAAGGGTTAAACGCTTTACTGGTTGTGTGTCAACATGCTTGCGCAATTGCATGCGCACTAAAAGAAATATTTGCGTAGTGTAAAATTTTCTTAGAGAGAACACTGTATGTAAAACGCATTCATGGATACCTAAGGCGTGTACGGACCCCAGGTTTAATCACTGCCATAGAGGATCCCGACGAAAGCTTTAAGGTAAACTTTTAATGCGCTAGATTCGACAGAGCTATCTCATCTAATGAGAAACACTTCCAGGAGTTGCAGGAGTCTTTGGCTTTCTCTATGACATTCAGAAATGTCCAGTCCAGCAAACCAAACCAAGTTCTTTCTTCATCACTGCAAAACCTTGTAATAAAACATTAAACATGACTAAGATATTGACGCGAATAGAGGAACTCTGTGAATAGTTTCCTCGAAGAGCTCCTCTGGAAATTTTGCATTTTCTTCACAGACTCTGTCTGATAAAATGTTTCCCAAAATATCAGCAGACTTCCCAATTGTGCTGATCCTCCCTGTGTTCGTACTCCGAAGTCACTGAGGAAAGGAGCTTTTCCCGGCTGAAACTGATAAGTCACACAACCTTTTTGCAAGGGAGGTTGGTGGATCTAGCCACGTGTCTGTTGAGTCAGAGACTTCCTCTCATGAAAGACATTGTCAGTCAGTTTGCCAAAAAAGAACAGAAAGGCAAAGTTAAGTTTTAGGGTCTATACTGGATGTTACTTGTGTGAATAATGTTTTTATGAACTTGGTGCCCACATGAATTCGGTATTAAGGTAATAAATTAGCTTCTGTAAAACTCCTATCTACCCTGGAAAAAGTCATTTGAAGTAAAAGAGTGCTGGAATGGACCTTGCCTAGGACACACCGGGAAAAGATGTGAAAAGAGAATGTTAATTTTGCAAAACGGTTGATTGAACAGGTTGACGAAAATGGCGTCACCATTTGTATCCCGGTCTTATTCGTATTCGATACAGGACCTGTTACAGGTTTCTGACAGGATGTGGAGACTCTCACTGGAAATCGTCAGAATAAGGGCCGGATGTACCTATAGGCTACGTGGGCTTAAGGCTAGGGCCTCAAGATCCAAGGAGACCTCCAGCAGACTGTGGTACGCGTAGAGTCAATTGCCGGTGTATGATCAGTTCGATAAATATTTGTCCAAATTTTATGTCTTTTTACAGTCGTATTTATGCAGTGTCCAACATACAACCGTTTGAAAAGACGTTTGGTGGTACAGAACTTGAAGATGGCGTGAAGTAGGAGATTCATCCCAAAGCTTTTCGTCTGACACTCTTCAGGGGATATCGTCAGAATGAAGTGGAGATACTACTTCAGCCCCAACAAACGGAAAATCAATTTAATCGGCACTTTGGTACACAGGGCTTTCAAGATCTGTTCAAAAGGCAAACTCGACGCAGAGCTCGACAAAATCCTTTCAATCCTATTGGAAAATGGCTATCCGGAAAATTTAATCAAGTCCACTATCAAACGAGAACTTCAACAACTCAACTTGAACCCGGTCCACACAGTGAAAAAATGCCCACTTACACATTCCATGGATCGGAAACGTTTCGACGAAGTTCGAAAAGCAGATCACGTCTGCCGTGAAACGCTGCTTCTTTTCCGTTGACCCACGTGTTGTTTTT
>Ga0210059_1014771_pt1 | contig 11489 bp, 5 predicted proteins | sample Ectturendosymbi2_FD_188042 | JGI IMG/M metagenome (GOLD analysis project Ga0210059, IMG submission 188042) | Ecteinascidia turbinata endosymbiont from Florida, USA - Sample 2 (SPAdes) (version 2) | ecosystem: Host-associated > Tunicates > Ascidians > Unclassified | place: Key West, Florida... | reverse complement strand
TTACAAGTACCTTGGTGTAATTGTAGATGAAAAACTGACTTGGAAAGAGCATTGTAAACAGTTGTGTAGTACTATATCCAAATATGTTGGTGTAATGTATAAAGTTAAACATTATGTGAATAACCATGCATTACGTATGTTGTATCACAGCTTAATAAACTCACGAGCACAGTATGGGATTATTGCCTGGGGAAAAGCAGCTTCATGTCATTTGCAGCCAATATCGGCTGTTTTAAACCGTACCATGAGATGCTTAAACACAGATAAACTTTTGACTAACAAAGTTACTACCATTTATAAAATGCAAAAAATTCTCCAATAAAAGATATACACAACCTTGAAGTGAGCAAATTCATGTACAAATATACTACCTCGCAGTTACCTGCTACGTTTAACAATTATTTTAAACCCATTACAGATGTTAATTCATATAACACAAGACAGGTTAAAACTCGACAATTTGCTTTACCAAAAGCACGTTCAAACTCAGGTGTTAAAATGATAAAATATAGTGCAATAGAAATCTGGTCAAAAATTCCTCAGGAGATAAAAAATAAAACGTGTTTGGCACTTTTTCTGGCAGAGTATAAGAAATATGTACTACTCAGCTACTAGAACCATATCTTATGTTTTTATTTAATGTTGTACATCAAACAAGTGGATTGATTTAATTACGTATCACTACTACAGTGGAAAGTGTCAAATCATGAAGTATCTCTGCTATATATTACATCGTTAGGCTTTTGATGCGTTCACAGAAACTGGTCTGAACAAACCAATGTATGAAGCTGGGGGATGCCTACAAAACAAATCCATTTCCGCTCTCACGCATGTTTTAACGAGTTCTTTTCCGCAAAGCATGATTGCGCGACTGGTTCTCAACCTGCTTAAATCTCGTGACACTATTGCGATGTTGCAGTGGTCTATAGCTTTTGACACATTTCCTCTTTGGCATTCACGAATATTTTTGAATGTATAAAAACAGTAAATGTTTAATGTGACAAATTTAAACCGTTTTCTTCTGGTGGCTTTTCCTTGCCTGCAACGCATTTTACTTCAATTTACCATACAACCGCTTTGCACATATTACATTTTATACCCAGAGTAAAAGATTTTTACTAACTATTATACACTGTTCCCTTTACACTGAAAGCAGCTTCGTTTATGGGAGGTCTGCAGCCTAGATGACCCTTGATCCTTCGCAGCCTCCAACTTCCTCATGCATTCTATACATTGATGTACTTGGAAGTCATTGCAGTTCTTCATTATAATAATCATGATGGCGTCATTCATGCGTGTGTCTTAAAAAGCTTGTATTTTATCAAAGTACAGTAAATGCAGTAGCGCCATCAAGCGTATACTCTATACTACCGCAAAGTATGCATCCTCGTCTTCTTTCGTATATTTGTGTTTTTATTCTCTTTACTGCGATGCATGTTAAAAGTCTAGCGTTTTGCGTGTGGGAGTGAAGATGTTACACACAATACAATACAAAACGCAACCCCCCCTATCAAAAACTGTGGCGACGGTTCTGCCCAAATCTCGGCGACAGCGACAGACTATAAATCATTGACATTCAACGTGGACGAAATCGCCCCCCTGGGGGCGATTTAATGCGTTAAGGGGGCAATTTTGTGATTTACCAGGTTTGGTGGGCGATTTCAGTTTCCAGGGGTGCGATTTCTGCAGGTTAGAATGTACCAAAATTCTGAATTGATTCTAAAAACAAAAACTATATTTGCCACTTTGGAACCAATTCATTTGATGTCCTTTTGACTCCATGTTTCGTAAAAAAGATTATAAAACCCAATATATAGGACTGATCATGTAACAATAAAACTAGCATTATCCTGTGTAACGCTTCACTGCACTAACTATCCAAGGCCACGGAGAGTGTTACTGGTTGGGAGTCAAGCACTGCCGTCCTGACAAATTTTCACGTATATTGCTAATGTTCAAAAGAAGATAAAATAGTGAGGAAGCTGTTGCAATAGGTGTTTTTAATAGTTTGTTGACCTAGTAGTCGTTGCATGAGTAACTTCAAAAAAGCGACATTAAGCAAAAACATTTGCAACAAGCATGTGAACACATGCGAAATTTTGGACTTTTCTCGTATGGAGTAGTATGGATTAGTTTGTTTTATGATAGGCCTGCTTATATTGTTTAAATTCGTATGCATACACTAGTGTACATTGATTCGTTTTATCATATTTATGTTGGTTGAAAGCAACCAATACTGATATAGCAATCAGAAAATACCTATTCGACCGAACCCAATTTCTTAAAGACGAAAAACGTCAGTTTCTTTTAAGATACTAAAAATGGTCCAGCAATCATAATATTGCTGCCACTGAATCATCACACCGACTTTCGCTGCGATTAATAATATTTATAAAAAGTTGTGATTAAGCTTAGCCTAATTATTTCTCCCCGTGAACTGACACAAATCCCCCCAACTGTATGCGTTATTATTGACTATTATAATTGCCTTGACACAAGACTTCATTCAGATAGTTTTTGGTAGAACATTGCCAAAACATTGTTTCGTAGGCAAAACAGTCATAGTCCGTCTTCATGTGTTTTTATAAACTTTGGTTCGTAATGTGAGTAAAACAGTGGAACCAAGTGTCTTCTATTACAAAATAAGTAAAAATTAACTGTTATGAGACTATTTTACGTAGCAATTAATGGCTAGCAAAATTAATTACAGTTAGCCATAATTGTAAAACGTGCTTATGTTTTTCAGTCGAGTGTTTTACTGTGTTTGTAGATATTGCTGTACCCAGGGCCGGTTTTAAGCCGACTTGACCGATGGAACCAACGCAAACTTACGCTGGCGCAAACTTACGCTGGCGGTGCCCAGCGTTTGGTGCTTTGAGAGATCAAACCGGTTCTCAAATTTTTTAAAAAGGTTTCTCAAAATAAAGTATAAACTCGTTTTACTACCACCATCCGAGTACACCAAAACCTTGCTTTACAATCATCTTGGTTTTCAGATAAAATATATGCAATCTCTCAAAGTGTCTTGCAGTCAGCAAGGTCAAACCTTAAGAAAACCCTGGAGGGGCCCACAGTATTTTATAAGCGTAGAATCCGTTACCAACGAAAATCCAAGTGAACTGCGCGGTTTTTACCGCCCGGTAATTTCTAAGATATAGCCTAACAAATTGAAAGTTTTAAAGATGGAAAGTGCAGCAATATTTGTAAAGCCACAACAGTGACCCACACCAAGCGAATCGATCGCAATTTATTGCGTAAGGAAACTACTGTAGTTTCGTGTGTTACACATCTTCAGTCCTGCGCAAAAGTCGGCATATGAAACAAAAAGAAAAAATTACGCACTGTTGCTAGGAACAAAACTCAAGATTACAAAAATTGAAGATTACAAAATTGAAGATGGAAAGTGGAATAACTTTCGTGGAAGTTTGAGGCTATACTGCACTGTTTGCTTGTTTGGGAAAATTGGAGAGTAGGTTTAAACTTATTGGAATATCTATAATCACTTCATATATTTCATTAGTGTTAATACATAAAAAATTTTGTAATCTTTTTAGCCTTCTCAGGGATATTCAAAACCTGCTACAATAAGCGGTTTTTACTCATTTAATCAGTGCTCTATTAAGTGTTTTTCACTGTAACCATTTTCCACGTGTACAGTATGTAGTGATAGGCAGGTGTTTTGTTTTTGGCTTTAATAGTCGAATTTAGGCTATTTATTTAAGTAGGTGGTGCAGATACAGGCCCGCGGAACGCATGTGTCCCGCCACAGCTCTTTCAGTGGTCCGTGAATCCTAAAATCTGAAATTTGTTGAAAAGCGTGTAAGGTTATATTTGACTCAGTGAATTGCTTGCGCTTGGTAAAGTGCATTTGCACAAGAACAATGAATAATACCTTTTCTGCGTACCATTACTGTTTTTGTTTTATTTATTTATTTATTTTGCGATCAAATAAGAAGGTACGGCCCTCCGCTAGTGCACCTGTCTGGATAACCGCCGTGTTTTTCCTGTGCCCCGGCGTTCGTTGTCTTGAAGAATGCATCTGGCGCAATGAACGCAGCACCGCCAAATAAATATGTCAATGACTCCGCTAAACCCGGCCTCAAAGTGACCCCCAAGCCAAATTAATTGCCCATCGCTGCAAACTGTAGAGAGCTTCTGCAAATTGGTCAGCAGAGATAGATTTCTCAAACTGAAAGATTTCGCGCTGAAAGTACACTCGATGTTTGGACGCACATACGTGTGTAACGGTACATTTTCTACTGTGAAGCAAGTCAAATCTAAAAACAGAAGTCGAATGGCAGATGAATTCAATACTGGACGATAGTCTCCGACTTGCTACCAGCACTACTGGTATATTGATAAAACGATAGTATCAGGGAAGTCTCCACCACAGGAATCCCACTGATAGATATTTGTAATAAATTGCTATTTGCTATTGTGTAATAATTTCAATGACGCACTCACTCATCTTCCTATTATTAGCTAAATGTTATGAATCTGTTCTTTTATACATCATTTTATTGGAAGTGGCCCACAAGTTGGCACGTTTTAGTAAAATGGCCCATAGGTCAAAAGTAGTTGCACCGCCCTGATTTAAGAATATATTTTGTCTGTAACTTAGCTAAATATTATGAATCAAAGACCAAGAAACATAGGACGAAAATATTTAGTGGCAGCCAAAACGGCCTAAAGTGAGGTAAAATCAGACCAAAGCATAAAAAAGGAGCGTTGGACAAGTATTTTAACCATTGGGGGTATACTCAATGCCACACCACATTGAAGATGGCGACAACGTAGCAGGCAGCCAGCCTGGTCATGTTACGCCAGATAATCAAAGTAGAAGTTGATGTACGGGAAGTGATATAAGTCGTTTTGAAAGTATTGATTCCTGACAAACAAGGAATCTCGTCGGATAGTGCATCTGATGGGGCATGCATGCAAGATTATTCAAAATTTTGATGAACAAATAATCCTGCTACTTTGCCAAGTGTCATGAGTCAGAATGTTAGGAACTAACCGGGACTATATAGCCACGCCTGCAATTACCCTAGAAGGTTTCCCCTGAAACGAGAGTGATGGGACACGGTTTTCTAAGTTTCACGGCAAAAACCAAAGGAATACCACCAAATGGTGAAGCGGTAGGTCATCCATGACTAATACTTCTGACTTAGAAAAATGGAATCTTTTGCTACTACTTCAAACTTTTCAGTTCTGGATATGCGCAGCACGTAATATCTCTCCGGTTCCGGGCTCCGACTCCACAGCCCTGGTTGGAACCAACTGTTTTTATAAATGAATAAGTGTTTTGGTAGTTTGTTTTTACAAATACAATTGCATTCGTGTTGTTGTTCGTTTTTTGTGCTAACTAAACTGCCCCTTTATTTCATTAGCATGGAAATTTTCAAATTAAAATTTGCCAACGCTAAAATCATAAGTGGGGGGCGATTTTGAAGCAAATTCCTGTAGGGGGCGATTGAACAAAAAAGGTTGAAGACCACTGCTATAAATGAAAGTGTTTGTTGCTTTGATTGATTCTCATAATATGGTTCACTGGTTTGCTTGGAAACAAATGAAACAGAACATTAGCAAAACGGTACAATGGAGAGACATCAGCAAAACATTTCTTTGCTAGATTTTGAAACTTTGCAAAAACAAAAATTTTCGCCTAATTGACGAGCAGACCGCAGCGACCCGGAATGACGTCACCGCTAAAAATATTGTTAGCGGACTGTTTCAAAACCTTTAGGGGACTGCCCGAAGACCGGACTGTTAGCGGCCCGTGCCATCTCTACCCATGACACATATGATTTTTCCAGATGGTTCAGTTACGTCAGGAAGTCATAGGCCTAATATCTGGTCCATTGATAGTGAGTGCAAGACCAAAAATTGATACATAGCTTTACAAGTTGATTTTGAATTTAAACACCTCAAAAATAGCGTTTTTTAGCACAATTTCACTATTTTTAGCAGGTTTTAGCTGAAGTTTTGTGACATGGTTTTAGCAGGATCTAGCAGTTTTTCGTGACACGATTTAGCAGGTTTGGGTGACAACCATCTGGCAACACTGCCTAGCAGGTAATGCAGCGAGACAGTGACTGCTGATAGCGGAAAGACACGTATTTTTATATTGCTAGCGTGAGACTATGAACAATGTGCCTGAACTGAGTGAATTGCTTACCGGTAATCAGATTACTCTTATGCAGACTTATTTCACCAGTGGAGTAACCACAGAGGTTTGAGCCAGGGGGGAAACTTAGCTGGAAGAGGCCCGCTTGCCACTGTGTCTGTAGGGGTCCCATTAGTCAAAACTCAGAAAAAAATGAGAAATGATGGTGAATCCGGATGTGGATGGCTATACCGAAACTCTGCATCTCCGGAATATACTTTGAAAAACGCAAAAAAACAACCTACTGAAAACCAAAAGAATACTAAAACCGAAACATAGCTACGTGGGGACCCAGTTTTTACATTTAGCTTGCTAGGGCGGCGGGCAATTCGCTCCTCTCGCCCGCCGTCAGTCACGACTCCACTGCTTTTCACACAGTATAAAACTACGTGCCTTGTTAGAATACGGCTATGAAGGCTTGTTGGAATACGTCTCAATCGTTAAGGTTTATTTCTGACTTCTGCGTGCCTACTGAGTTCAAAGCTACGTAGGCCTATGCTGTGGCGACTTATCATAATTCATTTCTCAATTTTTTAAAGCCTGCCTGGTATTCTAACTTTAGTAAGTTGTCCGCTGGTCGTGTCAACATTGTCTACTTGTCCGGTTTATGTATGATGAGCGCTCCCCGTGAAAAAATCAGCAAAGACAAGCAAGGCTTTGTTGCAAGGGTGATTCATCGCTTTGGACTAGATGCCAGATGTTTGCAGCTCTTGTTGCTAAGTGATGTCGATAAGACTTGCTAGGCAAAATAAAGTCATAATTTGTGATTTCGTTAGAGGCCATGACATTGCTTCTGTGAAAAGAAGCACCCTGCTTTGAAAACCTGCTGATAGCCTATTGTTAAAATCAGGGTTGCGGAGTCGGAGACAGATTCCTAAGAACACTAGGAGTCGGAGTCGGATAAAAAAATCCGACTCCGAGTCCGGAAGTCCAATTGAATCATTTTTTATATTGCACTCCTAAGTTAGGGATCCTAACTCGTGCCTGTTGAAATAGTACAATTTCTTTTAAAGTTTTTATTGAAACAGAAGAATTCTTGCTGTTTACCACGATTTCCATTGATTGCTAGTTGCTACAAAAGAAAACCTTTAAATCCCGCCCGTCAAAATTTTGGCGCAAGATAGCGGGCAGCAATTTCTACCATAACTCGCCAGGCGATTGTGCTAGAGAGTTGGTCAAACCCTCAAAAGATCCGCTAAGACTTGCACCTTCGATTAAAAAATTGGGGAGGTTTGGATTTGAGTTTTTTTGGGGGTGACGTCATAAATTCTGGTGGATTTTAGCCTTTTTGGTTCAGGTTACTTGACCCAGCGCCTTAACCCCTTGGGGTAATTCTTTGTTTGTTTTTAAAAAATGAAACTAGGCAAAAATCTGCATCCTTTTAGTCCTTGAGTGGCCTGCTAGCGTTTGTGGTTTGCAAGTTATCCCAAAAATGCGCTAACTAGTTAATTAAGTCCCAAGGGTAGGGGTTCTCAACATGGGGGGAATTCCCCACCAGAGGGGAATTTTGTATTTGCAATGGGGGAATTTTGTATATAGGGTTTTGTTTAAAATGTAATATAGTTTAGTTGGGTTTTTTTTAAGGAAACTGTTAGGTACCCGGTGTGGACTTTAGGGACCCGATTTCTCTGGTTCTAGGCACCTGATTTTCTTTGAGTTAAGGGGCCCGATGATAATTTTCTCTGATTTTAGGGACCCGATTTTCAATTCAGGGACCCGAATCGGGTCCTTCAAAAAAAACCTGGTTTGTTTATCAATTGTGAAGAGTTTAGTTTCTCTTCTTAGTGCACTGATGTAAAAGTGTTCTTTACAAACTAAATTTCTAAGTGGGTAATTTTATCTGTGAATAACGGTTAAAAGGGTGCATGGGATAAAAAAGGTTGAGAACCACTGCTCCAGGGGATACATTTTCTTTTTTTGTTATTTTCAGGCCATAACTTCCTAACTACAAACGCTAGAAGGCCAATCAAGGGTCTAAAGATGCGGATTTTAGCCTAGTTTTTTTTATAAAAAAAGAAATAAAACATTGGACCTTGAAGTTATAGGCCAATCCCAATTTTGACGTCATCCAAAAAAACTGAAGTCCAAAACTATCCAGTTTTTTTAAATCTTATCCACATGACTTCCCGGCATCTTCAGAGGGTTTGAACGCCTCTCTAACTTGATCGGCTGGTGAGTTGTGGCATATCATACATCTTACATTTTTGTCAAAATTTAGGTTATGGTATTTTGGCCAAAACTTTTGACCCAAAAGTGCTAGATATAGTCAATCAATGGCTCTAAAGACTCGGATTCTAGCCTAGTTTCCAAAACGAACTTCAGTCAAAAATTTGGTCCATTGGGTCGGGGCCCATGGCCCGATAAAGTGGACCAAAAAATCCTAAAACTACCCTCTTTGTGACGTCACCCACAAAAATCCAAAATCTACAAATTATTTTTATCGAATCTACTAGACTTGCCGCATCTTAGGATTTGAACAGCTCTCTAGCTCAATCGCCTGACGAGGTATGACTTGCCGAACTTGGCCAAAGTTCGGGACTTAAGGCGGAGCTTCTGTCTCACTATTTCATTGTAAAAGTGTAATTTTAATTTCTGTGTTTTTTTGGCGAGATCAGTTTTCATTGTTATATTTGACATGGATATAACCGTTTATATTTATCAATATTACGCATATTTATACAAAAAATGAGAATGCAGCTTTTATACGAGCAATTAAAATCCTTCAAAAAATAAGTAGAAACGTCATTTAGAAATCAATTAACCATTTAGCAGTAGCACTTTTTCTCATTCAAAGTCATTCATAGCAAACACTATTATAGTAGGTCCTGTTATACATACACTGAACATTGTAGCAGTCACGTATTTGACAGACAGTTTCCGTAAAGATACGCAAACATATAAAAAAGTATGTCTCAAAACAACGTCCTCACCTGCGGAAAGAGAATGACGTACACGAAATCCGAACTAAGATACCACAGTCCGTATACAGATTGTATGGTAAGAGCAAGCAATGCTGCTAAAGCACCCACTGCGAATACGCAGACTCGGATAACCCATACCAATTCCTTTTCTGTCGCCTAAACATATGCAGGTGGTTATCAAGTTGAAACCATCTGAACAGATTCACTCTGATTTTGTAAACTTTTCGAGCTTCCACTATCACGAAATGAGCAAGTAGCAAGAAAATTGGATGTACCCAGAGCCGGATTAAAGGGTAGGGGGGCTCGGGGAAATTTTCATTGGAGGCCCCTATGACGTTTTCATGACGTCGTCGTTTGTGTAATTTATGTTTTCGCTGATTTGCAACGTTCTCGTTTGCTTTTGCCAGTAGTCGATTATGTGCCTGCCGTATTAACTCGATTGTAAGCTGCCCTTGCTTGTAAACCGCACTTGAACGTAGGTGGCATAAGCCTCTGAGATGCATTCGCTACGTTTGCGTCTTCGTGCGTTTCCCTTAAATAATGCTTGCACCACTACAACTGTCTTCTGTTTATCATAATCCCTCCTGTGACGGATGTGCACGTGATGCTGAAGAAAATCGAATGCGAAAGAAGAATTTGGTCGACAAAACGTAGCCAAGGAAAGACTGAGCGTCTGTATACCTTTCGATAAAGTAAAAAAGTAAAAGATAAAAGCCGCATGAAATGATGTAAAAAATGTATAAGCCGCGGCTTACAATCAAATAAATACGGTGCTCAACTGCACATGAAGTTAGCTGCGAGAAGAGAGTTTATGATATAAACCAGGGTTTCCCAAACTTACTCTGTCCATGTACCCTTCAGCATTTCGATTGATGAGAATGTACCCCTAAACTTGAGCGCCGGAAGGATTTTTTTCAGGGAAGGGACAATGTTGGATTTTCCAGGTGTGGGCGAAAATATTTTTGCAGGGGGGAGGCAAAAGTGGCAAAATTACATTTTCGCCACTCGAAACTAAGAAAACAATCTTTTTTGCAAAAGAATTGATGGGAAAATGTCAGACTTCAAAATCCTGGGGCGGCTTTACTCCCCCTTCTGACGCCCATGCCCCTAAAACTTCTTATGACAAAAAAGCTGAAGAAGATGATAAAAATATATTTACCAATAAGCATATAATGATTTTTTTAAATAATATTCACGGATATTTATTTTTAATATTTTGATCTTTGAATCAGACGCGAAGTCTATAGAGCACAAGCGCACACTATTTGCACAACACATATGGATAATAACAGACACAGAACGTTTTGTAACGGCGTTGTTGGTAGGACCACAGGATTACAGACTCTTGTTCGCTAACTCGTAACACTTTGTCCAACACTACATTACAGACACTTTCTTAACATGGTTGTTCGCTAACTGGTAACACTTGATACAGCACTACATCCAAAGGAGGACACGAAAATCGCATGTTTAAGAAATAGAGTGCAACCCTGGCTAAGGACTGATGAAGTATGAATGTGTTGTGACCTGCACACGTCCGCAAACTAACACTGTAACGTCCGGGCACTCAGTCACCAAGTATAATGCGTATGCAGTTGTAGTGTTCAAAGAATAAGGTCGAATACCCTTATAAACAATCTGACTGCACGAAAGCGCGCAACCATACATTGTTGGACTTTTCGCATCGCTCAAGAAACAGGTACACTTTTTTTTCAACATAGCCTCAGAAATAGGAACGTTACATTGAACCAGATGACTACTAGCACTCGCTCGCCACAGCAAGTTGTACAGAGGCCCTGCAACCAAAGTTACAGGCCACACGCAATCTGTAGATGTACGCCTTCGTGAAATCACACCATAATTATGATGCATACATGGACCTACAAAAGGAACGAAAAAGTACATTTTTCACTGCGTCCGAACACCTGCAAAAAGAAGCTCGCAGCTTGTTTACTGCACAATATTGATATCGCGGTTGTCTCTGAACGTCTGTGTCATCTGAAAGCTCAGTATCTAATACAACCCCCAAACATTTGTAGTAGATAACATATTTTACTCTTAGTACACCCAGTGTCAGCAGTTGGTCGTGCTTTTTGTGGTCTTAGCCTCAGACGTCATACAACCAGTTTTGCTGCAGTTGAAAATAATTTTATGCGATTCTGCATAAGCCTGACACACATCTAATATACTTTGCAACCCACGTACACTTGGACAAAGCACACAAATATCATCAGCAAACGTCAAGTGGTTCAATAAGACTTCACCAATATAACACCCAGCTTTAATGTTGTTTAGTTCAAGAGATAAATCACCTAAATATACAGCAAACAGGACTCAATACTCTCCCTTGTCTATCCCCATTAGTAACATGAAACGGTTCAGACAAATTCATATGTATAAAT
>Ga0210059_1014770_pt1 | contig 11489 bp, 8 predicted proteins | sample Ectturendosymbi2_FD_188042 | JGI IMG/M metagenome (GOLD analysis project Ga0210059, IMG submission 188042) | Ecteinascidia turbinata endosymbiont from Florida, USA - Sample 2 (SPAdes) (version 2) | ecosystem: Host-associated > Tunicates > Ascidians > Unclassified | place: Key West, Florida... | reverse complement strand
TTTTTTTTGTGATTGTTACCGTAACATGGGGCATTTTCTTTGTAGTGTAGAAAGGATAAAGCGTTTTCTGAACGTCCATTTGCATTGCATCGTCAGCAATGTTCCCTACAAGGTGTGCAAATACTCAGGACCACCAGAACTGTTGCGCAATGAACTCGCATTCTTGCGCACTTGCAATATTCCAAAGCAATGGAAACTCCACTGAAAACAAGGAGCTATTTGAATGAAATGTGTGTTTTGTTCGTATTTCGATAAGATTGTATATTTAATACATAATTCACTAAGTTTGTAATCCATTGAAAACTCCACTTACTCAGCTCTAAAATAATCATGCTCACTAAAACAACTGTTTGTTCAGTGTAAAATTATCTTAGAGGGAACACTGATCGTCAGCAATTTGAAAATGATAAACAAAATGTTGACGTTCCCCCGTGGAAGAATTTCTGCGGATGCCCATGAATGATCGTGCTTTCTCGCTTTCGTTTTTTCGTGCTTTCACTCATTACGAAGTGTGTCGGTTGCAAAATAAACAGAATCAACCCGCTTCTTGTTAATATTTCATCAAAATTACCTGCAATAAAAAATGTTATGCACAAATTACTATGGGTGTTGCAGACTATTCCAAAAGACAATTAAAAACTATAAGGTTCCTCATTTCAAGAGCACCCATCTAAACCGTATCCAAGTGACTATACGCTCACTTGCTGCAACATACAAGTTAAACAGCGCTGCTGTACTATGTTGGCTACTGCCACAGATAATTGTGATGTAACAAACGTAAACTACAATGCGAATAAATATTACGTCGTCATGTGAGTGAACTGTCTATCTCGAGTCCTCGATGTACCTGCGCCGACGCCAGTGACTACGTCAGATCGCTGTTGTGTGCCACATTTGCTTGTTGTTCCGTAGCGGTGCAGTGTTAAAGTTTGACCAGTTTAATCACTCAAGCTTCTTCTAAACCAAGCTTAGACTTGTTTCCTCGTAAATGCACGTATGTGGAAGTGATTGATTTACGCATTATGGTCCTGTGAAGCATTGGGTTCATTGCAAATCGACATCGCATCTTCCCCCACCAAATCATCCTGTGTCTGCTACTGGTTGTGACCGTAACCTTCGAGATGGAGACCTGGTTGAAACTTCGAGACCGAGACTTCATCAAAAATCCCGAAACTCATGACTTCAAAATTTGTGCATTTTGTCGAATTTTTTATAACGTCACCATTCCTAAGTTGAATTTTTTTCCAAATTTCTCGCATTTTCCGACCAGTTTTGGTTGTTTCTTACATGCAAATAAACAAACTAAAGTTGTTGACTTATAGAAATTTTACTATACCATTTCTTTGCAACGTTCAAAGTCTCTAGACCTGTAGATTTTGAGACCGAGACGAGACCTGAAACCTTCAAGACCAATACCGAGACTCGCAAAAATGGGTCTCGAGACCAGTCTGGAGACAAGCAAAAATGACGCTTGAACCTTTTCAGCCACCCTGCTGAAATTGTGTAATAGTGGAGGAGTGAAAAGTTCCAGAATGAGCCAAAGGAGGAATGCATCAAAAATGGTTGGAAACCACTGAACTAGACAATCGTCAGTTTGAGTGACTCATTTGTTGTATTTGTTTTTTTTATGTGGGCTACTTACACAAGATCGTAAGTAAAAATTTTTGGACCCCTTGTGATGAAGATTTCGCAAAGCAGACAAGTGTTTTTGGACTAGGGTTAGGTTGACCATTTAGGATTAGGGTTTTGTGTTAGTGTTTGAGGTTAAGGTTAGGGTTTAGGGTTAGCGTTTAGGGCTAGGGTTCAGTGTTAATGTCAAAGGTTAGGGTTTATTGGTGTTTAGTGTTGATGGTTAGGGTTTGCGGTAAAGGTAAATGGTTAGGGTTTAGGGTAGGCTACAGGGTAAAAAAATGTATTGGCACCTTAATCCTTTATCTGAGAAGCAACTGTCAACTGGCATGTATCTGTACTGCAGTGATCAGCAGATTCGTTTGATACGTTTTTTTTGTCTTTTTAATGCGAAAACCGGATACGGTCGTTAAGACACTGCCAAAAGTTTAGATGTGGAAGTGACTACGGATACGCCTGGCGTGACGCAATTCAAATAAAACGGTCAGTTTGTCATTCATACGGCGTGGGTCTCGTGGTGTACGTGCAGTGTTTAGGCGTTGCGGCTGCTATGCCAATGGACTGGTTTTAAGTTTGACTCTCACCTTGCCGACTTTTCTTTTTTTTGTTTACTTTTTTCAGGCTTACGTGTTACTTTTACAGGTTTGTGTTAGGTTAGGGTTAGATTAGCGTTGGGTTGGGGTTAGGGATAGGTTGGCATTAGGTTAGGGTTAGGTTAGCCTGAGCTTAGGGTTAGGCTACAGTTGGCATTGCAATAGGTTAGGATTAGGGTTAGAGCTACGGTTAGGGTTGAGGTTAGGGCTAGGTTTAGGGTTTATATTTTACGTTTACTTCGTCTCCACCAAGCCTACTGCACTCTCGTCGTGCGTTACTATTACGTCACACGTGGCGTATGAATAAGTTTTCAAATTTCAAGATCCACAGGCGTATATATAGCCACTGCCTTTAGATAATTCACTTTGGAGTTAGCAGGATTCGGAGTCCAAAACTTTAAAATGCTTTGGAGTCGGAGCGGAGTTGGAGTATATTCAGCCGAAGCAGGAGCGGAGTCGGATTAAAAAATTTCAGACTCCGTACACCTCTAGGGTTTACAATACCGATTGACGTCATAACTTTACTGAACCTGAACCACACTAGAACCAATTTTCACGGATTGAATGTAGCAATCTTGAAACTGAACTAAACGTTATGAAAAAATTTCAACAAAATTATGAAATCTCAGTCCAAATCCGGTTATTCAGAAATTATATGATCCAAGTCAAATACAAATCCATCAAAAAATACAAATACGCAGGATTTATATTCAAATCCACGTTCATTTCTGCCTGCTACTTGCTTTCGAATCGCTGTTCCGCTTGGCTTGTCACATGATGTCTGCTGAGTGGTGATGTTGAGTTGAGCAGATGATTCATGATTGTTGACTTCAGTTCGGTTTTGCGTCGTCTGCTAGAACGTAATTTACTGGCAAGGTAATGCACAGCGATCAGAGGTAATGTCATCAGCAAAACCCGGTGATGTGGATGTATAATTGCATAACTGTAACCGATAAGACGTCGTAGTTTGATGGTCAACAAAGTTGCAGGAAAGGTTTCTGGGCTCAAAACTTACGAAGTGCCCACTGTGAGTGTGATGCAGTACAGTACTGATAGTGATAGGCCTAGGCTGCAAGTAGTTAAGCTTCTTGCAGGATTGCAACAAGCACATTAAATAGTAGTGCATTGTCATTTGCTTGCAGTCGTTATATTTATGCAGGTCCTAGTAGCCTACACTAGTAGTATAGAATCATTCCGTTTGCCTTTTACTTTGTACTCACTTTGGAGTTCTGAATTGCACCAGTGATTTACTCAACCCTTCGCCTGTTTGTGGTTCCCTGTAAAAGATGGATATCCGTCAGTAGCGGATCTTGCTTGCGGATATAAAATGACGTAACCGGAGTCACGAAAAACAATTATTATATAACAAGGGATTTTTCCACTCATGGTTTACGTCATCACATGCCACATCTATTAACGATATCCGCCCTGATAGACATCCGTTCTTTGTATGGTGCCCTTGTCTTGTTTGCACAGGTGGCCACTAGGTTTGTCAAGTACAGAATGCAGATGGACTAAATTTGTCTAAGCAATTAGTAATTGCTTGTCAAATTATAGGCTGAATACCTTTGAAAAATTCCAAACTGTAAAAGACCAAGTGCTGTCAATATTGAATTTACTAGGTGATTTTTTTGGCAAAAAGCAATGTGATGTTGCCACAGACTTAAGATGCAAGCTTAGAAGAGTTTTGTTTTTTTTTAAAGAAATTGACAGATGATGTTCGTACTTTTAAATTCGTTATACTTTTTACCATAGAATTACTGTATACAAGAAATCCTTTTGCAGTTGCAGATCTTGCTAACTTTGATATCAAAAGATTTATCAGAAAGTAACCATATATCCAGATATAATAATTTACAATATATGCTTTTTACTGATTTTATAGAAAATATTAAATACAAGTAGATTTTTGAAACAATAAAATTCAACTTATGAAAATGCAATCATTCATTGGCTATTGTTAAACAAGCTTTTGATATGCACAATAATCCAATTTCTAAATCATGCAATGTCAAAGAATCCGCAGAAAGTTTACTGCTCATGTGGCTGCTTTTGCAATAAAATATTGTGTTCGTGGCAAGTCAAATGTAAGACCACCTTCAAAAGTTTTTGTTGCACCCACCCATTAATGCTATGAGTGATACAGTTGACTCGAAATACTGGTTTTAGAAATTCAGTAAGATGCGACCAAGAATCAAACCACATTTTAAAGTTTGAAAGCATTGCTCATTGCTCAACTTACTGTACTATTTGCTGTCATGCACTTTGTGGAAAATTTTTGTGCAAGCCATAAAAAAGTAATTGACCTTATATTGCTATAACATATGCATCATTTCTATAATTTGATTATAATTTGCCTGCTTTTCTTAAGGATTTTTTGTTTAGCAAATACAGCTTGCGTGCAATCAAGGAATTAAATGATTAAGTAGCGTTATTTGGATAATATGGGGCAGGGCTTGATTTGATTAATGTTGATATGGCCCTTATCTGTCTCTTAGATTTTGTACTACAAAAAACATCTGGTTTTAAAGTCGACCCTGTTTCATAAGCATGACAAGGAATGAAGGATGATGTGTTCCGAAAATCTTTAGCCTCGTGCCATCTATGCAGATCTTTTTTCCTGCCACGACTCTGAACTTCAGAGTTACAGTTTTAGCAGTTGACAAGGGTTTGTAGACAAACATTTTAATGCTGTTTATTATTTAAATTTATATATGTAACTGGTGTAGATCCTGGAAGGTTCCCATCCCTTGATTAAACCATTATGGTTTTAACTCCATTCATGATCAACTTGATTCTTCAGGCCAAGAATTCATTGCAGGCTTGTTGTTTTCTTTGGCTTAGTTTGCTTTTGTTATGTTAAAGATTTAGGCTTAAATTTGTCTCTTGAAGCTAAGGTAGTAAGAAGCAAACACTTGCGTGCAAGCGATTTTCTACCCATGACAGATGCTTCAAATTGCTCACAAACCTTTTGAGGAGCTTTTGCACATGGCAGTGTCTATTGGCTGTCAGCAGTAAAAGCACTGCCGAACGCATTTGGTTGAATTGATCATATGACAAAGACAAAATGCTTGAATTAGCATCAGTGATGTAGTTGAGACCTTAACCTTCGAGATCGAGACTTTATCAAAAATTCTAAGACACAAGACTTGTAATTTGAGACCGAGACTTCAAAATTTGTGGATTTTGCTGAAAAGACCAAGTCTTGCGACTCCATCACTGATTAGCATATCATCCTTATCATGTGATCTAAAACCTTAAACGTGAACCCAACTGTAAACCCTGACCCTAAATCCAAAACTAATCCAAAACCCTAACCTAAAATGTAAAGCCATGTCTGGTTTTTAAAACTTTAAAAAAAGTGCATAAAAAGCACTCCCATCAAATCATCTCTATTAGCAAAGACAAAGCAACAATGGTGAAAGCCGAACCATTGTCTACTCGGATAGTAGGAATATACACTTTCTACTCGACTAGGTTCACCGTACTGCTAATGTCACAGACTCACTACTCAGCGTTATATGTGGACAAAGCTGGATGAGGTTTGAGTGGCAAAATAGCTTATGCCACTGGCAACAAAGTAAACACTACCTTTGCCCATAACAAATATGTCGAATTTTGATGATAAGCTTTGTTTTAAGAATGGACTAAAATGTTATTTTTTGTCTGATGTGTAGTACACTTTCAGTTCAACACTGAATATATATTATGTGTAAGTGATGAGTGAATAACTGTTAAGTGTTTAGCTAAACTCTTCAACTTGATTATTATGTAGGTATTAATTATAAGGCAGTGGCTATAGAACCGCCTACGGATCTTTAAATTTAAAGCCTTATTTGACTGCCTTCTGTAATGTGACAGTAACGCATGATGAGAGTGCAGTAGACTTTAAAAGATAAACCTAACCCTAAACTTAACCGTAGCCCTAGCGTAACCCTAATCCAAACCAAATGCTAACCTAACTCTCACCTAAACCGAAGCTAAGCTAACCTAACCATAAAGGAAAGCCAAAAGACAAAAAACAAAACCAAAGTCGGCAAGGTGAGATTCGAACCGAAAACCTAAAGCGTAGAAGGCGTAGCACATAACCATTACACTATACGATCCACACGGTTTTGACGACAAAATGACCCTTTTATTTGAATTGCGACAGGGCAGGCGGGCGAATAGTCACTTCCTTATTATAATGTAGCTATTAACCAATTGCACTGCATAAATTAAAGTTATATATTCTTTCTGCAGGTATAATTTTACTGTGTATTACATAGTGGAAATCAATCAAGACATGAAATTTTCTGTTCAGAAATCATGTCAACAGTTTGTTGCTATGATCTGTTTTTGGTCAAGTGGTAAGCACCATGTAATTATTTGCTATTTAATTGTTCTGCCATTGCATTAGATCAGTGATTAGGGTTTCTGGCACTTCATGGGTTAGTGTTTTTCCTGGTCTTTTCACTATACAAGTATTTCTAAGGTAGGAAAAGAAGTAGTGTTGACCTGCAGGTAAATTTTGCTGATGATCTTCAGCAAAGCTTCGTCTGTAATCATTTCTGATTTGTCTGCCAAAAATAGCCTGTAAGTCACAATTTGTTTATAACTGGATTCTAGGTTTTCGCATGGCACTTTTGACAAAGCTGCTGAAATGAAACCATGGCATACTGGCTTTGGCAAGGAAAGGGAAGACAATTATGCAAATAATGTGCATTATCATATGAAAATGTGGCAGATGCCAGCAAAGCTTGAGATTGTGTGTGGCAATAAGGCTTATACCAGTGGTTCTCAAACTTTCATGAGCCTTGGCCCCCTGCTAACTGCCTATATCATGACACTTGGGTTATGCAATATCAGGATAAATCTACCTAGTGAAGGCCTCTGCACGTGGCCCCCAGATAACTGCTCCATGGCTCCCAAGGTGGCCGAGGGCCCTTTTTGAGAAACTCTGGTTTATGCTAATTGGGTACCTGAAACACGTTTCTTATTTAGCTTCAGATTGTAATTGGAAAGTTATAATAGGTTAACATGAGGTACAACTGTTTGCTACTGAATGCTAATTAGACTGTTGTGAAAAGCATGGTGACCTTGAAAAATTCAAGCAGTTGTAAAATCCTGAGATTCATAATTTAGAGAAATTATCTAATGGATCATCTTTCAATTTGATTTATTTATCCGCGACTATTATCAGTTGTATTATACCTGAATTGATGCAGAGCAACGGTTCCCAACCGGGGGTTCCCAGATCCCTGGGGGTCCGAAACAAGATTTTTGAGGGTCCAAAATGCAATTTTCGAGAGTGAGAGTTTGTATGTTCTGGGATGTACATTTTTTCAAAAGAATCGAGATTTATGAAAGCTTACAAGTGCTGTTATTCAAAACAACATTATCTAGCCAAATAATTCCAGCTACCATTACCAATTTAAGTTGCTAAATGCGTGCATTGCTATTTCTGCGATTTTAAGCGCATTGTGATGTTGAAATGTTTATGATGCAATTGTGGCGAGATTGTTGATTATGTTGCAGAAGTCGAAAGTTTCTGGTGTTCCACCATGCAAAGTTACCAGAAATTGAGTAGGCTACAAAAGCCCTTTTCATTGCAGTGCCCTTGCAGCAACATATTTATGCAACATGTACATATTTCTCTCTACTTGATTTAGAAAAAAAGTATCGGAACCGTTTGAACCCCACGAACAATTTGTGAGTGGTTGTGTGCAGGCAGGGGCAGATCCAGCCAATAAGTTTAGGGAAGTAATTTCAGTGATATTTGGCAGTCAAGTCTCATTACGGGTTCACTACTATAAAAGAGATGAAGTCAACACTGCTGTGACAAAACAATGGACGCCAAAATGGCCTTATATCGCAAATGTTGTTTTCCAAATTTTCAAAATCATTGTGAAAAAAGATACTTTCGTAGGTTTTACTGTGGGCGATCGCCCTCCCCCTTGATCTGCCCCTGTGTGCAGCGGCGCCGGAACATCGGTAGGCAAGGCGGTTAGTAAAAAAGTTGAGGGAAATGGAAACTTAAGAAAAACAAAGAAAATGTTATCAATTGTGCGTGCTACTGTTCAACAACAATGTTGACCTCAAAATAATAAAAGAAACTATAGAAAATTTGTTTAAATTCGATCTTGATAAACCATAAAATTACCTATGATGCTGTTATGAAAAAGACACCTTTGCCCCAGTAGTCACTCTTTTGAAATGTCAGGGGGCAATGCCACCGCTCTCGGCATCCTGCTTACCCCATTAGCAATCATTGTCTCGCTGCATTACTTGCCAAGATGTTTGCGTTCAACAGTCACATGTGCCAAACAGCACCTAATATCGTAACTTGAAGTGAACATCAGAAGATTTGTTGCCATGTTATTGTTACACAATAAAGACCACCTGTAAAACAATCCGCTTAAAAGTTTGGCTACCTGCCCCTGCAAGCAAAGGAGCGGACATGAGTGAACTGCACACTCACCACTGCATAACACCAGAACAATGAGCCTAGCTCTTGTGCGGTTGTGCAGTGTGAGTTGTCGTGCCGCTTAATAAACTGTCATTGCAAGAAATAAATCAACTAATCGGTATTGAGCTGCTGACGTCAAATTTTCTAAAAGATTTTGGTTCTTAGTCCCAATTTCCAAAGAGGGCAAATGACCGTTTTGACCCCCCTGCTGACGCTTATGGTTTTGTTGTACCACGAGTTCAAAACTGTTTGCTTGAGTTCAGTGTGAAGCGCACCCATAATACAGGGGCGGATCCAGGTGGGAGTGATTGGGGCGATCGCCCCTTTAAATCGTACATAAATAACCTTTTTCACCATGATTTTTACAATTCGGAAAACAGCATTCGCGATATATGGCCATTTTGACGTCCATTGTTTTGTCACAGCAGTGTTGTGAAGTATTCTTCCTGTCTCTTGCAGTAGTGAATTGGTAGTGAGACTTTCTTGACAGCCAAATATTACTGAAATCACCATCCCTAAACTTACTGGCTGAATCCACCCCTGCCGTCATTCTTTTCGCATTTATATGTTCAGCAACAATGTTGACCTCAAAACTAGTAACAGAAATTATAGAAAACCATTCTGAGTTTTATGTGTGCGTGAACAGCTGCAGTAAATTTCTTTCAAGTCGATCTTGATAAATCATGAAATTACTTATGATACTGTTATGATGAAATTACTCATGATATCATGAAATTACTTATGATATAAATCATGAAATTACTTATGATACTGATAATACTGTTGTGCAAGGGCACCTGTGCCCTCGTTGCCCCCTCTTTCAAAGTGCATGGAGGGCAGTACCCCCGTAATGCACCGCCGTTCTGGCGCCCCTGGTTGTGTGCCAAGGAATGAGCAGATAATTTCAGATAATTAGCAAAAAATCACTTGATTTGTTTTTAATAAGCAGTAAGGTATGAGCGTTAAACAGTAAGCCTGCAACTGAGTGTTTTCTGTTGTTTGTAAAAATGAAGATAACGCAAAATCAGAGTGTTTTTGTGATTTCTACGTTTTTTTAAATGAGGGAGTGCGAACACCATTTTATTTTTGTGAAAGGGGTGCCAGTTCCAAAAAAGGTTGAGAACCTTTGATGTAGAGGAATGCAAGCCAGTAGAATTTTTTGAATGCTTGCTTATTTCCTAATGAACAAAAGTAGTTATGCCACATACACTTTTCAGACTCACTTGATTGTTCATAGAGTGACAAATGAACAAAACTCTTAAAATTACTGGAAAGTGTTTCTGTTAGCTCACTCTAAACTTTAAGTATGTAATGCCTGCTGTGTAGTGATTACAAAATTTGTTTGATAAATTGTCAAGAACATGTTAATGATTTTGTCATTAATTTTTTCTTTAGTTGTAACATGTTTGCAAGGCTTTGTGTAACTTAAGAGTACATTGTTGCCTGTTTGTCACCATGAAATGCTGTATCTTTAGTGTATTCTTGCAATGTAATTTCTTGAGTTTAACGCAGGTGACTGACTGGGATCTTACTGCGTAACGAAACTTATGAAAGCTCTACTTCTGTTTGCATCACATTCTGATAGAAACTCCAGTTAGTTGCCATGTTTCTGTAGGTGTGAGTGGACTATGTCTACCATACAGTCCACCAAGTACATCTCTGGGAGCTGAAGTGTCATTTACATATAGTGATGGATTTAATGTTGGCTCATTACTGAAATTTGATTGTAAAGCACCTTTTCAGCTGCAAGGCTCAACACAAGCTTTTTGCTCCATGTCAAATACTTGGACTTTTGATAAAGATCAAGCTCCACAATGTTTACGTGAGTAAAAGCTTCTGATTAATTTCTGAGAAGGTGTTGCTTTTCTATGGATAATAGACCTTCTGAAAATGCGTCAGTTTTATAGAAAGTAAGTTTTAAAAAATGTGAGGTATTGAAAAGAAGAAAGGTAGCATTTAAATCTTTTTTATGAAGTTTTAAGAACCAAGCTGGTTCAATAACAAGCATTTTGAAAAAACAACATGATTTCACACAGCACAGGTGTTGAAGCAGTTTGTGAAACATTTCACAAGAGCTCATAATATGTATGGTCTTCTGCATTGGTTTGTTTTATAGTTTTTAATGTTTAGTCAAATTTGGACGCTTCAAGCTATTAACCAATTTTGTTTTTGTTTCTTACTAATGATTGTCAACTTGTGTATGGTGGCCCATGTGTGCCACCCTAAAAATTTTTTGTTTCTGGCATTTTTTTGAAAAATGAAACAAACGATACTAAAAGTTTACATTTTAAAAATAAATATTAACAATCTTTAATGAAATAAAAAATAATAGAAAAACTTTGCTTGCATTTTTTTTTCAAATGCCATCAGAAACAAATCACTTTCTTATTAACTCCTTTGGCACCGGCATACAAGAAAATGCGTACTTATGTGCAAACAGTTGGGCGCCGGCATACAAGAATATTCATATCTGCATTCAGACACTCATAACTTCTTTCCTACGTGTTTCTTACAATGAAAATTTCCACGAATGTTCATCATAGCAACAGGCATCATCCTCAAATTTCAGTCAAATTGCGCAAGGATTTGTTGAGTTATGCAATTTTTTATAAAATGACATACTTGCAATATGATTGCAAGCTACAGGAGCCAGACATGCATAGGAGAATCTGCAAATCAAGCCTTCTCGAGACAAAACGCTAGCCCTCAACACGTTGGTACCTGCCCACATATATATACATTCTTGCCAAAAATCTATGTTACCTGTCCCTAGGTGCCAACCCAATGAAACATTTTTTTGACTCAAGTTTTTTTGGAAA
>Ga0210059_1014769_pt1 | contig 11489 bp, 6 predicted proteins | sample Ectturendosymbi2_FD_188042 | JGI IMG/M metagenome (GOLD analysis project Ga0210059, IMG submission 188042) | Ecteinascidia turbinata endosymbiont from Florida, USA - Sample 2 (SPAdes) (version 2) | ecosystem: Host-associated > Tunicates > Ascidians > Unclassified | place: Key West, Florida... | reverse complement strand
AATACTACCCCCTAATCGTTGGCGCCCAGGGCCAGGCAAAGTGGGCCAAGGTGGCCTAAAAGTCCTCCACTTGTGACGTCACTCACAAAAAACCCGCACCCCCCAGGCAAAAAAATTTTTTTCAAGTGCAATCTACTCGACTAGCCGATCCGTTTGAGCCGTTGAACAGCTCTCTAGTGCAATCGGCGGAGGAGCTAGGGCGTTGGTAAGGCAACCGAAAACTGCTGTTTTTTTAGCGAAAATCGCCAAAACCACTCAGACGTTAAGGTGCTGGGGCTCTGAAAAAAGCCATTAAACAGGTTGTCTCATCGGGCATTCCTCAACAGTGCCTGAGTAGTGTTAAGTGAAATTGATTTCCTATTTAAAAAAGTGGGTAATGTAGTGTTAAGCAAAACTGATTTCCTATTTAAAAAAGTTAGTGATGAATTTAACCCCTTCATGTTGTGGAGATTAGTTATTGGAACTTTAAATCATCGCAAAATGAAAGCAGATACCAGATGGCTAATCCCTCAAAAGTTTACAGGAAACCTACAGCTTTTAATGGTGTTGTGATTCTGTTTGCCAATTTAGAATAGCATGATAAAACACATGTTATATAACCTATATATATGCATCATTTATTAAGGAAATTTTACAGCCTAGTCATATGATATATAGCAGTAAGTTTTACACTGCAGTATAGGCAAGAGCTACATGTTTTTGATTGTTTATTGCTAGGAATTGCTTGAATAAGAATGGCTGAAACCTGAACAAAAAGTGGAACATTTGAAGTGAAAAAGGTCAGACCTACGAACTTATGTGCAGCAAGACAGGCCACTAACTTTTATCAAAAGCTTGCCTCTCTGTAAAGCTGCTGAATTAAGTAGAAAACAAAAGTATCTAGAAAAAATAGCTAATGTGGTTTGAGTATAAAGGAGAATTAACATGAACCAACATGTTCACAAATTCAATTCTGTTTCCTTAAAGCCATGAATCCTAAGTGCTTAGTTGGAGTGGTTAATACATCTGTTTTTGTCAGGGTTGAGAAGAACCTGACTTTTGTTTAAAAAAAACAACCCACCTGTTTTTTTTGTTTGTTTTTTAAAGTAACAGGTTTTTGTTCTTTTTGCAAGAAAAACAGAAAAACCCCATTATGAATTGTTTTTATTGCATCATGCAATATCACCATTTTCAGAATTACACAAAAATAACTTGTCATACCTATTATGGCATTCCAAACTTAGGGTAAAGAAATGTACGCCATCTTTGTTTTTGCGAAGTGTTGTTAGTCAGTTAACTCCAAAGTGTAAGGCTTTGCAAATATGCGCGTAACAAACAGAAAAACCACTCCCACACAACCTCTGCAGTTTCATATCAATTTGTTGTCAAATGGGATAAAAAAACAAAAATTTTAATTCTGTACTATCTCTCAAAAAAGACTAAGGTAATTTCTTGGTCTTTTGATAGAAGGTAACCTTCATGTCAAAGTATATTGTCACATTGAAATTTTTTGGTTATCTTTTCCCAAACAAAAATTATAATGAAAAAGCTACACTCTTTCATCCATGGTTGACTGTGTTCTGTACATTTAAAGTAATCCATGTTTATGCACAAGTATTTAACTATAATGTAGACATGCAATGATTTATTTACAGCATGCTTTCATGTAAAAACAGCATGTTACAATGATCACTTCAGTTCAAGCAGTCTTGAGCTAGTCATCAGTATTCTTTTCCAAACTTCCAGAGGTTGGCAAATAATAGGGACACCCTGTTGTTGAAGCCTTTTTTCTGCCTGCATCTGTAAGTATTCGCTGGTCTAGACCATAGCTTCTCAAACTATGGGTCGCGACCCCAAATGGGGTTGCGAATTGTAATTATGGGATCGCAAAATAAATTGGCTTGACAAGTCAGATATAAAAGTTTTTGTAAACTTTACAATAAAATTAAAGTAGGCTTGCAGTGAATCTAGGGTTGCCAGATCACTTGAAATTTTCTCAAGGAAATTTTGTTTTTCAAAGAGATATGTTTGGATACCTTCACCCTTTCAGCAAGCTTTCACGTATTGTCAAGCCAGGCTAAGATAACCATGTACGAAATTGAAAACTAAGCAAAACGTATTATGACAACACAGCTGTTTTTGAATAGTTGATTCTTTACTACACAACTGTTTAAGATGGAACAAATGTAGGCCTACACAATATTCTATTCATTTACATTGTTTATTCTTGAATTTTCAATGTAATCAATAATTCAAAAATGTCTGGCAACCTTAAGTGAATCTATTTCTACTGCATTTTCAGGGGCAATACCATGTTTCATATTGTCGTTTGTTTGGCTATCAAGTGATAATAATCAACCAAGCACAATAAGTTAGGCGTTGTTACGTCATGATTGTTTTAACGTACTGACCAACAGTGTTTTTTAAAGTGTTTTGAGACCGAAACAAGACTCAAATTTTTCCAGCACTTTCTCAGAATACAGTAGAAATTCGCTTTACTGCCATCATTAAAATGCACTGAAGCCTTGCTTTATGAACATCTCGGTATTCAGGTAAAATACTTAGTCTTTCAAAATTTGTTTGCGGTCAGCAAGGTCAAATTTTTAAAAAATCTCTGCTGACAAATATTGACTTTATTTGCATTCATTCTGACATGAAGGCATGCTTGTGTTTCGAGCTCTTCTAGGGGTTATGCTAATTGCTTTGAGGGCACACTGAGTAATTTTAGACTAAAGTTAAAAGCTTCATACACACTTTCAGAAGTACTTTGGACTTTGATTTTAAAAGGAAAAGTTGGATCCACAAACCATACACAGCAGTAGTGCATCCAAAATTTAGGAAGGACCAAATATTTTGACTTTAAGCGAGCAACAATATCTGGTTTGGGACACCACCTCTCAGAGAACAAAACAACAAGATGAGCTAGAAATTTGAGGGGGCATAGCCCTCTTGGCCCCACCCTGGCTACGCCTAGAACACACAATTGAAATTTCAGGAGGCCAAAGCAAGACAGCTGCCATGCCAAGGATGAGTTTGCAGAGTTATTAAACAACAAAGTTTGCAACTGGAATTTTCTAAACAGAGTTTATGTTATTTTTGGATAAGAACAAGAAATGAATGCCCAGTCATTTCTAATCTTGCCATTCATAAATTCTTACCATTTTGCACAACATATTTGTGCGAAGCGGAATTCTCAAAATTAATAAAAATCAAGTCCAAAATCCTCTTTTAATAGTGTTGATAATATCCTTTGTTCTCTGTTGTCTTGTATAAATCTATGAATGGATGATCTGTGTAATAATCATCAAGTGCATCCATCCCATTAGTTGTGCTTGATGACTTCTAACAAACTGAATTTTAGTTTTGTTTATCTTTTTCAGCTTACTTTTTCCATTACGTGGTAGTTTCATCACTATATAATTACTTCTGTGGATTGTGTGCATTTTTATGATTTCGCCACAGACAAAAATGCCTCTTGAGATTTGTAATGGGACGTTTACATGTATCATTAACATCTAGGTCTCTAGGCTATCCATTGATGGGGTCACATAGAAGAAACTTTTTTCAAATGGGGTTGTAGAACAAAAAAGTTTAAGAAGCCCTGGTCTAGATCATTAAAACAATGATTATATTAGGCAGAAAAGAATAGAGCTCAACTGCTGTATTGGCACACGGATATATATCGGCCGATATGACAATGTTGCCAATGTATCGTATCGGAAAAATTCCGCCGATATATATCGACAATATTTGCTCATAAAAGTGTTGCGCTGTTGCTCTAGATAGAGCATTCGGAAACCAAAGTTGCTACTTCATCTCTGACCCTAATTAACACAAATGCTCTGTCCTGTTCTTAGCGCACAGAGCCTTCACGCATAGAGAACCAACAGTCCTGACAAAACGCTCTATGGTGTAGCATTCGCTAATAGGTTTTGGTGCGGTAAACACCTGATTGTCAGCGAACAAACTAGGTTACGTGCTTCTGTGTTGGTTGGCTGTTTTATCGAAGTCTCTCTAGGCTAGACAGTCTTGAGTTCAGCGTGCATCAAAAAAGTGCCTACAACACAGCAAGCAGGACCCAGGTTTGTGCAGAATTCGATGCTGCACAGTTCTTCTTCGCAGTGAAGTGATGGTTTTAATGCGTCGTGCATTTTTTTATGACATCTGAGCGTAGGCACAGATGTCCACACAAGGAGCAAGCCCACTTATACACAACACATGTTTGCTCTTTGTGCATTTTTTATTTAGAGTTAGACTACTGTGAGTCCTAGAAATTGCTATGGACTGCAGTAAATACAACGGATTAAACCATCCTTTCAGTCAAACACAGCTGGTTGAAATGGTCACATGACAAGTACAATATGTGAAGAAACAAGGGTTTAGGTTTAGCCTACAGTTCACACAATGCAAGGAAGAAGCTGCTAACAACTTACCAGCACTGAAAGCATAACATTGCTTGTCTATCAGACTGACTCATTTACAGATGTTACAGTCAAGTTGTCAAAAACTTGTCATGTGACCAGTTCAGCCAATCATGTTTGGCTGGTGGCAAAATAGCTCCAAGAGAGTCAATTTTGCCTCACAAGGCACAGCAGGAGTGTATATCTTGCCTCAATATAATTGCAACTTGTGAAATTATTTTCTTTGTTTATGTGACCTGAAGAAAAATATGTACTCTTATGTCTTTCAGCTGTAGTTTGAAAATGTTTGGCTGAAGGCAAAATAGCTCCAAGAGTGGTTATTTTGCCTCATGAGGCAAAATAGATACTGCTTGGGTGATATAAAAATGTCAGTATCAGCATAGGATATCGGCAATGAAAATTGAAAAACATCAGTGTTGGCCAAAAAATGTATCGGTCGAGCTCTAAAGAAGAGAATATCTATGTCTTTCACAGTGGATCAATCCCACAAGCCATAATTTTTTATTGGTTTTACTGTCAATTTTGTGCAAGAAGCTTATTTCCACACATGTTGGTGTTTCATCATGGACATTCTCAACGAAGACATTTTAGAGTTGTTCTCAGTAGTAGGCTTAAGGCTTGGTAAAAAAAAATAGCATAAAATTTCTGCAGCCATATTTACTCTTTACTGATTTTTATCTCTTCAGCTTTATTCTTATTGTAGTACTTAGAAGCTTCAACCGTTTATTTAGTGGTGCGTTTGTAACTGGTTCAACAAACAAATTCTCCATCTGATTCGACTTTCTTTTTTAGCATGCTTTTCTTCTTTTTTTTACTTTGTACTTTTTTAAAAGCTTTTTGTCTGTAATGACTTTTCTGTGTATGAATATTGTCCTTTTTGGAGGGTGAAATTTCGAGCTAGCCTGCCTCTAGACTTGAAAATAGCCTCAATAGATGTTATGCTGTCTTGAGGTTGAGGTGTATATCTCAATATTTTCTACTGGTAGAGAAAATCTTTTTATTGTTATCTGACTAAGTGTATCTGGCTCTATCAATTGCTGCATGCAACTAAATAATTGTTTTCAGATCTGGCCCTTCTGAGGTAAACGTGTTGTGGTGTGATTCTAGCAAAAAGAGTCTTTTGAACCTACCATTCTATTTCTCCACACAACACTATTGCGATGCAGTTAAAAAATGCAATTATGGTGCAGCTTCATGACCACTGGTTTATTACTTTCTGGACTGAACACTGGATTCTTATACTGAGGGGTGTGAAAGGTTTGCAAGGGGGGGGGCGCATGTGTGGTAGCAACATACTGTTGAAAAACAAGATACAGACAAATAAATTATTTTTGTGTTAGATTGTGAAGTTAGCTGAGACACAACTATCAATGACTAATGCCAAAGGAGGCACGTCTAAAAAGTTTGAGAACCTCTGCTCTAGACTCAAAACAAGGCATTTGGCAATTGCTTATGAGCTATCATTGTAACCAAATACAATTAAAATGCTCCTGAAATGACAAAATATAAATGAAAGTTCTTGTTTTTCTTGCAGAGCAATCCTATAGAGAAATTTACTTGCCTGTTTTACAGTAATAATTATGCAAGAAATGCAAACATGGGGTAAATACAATCTCGTCTGGGGTAAGAAGTAGCTAGTTATATTTTGCCCAAGTCAATACATCTGTTTGGGGTAAAAACAAAGTATCCCATAAAACTCAAAATGCAAAGTTGTTAAATTTTTTATTGGTATGGGTATGCAGAGACATGCATTACCAAAGCAGTTGCCAATTTTGACAATGCTAATTATTTCTAAAGCAGCATAAAAGTTTATAAAATTTGTTTGAAACTTTTGGTCCTATCTAATGTCAGCATTGATTTTCAAACAAATCTGTTAGCCTTATTTGAGGACTTGGGTGGTAACAAATATGTTACAAACAATGTCTTAATGAATGTCTCTGCTGCTCTAATTCATTTCAAACTTTTTTTCTTTTCAATAATTTTTAAGGGCAAGTTACTTTTTACCCCACTTGACTATATGTGCATACCCTGGTGGTTCGGTATCTATAGAGTGTATGTTTTCAACATGTGGTTTGGTATGGTCCAACATCAGAAAGTGTTTAGATGCAGAGAAGGCAGAAAAATTGGTTCAACTATATCGATTTTGCAGAGCTGAGGAAGATAACCATGAGAATTTACTCAAACTAGTTGAATTATTCTCTTTTTTTCAAGTTCTTCAAATTTCATTGCTGTTTAATCTGTCTGATTAAAAAAAGAATTTACAATTACCTGTACAAGTTTCTTGCTTACTTTTTACTTCATGGAAAAGTAACGAGTGGGTTTTATTGTTTTTTTTTACATGGGCTTTTTTGTGCATGTACTGCATTGTATTGAAGGGCACAAAAAACAAACATGATTTTCGTGCAAGCTTGATCCTGAATTATAGTGTTTAAAATTTTGCATGTTGGTTCAGATCGCCAAACAAAAGCTGTAAGCTTTAAGTCTTCTTGCCCACAACTAATGCAAAATTCTTTCGTTTATAGCTAAAACTTGATGCATTCAAAAGTTAGTGGTAATTTTGGTTGAAAAATAGGATCACTCTGAATTGAACAGCTTTATAAATGTTCCGGCTCAATTTCGCATTAGCAAACTGCAAGCATTGTGGCAGACAATTTTGTTTTTGGCAAATTTACTTCAAAAATATATTTTGGTAAGAAAATTATGGTCCCAACAAACTAAAATGTATTTTAGCCATTTATGTTTTTTGTTAAATGCATTAAATTACTGTAGGGCAGTGCTCTTCAATAGGGGTTCCGTGGAACCCTAGGGTTCTGCAAAACATGTAGTGGGGTTCCGTGAGTTTCAAAGGTTCCATGAGGGTTCCTCATTTTTAAGGAGAAATTATTTTTGCTTCAGTATGTTGATGCGTCATTATGTGATTTTTAGATCACCATGCCGTATATTGACTCTAAGTAGGCCAGTTAATTGTACAGGAGGTTGAGTGCAGATAGTGGAACAGGAAATATTACTAATTGTTGCGTCACTTGTTGCTCATTGTTGTGCAATTAAGAAGAACGTTATTGTTGCATCACAGTTAGCTTATACAACGTTGCTGATGTGCACTTCACAGTGAAGTGGGCTGAGTACCAGGGTTGCCAGATGCTGCCAAATTTGGCAAATATTGCCTAAAATCACTGTTTTCCAGAAAATTTGTCATTTTTTTTGGCAAATATGTTTAATGCCAAAAATTTGCCATTTTAAAAATTCCAGTTGTGAACTATTAATATTAATAAAATTTTAACACTTTGAGAGCCGGCCTACGATATATTTGTACTTCGATTTCGGCCTAATAAACAGCAGTTTCCGGTTGCCTTACCAACGCCCTAGCTCCTCCGCCGATTGCGCTAGAGAGCTGTTTAACGGCTCAAATGGATCGGCCAGTCTAGTAGACAGCACTCAAAAATAAAAATTTTTGGTTGGGGGATGCGGATTGTTTGTGACTGACGTCATAAGTGAAGTAGTTTTAGGGTCATTTCTGCTAATGTTGCCTGGCCTAGGGCACAACCACTAGGCCAAAGTGTTTCGCTGAAGTTTTCATTGGAACCTAGACTCGAGTCCGAGTCTTTTGAGCCTTTGATCGACTTTCTAGTGTTTCTGGTTCAAAAGTTATGATCTAAAATAAACAAATTAATTAATCATCTAATTAGTCAAATATTTTTACTAACTTACATCACAACTTTTGAACCCGAAACCCCAGCAGGTCATACAAAGTATCAAAAGACTCGGATTGTAGCCTAGTTTCCAGTAAAAACTAAAGCAAAATACTACCACCTAACGGTTGGTGCCCAGGGCCAGGCAAAGTGGGCCAAGGTGGCCTAAAAGTCCTCCACTTATGACGTCACTCACAAAAAACATGCACCCCCCAAGCAAAAAATTTTTTTTTTGAGGGCAGACTAGAAGACTTGCCACGTCTTTTGAGACTTTTACCGGGTCTGTAGAGCATACCAGACCGGATAAATTCCCCCGCAAAGCCACGTGCGTTTAGGCGTTATTTTTCTGAAAATCGCCAAATCCTAGCAGATGCCAAAGAGTTAAAAACTTTCAAGAGCAAAATACTTCCACCTAGTGGTTGGGGTCAGGTCAGGAACGAGCAGCCAAAAATGGCCAAAAACTTACCTTACTTATGACGTCACTCACAATAAACACGAAACCCAAAATGAAAAAAAATTTTTTCATTGGAGACTCAAATACTTACCGAGTCTTTTTGAGGGTGTAAATAGCTCTCTAGTGCAATCGACTAAGGAGCTATGCGCTTGGTAAGTCAACCGAAATATCCCTGGTTTTTCCCTGATTTCCAAGTACGATATATTTGTAGGCTGGCATCGAATATGTTAATGGTATGTGTCAGTACTGGATTTGGCTTTATGTGTTTTTGTCTTGAGATATTCTGTTATTAGTTGTTAGCTATGTATTTCATGTAGTGAATTTTGGAGAAATGTTTTGATTTTCAGGTATTTACGAATTTTTCTGCTTCTCTTGTAGTGCCAAAATGCTACGTCCTCCAAATCAATTTCAGCCTATTGTTCGTGATGGCCACACTCCAATAGGAAAGGTAGCAAATGTCAACATAAGTAAGAGATTTATACTCGATGATGACATTGTTTTTAATGCTCATCATGCTGAAAAGTGCACACAATACCATGCCTATTTTTACATCTTAGGTATCAACCTCTCTATTCTGTATAAGTCTTTCACAAGGTTTATTGCTTTGTTAATGGGTATTCTGAAATAGGTTTCATTGAGACATTACATCATACTTTTCATTCACTGATTTTTACTGAAGCATCATTGCACATGCCTGCAAAGCTATCAGGTAAATGTTAGAAATTTTGTTTGAAAATTATGTACAATACTAGATGTAAAGAATATAGGCAAATCTATATTCTGTGTTTGCTTGTTCGTTTTTTTAACTGCGCCTATTTGATTTCCATCTGTTGTTTTTCAACACTTCAAAAAGTGTTAAACCAGGTTGGTTGACTAGATGACCAACATGGTCTTTCACAAATCCTATATGACACAGTTACACTCCATGCTTAAATTGATCAGTTATTATGCCATTGTGTTTTCATTTATCCTAATATTCACTGACAGTTGGTTTCCCTTTGCACGATGACTCTTTGTATTGTTTCTGCATTAGCTGGGTCATATGAAACAATAAACCAAACAATTTTGAAATTTGAACCCAAAGTACAGTGATGGTCTTGCCTCTCACTGCTTTAACTGCCAATTAAATTCCTATATAGTTACTGGTGAGTATTGCTAAAAAGAGAGCATCTATTCTCAATCAGAAAGTAGCTGGCCTTAAATTATTGACAGCCTTTGTTTATTTATTCATGGAAGTGTTTGATGCTGCATTTCTAAGATTTTTTGAGAATCGCAATGCCGTACTCTAGCTTCTAAATAAAAAAGCAATCATATCCTTGACATGCCACAAAATTATTGCATCTTGCAAGATACGTCCCATGAACAAGGGACAGAGATTTCAGACTAGGAAGTCATGTAGTTTAATAGTGGCATGGAGTTGCATTTCTAATAATATTAAAATATTATCATTACATATGTTTTCCTATCAAGTAAAATCGCGACTGCTTGCTGGGTATTAACTTTTTTGTGATACATACACCATGTGATTTATAAGATGTTTGTGAGTGTTGACCTTAAACTGAGCACACTTTTGGTTTCTTTCTTTTGTTTTTATTTCGCTTTGAACTCCTGTTTTGTGCATCACCTGTACTGTTGAATTTGACAGTCATCAAATCTAGGCTGGGCTTTATTAAGTGACTGCTTTGGCCGTCTTTCGTCCAACCTGTGCTGTTTTTTTTAAGCTTTCTTTGATTGAAATGTGTTCAATTGCTGTGAACTTACAGCACAAACATGACTTGACTTAACTTACACTACCATATGTGAAATTTAGCAGTCTGCAAAATAAGTGGATTTATGATATGCATGACAGTGGATTCTCAATCCTAAATCTTGTGAAGTTGCTTTATCCATAACCAATCTTATCATAAGTCGTTGTAGGTTTGATTTGGATACTTCTTTCATAAATTTTTCATGTTAAGATTAGACTGTTACAACCTCTCCATTGACATTGCATTGAATGTGTGATTCACCACGAATGGGATGTGCGTGAAGAACAACACCCATATGTATGTGCCACAAACAAGCAATAATACAGTGATTGCGGCGCATGATCTCTATTGTTGCTTGCTGGCACAGTGTGAAGTTTTGCACATATGCCGCTCAGGCTTTCCGATCGCAACAAAATGGTGCTGTGACCAGGATGTGAAGATCGTGCCAAGTACAACCTTCGCAAAAAGAACATGCGATCGGTGCAGTTCATTGTGAAAACGAGGGGATGTTGTTGCAACCTCTCCGTTGGCGTTACGTTGAATGTGTGATTCATCATGAATGAGATTTGTATGAAGAACAACACCCATATGTGGTGCGAGCAAGCAATAATAGAGTGATTGCGGCACATGATCTCAATTGTTGTTTGCTGCCACAGTGTGAAACTTTGCACACATGCCGCTCAGGCATTCCGATTACAACAGGACAAACCAGTATTGCAAGCTGAAGGCTTATATCGTTTTCCATATTCAAAATTTGCTCGTAACACTTTGGCACCTGGCTGGTTTTGGAGATTTTCGGCAAAAAAACACCTAAATGCACATGGCTTTGTGGATGAATATCTCCGCTCTTGTTCGCTCTAGCGACTCGGCGAAACTCTCAAAACACGCGGCCAGTCTAGTAGATTGCACTCGAAAAAAATTTTTTTTCTTGGGGGATGCGGGTTGGCTGCGAGTGACGTCATAAGTGGAGGACTTTTAGGCCACCTTGGCCCACTTTGCCTGGCCCTGGGCGCCAACCGTTAGGTGGTAGTATTTCGCTGAAGTTTTTACTGGAAACTAGGCTACAATCCAAGTCTTTTGATACTTTGGATGACCTGCTGGGGTTTCGGGTTCAAAAGTTATGATGTTAGTTAGTAAAAATATTAGACTAATTAGCTAATTAATTAATTTGTTTATTTTAGATCATAACTTTTGAACC
>Ga0210059_1014768_pt1 | contig 11490 bp, 5 predicted proteins | sample Ectturendosymbi2_FD_188042 | JGI IMG/M metagenome (GOLD analysis project Ga0210059, IMG submission 188042) | Ecteinascidia turbinata endosymbiont from Florida, USA - Sample 2 (SPAdes) (version 2) | ecosystem: Host-associated > Tunicates > Ascidians > Unclassified | place: Key West, Florida... | reverse complement strand
AGTTTCATGCAAATTTGGTTTTACGATGATAATCGTTGGAGGTTGTTGCTACAGCAATTTATCTGTTAAATTTTTACTCTGGGTTGTCTATGTGCCCGGTTACAGCGTGGATTATATTATTCAGGGCTGCGAAGCCATTGTAAAAATGACACAGCTCCGGCTCCGCCTCCAGAGCTGTTGGTTTTCATGAGTGTGGCTCTGGCTCCGGAGCTCTCTTTTCTCATGGCTCCAGCTCCGGCTTCTGATCGTTTTCACACATTAATATTTTATTGACTTTGTGTGCCTCAAGTTGAATAGAAAATGAATTAAATCACGTGCACAAAACTAAGAGAATACACCAAACGTTTTTGAGTAATTTAATCTGGTAGTTTTTGACAAGCAGCGCTATTACCATGAGGAAATCAGCGAAAAAACAACAGTAACAGATTCAGACGATTCAGAGAACAGTAACTAGCAGAAACATAACTCAAGATAACGGTAATATAAACAATTTCTGGAAATGCAGTCGCTGGTTTTGCCGTCAATGCCTGAGGACCTTTTGTTATTTCTTACGACCAGAATCAAGAAAATGGCCGTTTGGAAAACTACGTTTGTGTCAGAGCATTTAAAAGCATACCGGTCCCAATTGACCAAGTGTTTTGCACTCGTTGCATGCTTCGCCTGTTGCAGCCTTGGCGACTCCAGCTAACAGCGCTGCCCGGGCAAATCATGCAAAGAGCCATAGGTTGCGGAACCGGGGGGGGCGCATGGGCCTAGGCGCCCACACTTTTATTTCTGGGGAGGCCTGCCCGCCCCACTCTTTTGCCTAAATATCGTCAGTTTAAGTAACACAATTAGGATTGAGTCCAGTGATAAAGTAAATCGTTTAATGAAAAACAGGTTGCAGAATTTTGGCAGTATTTTGTCAATATGATTTCTAACATATTATTTGTAATTTGGCAGGATTTCGTAATTGTTTGGCAGAATACACGGTGCACAGTGTGTCACCCAGCTATGGATTGCTTACCGAATTGGTGTTGTTGAACAGTGTTGCCAGATGGTGCAACACAACACAATTTTTACAAATTGGTGTCATTTTCCATGCTTGTGTGCATGGGCGTCGGAAGGAATTTTTCCAGGGGGGCCACTAGTGGATTTTTCCAAAAGTTTTTCTAGGGTGGGCCAAAAGTGGTGAAATTTGTTTTTTACCACTCGAAATTATCAAAACAGCATTTTTTGCTGAAATAGCAAATTCTTGCCCCCCTTCCGACACCCATATGCATGTGTGCAGGAAAAGTTCGTGCTACATCATTAAAAAATTTGGGTAATTTCAAGCGTTTTAACACCATTCCAAATAGTGAAATTTTACTGAATCTTATATGCAAAATGAAATATGTGACAGATCAATTTCAATTGTATTTTTGTTTTGGTATTGGCAACGCTAAATAGCTATATTTTATTTCTGCATTGGCAACACAATTGGCATCCTTACGGAAAACTTGCTAGTTGCTACGAATGTTGTCTTGTCTTTGCATTCCGGTATCTAATGCAGTTGTAGAATGAGTATTCAGTCATGATACTTTTGTGTTGAAAATGAAGAAAAGTTGTGATTTTGAATGTGTTTAAGACAGGTATCAATGCTATGTCATTTTTGCCTGTTTTTAAGCTGCGTTCATGGTGTTTTTAACAGCCCAGTGGCTACTCCGGCACACGGGCTCATCGGGCTCCACCCGAGTTTTCGATTACGATTGATATCGGAGAACGCAAGCTTGCTTGCTTTGTATGTTTGTTCCACCACCCACGGTCCCACTTCACTACGTTGTTAACTCGGGCTCTTTTCTTTGGGACTTGTCACTGTTCATATATTTTCGTTCCATGTCTGGCCTTTCGCGGTCATGTTGCAGGTGACCTGAATAAAACAATATCGTTCGTAGTGGGCGTTCTCACGACTTTGTTTGCTCGCGCTTTACTCGGGCTCATTCATTAGAGTTGTCTTGGGCTCACATAATTCATATCGAACTGAATGTTTTTTGAAGCAGTGGATTTGTATAGAACATTGGATTAGAAGTTCAACCCAATGGACAATTCCCATTTCGAGAGTAATTTCAAACGAACGATAAAGTGTGCACCAACTCGGGCTAATATGAATGATCCTAGTAAGCGGATGATTACTGGCGTTACAGTTGCGATTCTAGAATAAAAAAAGTGGGGGGCACTGCGGGACCAAGGAAAAAAGTAGGGGGACCAACATGATTGTCTCTCCTGCATGGTGACGGTAATGAAGATTGATTTGCTATGATTAAACCTATGCAACCCAACATAGGCTTGTGAATATCGTCAGAACCGTCAACAGAAAGTCTTCAAATAGTTTAAAATTTTGCTGGCTGAAAGTTATCTGCTCTATATGTCAATCAAACGAACTTGAAATTACGCAAAAAACTGGAGCGGCCAAGCAGAGGGCCAGCCAAAAATCTGGGAAGGGCCATGGCCCACCCAGGCCTCCCTTCGAACCGCCACTGTGGCGTTATCATTGCTCTGTGTGAAGTTATCATGAGAATTTCTCGTTTATTGTTACATAACATAACGTCACAGGCCAACGATAATGCCAGCCAGAATGAAAGCAAGTGGAAATTTCAGCGACACAAGCGTCGAACGGTTTTATTCAGTCAGTCAGAATAAATCGTATGATTAGCCCGAGTGACGCTGTTGACCTGGGTCGCCCCTGTAACAGCTATTTGAATTTCAGGTGGTTCACCGATACGTTTTCATGATGGTGTAGTTTCGTTTAAGATAGTGTAATTTGACCTTCATATGGTGCATATGTGATGACGTCATATTTCAATGCTTGTGACGTCACATAGGCCAATTCAAACCACAAAATTTGCTATGTGCCCCCCACTTTGAAAAAGGTTCCGCCACCCATGCAAAGAGCACAAAACACATAGTCGACTCTCGTGTGCTCTTTCAAACACGCACACATTTGTAATAACACAAATGCGAAGATGTGCACTCAAAATAAGCAGTGATGAATCGCAAAGTAAAGCACAATTTAACACGCTAAGCTTAAGGAGAAAATAAGAGTGATGGTAACCGTGCTGAAAACAGATTTTTTCCACAGTTGAAAACTTCAAGAAAAGTCCACATTTGTTTACATTGGTTTTTATACCCTTCTGATAATGTACTGCTCTGCAAAGCAATACTAGTTTGCTACCAATTATTTATAACTTTCATGTTACTCTGCTGCTTGTGAACGTAATGTTTTCCAGTGAACTTCGCCAATAATCTGGGAAGCCTTGCTAGCAAGCCTAATTGTTTCTAATAAAAATTCCTACTTTACAATGGCGTGCCGTGCATTTTACGCTTAAATCTGCAATGGTATCATATCTTAATCATACTCCCTGCTAACAACATGACTGCACAGCTACAAAAGTTTTGGATGCTTTATTATATATCGATTCATTGTAGCACAGTTCTTTTTGGATCGGTACACTACTACAGACCAGGTTTGGCCATTCTGACTAGAAAGTAAGATGCTGTGGTAGTTACGTTTTTATGTTTCTACAACAGTGGTTCTGTGGTTCACAACCATTTCGCTGGAGTGATCCAAATCCAGGCCTACAATTTTGTTAGAGGGCCGCACAGAAAAAATTTTCCACAAGTGAATTGGCACGTTATGTTTTTTTGCGCTAAAGAAGCCTGTTACACAAAATATCAGAGGTGTTACTGAAAGACACTGCCTAACGAAAGGAATCCTTTCCCAGCAAAGAATCAGACACCAAGCTCTTAGAGAGTATATATTTCGCCTACGAAGCAGGCGTCATCAGCTCATTTTCAAATAAAATATGTTACAGAAAGATGCTAAAACCCGCACAAAGGATGTTTGGGAGCTGCATGCGGCTCTTAGAACAGTGTTTGAGAGCCACTGTTCAACCAATAACACCACACCTGCCAGCTACGATGTCGCAGCCTTAGCGATTATTAAACCAAAGAAACATCAAAGGCTTGAAGATCCATTGTTGCAATCTGGTGTCGTAACTCGTAACAATCGCGTTAAGTGTGCTATAAAGAGCACACGTTAGTCTATTTGGCAAAACCGTTAGTATCTAGGAAGGGACCCCGAGCCAGAGCTACCTCTCAAATGGCCACAGCTCCAGCTCCGGTCCTAAATTTTAAACTGAGGTCCGGCTCCTGATTTTTATTTTGAAATCCGGCTCCGGGTCAAATGCCCACCTCCGGCTCCGTTGCCCTGGATTACGAGTTTTTTCACAAGAATTCTGAACGTAATATTAGCGTCGTAATATAATTGCTTATTTCAGCTATTTAATGGATTGGTTCAGCTAATTAATACGTTCTTTAAATAAAATTATTTAATTGACTACCTTGTATTTGCTTATCAGGCTTGGGGGGGCGAAAACGACGTGTCGGGAGTGAAAAGGGGGCAATTGAATGAAAAAGTTTGAGAAACACTGGTTTAGAACAAACTTCGTCAAAGAATGGTTTTGACTCTTTTCTGGAATCAGCATAGCTTTGTTATTTAAATCCTTTCAGTATACCCAGGGCCGGATTTAGCTGATGCGATACCCCTAGGTTAATCCACTTGTGAGGCTCCATCTCCTACTGTTACTAGGGAAAATAGAAAAGCGCTAACCCGAAAATGACGATATTGATGCTCTAAAAGTACGCTACGGTCAATTTTGCATCTCCTTGCTGGAGTGCCCCACTATCACTGCGCTTGTTACTTTCGGTACAAAAATGTTCAATGACACGGATATGCACAATGCATGGTTGGCTGGCGGGAACACTATTGCAATTTCGACAGGCGAACCAAACAAAAACATCACGGTTAAATTTTTCATAAAACACATGGCCTAAGTTAAGTTTCACATCCCTTTTTTCTTAGCTGTGCTCAACAGTAGCATCCAGAACATACAATTTCCCAAAAAGCAAAACACACTATATACAGATGTGGCGGCAGAGCCGTCCAGTGGTGCCCGGCCCCCCATTTGAAATCGGTGACCCCCATTTCACGTTTGGCCCCCCGGTTGCTGCATACATCCAATACTGTATTTTAAAAATGTGGCGCCCCCTTCTGGTTTTTGGCCCCCCTGCTGCTAAATCCTGGCGACGGGCCTGTGTGGCGGCCGTATGGACCAGGGCTGTAAAAATTTTGCACACACGAGCAAGACACGTCAAGTAAAACGACCCACATGATTGCAGCTGCTATAGGATCCGATTCGATTGTTACTTTTTCAGACTGCAAAGAATCGAACGCAACGAAACCGTCGCGCTAAAGGATGTGAGGTTTAAACCTCCCTTATGCTGCCATTATTGAAATACGTGTTAAGAAATAAAAAGCTACAATCATCGTATCAAGTAAAGCTAAACAGAGCACAGTAAACAATTAAAAAGTTTTTTCCTGGCCTTCATAACAAAATCATCTGGGAATTCATTGAAATTTGTTTGCCTAAGTTTGTTACTTTCAATGCACCGAAGTTTTAATTCTGTCAAATCTTGAAATAGACCTTTCTCCTGAGCAGTTAGTGACCATCCCACTAAGAAATAAGACTCCACGTGGTTGGATACACCAAGAACCACTAATCTGAAGCATCAGACCCAAACGCTGCTCTGTCATTTTCTTGCTGTTTGCTTACTCTTTGTCTCCTTGGGCTAGAGTTCTGTGGTTGCCGTTGGGCAAAGTGAGTTTTGCTTATTATTTAAGCTCATCAAAATCTCTGATTTGCTCAGCATGGGAGCAGTACAAACTTGCTCAAGTACAACAACAACAGCAACAATTTTACTTTTTAGCCTTAGCGCAAGTACTCTTGTCAATGCAAATACAGTAAGGCCGGGAGGCGGCGGAAAGACACTACGGTCATCCCGTCTGCCATCGCCCAATCACTTGTCACATACCTAATCGAATATGCTCCCTGTAGCCCTGCACTAACCAGCAGAAGCAAAAGCAAAGAACGGAACATTGCTTTAACCTTACTCAATCATACTTGTATAATCCAAATGATGAGCAAGCCCAACCAGAGCAGGTTGAGTTCGTCTCGGCTCCTCAACATGACACGTCTTGTGACGCTGAAATACAAATAAAGAAAAACTTCAAAAAGCAAGTTCATGAAGCCCCTTGGAAGCTCGCCGATGACCTCATTAAATAATAAAGGCAACAAGAAAGAATTAGAATGCATACAGTTGTATTATCTAACGATCTGAACTCACGAAGAACGAAGACGGACATTGGATTTGCAAAAACTTGGTTTACAAGAACATTGTATTGTGTATTTATTCGAACTATCGTATATGTATACTCCACATGTATTGCAAGTCACACCTAGGAAGAGAGTAACCCACAAGATATTAGAAATCATTTACATTAATAAGTGAGTCCGGTTTGTAAGTAGGATTTCCGATTCGAACGGATAAAAACGAGCAACAACAGAAAATATTCCGGATTACGGTTTGAACCATAAACGAAACTATCGACGCTTCCGGAATAATTTTATTAAAAGAAAAATGACGTACGATGACGACGTAATCACGCGATTAACGCATGACCGCTAGGGTCATGAGAGAGAATCAGCCAATGAAAATGCGGGACAAAATTTATATATACCTGTGTCTTTCCTAAGTTCAGTCAGTTGAGCAAGTGGGCATTCCAGGCTTAACGTCTAAACAGCTGGCGAACGAGTGGGGTCTGGCAAATTCGTGAACCAGGACAAAATTTTGCCCCCCCAAAATTTTCCGCGTGACATCACGCCACTGGAGTAGGTCTCTTTCTGAAAGTCCTACGCAGACCATTGACAGCTCCCCTTGTTGCAAAATTGGCCCCTCCAGTGGCCCCCCCAAATGAAAATGTCTGGCTCCGCCCCTGCTTGTAGCTAACAAATACCCCAGAACGGTTAGACTCACGAAGATACTGAGGTCATAACCAGTGTTCAGGTAGGTCGTGTTACGACTGCCCAATAGAATGGGTTACTCTCTCCCTCTGTGAAAGAATAGAATTCGCATTAACCCCTCTCACCTGTAATAATGCCTATGTATGTTGATGCATATTATAAACTCCTGTTGTGATGAATATCGCAGTGCTTAAAGTTATCAGAATAAAAACATGAGTGAATAGAATCCTATTGTGATAAACTGAGGGGGTCGAGCGAAACGGGCGGGTCTAAGTTTCGTAATTGTTAACTTGGGCGTGCCTTGGGCACTCCGACCAAATTCACCAGTGCTCTTGCGGAGTTGTCCTAAACGTGTGCTGTTCTTCTTCTTTAGAAGGGAACTGCCACAAGCATAATGTGAACTTAAACAAGAACGTTGAAATAATTGAACGTTGAAAATGACTTTAATAGAAACGCTAACAAAACAACTGTATTGCTCAAGATCGAAAAAAGCAACCGTGTTTTTATTGTAGGATAATGCTTACTTTACACATATATCTCTTATGTGAAGTACACAATCAACCACAATGCCTTTCGCCTAATTCATACATAATCGACGCGATTCATCAAACGCAAGACGCAACCAAAAGTGCTTTGATTATGTCGACACTACAGTCGGCATGCGGCTTGACCAATGGTGATGTTGAGATTCATGAAAACTAGTTGGAAGACCCTGGCATTATCAACACAAAATCTGATTAGATGAAAAAAAATGAAAGACATTCAATTGTTGACGTATATTTATCGAACTGATCATATACAGTACTGATAGCTGACTCTGTGCGTACCACAGTTTGCTGGAGGCCCCCTTGGATCTTGAGGCCCTAGGCTTGAGCCTACATAGCCTATTGGTAAATCCGGCCATGAGTGTACCCAACTTACGTGTGACTACTCAAAAACTAATTTCAAAGTAGGCCACTCTGTGTTTCGTACAACTTTACTCTCCGTCATGAAATAAAAACAAGATGCGCTCTTGTTTTACAATAAGCGAAAATCTTGTTTACATAAAGCATTCAAGACCCGTATATTAGCTCTTCCTGCAACTAAAAAAGTTGAATTTTGCGCTTTTGTTTACTTGAAACGCGAGCGCAATGTCGCAAACTAGAGTCATTCAACAAGCAATTGACTATCAACAACTGCGCATAGCATTTTTACAGCTTCGTGGTAGTACGGGGGGCAAACATGCAATGGGGGACGCAGAGTAAATGGGGGGCAGGCACCACTTCCCCCCCACTGGCGACGGCCATGTACGTGAGCGACCTGTCCAATATTTCTTCGAGGTATTTAGGCTTGGGGCAGCAGGGCAGGATTTCGTTGCTGTAGTTGACTTTTAGCTCACGTTTAGCTTCCTTGTTGTTAAGATGGAAAGCTGCCGACACCGTTTTTGTAGTGCTGAGCTTTAGTTTCCAAGTCTGGAGGTACGGTTGTCATGTCGTTGCTGAGCACCCCTTCCAGTGCCTGCCATGCTGTGCTTTTATAGTGGATTTAACTTTTCGCATTCTGACTTGCCGTTTCCTACTCGCTGTTGTATCCCGTACGTGAGATCTGGTTTGTGTCAACTTGTCATTCGTTTCAAGGGATTTCGTGTGTGCGCGCTCCACTGCGACCTCGCAATAACCTCGATTACGCATTGCAATATTCGGTTTTGTCCATCGGCGTGGACACCACGCTTTCAGGGAGTCGAGTTGTGCATCGCTAGCGCACGGACCACGTTGGTTGTTTCTGCTGCTGCGCCATCGTAAAGGTTTTCTGCTGCTGCTAATCAGAAGCCTTTTGTAAATAAAGATTTGTGCACCAGGAAATCTGTGAAACGAACTATCAAAGTGGTGAGAGCCAAACGCCTTGCTTCGGCTTGGCAACTAAAATGTCAGGCAGTTTTAGTCGGGAGTTAGAACAGTACTCCAGCGGAGTGGCAGTGGTGCACGGTCCTCCATTCAAAATCTGTACCCCCCATTTCATGTTTGGCCCCCCGGTTGCTGCATACATCCAATATTGTATTTTAAATGTGTCCCCCTTGTCTTTTTCTGCCTCCCCTGCTGCGAAATCCTGTTGACTATTAGATGACCGCCATGGTCTTTCACCAATCCTGTATGACACAGTAGGGGAGATGTGGGACCAATGAGCCATTTTTTACGTTTCAGGTCATAAGCCGCAAAGTTTAGCTAGCAAAGCTCCAAAATTTAGCATGAATAATAATCATCTCTCCCTCGATCTACATGGGAGAAATACCCCCTCCATATCAGCGCTCTCCAGCGTCCTTGATATTACCTATGATGCTGTTATGTAAGGGCACCTATGCTCCCCATTTCAAAGGGCAAGGGGTGCAGTGCCTCCGTCATGCACCCCCGTTCCGGCGTCCCTGCTGAGATAAATCGGTATCAAATCCCAAAACACCAGAAAGGCGCTTTGTGCGCAACTACGAATTTCAAAGTCATCATCATCATCAGGTCCCCTCGAACCAATTCTACAAGCATTTTAAAATTTCCAGTAAATGGAATGAACTTTTACAACACAGTAACAACCCACCGTAATACTTTGTTCCGAAATTCGGTCAATACACACCACCAATTTCCGGCTCGGGTAAGGAGTAATCATTTTCTGTGCCACTGTTTTAATGTAGGCCTACTGAGTTTATAATATCACTTGCATCGCTAGATACAGATAGTTGACGCCTCACGATTTTATGCGCATCTTTGGCTTCTCTTTAGCTGTGCTCGAAACCTTGAGCTTAGATGCTTCATGTTACTGTGCTTAAGATGATTGGTTCGTACATTCTGCTCTAAGATGCTTCGTATAGGTTGGAAAGTGGATGACGAATATCATCAAAAATCTTTTTATATGTCTATCAACGCACCTGTCCATAGTAGCTATCGAATGTTTTCTCACAGAACCACGACCTTCTTTTTAGGCTTTTTGAACCTATCGGCCTAAGACATTCAGTCAATATTATTATCTTTGGAAGATTTTCGCAGACTAATTTGATGCTCCGTCATATCGCTCAACGCCTTATTGAGGCCTTCTCAATAAACAAGTTTTTTGAAAAAAAATAGTTTTTTGCATTTACTAATTTTGAAAGTAGGCATGTTTAAGGTGAAGACATTAGACCATATGCTAAGGGACCTTTGAACCGCCGGGTCATTGGTCCTTTTCTCGCATGGTTCAAAGACCCTTCCGCTGCCATTTTTGCATTTCGTGTCATAACAAAAAAAGTTTGCAGTATCGGTTCTCAACGTCTTGCACCTTTCAAACTCTTTCCTTGACCATATCACATTTGCCAAAAATCTTGCGAATAAAGCTGCCTGTCATTTGCAAAAACAAAAAAACGCAGGCCCCAAAATTTTACTTTCTTCCCTCAAAATAAAAATTAGCCCACAAAAATTGATTTGACAGCCATAGCTCCTTCAAAATGCATATGGGCAACAAGAAGGCAATCTCAGCTTCACTGCCAAAACCACAAGAACACACGCTCACTAGGTGGCGAGAAATAGCCTATGGTCATTGAGCCCACCCTGGTCAAAGATCCCACATCTCCCCTACCACTCTTTGTTTACACTGATCAGCTTTTATGCCATTGTAGGCTATTTTCATTTGCTCTAATTGTTCACTGACGGTTGGTTTACCTTGCATGCGATGGCTTTTTGTATTGCTTCTGCTGATTAGCAGAGTCATATGAAACAATAAACCATTACCATTGTTCTCCATCATGCATTCCATGACAAAAATGTCATCACTGATAGAAATTTCGTGTGCCCCCGCACAGACGTCAGATTGTTCAAGTTTGCAAGATTCTGTCACAGAACAAAACTCAGGCCATCCTGGTACGTGAACTGCTGTTTTGCAGACAATGCTGCTTTTGTTTTACACAACGAAACGGGCCTTCATTTACTAATGGACCGTTTTGCCGCCTGTCAGGCTTTTGGTCATTCATCATGGCCCATCCCGTCGTTGTCGACGATGAGCTCGGCGCTTCTCCATTTTTTCTGCGTAGCTTGTGGCTGACAATGAATAACCAAAACTCAGAAAGGCACGCCATCTGTTGCGATCGACAGCAAGTGTTTCCCATGACTGTGGAGAGATGTGGAAACCCGCCATGTCACGCTTGATGACGTCTTTGTAGCGCAGTTTGCGTCTGCCAGTTCTACGAGGCGCATTATAGAACTCGCCGTAGAGGATATCCTTGGGCAGGCGACCATCTTCCATACGGTGGACGTGGTCTAGCCAGCGCAGACGTCGCTGCCTTATGATAGTAGTGAGGTCATATAAACCGGTGAGATGCAGGATGGTGGAGTTGGGGACATGATCCCTCCACGAAATAGAAAGAATGAGGCGAAGGCATCTGAAATGAAATGTTTTGAGCCGGTTTTCTTGGCGGCGGTATGTGGATCACGTCTCGCTGCTGTATAACAGAACACTCAGGATGCAAGCGGTGTAGACTTTGATCTTTAGTTTGATTGCGAGGTGGTGATTTTTCCAAACCCGAGAACTAAGTCGCCCGAAGTTAGTCGAAGCCTTTCCAATTCGTTGGTTGATTTCGTCGTCCAAATTGTTCGAAGAGTTGACAACAGATCCCAGA
>Ga0210059_1014767_pt1 | contig 11491 bp, 7 predicted proteins | sample Ectturendosymbi2_FD_188042 | JGI IMG/M metagenome (GOLD analysis project Ga0210059, IMG submission 188042) | Ecteinascidia turbinata endosymbiont from Florida, USA - Sample 2 (SPAdes) (version 2) | ecosystem: Host-associated > Tunicates > Ascidians > Unclassified | place: Key West, Florida... | reverse complement strand
AAGGCATGGACGTCCGCAGGGTGGTGGGGGCAAAACGGGCATTTTCCCCCCCTGGAAATTTGGACTATGAACCAAACATTTCTAGAAAACCTGAAGTTAGCAGATAAGTTCCGATTAATTCATTTAATTGTTGTAATGACAATTTATTTGGCGGCATAACGCTGACACTGCACATGAGCCAGGTTCGCTGTTCTGGTGCCATGCAATGTGAGGTTGCAGTTCGCTCATGTCCGCTCCTTTGCTTGCAAAGGCAGGTTACCAAACTTGCTAGCAGTTGTACTGTTAGTCTTTAGTGCGTAACAATAACACGGCAAGTTCACTTCAAGTTCGGTAGCAGGCATTTTGCCGCATGTGAGTGACCATGGGCTCCCTTATGGTTTTTTTCCACTCAGGCCTACTTGTTTGTTGGACCTTGGTGTCTAGTTTTGATTATGAAAAATCGGGTTAAATCTGTTTTTTTTTAAGTAATAAATTCATCGACAACTTGTGTTTATTGTTTCACGTGTAGACTGACGTATACGCGGATACGACTAACTGTGCTCATTTCCTTATTAGAAAAGGAATCTTCGACTGGAAGCACGCCTTGAGCGCCTGAGGAGCCACGAGCATTCAGTGGATCATATAGATGCCACGATAACGTTTAGCCGAAGATGCAATTAATCACTATGAAGGATTGATACAGAGCTAGCTAATCAGTCCAATCAATACCAACAATATTGGAAATCGCTTCTGCAACATTCGGTTTCTGTCGTAAAATTTATTTCTTAGCGAGGACAGACGTTTAGCGATGATGAAAACGTTGGATCGCCCAGAAACGTTTTTCAAGCAAAACTTCAAAAAAAGAAAGCACGATGCTTCTGGTGACCGGTTTTGTAACAGTTTCGCAAATTGCTAATCTTTGTCAATTATCATGTTGCATCATAACGTTTTGTTACACTTGAGTTAACAAGTGACGTCACAAGAGTACGTCATAAATATTATTGATATGTGGAAATACCAGTGACTTCATTGGCCATCCCCCACCTAAAGATTCTACATCCGATCCACACATGGGGCCTCCCACCACGCCTGGGCCCCAGGTCCCCACCATCTAAATCCGGCGCTGCCTCATAGCTCAACCGCGTGGGCTAAGTAGCGCGTGCGTTTCCATGTCCAGTTTTTGTTGGGCCCGGAAGCTTCGCTGCTGAGATGCTGTCGACGCTGCCAAATGAGCTGGCGTTAAGATTGCTGTACTGAAGCAATACGTTTGAGTTATACCATAGCTGTCTATACATGCTGTGTTGATTTTTCCAATTGAGCAATAAAAAATCATTCGTTAACGGCTGTGTTGCTTGCGTAGAGAAATTATCGGCAAATACAACACTTATTAGGTGGAAGAGCATGGACGCTTGCTGCCCCGTAAGTCAGAACCTGTTTGCTAACTTTTTTTATTTTGTGTTGCTGTCTAGCAAGAAGATCGCTTGTCTTGCATAAAGTAGCAGTGGCTAGTACAGTGCAAACCATTACTTGCAGCAGATCCCGCAGGACTGGATGCGAAAGAGGCTAGTTACGCAACATTTCACATGCTACAGCCTACACAAATGATGCTGCAAAACCTAGAACTAAGAAAATTAAACTGTTGGAGGTGCAGTAGAATTGCGCCTGAACTTTTCCTGAATAGAGAAGTTTTAGGATTTGTTGTTGACTGGATTAACATTTACATAAGACTGCATGTGCGAAGAAAGATGTTGCCCAAGCGTTTGCATCCACATTTCCAAAAAGTAATTTATTTCATGTTTGATTCATACATGTTGGTCATCATACCAGGTAATTTATAAGAAAAACAAAAGTGCAATCCTAATGTTTTGCGAATTGATTTGAAGTTTTGTATTGTTCGTTTTTTGTGTGGTGAAAACAGGTTGATACCATGTGGTTTTTTTCTGCTACAGGAGAACCAACCGGTGGAACAGTGTACCCAACACTTTCTATGATGAAGAGTGGATTGAACATTTCCACGTTCATGAGTTTAATGGATAAGTTGCGTGATGATTTAATGTCAGGTTACTTTTTGAAAAAGTACGCACTGTGATGTAGCCTACGGTGTTGCCAAACTCGTATCTTTTGTGCGATTGCAGTTGACCGTTCAGTAAGGACGCCTATTTCGTTAGAGAAGAGAGTGGCTCTCGCCCTCTACAAACTGGCATCATCCTGTGACTACAGAGTAGTTGCCTCTGCCTTCGGCATTCACAAAACTTCTGTACACCGATACTTGCATATGTACGTTGACAGCTGAATTAACTGTGCTATTACTGGAAAAACGTCCAGCTGCCGCTAAACTGCATTTCCAGGGTCGTCCATGGCACATATTTATCTGTCCCATTCCCATCCCATAGCAATTTATGCCTGTCGCATCCCATGGGACGTTTCCCATGGATTCCCATAGGAATGACATTCCCATGGACAACCCTAGGCTTGTCCATGGGACAAATTTATCTGTCCCATTCCCATCCCATAGCAATTTATGCCTGTCCCATCCTATCCCATGGGACGTTTCCCATGGGATTCCCATAGGAATGACATTCCCATGGACAAGCCTGTGCATATCTATTCGGCGGTGAAATTGCAGGCTAAGAAATGATTGGAGAAAAGCACATCATGTTTGTCCTGGTAGATATTTTCAAAAACTGCCACTGAATAAGCCGAAAGGTTTGGCAAAATGTTGACTAAGAAAACACTTTTCTGTGAAAATACGTTTGCACTGGTTGCATACTTCGCCTAACGCTACGCCTGACCATGTGAAGATGCTAAGGTAGTCTGGAATCACTGGTGTTCATGCCTTTTCCGACAGCGATCTTGCAAATATACGCACAAGCCTTAAAATGATACACTGACAATAATGCTCACAACCGCAGTCGCAAATCTTTCACTGTTCGCAAACCGTTTAAGAATCATTCTGACCTCATTGCATGCAAGAAACAATTATTCGGGGGCAGGCGTGCGTCCTAAATTTGGCGACCGAACAGCCATTCAGTACTAAAAGTTTTTGCTGCTCAAGCGCTCTCGAACACAGAGAAAAGTAACTGATACGCAGGAACAGTGGCGGCTCGTGGTGAAAATGGCCGGGAGAGCTGCGAAACTTTATCTCTGGTTGAACATACAGGATTGTCGCCCTGCCCCTGGCTGTTTATAATGGCGTTTCCAGTCACTCCAGCAGTCCTGAACTTATCAAAATGGTAATTTTCAATTGTCCTTATTGATGCATAGAAAATATTCACTTCAGTTTAATTAAACCGAACCAAAACCCTAAACACGAACACAAAAGAATTAACCCAAGCGGTCCCATCAAAAGTATGGCGCATAACCAGTGCCACCAAAGCTGTAAAGGCGAGAGTCGAACCCAGGACCGCTCGCATGCTAAGCTTGGAACATTCCGCTCGACTATACTAATGTGTTATTGCTAATATGACAAAGCTTAGCATTTTATTCAAACCGTGTCATGGCAGCAGACCTAGGCTACAGCCATTTTCTTTGAGGGGGTACTTTCATCATGTTCTTTCAAATGAAGTTAAAATTTTCCAAAAAAATTCAAACAGTTTATGATTTTATACAAAATTTGTTTTTTTTAACTGGATTGTTATGCTTTTCCAGTAAAAGCTTGTATCCTGAATAAATTAAAACTGCAATGTTCACCTTACCAAAAAATTAAGGGTCTGCTTCAATGCTGAAAGGTTTGCCAGACTTCTCATGTTTCAAAATTTTCACATTTCAGTGTTTTAAATCAGTCACACCTTTTGTTGTCCAAGAATGATATCCACCAACTACTTCCGTACATCTTCAAACGCCAACCCTAGACAGCTCATCAGCTTAGCCTACTGGTGCAGATAAACGAAGGGCTGTATTTTCGCAGCCCGAGATTGGCGACTAGATTTGAATCCAATGCCGCCAATATCGCCAAAGTGCTAGTGAAAGCATTGTTAAACTTGTTTATAAAATTCAATATCCATGAAAATCAGGTGGTGAAAAACAGTCAAGACCATATTTCCTCCGTTTTTTCTTTAAAAATTTATCGTCAAAATAACAAAAACGCTTTGCGATAGGCGGATATACCACCATGTTTCTTGTAGCCAATTGTTTGGTTTCTTTCCTTTAGGGCTGTGCCGAAGATAGCCCCGAAACCGCCAAATTCATCGGCAAGTGTGCTGAAAACGTCATCGCATAAGCGGCGTCGTTGGAAAAGAGCGAAACATAGGTTTTGTTGGATTCCTAGGAAACGTTGAGCAAAAATGGTGTCGGAAGTACCGAAAATGATTGTGTTGTGAAATTTTGCAACTGAATCCAGACTTAAGGCGAGTTTGGCCGTTTGGCGGAATCTTTTGCCTTACATTTTTCAGGGAGGGCTGTAGCTCGGCAGCCCCTCTAGACGAGCCGCCTCTGCGCAGGAATATTTCTTTACGTTCATCCCAATTATTTTTTCAGGTTCTGCAAAGCATTTTGCAAGAAAAAACATGAGTTTATTTGCATCTCATCTTCAGCAGAAGCAAAAGAGATGGCAGGGCAAAACCATCAAAAATACGGGTTTCCGCAAGTATTCGGAGCAATAGATGGGTGCCACATTGCCGTTAGAGCCCCCAAAGCAGGGTTAAGAGACTACATTAACAGAAAATGGTTCCCATCCATTATTCTAAAAGCAGTGGTGGATAACCAATACAGGTAAAAAATTGATATTAGCGAAATGCCTTTTTGAGTAAGCTTGCTCCGGACACGGGCATGATTACCAACATTTTAATAAAAAAACAAATTTGAGTTGATGTTTGTTTTGAAAGTGGGGTTTCATTGCTAGTTTTAACTCGCAAAATCATTGTACAATGTCACGGTAATGGACAGACGCACTAACGTCTTTGCATACTTATCTACCTCATTCCGGAGTGTTTTCTGCTGAATTACATCTATACAAATGCTAAACAGCACAACTTTTTTCAATGTTTACATTCAGAGATATGTCAGTAATGATGCCGGAAAGTGCTCATGACGCTGCTGCCTTGAGGGCATCAAACTTGTTTAAAAATGCACTCAAGTTGCCAAAAGTAAGAATTAAGTTAAAAAATAGGCTAACATGTACGCTGGGTAAGCATTTACCAGCTTGGGTGAAAACTTTTATGTTGTGCAGGAAAGTACCACCATTAACAACAAAAATATTCCTTTGATGATTGTCAGTGATACCCGAATAGCTGCAATAAATTTAATTCAAGTCCATCTTGATTAACCATTAAATTACCTATGGTACTGTTATGAAAAGGCACCTCCGCCCCCCTTGCACCCCTTTTGAAAGGCCAGAGGAGGCAATGGCCCCGCCATGCCTCCATTCTCCAGTGTCCCTGTGCATATTATTCTACACGCACTCTCTTACTCGTTGTAGGCTACAATGTGTCACTATAATAAACATAAATTATCAGCGGTCTCCTGAGACAGAGCAGTCCATAACCGAAAAAATATCCGGCAACGCGCTAAAACAGGGGAGTAGAACACGCTCAGTGCTACGTCAGCGCAGTTCACAATTGCAAAAATACAACGCTGCGCCAATGTCTCGTCGAATAGCAGACGATCAGAATGTATGCGGCGGGGATGGCAGACATCCAGGGTTGATAGCAGGCCCGTAACCAAGGGGGCGCAAGGGGACGAAGACCTCTAGAAACGGCCTCCCCTGGAAAAATGTGTTGGACATAAAGTTCAAAAAATTTGGGCCCCTCTCGGAAAACTCTTCGCCCCTCCTGGTGTCTCAAGCTGGTTACGGGCCTGGTTGATAGTTTAGAATTTGTAAACTACACAATAATTGAGAATGCGCATAAAGTACGCAAGAAAATGTTCTTTTTTATGTGGCTATGATATGTAAAACTACTGGGGGGACAGAACAGATACGGGCTTGTGTGTGCCGTTATGATCAATCCACCTGAACTACCAATTAATGACAAAGCTCGGAACGAAGGACATATTGCAAGCACAGGTGTGCGACGGTATTAGCACAAAAAACGAAACGGGAAACTAGTGATACATCAAAAAATCAGCCAATTCAAGAACGCTGATATAGGACAGTTTTGAAATTTGACTCAGAAAATCAATTAAAGGTCCATAATTATCTTCAGGGTTTATGTAAGTGGACCTAACCAAAACACCACCCGGGTGTTTTTGAAAATGCCCACTTAATAAAAACCAACAAAACCCACCAAAAAATCCACTCTTTTCCATTCCTTTGAAAAATGTACTATGAATTAAAAGTAAAATAAGAAGTACACTTGTGAAGTTAACTGTACATTTTTTATTGAAACAAAATGAACAGCAACGAAAATTTGAAAGAATTGAAAAAAGGGAAGAATAATTTGTACAGTTTGAGTAAACTCTACTGGTTATCTTCTTCAGCTCTGTAAAATCGGTATATTTTAACCAATTTTTCTGCCTTCTCTGAATCCAAACTGTTTCTGATGTTGGACCATTCCAAACCATATGTTGAAAAAATTCACAATATAGATGCTGAACTAGCAGGGCATGTAGGCTACATAAACTTGGCGTGAAACGGCAGATTTTGTGTGGGAGTGGTTTTTCTCTGTCTGCTATGTGTAAGCTTATTGACCAACAACACTTTGTGAAAACAACGATGGGGTGCATTTCTTTACCCTCAAATTTGAATGCCATAATAGGTGTAAAAAGTCATCATTGTGTAATTCTGAAAATGGTGATACTGCATGATGCAATAAAGACAAGTCAGAATAGTGTTTTTGTGATTTTTCTAAAACAAGAACAAAAACGTGTTTCTTTAAAAAAAAACAAAAAACCCGGATCAAAACAAAAACAAAAAAACATGTGAATTATTTTTTTTTAAACCCGGTTTTTTCCACGCTGATTATTTTTCAATCCTTTTTTGTGATTTTCTCTTGATCGCACAATCTAGGACAAGTCACGTCAATATCAGTTTCCCTAGCGTACGGAGGGTAGGGTACTGTGCCATGGCCCCCCCTCAGACCCTAAAAATAAAAAAAATTTATAAACAGTATTCGGTAGTGGCGTAACTAAGGGGGGCAAGGGCCTCAATTTAAATTAAACTGATTTTGTTTTCTGATCACTGACATACGCACTATGCAAATTCTTTTATTACTACTGTACGTTTCCTCTGCTTGATTTTCATTTTACGATTTCATTCTTTCACTGACAAAATTGCTTCACACGTGGCTGTAAGTAACTTAACACAGGTAACAATGAACACCAGAAAAAAGCTTCGGCTGGCGTGAGATTTGAGCTCACAAACTTCAATAAGCGTCTTCGATAAGCGATACATGTCTAAAACATAACATCCAAGCACGCATAAAGGTTTATTTCATGAGCCTCAGACAACAAAGTTCAGTTTTCTGTCTCACCGGCTAATAAGTCTCGTGAAAGCATTATACTAAAATTTGCTTCCAGATTGCACAAAGATGCGTATTTTTAGGTGTAATTTTGCAAAATTTTCCCGGGGACATGCCCCCGGTACACCCTAGAATGGTCGTGCTTTCGGCACTTCCCCTAAAGTTCATTTGTGGCGTCACACGATTGTGACGAAACTTGGCCACCCTCTCGGAAATTTTCTGCGTCCGCCAGTGATCAGTTTGATTAGGTGTCCGCCGAACCCTTAAACTATAGGTCCCTGGTATTGAAGAAACTGAGAATTACTGGCATTCGAACACGTAAAAATGAGTATCGACAACAAAACAAGTTTCGTAAAATTAAATCCATACAGCATGTATTAGTAGACTTACAATAGGAAAAATCATCAGGTTACAGCATTTCCATTTTTGCAATTTCACTCTTTGGATGCCCTCCTGGCCTTGGATGCCCGGGCCTACGCCCCGTTCGCCCCGCCCTCTGCACGCCCCTGGCTCAGGCGGACAACGCGGTTGACACTTCTGTACGCCTTGCCATTGCGAACTACCTGTATTATCGCCACTGACAAACGAACTCAAAGCACAATCAACACCGAACATTATTATGCTTGGTCTTGGGGAAAAACTGCGTCGGCGATTCTGCTCAGAATATGAAGCATTTGTTGAAATTGCTCTTGATTTCTTTCCTCTGCTTCGCGTGTGACCTGAATCAACTGGTGTGTCTCATTTTGTTCTGAAACATGTGAAACACGTTCTTGACTTCAATAGTTGACGGAGATACTGTTTTAAACATCTAGCTGTGCGAGAAATAAATTATCCAAAAAAGTAAATTCGTGACAGGCAAAATAAAAAATATTTGTACAGCATGTATGCTGATGGAGAATAAATCAACCGATGAGAAACGTAACAGAAATTGGTTATTTTTTGGAACATGCAATATTTCTGCTACTTACCTGTACGTTTCCGCAAATTTCTCCTCCGCACTTTATGAGAAGAGCCTGCAAAAACAGTAAGTTGTTATTTGCCTGTGGTCAACAGGAGCATTATTTTCATGTCTGTTAGCTACAGCAATCAGTTTCAATTCACAAGAATTTTGGCATGCGCTGCCCATACTTTCTACCGAGCAGTAGAAGCTTATACAGACACTTGTTCGAGTGCAACAGCAAACGATATCAATCTTACGTTAGTATGTCAAAAATTGCGTTTGATACAAAATAAACAAAATAGCGCACACACAGTGAAAATTATAGCGTAGCATGTAAAGGTCAAGCTAGCAACGTTTATAACAAAACCCAAATCTTACCTGATATTGTGCGACTTTCGCTGCCACTTTCCTCTACCTCCACTGTAACCGTTCCCAAACTTTCTTCTTCCGCGGTAGAAAAAAAATTATCCACATTTTCGCTTGACGGTGTTGATTCGGTCTCATCAAAAGTTGACTCTGTTCTTGGCTGCTCTTGATCAGCAGAATAATATATTCCTTTCTGAAAATCTGAATAAATTACAGAGTTCACAAAACGTGCAAAACAACCAGCAGTTACATGTTTCTTACAAATTTTAGCCCACTGGAGATTTATAACAGAGAGAACATTCTTAAAAGACAAAAAGTAATGGATGGTGATCAACTAAGCAATTTGCAAAACCCTGCTGTGAGGTTCCCAAACGTGTTTTCTATACAAGTTTTGCTTACCAAATGTCATATGTTTGGTAACAACATATTCTTCAGAGTAAGCAGCACAACGAAGCATGGATTATATAAATTTGAATCAAACTGCTGCGAAAATGCATGCAGCATACCGTAGTTTGCTGGTGATTCAACAGTAGACACATAAATGTGTCATCTTAAATGTGCAAACAACACCAATGTACCAGAATCGCTGTCATCCCTCCTTTCACACTCTTCCATTGTTTCATGCGAAGGGTTATGGTCCTCAGAGGATTCAAATCCAAAGCCGGGTTGCATTGCTTGCAACATCGAAGTATAGGAAATCATTACTTTGAACAAAAGAAATGCATAGTTTTCTCAAACAACACAACAACTCACAATGAGCCACAACCAAACCCTACTTCTGGGATAAATCAATACTGAATTGAAGATATTCTAGTTGAAGAAAAAATGAAGTGACAAAATTCACATCATACAGAAGGTACAAACAAAGCACAACATCCAGAAAAACACAAACACTTGCTTATATAAAGAGGGTTGTTATGAACACTTAGAAGGGTGAAAGATACTTCAAAAAGGATAGGCACTATGTAAACAAAGTAAGGAAAATGATATTCTTCTGAAGGAAGCCTTGCCTAACAGTTGTGAACTGATGCAATCGTGCAAAAATATAACAATTGTCAAAGCTTCCATGTACTTGGCAATCATCAAAACAGTGCAGACATTTCGCAAATTATACGCTGGTTGCACTGATAATTGCCAAAATAAATGCTCATACAGATCACGTTTAGGGAGACGGAAGATGCTAAGTATGACTAAATAAAGTAAGAGGAGAACGGAGAGACAATGAGTGTTGTTTAATGAACGTCGCTGAAGGAACTGTCTTGACAAGATTCATTTCTAGAGTCATTATAATTTGAGAGGTTCTGCGTTAGCTCGTTTTGCAATTATTGCAAATTATTTATTTTCAAATTACCGGCTTCAGGCACCAATTTTCAAAATACCGGCTTCTTACCGGCCTTTGCCAAATTAGCAGTGAAATACCAGCCAGGCCGGTGAAATACCCATCTGGCAGCCCTAGCCCACAGTAGCCTCAGGCAAACGTAAAGCTAACACAATGTGAACGTTGTCATTGGCGTCGGAAGGGGGGGCAGGATTTTGAAATTTGACATTTTCCTATCAAATTTTACCACAAAAGGACGTTTTCTTAGTTTCACTTTCGAGTGGTTAAAATGAAATTTTTGCCACTTTTTCCCCCCCCGGAAAAATTTTTTTAACTGCGCTTGGAAAAATCCACTTTTGGCCTCACCCTGGAAACAATCCTATCCTTCCGACGCCCAAGAACGTAGTATGCTGTTTCTGGCAGCAGGTATAGTCTATTGGCTGCAAGCTTTGCTCCACTGGTGTGATAACAATGCAGTATTTATAGGTGACGTTTAGAGAGTGTAAGCAAACTCTCTTCCTGAGAAGATAGGTAAGAAACAAAGTTAAAGTATACATGCACACTGCATTTCAAAATATTTTCGGGGTGGTACACGAACTAACGGATAAAAAATGCCTTAGAAATACCAATATGTTAAACTATCTCCCAAGTTTTGACAATTCCAGGATATTTGTGGATAAATACCAATCATTTACGAAATTTTCGATCAGATGGCATGATTCAAGATAAATCTTTAAGGAGATAATTAACCACTAGGGCAAAGAAAAATTCAACTAAGACTTTTCTACAATGTTTTGAAATTTTCGCCCCTCCCGGTTGCGCGCCTGGCCATTGTTATGTAGAAATTATGATGTCATGGCATGGCGAACTGAATGTTTATATATTCTTTATAATATATATAAATAAGTATAGGATTATGTTACGGTCCCTATGGACAGGGAAGCTTTCATTTGCTGAAACGTTTAACGCAAAAATAAACACACACTTTCTAATTTCAGACATTTGTTTATCTTCATGGTTTATGTTTCGTGAAAGTTGTGCTCATATCTAATATTTTATTTGTTAACGAGGACGCGCATTTAAACCTTGCCGTTGGAGCCATTTTGCATATGCGCCACTGGCACACCGTTACCAATTATTTAAATCATAAGTTGTGTGCAGCTGCTTCAAGGTAGCTCCTTATAAAAAGACTTGTGTTCGGATGGTGCTTTCATGAGGCTGTCTTCTTCGGCTGAGGATAGTACACAACTTTTGCATTTGAGGTGTTCCTCACATTTTCAGCGAGTTACGTCATTTTGAGTTATGTTACTGACAGACATAAAACCTTCCAAAACCACTTCCATTCGCTTTCTTACTTAAAATGAATTCCATTTCTAAACTATTTTACAATAAATCGCAATTGCTCGCTTCACTGCTATTCTGACATTTGGTTTTGATGGTTTTAATCCTGTTAACTACCAGTCGATACTAATGAAAGATAAAAGCGCACTTTGC
>Ga0210059_1014766_pt1 | contig 11491 bp, 9 predicted proteins | sample Ectturendosymbi2_FD_188042 | JGI IMG/M metagenome (GOLD analysis project Ga0210059, IMG submission 188042) | Ecteinascidia turbinata endosymbiont from Florida, USA - Sample 2 (SPAdes) (version 2) | ecosystem: Host-associated > Tunicates > Ascidians > Unclassified | place: Key West, Florida... | reverse complement strand
ATTTGTGGCAGGATGTGGAGTTCGGAGCTTTTTTCTGTTCCTGCACCCTTAAACGGACGCTGGGATAAGGATGCACGTGCTGCAACGGCGAATCAATACGTGAAACGGATTTGGAGAACATATCAAGTGATTTCCTGCTGAATCTGACGCGGGAACTTGCTGATATGGGTCCTCGCGCAGCGCATGCAGAACCTGTGAAAAAACGAGACGTTAGGATATTATCGTTCGGTGATGTAAGCAACGTGCGAAACGTACCGCTGACTGTAGAAAATGCTACAGCCCGGGTGCACGCAGACTTTGGCGTCACACAAACTGCAGTGGGCCCCGACAATAAGTATTTTGTTTTTTGGCTGAAACGGGTCTTCCATCATGTAGGCATCTTCAAGAACCCTGCAACATGATCACAAGCTGTAATCAAAGCTGCTGACGCAAAAGGAAGATTTGGCTCAGACCAAAGTGATAAGTAAAGATATCTTTGCATGGGTTGTGGTTTGTACAAGATACAAGTTTGTGAACCAACACGCTTGGTTGAAGAACACATTGCTCCTGTCATATTCAAGCTTCATATCAAAAGCAGTAGGAAAAATGAAGCAGTCAAGACCAATTGTTTTACGAATATTGTTGCAACCTCTCCGGTGGCGTTGCGTTGATTGTGTGATTCACCACGAACGGGATGTGCGTGAAGAATAACAGCATTATATATGTAGCGCGAGCAAGCAATAGCAAGAGAGATTGCTACCCATGATTTCTATTGTTGCTTGTTGCCACGGTGCGAAGCTTTACGCGCATGTCGGGTGGAAAATTGCATAAATAGTGGAAAATTGGGGGGTGGAAATTGGGGACCAGCTACGTCCATGGTGGAAAATTGTATAAATAGTGGAATGTCATGGCCGGTCTGCAAAAACATTCCAAATTGTATCTTATGAAAAACACAACCAAATACACATGTTTTTTACGTTTAATATGCAAATCCAACAAACATTTGAATTTACGAAAATTCTGACTAGGGGCAGGTCCAGCCAGTAAGGTTAGGGGGGGCCGATTTCAGTAATATTTGGGTAGTCTGGTCTCGTTGCGGGTTCACTACTATACGAGAGATGAAGTACACTTCACAACACTGCTGTGACAAAACAATTGACCGTATATCGCTAATGCCGTTCTCCGAATTGTACAAAATTATGGTGAATAAAGTTACTTTAGTAAGTTTTAGGGGGACGATCGCCCCAGCCCCCCCTGATTCTGACGCAGGGCCACAATACAGTAGATGGTCAAACGAGCCACAGTCTCCCTATCTGGTTTAGAACTACAGAATGAGACAATCCGATGACAAAACCATGTTCGAATCACGACAAAACGCCACTTATCACCATACAACGTTGTATTTCTGGGAGTACAGTAACGATTTCCAGGGGAATCGGAAACAGTTTCCCAGGAAAATTGTAAGTGCACACAAAAAATTTGTTCACATCGATGGACGCTTTTGTTGGCAGTGTTGAAGCAATCCAGGTGATTAAACCTTGAATAAAAATGATTAATTGCAAATTTTTTACTCAGGTTTACTTTGCTACGCCGCTAAATCCTGCAGCTGCGCATATCTTGAGCCACTCGCTCGATAAATTTGATTTTCCGGCCAAAACCGAACTTCATAAATAAATGTCGGTCTCTGGCGAGGTTCGGCCTTCAAAATGAGGCCCGTTTACAACTCTGCGCCAGCAGTGACAAAGATCTTTTTGTTTAAGTTGACCATCGTGTAAAATTTAACGGAAAAGAATTCTTAAATGTTTCAGTCGCTGTTATGTATGCCCTGATTGTTTTGATTGTCGAAAGACATTTTTGCCTAATAACTGACAACACAGCTTCATTCAACCAAACATGACAAATTTTACGGTGCTAGGGGGAATCTACATGTTAGGATACCCTAGCTGTGCCCCAATGTTTGAATCAACCTGGTAAATCGCAGAACCAACTTCAAGTCCAAAAATGAAACTGCAGAACACAGCATGATTTGTGCACACAACAACATTAACTGCAACATCATACTGTAGTCGACGTTTGCACATTGTTTTGTCCCAGGGTGAATTTCACAACTTCAAGTGCACTAAAATAGCAATATAACACAACTGGATTACAGTAAAAAATCATGCAATCATCCAAAACTACATTAAAAATTAGAAACCTTAGGTTCTTATTGAAAAATATTTACACATATTTTTGAACTTTCTTGAAAATTCACCACCTTGGAAAAGACGGTAGTAGAAGTTAAAAAATCTATCAGTAATTCTGGAAAGTTAATGGCAGCAAACTGTTTTTTTCATCTAAGCTTTTGCATTTACTTTTGCACACATATCTTAATTCATATCTTAATTATTTATTCCCTTGTTTTTTCTAAGGAATATAAACTATTAAATTTGTCTTCTGATTTTGCAATTTTTTTCACATTTCCGATTTAACCCCTGGTTTAACACATTCTGTTTTTGTACCATTAGCAAAAAAATTTAAAGTTTTTGAACACAGCATCATAAAACTACAAAATGTGATTTTAATCCAGCTTTATTTCAAAACCTGAGAAATGCAATAGGCATGCAAAGGCAGTGAACAGGGACACTTCTTTTGGAGGCTGTTCAATGCCAATCATCGTCAAAATATGATGTATCTTGCTTTGCACATGAAGCAAAAAATATTGTGATGTCTTTAGAAAGCTATGAACCTTTGTACAACTTTATATGAAACTCAAAATGTGTTTTGAAGTGATTGTGACTGAAAATGATCAATTTGTTTACCACTGTTTCGGGAAATTAGATTGAATGTGCCATTTTTGCAAGGCAACCTAACTTCTTCATTGCTTAATTATATATGACATATTCTGTCTTAACAGCTTGTGAAAACAATAATCTATACTTTTTTAAAATAAAGAAATACAATTGATATTATGCAGTTCAACTTTTTGGCCCTGTTGTCCACAACATTGTTTCTCCTGTAGATCCATAGAAAAAAATGGAAAAGATCAAGACTTTGTGTTTTATTGTTCAAATAGTAGGAATGCTTATCCCAATAATCAAAGTTCAATCTGACGAGCCATAGCTTTTGCTACAGAGAAACAAATGATAGAAAATATCAACCAAGCATGTGACAGTGGTCATTACTCACATAAACAAACACTTACACAAAGTGTTGCAATCCAGGTGGTTGCTTACCAAAATAATTGTATGGTGCTGCCAAACTGCAAAAAGAACACACAAACTCTTTTTTTGCATTCATCAATGCAACAAACTAAGTTCTGCACCCTTTCCTGTGTAAACATGAAGAATGTTTATATTTGCGAAACTTCAAATTTGTTAGATCAGGGCTTGCAATTCAAACTCTTGTTTTAATGTTCTTAAGAAATACGTCAACCTTGAACTATATAAAATTGACCACTGGCTAAGAGCCAGCAAGCTTTCTCGTAACTGCAATTAGACTAATTTTATGCTATTAAATCCTCAAAAACACATCCCTACTTCATTTAAAGTTATTATAAATGACCATGGCATTTACCCCAAAGATTACCTGAAAAATATAAGCTGGAAACCTCATGTACAAAAGGTGAAAACTCAGCAATCAAGAGCTTGTGGAGTTCTATCCAAATTCAAACACTATTCAACACAATCTGTATTTAAAGTTATAACTCTTTAATCCATCCTTACCTTAATTGCTCAATCCTCAATTGGGGACGTGCTTCAAACACAACCATTCAGCCTCTCACAAAGCTCCAAAACAAAGCCATAAAACTGATAAAGACCAACTAACACATCTCTAGCAGAACCTTTCCAGCACTTAAACCAGGGGTGACGAACATGCGGCCCGCAAAGCATTCAGGCCAGACCAGCAGTCTTGAACTTTCTTTGACCTGCTTCTAATCTTTGTGATGTGATATCAAAAGCTGATAGCCTGAAAAATGTTGTGCTGCCTACTTACTCAGCGGTAACTGACAAAGTGGCCCACGATAGCAAATACGTTCATCACCCCTGACTTAAACGCTTTTCCAAATTATCTACTTTAATTCGTGCACTCTTATCACAACAAACTGCTTCCAAACCATTTTGATGACCATTTTATTCTAATCAGGTCAATTCATTCACTCCACAAGACTATCAACTTCTAACTACCTGTTTTTACCGAGAGTTAACTCTTCGAAAATGTTCCCCTACATGTGTTGGCCCCAAAAGTGTGGTCTTCACCACCAGACATTATTAGGTTGTCAACCACTTTTACCTTTAAATTGAAACTTAAGAAACACTTCCTACATCAGTGGTTCCCAAACTTTTTCTGATCACGTACCATTTGTGGGTCCCGTGCTGTGAACATGCACCACCTTGTTCCAGGAAAAGTCAATGTGCCAAAAATTTGGAAAACAGTAATTAACACAAATGCATTTATGCAACATGAAGAAAATGGCTGTGAGAAAGTATTATGGCCATTTTTAGAAACCAACAAAGGAAGTAGGCTACACAAAAATTCAGGAATTCGTTAAGAAAACCCGACAGGTAAAAATTATAGCAGTGAATATATTTTTTGTGAAGAAAAACAGAAAGTAGGGCTATTCGTGTACCACCTTGAAGGCCTTTGCGTACCACTAGTGGTACGTGTACCACAGTTTGGGAACCACTGTCCTACATGAAAAACGTACACAATTATGAGCTTTAGCAACATTTCATTTATCCAGAACAATATAATGTGAGTTCTAGCATTTTGTAATTATGTATATTTTATGTATATTAACTTTTGGAACATACACACAATGGTGGTACCACATTATGGTCTGTGGGTAATTGTATTGTATCTTCATGATTTGTGGTTTTTCTGTATTTGTTTATATGATTTTTTGAATATCACACTCATTTTTAGTCAATTTTTTACTGAACTCCAAATTGGAAAATGTTTAATTCCTTCAAATATGGCTTTACTTTGTCTTTTTCTTTCCTGTGATCATCACATTTTTGTCATGAAAGTACACTCCATAATTTCTGTTTCGCTTGTATTTCTTTTGTGCCTCATTAATTAGTTTTGCTTTTGATTTGTATATTTTGTCTAAACATATTTTTAACCACACCAAATTCCTTCAATTTAATTCGATCCACTCATCTGTGTAAATAGGCATCTGCTTTCATCTGTACGTTTTCTTCACCAAAACTCTGTGTTTGTTTGTTTTCCTAACTGTTAATTTGATCTCCAGCTGTTGTTTTTCAACACTTTTCAAAAAGCGATAAACAGGGTTGGTTGACTAGATAACCGCCATGGTCCTTGACCCATCCTATATGACACAGTGCCACTCTTTTTTACACTGATCAGCTATTATTTTCATTTACTCCAATGTTAACTGACAGTTGGCTTACTTAGTATGCGATGGCTTTTTGTATTGCTTCTGCTAATTAGCTGAGTCATATGAAACAATTAACCATTTGAAGTTTTAGTATATCTTTGAATGGCATTCATTAAGCCTGACAAAAGCAAACAAAATAATCATACAGAAAAATCACTTGCATTTTATATTGTACATCATTTCATGATGATGCATAAACCCTTCTCAGATCTGAGAAAAGGGTTTATGTATCATCATCAAAATGTTCCATTTAAAAGCAGTAGCAACCATTTTTTACAAAAGTGCATCTATAAACTGAACTAGTGAAAACCAAAATTGAAAATGTGTTAATTTCAGATGACGCACACATTTGACACAAATGCCTTTCACAAATCAACACCACTGTGTCTCTTATTTCCAGCTTTTGTGATTTGGAGTAGTGATAACATTTAACTTGCGCTGAATTATAGGGTATACTTCATGTTTGCACTAATGAACTTCACAGTCAAAAAAGAGGCAATTTACAAATAACACTTTTGTGGCAATAATGAGCAATATGCTATTCCTCTGTACATGGCTGCTTTGTGATGTGAGTGCTAAGAGGTTGGCTGAAAATGTGAAAAAAAGTCTAGTTGCATGCTAAAACAAATAACTGTTACAACAAATAACAATTGATCACAAGGCAAGTATGTGCTTTTTAAACACTTATCTCAGATTATTCTAATCCGTAGTGATAAACAAGATGGAAACTTAATCAAAACATAATGTGAATAAAGTTTCATGTGTCATGACTTTATTCAAGTTGTAATTAGGAGGATCAATCCTATAACAATTATTACAAATGTAGCTTCCAAAACTTAGGGTTAGAAAAAAAATTGATGGCCAGTTTAATAGTAGAGCGAAGCATTCTGAGGCAAGTGTACATAAAGAAAAAAACATCATTAAGTGTAGCATACAATACACATATAACAAAAATGTGGCACACCATTATATGCAAACAAAAAGCTGTAAAAGCAAGCAATATACTCCAGAATCAAAAGTAGCAAATGAGACTATGTGAAACATGAATGAAATAATCCTAAGATGTTTCAGTTGAATAACATATGTATATTGCATTCTGAAACTAGTACCTAAGACTGCCGTAGGAACTTCTGAAAAGCATTCCCACAAGCATGCCTGGGAATTTTAAAAGCTGTAGGAATTTTTATGGTGGGACATATATGAAACTGTGGCAATTCATTATATGGTCTGTGGGTAATTGCATTACTTCTCCATGATTATTGTGGACAAACATTGTTTCTCTTGCGTTTGTTCTGAAATGTTGTGTTTATTTTATTGTAATGCTCTCTATCCCGTAACCCTTGTATATTATCCTGTACTTCTCTCACCTATGTGTGTGCTCATCTGTACATACCTCAACTCTTCACCCTTTGCTTACCCACCATCATCTATGTTATGTTAATGATTGATATGTTTTTTACATAACACAGATTGTTTGATTTTGGGGTATATTGCTTGCCTTTACAATTTTTTGTTTGCATGTTATGCTTTGCACAATGTCTTACTAGGCTATTTCATTGTTTTTTCATTTCTATTCACACAAGCATCTCCAAGCATTTGTACATAGTAATGTAAATGTTGAGGCTATGTGCGCTAAGAATAGCAGCTTTCATTCAAGCTAGAATTATTTTAAGTAACTATTTGTAAGGTACACCTGTGATGAATTAAAACAACAAGTCTTACTGCGTTAAAAGCTACAGTACTATATGTGGTCAAACTTTGATAGTTGTCAGGATTGATAGACTAGATGAACTCGTGTTCTTTCACCAATCCTTTGTGACAAAGGTCAGTAAATGTTGTTGTTTGAATTTTGCTCCTAAGAATATGCTATATAGCTTCTACATTGCATGCAATCATGCTGTACGATCTATATACTGTATGAACCAGTGGTTTTCAACCTGGGGGTCGCGACCTCAGATGGGTCGTGAACCATTTTGGGAAAGGTTGCGAGAAGATATTTTTTGTACAAAGCTGTATTACATTTGTTTTCTTTGAGGTTAAGATGGGGGTTGTTGGTTTATAGTGGATTGCTTAATGGGTCGTGGTGCAGAAAAGGTTGAAAACCACTGGTATGAACCACTATTTTGTCACTAAAAAAACGATACACTACTATTGTAGCAACTATGCAAATATTGATCAAGACATGTCTCGACATTGAGGCCATTTATATTGACACTCCAACACTTAAAACAACACTAACTTATTCCCAAAAAAACATAAAACCTAGACAAGGCAACTCACTAACAGCTAAGAGCAAGGCATGAGAAGAATTTCTGCCAACCGCAAGATGTCAGCAGGAATTTGCACATGAACGTTCACTTTCACGTACCGGTAAACTTTTTTTGCATGAACTCGAGAAAGACTCAGTTTTGTGTTGCGTTGGGACCAGGTTTCACCCCAGGGTTGCCAGATATTTTCCGTAGCTTATGGCCAAAATCCTGATAAAAAATGGCTAAAATGGCTGTTTTTGAAAAAGTTATGGCCAAAATAACAAAATGTTTTAACTATGGTAATTTCCATATTCATAGGTCTCTCAAATTGTTCGGAAGGCAGTATATTTTTGCTGATAAAATGTGGTTTTGCTAAAGGAGCAAGTTTTTACCCTAAAACAGCAATTTCTTCGGTAAACTTCAAATTACCTGTTGTCTTTATTTATCCTAATAAAACTTACTGAACATATATCAACACTATTGTAGATGCATGCTTCAATTCTGACCCATTTCTGGGTTAAACAATTTGAAATTAACTTTCCAACTCAACGACATGGCTAAAATTCTCCTGATCTTATCTTCCAAACATATGAACAAAAGATTAAAGTCATGAACTGCATTAACTTGATGATCATAATGAGTTTGACACATGCTCAAAACCATCATTAAGTTCACATATGAACGAAAGGGCAGGAACACTTGAGAGCAAACACTGACTCATGACAGGTCCGACGGAAACACTTGCACAAAATCTACATAACTGCAAGGGCTAAATAATTACTACACACTTTGAACATTACTTATAAGGCTGAAGTTACTACAGAACGTTACTGTAAACGTGATGAGAAACTTCTAAAAGTAAAATCTTACCAAAAATGCGAAATACTTCTACTATAACATTATCAGTCACACAACCGAGTGTAGCAGTCTTCAGATACAGTACGAGCGCAGCAGATATCAATGGTAACCAAAAGATTATCACTGACTGAAAGTGAAACATCTGTACAAAATCCATACTGACTGTGTTTTTCCCTGACAGAGTTTAAAAACTCAGAGCACCTTGTACAAAATGCACTGTACTTTATTCGGAGAAGATAATGGCAAACAAGGTAGACAGTTCTGCTTACGGCTTGAGTACAGTAATGTAGAGCTGCAAAGCGCGTATCGAATAGAATGAGTTACCAGCAAAGGTGACAGTATTTAGCGACCGACCAAGAGGTACAGAGTGCGCAAAACAAATCAATTCGCGGCGTTGAATAAATCATTTGCCGGCAGAAACAGTGCAGCAATTAGCACCGTGGTAATCGTGGCAAACTTGCACCAAGGAAAGTTCGAGAAAACACCACTCTTAACAGACTGCAAGGGCTAAATCATTACTACACACTTCAAAGCAATATAAAGTTGGAGTACCACGGTGTTACTGTAACCAGGGCCGGTTTTAAGCCTATTTGACAGATTTCGTCAAATAGGGCCCCGTGCCACCAATGACAGAGTTATGGTTTTAAAATTTTTTTTTTTATTCCAAGAAAAGTATACTAGGCCACAACTTAAAACGTGCATTGTTTTGTTTCGATCATCGCGTTGTTGCTTTGTTGCCAGCCCGGTGGATACTAGCAGAGACCAGAGATATCAAGAAACTCTGGGATGGAAGTTTCTAGATATCCCTGGCAGAGACGAATGGATTTATGTTTTTACGATACAAATCCAATCCAACAGTTTTATTTCAAAATACAATGCAAACTGAAGATGATCTCAATGCATCAGAAGACAGCACCAAAGCAGAAAGCTTACTTGTGACCGAAAAAAGCAATCCCAAACATGCAATGATATATGATTCGGTACAGTTGTAAGCACAGTTGTAATTAATATGTATGATGGCCCAATTGGCTGACCAACACATATAAATAAAAATGTAAGAGATCACTTAACAATTGCAGATCCTATAATATTCCAGTGAACAGCTTTCCAAGCAATGAAAAAGATTGTGTTTTAGTTTTTCAAGGTTTAACTGTAAAGGAAACTTCCAGATGGGGAGAGTGTTGAAAGACATTGGATTATGCACTTTCAGTTTTCTGATTAAATTTATTGCTTTTACTGCAAACATTTTAGCAAGGAAGAACACAACCAATGTATTATCAACAAATGGATTCAACAACTTGTCTGATCTTAATGTAAGGTTATGCGAGAATGAAAATTCAATGAATCAGTTGGAAGCCACATGGAGTTTCTGGGGGTTGCACCAAAGACTTTGTGATGGGCAGACAATTTACAGAGCATGAAAAAATCGTCAACGTTTTAAATGATGTTCCAGTAGGCGCAAGTGAATTGTCTTAACTGCTAAATTACCATTATAGCTTAGACATTTTCAAGAAAAAAACTACGAAGAATAACAACCTAAAAAGAGTGTTGTCATATGAAAGAGAAGATCAACCTTTGGATGATCCGAAAGAAGCATACAGACATCAGCAGTGTTTCAACTTAGTGCTAGACCAAGCAATTCAGTCCATAGAACAGAGTGTAGATTTGAACAACTTAGTTAGAGGCCATGTAAAATTATTTGGATTTCTAAGTAACTTTCAAAAGTATACAGGAGGCAGAAATAAGGAAACACACAGCCAAATCCAAGCAGCTTTAACACTTATCACAACAAAACAGTATTGATGGAGATGCAGTTAAACTGTTGGCTAAACAACTTGAAGCTCTGAAAACTTTCTTCCCTGCAGTATCTTTACGCCCCATGCTCTGTTTGAATACTTGCTAATGCTAGTGTTGTGATCAGAAAGCTCGAGCGGCATGTGCGCAAAGCTTCACACTGTGGCAGCATGCAACAACAGAGTACACTTTCCATGATCTCTCTATTATTGCTTGTTCGTGCCACACATATATATTGTTGTTCTTCGCGCACATCCCGTTCATGGTGAATCACACAATCAACGCAACGCTACCAGAGGTTGCAACACTAGTAGGCAATCGATTTACAGCAATGGTTTTTAAAACCTTTTCTTTACTACGCCTCGTATTCGTCCTTTGTTTCAAGAGTCCTTAATTCAAAAAAGTAAATTGGATGAAACACTTTCCAGTTCAGATGATTTCCATGTTGTAGAGCGCGTAAGAGCTCGCACCCCATGAAAATTTATTTACGCCCCCCTGGGAGGCGTGACACCCTGGGTAAAAACCACTAGTTTACAGCACTTCGTAATGTTTTTATTGCTTTGAGGATTTACTTAACAATGACTGCAACAACTGTATCATGTGATTTCAAAATTAATTAAAACATACGATTAAAAGTTTCACAACAGAGACTAAAGCATTTGGCAATGCTCTCTACAGAAAATGGCTTGTTAAAATTGACCTTGAAAATATATTGAAAGACTTTGCAAGTAAACAAGCCCTGAAAAATATTTTTATAAAAGACCAGTGTATAAGCATTATGTCTGTAATTGTCAGTGATGGAGTCTCAGATCTGTTTTTCGGAGTCTCGATCTCGAAGGATTTCGGTCTCGAAGGATTTCGGTCTCGAGCTCTTCGTCTCGAGACTTTGCATAGGTTATTTTTGTGAAATTTTGCAAGGAGTTCCTTAAAAAATGGTTTTAAAAAATATTATTGTTCAAAATTTAACCGTTCAAAGAGGTCGGTGGCTAAGCTTCCTTTGTTATGTTATTTGCAAGATGGAGAAAACAATTTGCCCACTACCCTGTTTAAAATTTATACTGAATTCAACAAATGTGCATGCACCTATGAAACCGCAGCGCGTAATCTCTGCATCGAGAGGTTGGGAGTATTTTGCAAAGGACTATCTCTCAACTGTTTTTCCAGGAGTTTTGTTACGAAACCCATAGGCTTATTCAAAAGAGGTGGAGAGTGCCAAAAAGTTTTTTTTTTG
>Ga0210059_1014764_pt1 | contig 11491 bp, 4 predicted proteins | sample Ectturendosymbi2_FD_188042 | JGI IMG/M metagenome (GOLD analysis project Ga0210059, IMG submission 188042) | Ecteinascidia turbinata endosymbiont from Florida, USA - Sample 2 (SPAdes) (version 2) | ecosystem: Host-associated > Tunicates > Ascidians > Unclassified | place: Key West, Florida... | reverse complement strand
AGAAATGCTTATTTGTTTGTGTGCAAAGGACCTGGGTTTGTCTATCAGGAACTCAGAGATTTTGTAAAAATGACTCTGACTCGAGTCTTGAGTCATTGACTGTGACTCGAGTGGAGTCATTGTGTGGAAAAAGTCACTCGAGTCGAGTCACCATTTTTCTCAACATAACTGGAGTCAAGTCCGGGTCACCAAAAATCGTGACTCGAGTCGAGTCATTGACTCGAATCACGCTATTACTGATGATTAGGGCTTAGAGTTTGGTGTTTTGGCAAGTTTGTCGGGTTAGGTTTGGGTTAGAAAAAAAACAGTTGAAGTCTAAGACTAAGTCCAATATTTTTCAGTGGTCATATTTATTCCCGTATTGTTGCTTGTTGCAGATATCTGAAATCTAACCAAAAAGTTTAAATTTACGCAACGCACATCAAAGAAGTAATCGCCAAACTTTATACCTTTCCGCAGAGAAGCAAAATAACTGACAAACAACAATAGGTTAGAAATTTCGCAGAGGTCATAAATTTCGTTTGACACCGGTCTCGGAGTCACTTTTCAATTTTGGCAGTAACAGGAGTCTGCGTGGTTATTTCTAATGTAAAACATGTGTAAAATGATAAATTTACGGTTGGATCGATGATTAACCGGAGTCTGAATATGAGCGGAATTTCAAATTTGAGAATTTCCGGATCCGGATTCAAAAATTTTGAGACAGGAGAGGAGTCGGAGTCTGATAAAGTGAGTCCGGCCACCTCTAGTCGTGACTAGTGTTGAACGGATCGAAGATGTTTGCGATCCTATTCCAGTCCAATATTTTCAGTGTGTAATCCAGTCCGATCCTAATCCGGTAACACTATCCAAATATTTGATCCAATTCGGTATATATCCGAAAAAACTCTGATTAAGCATTCGACTGCAGTGATCAACGCAGTTTGGACATCCATATCCAATCCGGTGGAGATTTTTACAAAATCCACTCCAATCCGGATCCGGTTCTGAATTGCAGAATCCGGTTGGATCGTGATCCGGAAACCGGATCATGTTCAACACTGGTCCTGACCCGCAAATTTTTGAAGACCATCAGTCCAACCCACGCTTGATCCGCACATGCAACGTCATTTATTTTTTAAGGCACTGTCTATTTCACCTCATGAGCAAAAGCACTGCTGGAGCTATTTTGCTTTAGACAAACACGGTTGGTTGAAGGCAAAATAGCAGTCTTGGTCGAGTCAGGTCACAAGAACTTTCAAGTCACTTCGAGTCATGGACTTGCAAGCTCGAGTCAATGTCAATTCAAATGAAATTTGACATGTTTTTTGTTTACTACAAAATGGCTCCCAACGAGCTACAAAATGGCGTCTAACAAGCGAAAAAATGGTGCCCATTGTTGTTTCAGCAATTTCGATACCAGGTTACTTACAGTAGATCCAAATGTTCTGTGAAAATTGTTTTAATTTTTCTTTGTCCTTCAGTCTCAGTCACTTCCACAAGTCTAGCCCAACCTTGCTGCAAGAAATATATTTCCTTGTCTTTCGCATGCCTAACAATGATACCTTGCATGTTTCCTAATGTCAGATGAAAACAATTGTAATGTAGGCCTACAGTATATGCGATGATGCGGTCGATGTCACGAATGTAATTTTTCTATTGTTATAGTGGTTTAAGGGTCTCTAATTGTGAACGCGCGATCATATTTGTGTGGCAAGTGCTTCACATGTTTGAAGATTTAGATTATACTCACAACTACGGTTGCATTTGACAAGAAAGGTTTGTTGACAAAAAAGTGGATTCTCAGTTCAGTTTATTTGGCATCTTTAATACAGAAAATGCCTACGGGATGCAGTGCAGCCAGGAAGTCACGGCCGCAACTGCAGTTTGGTCACTGCCTGCAAAGAGCAATTTAGGGATTTGCAATTGTACAATTACAGAAGTTCATAAGAAAAACACAACAAATACAAATGAAAGACAAACCTGACAATAAAAGAGAATTGCAAAAAAAAGGTAAAGACTTTTAAATAAAGTAATTGAAAGCAAGCAATCGTTTTTTTACTTCAGAGCATTTCTCTGTGTTAATCGTAAAAACTGGTAACAGGACATCGTTTGAAAGGCTACTCCTTCTACCGTCACACATTAGATGAATTACCTAACCATTTACTATTCTAGTTGCATAGAGCAGCAGAAACTTTGTACCAGTTTGGCAAAACATGCGCAATGCTATGGTGCAAAGACATGCCGTTTTATCATGTGCAAAATATACAATGATGAAATTTAGACAAGTTTGAAAGTTGGCAACACGTTGAATAGGTGAAAAGCTCGTTTCGCTAGAGTGTGCAATAATAAAAACTGTATAGGCCTACACCCTAGCATTTGCATCTGTTGTTAGTATGGGCAATCATGCACGTCTTATTTGTAAGCTGTGCCCATAGGCGTAGCCAAGGAGAGGGCCAGGGTGGCATGCGACCCTAATTTTCAGCGTATCAAATCATTGTGTGCGTTGAGAGGAGATGTCCCAAAAATACTCTTGCTTTCCTAAAATCAAAATTGTATTCCCCAAAAAAACTGGCTGTGCCGTTTCGTAGGAAAACATGTATTTTTGTCGCGTTGGTTAAACACTGGTCACGACTTTATGTATCATCGGTGGCTAGATACGCAGTGCGATAGGCTTTAGTTTGCTTATATTTTTAGTACAACTTCGTTTGAACAGCAAATACGAAAATAAAAACGATTTCACAAGCCAAGCCACGATGCACGTTATAGCATGTAGTAGCATTAACAATACACTCGCGAAACAATCTGCGCATAAACTTCGTACATATTACATACAACACTGTAGATGCGGATTAATTCTTTCCTTTGCCGATCAGCGATTCAAAATTTAACCCCACGCAACGAGGTATTATTACCACAAAATTTCCAGTGCTTCGTTCAACTTAAGCGCTTGCGGCTTTTCGATGCGAAGATGCGACATGACGTGGTGATAAAAAAAAGTCCGGAGCGTGATTCTTCATAGACTTTAGAAAAACTAGTGTATCGGCGTTGAAGTTTGCAAATGGTTCACTGTAAATCAAAGCATCGGTGAGATACTGGTCGAGCCACTATCATTCTGTGAGTCTTGAACATGCTCCCAGCAGCCTCTATCAAAAACACACCCGCACATGCACACACGCACCTACACGCACACACATCTACTGCAGCATTTCAATCGTCGCAGTGCGCTTCTTCAACACCTGATTGCATGCTGTTTTAAGACCTCCCGCGTCTTGAAATTGTCTACATCTATTTTCAGGTAATTTGCTCATGTTTTGCGAAAACTCGAAAATCAAAAAGTTTAAATTCGAACACTGAAGAAAAACACAGCTCTATAGCTAAAGTGCTACTGCAACGGAAAATGCACATATCTGATCTTTGTAGAGGCCATAGTGGTGTGGGGGAAGGTAGAATGACCCTAAAAACGTAAGTCATAGTTTGTGTCGATAGACATAAAGTATCGGGAACGAATTTTATATTCAAAGCTTTTGCCACTGACTACCTAAGTTGAAACGTCCTGGACGTTCTAGCACAGGCTGGTACGATTGCATATACCACTTGCGGCTGGCTCACTGCTGAAAACATTTGCACGATCAAACTCTAAACGCATCTGCGACTTCTGCATTCTTTTCGCTCACATACGGTAGTCATTTTATCAAACCTCTCACTTTCCATTGGCATTGAAATAAAGCAGCGTCAGTAGTAAAATTCCAGAAATAACTTTGTTTTCATTCCTAGACTATAAGATGTTTTCTGAGTAGGCTAAGCGGAAATTAGCATGTAATTCTGCCTTGTTACTGTTTTTACTTTTCTTCAAACATATGACAAGTATCTACTTGTATGTGAAATGTTATTGTGAAATTCTGTGAGCCGGTTTTAAATCGTTTGGTGTAACGCAGTGTTCCCTCTAAGCCGAAAAAAACGGCACTTTCGGTACCTTTTTTGGACGCCAGCCGACAAAAATTTTGAAAATCGGCACTTGCATTTTCGGACGCAATTTCCTTCACTTGAGAAAATTTCTCAACACACAATTTAAACATTTTTTCAAAGATGTACGGGACATTTTTTCACGATTGAAGCCGTTCTCAGGTCACAGCATACAGAAAGTTGAGACGCATTTTGGGAATTCTCCTTTTGCAAGGTTTATAAAGAAGTTCTGGGCGCATTTTCCCGATTTTTGCGTCTCAAATCTAAGCTGTTTGACATGAAGTTCAGATGCACTTTTTGAGTTATCCGCCTCCAAAGTTTACAAAAATGTTTTGGGCGCATTTTTGAGGTTTTCACTTTGCAAGTAAAAAATATGTTCTGGGCGCATTTTCTCGATTTTTGCGTCCAAAAACGAAGGTATTCCCGGAAGTTCAGACGCATTTCGGAAGTTCTCTGCCTGCAAGTTCTAGAGAAAAAGTTCTTGGCGAAATTTCACGAGTTGTGCATCCAAAAACGCAGCGGTTTGCTGCGAAGTTCAGACGCACATTGGAAGTCCTCTGCCTTGCAAGGTTTATAAAAAAGTGCTGGGCACATTTTCTCGATTTTTTCGTCCAAAAATGAAGCGGTTTGCTGTGATGTTCTGACGCATTTTGGGAATTCTTCTTTTGCAAGCTTTATAAACAAAGTTCTGGGCGCATTTTTTCAATTTATGCGTCCAAAAACGAAGCGGTTTGCTGTGAAGTTCAGACGCGTTTCGGAAGTTCTCTGCCTGCAAGGTTTACAGAAAAAGTTCTGGGCGCAATTCCACGATTTATGTGTCCAAAAATGAAGCGGTTTGCTGTGAAGTTCAGACGCATTTTGGAAGTTTTCGCCTTTTTTTGGAAAAAAAATTTCTGGGTGCAATTTTACGATTTATGCGTCCAAGAACGAAGTTGTTTGCTGTTAAATTCAGGCGCATTTTGGGATTCTCGCTTTGCGAGGTTTATGAAAAATATTCAGGGCGCATTATCACGATTTGTGCGTCCAAAAGTTAAACTGTTTGCCGTGATGTTCAGACGCATTTCGGAAGTTCTCCGTCTCCAAGATCTGCAGAGAAAGTTCTGGACAAATTTTCACGATTGATGTGTCCAAAAACGAAGCTGTTTGCTGTGAATTTCAGACGCATTTTGCACGTTTCCGCTTGCAAGATTGATAAAAAATTGTGGGCGCATTTTCACGATTTGTGTGTCGCGTAAACAAACATTCTTGACTTCAACATTTTGTAAAAATGCTTAGGCCACGTTTTTATAAATTTTCACGCCGATAAGTCTTTGCTGGGTTGTTCGGGCACATTGTGAAGTTCTCGATTTTCACATGTTATAAGAATGCTTTAAATCTGAACACATTGGACTGGCAAGTGCACCCACAGATTGTGACGTGCGAGTGTGACTTTATGCGAAGGAATTTCAAAAAAGTCTTGGACTGGCACGTGTTTTTTGTAATATCTGAACTTCGAAAGAACGAATAGATTTTGTGAAATCTGACCTGAGGTAAGATGCCTGGAACAATTAAGCTGAGTCGTTCATAGAGGCCTTTAACTTAACTTGTTGTGTTTTGAGTATATTGCACCTTTGAAAGACAGTAAAATTTTTTTGTCCGGCTTATCACGACTGTTATCAAGTTCCAGGTTCAGCTCATGTTGCATCACGCGGCTGGTAAATGGCTGAGGCCACAAAGTTCGACGGTAAAATTTCACGATCATTTGTGATGTATTAAGTATGAAAGTAAACAAGCCTGCAAGCAGCGGGAACAAGCAATGATCATTGATAATTATAATTAATATATAAGCTTGGCGAGATATAGGTACGCCGCACTTATTTTAAACACACAGTTAAATTGCACATGCAGTAAATTCCTAATGATGTCAGTGCTGGTTTGCGCAATTAGGCTAAAAAGACTATGTGTCCATCAAGTTAGCGTAAATAGTCGAAAAGCTGGAAGAAGAGGCTTCCATCAATCGATTTTGACATATCATATAAAACCAATGTGTGCAGTTAAGACAAATATGCCTACAGTTTTAAGTGAGAAAATAGGCCCAAAACGGTTGTGCACAGGGTTGCCAGGTTAGCCTTGTTTAGGCCAAATTTCAAAAATTTGGCCTCGTTTCAAGTTGGTTGGCCTAAAAAATTTTAGCTGGCCTTTTAGCCTTTTTTGGCCTCATCTTATGTCGGCTGGCCTTAAAAAATGTGTTTGACCTTTTGGCTCTTTTTTGGCTTTTTTACGCTGGAATAGATTCTTATGAAGGAAGATATTGCTATTCCATCTTTGCAAAATTTTTGTGATAAATTCTATATCAGACGCCGCATTCTGATATTAGTAATATTTGATGAATGCTAAATTCAAAATTAAGTTTTTGCGTAATCACTGGAAATGCGTGCACTCACTGCACCGTGCAGTGCCAATTGTGTTGTAAGCACTAAACAGTCTCAGCGCTTGCAAACAGGTCTGCGTCTTCGCGATAGAAATGCGATAATCACGTCAAAGCAGAAGTGCTCTTTATGATTCTGATTGTAAGAACAGGAGTGAATAGGAGAGACTTTCGTACAGAAAGCTGCCGATGGATAAGTATGCAAACTGTGGCATCATTTTACCAAAAGTGTGCAATTTCACAAACCATGAAAAGTCAGGGAAGATCAGTGCTCCAGTACAATGCCAAGCAAGATTTAATCTTAATTTCGAAGAAAAAATTTTGATGTTCTTGCAATTTAGATGTTTTTTGTGACAGAGGAATGGCTATACTGCAAATAAAGTTTGGCTTTTTTTCTGGCCTTTAAACAGTCGGTTTGGCCTCTTTTTTGCATTGTTTGGCTTTTTATTGAAATTTTCATCTGGCAACCCTGGTTGTGCAGTGTGCGTTTCTATATCTGGATATTGTTTTCCATCTGCGGCGGTGCTGTTGCTTTCTCAAATAAACCTTTCAGGCAGTGGGCTATACATAATAACTTAACTCATCCAACGTGGATGATTTGCAAGTGCTTTGATGTAGGCGACGGTTGTTGGAGAGAGTGTAAACAAGATATTTACTAATCGTTGGATCCCCTACACCACAAGAAAAACAAACTGTAGCTTGCCCGACAGTCGACACCTGAAGTTAACCTTGTCATAGTTAAAAAAGACGTTTGGGACACATTTTGGGAATTTTGTTTATCACAAAATGGCAAAACCTGTTAACTGTTGTCGTTACTTTCAGATGTTTTACGAAAGGGCCTTGTTTCTTGATTGTTCTGGTTTTCAAAAATGTTTTGAACATATTTCGCCGATCTCTGCGCATTGTTGGATGCTGCAGGCCTTATGTTTGGCGCATTATTAGTTTTTATATTGACTGAAATGTTTTTACGTTTTTATTCTGACTGAAATTTTTTTTGATGTATTTGGGCACTCATCAATGATCTCTGCCTATAACAACAGGGTAATGAAATTCTGCTCGGGTTCATTTTTATAAATTCATGACTGTAATGATCTGCAGTATGCTATTTGCACACTTTTCGCTTTTGGCGACCTCTGCCTTTTGTACATTTGGACTCATAAAAGGCAGGCTATATGAGAGTACATGCAGGCTACGTGATTTGTCAAAATGATATATTCAGTAACAGTTCTGTGGTCGGGCACGTTTTTATTTTCACTGCTATGATGTTGTAAAGTGGTTACACTACCCTTTGTACAGTTACAGACAAGAGTTTATGATAGGCCTGCAAAAATTGATAAGTTTATGTCTGCAACATGCAGGAGATCCAAAATTGATTTCTTAGCAGTTCTAACAATTTATGTAGTATTGAATGATCTAGGTCAACAGTGGGCAATTAGTAGCTCGCGGGCCACATGTGGCCCGCCATAGCGCTTTCAGTGGCCCGCGGAAGCAATTACGGAAAAAACTGTAATCAGAAAATTCCTCCAACTTAAAACAAATATCAGTGCTGAGGCTAACTTGAACCGAGACTTGCTTCTATTTCTATTAGAAGGTGCGGCTCTCCGCTGAACGCGGCCTTCTCAAAGCGGCCCCCGAGTTAAAGTAATTGCCCACCCCTGATCTAGGTTATGCATGCAGAAAAACAACTATTTTAGAAGTCTTTAGAGAAGGTCTGTTTGAATATCGATTTAATTAGCTTTGATCAACGCTACTACATAAAAAGTTACTGTATATCTAATGTTTGACCATTACCTCTGCTGCATTACTTAAAATTATACAGGAAAAGCGACGTGGATGAACTGCAGTGTAGTGTTTTGGTCAAAAGAAAAGCAATTCCTGCACATGGTGGATTGCGTTTCCGCGGTGTTCAAAAACACGTTGAACTTCACAACATTTCTCAAGAGAAATCGCACGTAGCAGCTAGTTGTTTTCGTAGAATCTTGTAACAATTTTGATACAACCTAGAATTAAAGTAATTGTAAAAGAAGCTTTTTTTCTAACTTTTTAGATTCTATGTCCCTCATGAGCACTAAAAATCTAAGCCACCTGAAGATTTTTACGTTAAGCAACGAAACAACAAAAGATGGCGTGAAGTAGGAGATTCATCCCAAAGCTTTTCGTCTGACACTCTTCAGGGGATATCGTCAGAATGAAGTGGAGATACTACCGAACTGGTTTATATACAGAGAAGAAGAGATCTCATTGGTTAAAGCAGTGGCCAATAAGAAAGGGTTTAGGAGATAAGAAAGGCGAGTTGTCATTGGTTGAAGAAACAACAAAAGTTTGTTGGTGGTTGGGCCACTGTCTAAATCTGACAAACACTTTCAATTAATTTTTGGAATTTTTTACAACTTTGCATGCAGATGTAAAAAAATATTTTAAGTACACGTGTAGGCGACTGGGTGTTAGCCGTTAATTACGTAGTAGTTGTTTTTATTCTCGTGGCATAGCTAGTGGGCAAGGAATGTTTGTTGCTTCAAAGGCTATTTCAGATATAGTGCTAACCAACACACTGTTAACTCAGCCATACTTCAGACAGTATGCTAGAAACCATTTTCAGATTTCGGACGCAGAATTTAGCTGCTAGCCTGAAATCAATCTGGGAAAAAGAGACGAAGTAAAATTCCTTTGTTGTTTGAAAATCGCTTTTATGCTCTTTTCCGGGAAATCTGTCAAGTGATATTTTTGGAGGGGTAATCAGTACATATTTTGTGTACGCAGCTGTATTACATTTGCTTTATTTGAGTTTTAGATTGGGTTTGTTGGGCTAGAATGGGTTACTGTAATGGTCACGGTACAAAAAAGGTTGAAAACCACTGGTTTAGTGCGACAGTAAGCAATGTACAACAAAGACAAGAACAGTCATTCAGGACCGCATGCAGGGTAACCCCTGAGAGAAAAGGTTCACATTTGGCTAGGAAGTTTGCATGCAGCTAATTTCATTTATTGCATCTGTGATGACTTTTTGTTCGTTTATCAGAAAATCCTGTGTATGTATGTGTTGGAAAAAGTGATGACCATTTTACATTTTTTTAAGTCATTTACCAACAATCATTGATGAAAAGTATTTTCGTTGTAAATGGACGCATTTTAGGAAAATCTACCAAGGGCGCCTAAGTTTCTTTTGATCTTGATGGTACTTTTTGGACACCGGCCGACTTACAAAAATCTTAGAGGGAACACTGGTGTAACGAAGGTCACTGAATAATTCATTCTTCCCTGCTCACCTTTCCAACCCGTTTTCTTCTACCCATTTCGTCACGTCCAGTGAAGTCAGGTGCCTTTGCTCGTCTGACCAATTAGTTTCGTCGCCCACCGTTTCTGCCTGCAATAAGCACATCGCTCTTACAAAAATTGCCAGTTATTCAGTTTTTGTTATCTGTTTGCAGGAATACAACATCCCAAGTCTGGATTTAATTTTTGGATTTGATTTTTCAATAATTTTAATGCTTTTTTATTGCATCAATAATTTTAATGCCGAAGTCTGGATTTAATTTTTCAATAATTTTATTGCTTTTTTATTGTATTTCAACATCACACTGAACTAAGCCTGCTCGATGAAATTTAAGTTGTTTGTTGAGAGATTCCGTGTTGATGGTGCATCATGATCGAGCAAGTCTTGTTGTTGTGCTTTGGAAAGCTAAGCTTTGCCTAAATTTTTGTTGAGTTTGATTCTAATAGTCGTCAGTCAAAATACTTTGGAAATCACTCCACTTCTGAGGTTTCAAGCTGTAGCTTTCATTGTTTAGAAACAAATTATGCCTGTTACGCTCGACGTGTTATTTTAAACAATGCAAAAGTCACTTAGTTTTTATAGGTAGATTTTCACTTTAAAATAAACACAACCAAGATTTATCTCAGGCTGATCTGCAAATTAATCCCGAAAAACAGATCATTCGGGTTAAAATATCACACGTACATGTGCCAATCCTTTGCAAAACCACATGAGTTGTGTGGAATCGCGTAAGCCCAGATTCTCTGTCAGATGTCGATAGAAAAACTCAGGGGCTGTCTTCCTGAGATGTTCCAAAAAATCCAAAGTGCTGTCATTCCAATCGGAAGAAATGTAGCTAGAGAAATAAATAATTTTCCTGATCATTTGCAGCTGAACAATCAGCTAGAACCTACTGGTAAACGGCTATTTAACAAAGCATTTTGCTGAATTGCAGTAAAAAAACTAATAACGTTTCTGGTTATTTGTTTGAAATTATATCACAAAAAATGAAATGTGTTTTGACTTCTTTCGAACGTTACTCTTTGAGTACTACATTATAATAATCATGATGGCGTCATTCATGCGTGTGTCTTATAAATTTGTGTTTCATCAAAGTAAGTTTATCAGCGCCATTAAGCCTATACACTCTACTACCCCCACGTATATATCCTCGTCTTCTTTCATGTATTTGTCCATTTCTTGATACTGCGATGCATAAAGTCTAGCACCTTGCGTGTAAGAGAGATGTTACACAATAAAATAAATCTGAACTCTGTGCTTTCACATCGCAATAGTATGAGTTTTAGAGAACAAGCTTTTACTTACAATTCTATGCCTTTTTTTGTTGCCCAGGTTTTAAAAATTTCCAGCCTTTTCGTACCAGATTTGAATTGTGCGTTGTCTGTGTTAATTTGCATCTGCAAGACATTTTTGTTATTTCATTGTAGCAAATAAGCAATCCAGGAAATCGTTTTTTACATATAAGCAATGATGCAGTTGTAGTAACCAAGTTAACCCATTGCTTTTTCATCAGCTATCAGGAATATGAATGCAGACAAGAAAAATGGAATGAAAGTTCATCGCACAGAGAAAACTGGTCTCAAAGTTTAGGGCACATAACGAGGAAGATGTAAAATCTTGAAAAACGACATTGTGACATTTTCCTCAACAGGCTGCGCAAAAAGTAGAGCGGTTACGAACATTCACCTTTTCCAATGATTTGCTGAAAAAGTGAAGGTCATTCAGGTTCGTTATTTTTAAGTCGTGATAAAAGTGCCTGTAAAAGAACTCAGGTGCTTCTTGCCTCATATTTTCCAGGAAAAGGAAAGTTTCTTTGGTGAAACTTTGGCAAATTTCTCTGCAATGCAAAACGAGCATTTTCACAC
>Ga0210059_1014763_pt1 | contig 11492 bp, 7 predicted proteins | sample Ectturendosymbi2_FD_188042 | JGI IMG/M metagenome (GOLD analysis project Ga0210059, IMG submission 188042) | Ecteinascidia turbinata endosymbiont from Florida, USA - Sample 2 (SPAdes) (version 2) | ecosystem: Host-associated > Tunicates > Ascidians > Unclassified | place: Key West, Florida... | reverse complement strand
AACGTTATCGGAGAACTGACGTTACAGAGGAAGTCTTTATAAACGAATTCAACTGTATAGAACAGATTTACATAAGGTTTCAGGCCCCATTCGGATTAAACTAAAAAGTTAGTTTCAGGGCAAGTTATCTATTTTTAGGGCAAATTGTTAGTTTCAGGGCAAAGTTTTTTTCTGCCCCCCCCCAGTAAAATGCCTTCCCGTACGCCTATGTTTATAACATCAAAGGCATTGTGACGTCACGTGCATTGTTACATAGCGCTGGAAGAATCATACGGGTATGAGCAAGCCACTGCACACGAAAGACCTACACTCGATCAGACTTTATATGGCGCATATGTTTATTTCAACAAAACCTACTGAACTGTTACAACCGTAGCTGGGGACATTTCGATGAGAGTTGGCCAGTGCTCATGTTATTAGCATTGATGCTGTGCCGGTCATGGTCCATACTTCTTGTAATAGACCATCGCCGGACCAACTGTTGTTCGACTTGTGGCCGCCATGTCAGGCCTGCACGAACCCACCAAGCGTCGAAATACCCTCTCGTGTTGAGGACCGTTCTGGTTCTCCCGAAAATGCCGTCCCCCCATAATTTTTTACGTGGCGATATAACATTGCAGCTTGCTTTCAGGAAAGAGACTATCCGACTTCCGTGACCGCAGCTTCTTCGTCATCGTCCGGCTTCGGTTCGGAAGCGGCCGACGCGTCCGACGAACTCGAAAAACTCGAAAACGAGTTCGAAATCTTAACTCAGATCGCCAACGCCGCCAAGAAGCTCGCCAGTGACCCGAGCACCAAGGGTCGCAAGCGAAACAACAGAGTGGACTCCTACAAGAACACGCTGAAGAAATTACAGGTCAGCTCTTGGTTTTTGTCGCTGTCTCAAATCTTCGTTGTAAGCGATTGCGCAATTTCAAAACTCAAAGGTTTGGCGATGCGCATAGCATTGTCAGTTCTGTTGCTTTACTGCGGCCCACGACCGACGGGCGGAACTGACCGTGAGCGAAGAAAACAACAACGCGCTTGTTTAGTTTGACGGCAGCAGAAAATGTCTCAGGGAAGAAGGAATTTTGTGTTAATATTTCATCGTCGCTATGCTTGGCTCTGCCATAAAAGTCGATCGCCCACCAGACGATAAGGACATTCCATCGTAATTTGTAATGAGTGGTTTTGTGGAAGCGTTGAGGTCGGCTTTTCAGCCTGGCATCTCACGCAACGTTCTCGTAACGATCAAATACATTTTTCGTGCTATTGATTCGCTTGTCAATTATCTCGGAAACCCGTTTTGCTACTTCGCAGATTATTATCTGACTGCACGTGTGACCTGACGCATTCCACTCTTGACCACGTAGATTCAAACAGTGAATCTCGTCTTAGTCTTAGCAAGTATCAGAGACCCACGATAGCGCAGAGGCAAAGTGTTGTATATTTTTAATCGGGACCTTGCGCGATCGATCCGCTGACCCCGTTTGACCCGCGGTTCGCGCTGTTCCGGCGAGAACGTTGGATTCTGCTGCTGACCTATCGATGGGTACATTTCAGGCGTTCACTTTCCGCTATTTGCCGTCACCAGTGCTGCTGCAGGAAAATCCGAAAACCTTTCAGATTCCAAACAAAAGATGACAGCCTTCTCGGTTTCACCGTTTTCGAAAAGTGCGAAGTCGATTGAATTTTTTCTACTGTAGTTAATGACTCGTCAGAGAGACAGTTGGACTCTTATCGAAACTGGCTGCAGCGAAACAAAATGTTTGATGAAGAAGCATACGCCAGTTAATCCGGGCTACAGTACATAAGTCTCATACTGAACGCAAGTGGAAATTTGAGAACAGAAATGTTTTTTCTGCCTATTATCAGCGCTGTTGAACTGCATCAGACTGTGACGTCATAACCCGGAAGTTCTGAGTAAAAGTGGAGTTTTTCTTCAGCCAATAACATCCAAGGTTCAATTTAGTATGCGCTCAAAACTGACAGGCTTGCAACTTTGGATCAGATGGCCTCTTTGCGAAGGCTGAGCTAACTTCGTAAAATCGCCTGTTTAAACGCGAAGAACCGACAAGCAGTTGGGGGAAATGCTCTCAGACTAGAACATCCGCTGTAACCGAAGCTGGCAGCAACATGTCGACCTTGTCTTTCCATGATGCGGGTGCCAGGCGTAGTGTACTGACAATTTAGCTGCTCAAAGACTACTTCCTACTTGGTGTGCACCTGTCGAGAAACGCTGTGTTGTAAACTCTAAAGCTGTGTTGTAAACTCTAAAGCTCTAACACTGTGTTGTAAACTCTAAAGCTCTACAAGGAAACACTGTGTTGTAAACTCTAAAGCTCTACAAGGAAAAAGACTTGCCAAGTCGTAATAATATGCAAGGCTCTGTCGTAAATCATAGAAACCTTAATTTGGCGAGAGAGCTGTCGCTTTATTATCAGTTATCCTGTCAGCATGCGTCACAGGTTCCTGCAAACACGTCGCGACGCAACCTCACGAGAGTTTGAGTGTAAATCAACGTCGGATGGTAGCGTTTCTGTAAATGAAGCTCGAACGCAGAGTGCAAGAACGCTTTCAAACATATACATCAAAATGTGAGAAACTTGACAATCAACTCTGACTTTTACGACGCGCATTAGGTTTTAGTATTTTGCTTTGCTGTCGATTTTTGCCGGGAGAGCGTCGATTTCGCTCCTGTTCTTGACTTTAAATGGCCGCAGAAAGGGCGCCATGCCCAAGTGTGATCGATTTAAATCTGCGGTCGCCACTATCGATTGTTGTGGCCAATTTCGTAGTTTCCACTCAAGTCTTCGGGGGGCAGGAAACGTTCACTACGATGTTGAATGATGGAGGTTCGCTTCCTCTGCCGGACGAAAAATCGATAATGTAATTAATGGATTTGTGGAACGGTGCTCCTGCGGTGTGGCTGTACGCCAATACCAACCAACCACGTGTCCAAGCAGGAATGGTCAGATCTTGCATTGGCAGGCTATAGATTGTATTTTATGGGCAGCAACCACTTAGTGTAATAACTTGCGGCTTGTGTGACTGACGGGAAGAGCACGTTGTAGAATACGAACGCAAGATGAATGAGGCATGGGTGGGAGGAAGAAGCAGGATTTCTTCAAGAGGCTGAACGAATCCTCGTCGACCTGCAGTTAGTTGCAACTGCAAATTGTGTGCTGTCCGTGAAAAGTTCATAGCAAGCAATGGAGGTGACGGAATAAATATGACATTTACAAAATGCTTGGCATTTATTCACTCCGGTTGCGACGCATTTTACTCACTATAAACACCAGGTATTCAGAAACACGTGTGGTGTTCAATTCAAGCTGCAGTAGACTCGTGATGAGCACGTCAAACAACCGCACTGCAGAGTCCTGCAATAAAAATCACAGAGGGGAAGGAACCCTTATTCTTCGAGCATTCGCCACATTTATCTACTCTGTTGTTGTGCCCAGTGTTTACCCACGAAGCATAAGAGAAAAAGTATGATGCTTCTGCAGTCTCAAGCGATTTCTCGCGTCTTTTAACATCTGAATTTTTTCGCGGCAGGGACAAGGCCTTGGAGGTTTTGAAACACCTCACGTTTGCAGCTACTTGAAATGCTGGCTCCACGCCAGGCCAGCGATGCGCCACTTCGTCCATGGCCGGCGTCTGGCGGGTGTTCCCGGAGGCGTAGCCGGCAACACTCGCCTCTCCAGGCTTTCTTGAGCCATTCTGGTCACGTGATCGAACCATCGCAGCTGGAATATCTGTATTCAGAGGTGGAATGTCTCGACATTCGGGGCTTTGCGAATACACCGGCGTGATTTCTCACGTATAGCGCTGCGTCGAGTCTTCGTGAAAATCCCATCTCTGCCGGTTGTACAGTACTTGTAACAGCGCTATTTCGATGACTTCCCGAGATGCATCAGCTTATATGAGGATGGGTACAAAGACCGGTTCAAACACTGACAGCTTAACGTTGCGGGTTTTATGACCATGGAGGAGCAGTGAAGCTTACACGATGCCGTGTTGCTTTTCCAACAGTGTGTTGCTTTTCCAACCGTTTCCAACCAAACTCAATGTTCTGCTTTCCATCTCTCGTAAACAACATACCGAGGTACTTGAACTTTTCGACCTGCGGCGGCAGTGTATTGCCGCTTGCAGCGTGCACTGATTTGGGATTCTGGCGAGACATAATACCTCGGCCGTGTCAGTGCTATCTTCATTCCAGATCCACTGTACGCTGCCGCAAACCCGATCAAATGCATGGTGAATGCCCTACGAAGCAAATACAAGCAGCCCCAGATCTTCCGCTAAAGGCAAGCGGTTGATCTTGCAGCTTCTAACAATGACACCCTCGTCGGCGACTGTCTATCCAATTTATGTGCAGTAGAGGGTGAATTGGAGTGGCGAGAATATACACTCTAGTTGGAGTCCAACACGAATGGGCAACAGTTCTGACATCATGCTGATGACACGGACACTAACTGTTGAGCAGGAATGCAATGACTTGATGGCCAGTAGCAGGTGGCCATCAACACCATACTCATGCAAAACCTCCCAAACTTATTCGAGAAACCTGGACGTTTGCATTTTTGAGATCGACAAAACAAGCGTAGACATAACTACACCCGTCGTTTTCGTCCACATAATGGAGGAAATGAAAAAAAAATGACAGCTGTTCTGAACAAGCCCGCTTCTCTTCTGTCACGTACACTGTGTATTTCTGAAGCTATCTGTGCGAAGACTTTAGTAAAAGCCTGTAAAAGGTTTTTCTTACGTCCTTGTCCATCAAGACCTCCCACGTTACTCGTTCGCGCCTTTTTCTTCTGCACTTTCACGCGAACCATGTTGTTTCTTCCGAGCGGAGCTGCAGACAACCAGGTGGTGACCGGTCGATATTCCTGCTGCAACCCTAAGTGCAGCAGGTCAGCTGAACAATGCAGAATCAATCAGCGATCCAGCTAACCTTTGCATCGAGTTTAACCTTTGCATTTAATTTTGCAAATCTCCGTATTAAAAAATAGTGTTCGTGATGCAAAGAGCGTTGCTGCAGCAGAATTGCAAGATGAGCTTTTCTTTATAAAGGTTATTATCACCATGTTACCGATCACGCTCGGCAACACCCCAGCGTCGTTTCCAATGTGTGCATCGAAGTCTCCCAAAACGATCGCGGATTGCTTCGCAGAACATCACTAATTTCTTCCACGAAAACAGGGCACTGTGCAGTTTAGTTTGGGTCGTGTACCTGTGACAAACACTGGGAGCAATCCAGTTACTCTACTTCAGCCTCAACATGCACACCGTTCCTGCTGGTGGGATCCATCCATCAACGCAGCCGTCAGTTAGGGACTTTCACCTCAGCCTGTGCATGCATTGTTGGCTCACCGCCTGGTTATACAAACTTCCACTCATCGCCCAGCTCGATAGTGTCAGAACCACGACGCTTAGTCGAACAGATACCAACAACATCCAGGCAATATCGTTTGCTGCCTTCCTCAACTGGTCAGTGCTCTTTCCCTGTGAGTGCCGTGTTATTTAAGTTCCCGGTCACCAGCTTATGGCAAGATTACTGTTTACGTCTGGCATTCAAGTCCCCCGTTGTACAAGTGCACTGTGCTATATCCTAATTCACGTCCTTGATTGCGTAGCCGGCGCTACGTAGAGCAATTGCTTGTGAATGGCTAAGAGACTCGCAAAAATTTCGCACGGGCCCTTTTGCTTGAAGTCCAAAGACGATCATTGTTGACGCGCGCGACGACCGATGCGCGATGGCATTGTTTGTTTTTGCGCTGTTCATGTTGAAAACTGCCCAAGGTTTGCTGAAACAGGGAGCACTACAAGCCCGGGTTGCTGCGGGTCCATTAGTACAGGAGAGGCCTTGCATTTGTTGTATCTACTGCATGGGCAGACATGCAACCATCAAATCCTTGGAAAGGCCATGTGTTTCGTTTCCCGTTTTGCGGGAATCATGTTTAGTTTAACGACGACGAGCGGCAGGCCGGAGCCTGAAGATACTCTTTCGTCGAGTCATGTCGAGCGAACCAACTCACGACGAACAGTTAACGAAAGATTGCAAACAATTAACAAATGATTGCGAGCACGTAATAGACGGGTTGACAAACTGCAAGCATACAACAAATTACACAACGAGGAAAACATGTGAATGGAGAATTAATTACAGAATGATAAACGAGTTACTATAATAGAGAAGTCCAAGGTGTTATGGCGAGGAAAAGCGGTTAGTGCATTCAAGATTAATTTAGAGACAGCACTAAATCTCTACATTAGTTGTGGATTCAAGTTCAAGAGCAGCATGTCCAAATATTAGAAGTTGCAACAGTCTTGAATGATCGTATAACACACGATTTCAGTTATCTTGAATGGACAAGGCTGACCACAGTTTGGTCTCAGTTAAAGTTCAAGATAATTTTTAAAAGTAATTTTTACGATGACCAGTTTTTGATTGTCTCTGAAATAAAGCTGTTGATTGTTTGTCTAACTTGCTGCGTGCTTTTCTCGCAGGCGGTCGAAGACAAAATCAACGTTCTGAGAAAGAAATGCGGCCAGAAGCCATCCGACCGCACATCAATGCTCATCGATGACTCGAACAGCTTGATCCATCCCGGGGGTGAAGGTTCAATCGTTGCGGACGGCACCGAATCCGAAAGGAGTTCTTTGTCGGACGGTCAGCCGTGTGTTTCCCGGATCGTTTATTGCGGTTGTTTGATTACTTAATTGCAGCTGCGCTGTAATTTTTATTTTTCGTTTCGAGAAGTTTCCTTCTTCCTTGCTTCGCTCCGACTCGAAGTTTTGCTTAGTTTTCTTGCACAAGAAGTCAGTTTCCCGGAAAATTTGATTAATTATTAAACCGAGTTACCATCGTTACCCGCACTTTAGAAACCAGGATGTAAAATGTAGTTTTTCTAACCTGGGTTTTCTCCTAAACTTGCGTTGCAAACTCATTCTATTTGCGTTACAACTCATGCAATTCTTCGTCAGGACTCTTGCTGGACGACACGACGTCGCTGAGCAGTGGGGGAGACGCCCTGTCCACCCACAGCACCCCTGCGATCCTGAACTCGACCCAGGTACCCGGGCACCCGTCGTCGGCGTTGGTGAGCCGGCGCAACAGGTCGCCTGCCGACATCGACATGAACGAGGTCCTGGCGCTGCAGAGGTGAGCCGCGAAATGTTGTGGCCAGTGTTCCCACTAAGAAAATTTTACACCGAGCAAATGTTTGCGCATGCAATTGCGCCACCATGTAGACATACGATCAGCGAAGCGTTACAAGGGCTGTGCAATATAAATGCGATATTAAATTTGGAATGTTGCAAGTGCGCGAGAATGAGATTTGACGCGCAAATGGTCTGGTGGTGCTGCGCAGTTGCGCACATTGATGGAAACACCGGTAGGGTTTTTACGGTGTCTGGAAAAAATATGGAGAAAATTTGTTCATTTTCCAGTCTGGAAAGGTCAGGAAAAATTTTTTTTGGATCTGTTGCAATGCAAAAAAATAATTTTCCATGACTTGTTGTTTTGGCATGCATTTTCATTATATTTTATTCAAGATTGATAATTTTACTGTTAAATGTTCTTTTGCCTGTATATGACCTGGGTATGTCATTCGGAAAAGATAAGTGTGGGAAAAGGTCTTGAAAAAGTATGAAAATTTATATTGAAAATTGCGTAGGAAACCTGCACTGGCACTTCTGCTCAAGCCCAGCGTCCGAAATTTTGACACGTAGTACTGACTTCTCTTCGTTTCGCTCCACATAGATCTCTTTATTACGGCCGTGCCTTTGTTGTGTGTCAGTTTGCGGCCGAAACACAGGGTTGCTCTTCGTAGGAAACAGAATTGGAGTGGGAGGACGTGGCAGCAGATCGAAAAAAACATTAATCTAACGCCGTTTTCGAACTGATGCCGTTGAACTTGGCATTACTGGGAGGGCTGGTTCCGTGCAAACATGCTCGTTATTCCCTCTATCTCCCCCAAAATGCTCGTCGAACACTTCCTAGAATTTTTAAGGCGCTGCAGCCTAATGTCTTTTGTGCTTTTTGATGTGCCAAAAGCTCATCAGAATTAAATAGCACCGTTCAAATTTCGAACATTTTTTTGGGATTTTCTCATTTTGTCAGCAACTCAAAAGTAGAACATCGGTTTAATATCATTTCTCGACCAAAGGTCGGTCACGCCCCCCCCTTCCTTCGACCGCACCAGCAACTTCGCCAACTACAAAGACCCGAATTTCGATTTCGGCAAATCGAACCACGCGTCTGGTCGCGTCGCTCCGCGTTCCTCGTTCTCGGTGGCGAACACTCCTGTTCACAACGGTTCGGCCAAGACTGCTCCTGTCACTCGTAACTGGATCGCCAGCAAGTGGGATTACCACAGGTACGGCCATTTCGAACTGAACTGCAAGCATTGTATCGATTTGTTTTCTCTTTTCGTCCATTTCTGCCGATACATGCGTTTAATCCTATGCTGTTTCACGTCCAGGCTGGAACTAGCAGGCTCAACTATCTGAAATTCCTTCAAAGTTGCGATTTGAAAAGCTTTTCGCGTTGCATGTTGCTTTCATTGTGCTAAAAAACTGCAGAGATTTTTGTAGCGAAAAGAAACCATCTTCGTCAAATTCTCTTTTTTCGCAATCACCTTCAATCACACGCGTAGTGCAAGCTGTGCGTCCACAAGTCAGCAACTTGATGAATGCGTTACGGCATACACGTTCCCACACTGACCAATCAGCGTTAACAACCGAATGCGTCACATCTCAGCCATGATTTTCGTTTCCACTGAACTGCAACTACGTCATGCCAGACGGTAGAGGGCGTGCTTGAGAAAAAACTCGCCTCTGGTGCAGGAATGGCAGGGCTGTGCTTGACTTTAGCTACGCCCAAAATTGTTATTACGACTTAACACTCGGCTGGCATTCTCTCTGTGACGTGTCTGTCATAAATTTAGCATTTCTAACCGATATGCTTCCAGGCAGGAAAATCTTAACTGACCACATCGCTGTAGGCTGTGGTGAGATGCAAGCAACGTTTTTGATGTCTGTTTGCGGTAATTCTCATTCGCAACGTTGACCTCAAATAGTTGCTGTACAGTAGATCCCGACGTAGTCTAATTCGTTTTTGTGACAAATTGCGTCGATAACAGTAAGGCGTCACATTGAAATGTTTTTCCTGCTTTCAAATTCATGATTTATATCGCGTATTAAACTCAACTGGCGAAGAAAAACCGCCATACTCTGTAAGCGACGTTTCACCAGGCCCCCCCCGCTTTTGACCCTGACGAAGGTGCCTGCATAGCATAGCTACCGAAACGTCGCTGCCTTCATAGCATTTTGTCTTCGTCAGCTGAGCGTGTTGCAAAACAAAACTTTACATTCTGCTGGCTTCGGGTTCCTGTGCAAAACCTTCACGACTTCAACTTCAGGTCGAAATCGAAGCACGGCTGGCACGAGTCGTCACTGGACAGCATCGACACCGCATCTAGTGAGGGCAGGCTCAGCGGCGAACCGCGCTCGCCGGAGCGTGACCCGGCGTCACCGGCGCGGAACTTCGGGGGAAAGGTGCGCTTCTTCTGATTTATTGTCTTCATGAACATTTACTGAATTAACCGCGCTCCTTTTTCACTTTGATAACAGCGTGTTGGAAGTCTTGTCTGCCCGGTGTATTGGAGCCAGAGCGCTAGTGCCGACAAGCGTGCGTGGGTAAGAACAGCGACTCGAAACTGAATTCCTTCACATTTTTGTTGATCCTGCTTTTGTTTGACAAGGCGGCGTGTTATCGCCAAAGCAACGCTTTTGTATCACGCATTCGCGAGATCGCATTGCCGGGTTTGGAAATAAGGCGTTCAGCTGCTAACGGTAACGTACAGCGACAACGAAGGATTGCGCGGTGCGAAAACGCCAGGGGAAGGAGCTGTTTTGGAAGCTCGACACTTGTCGCGCTGTTTCGACTCATTTTGAATGCCAGTAGTACTTGTAACGCCTAGTGTGGTCTGGCTTCCTTCGCAGCATTAACTTGCACGTGTCTGTTGCGGACAGTTAAGCTGAATAACTTCCGCTGAAAACATTCGTTTTGTATTTCGCTGTCCATTTGTTTTTGCTTTTGGCCTTGATTCCATGACCTATTGGTTTGATATTTTGCATCAGTGGTGTGCAACCATGCAGCACCGCCGCGCCAAATGCACATAACCTGATTGGTGCACGGGCCGCATTTGCGCATGTTTCAAGTTAAGCACTGTGGGGTGAGCCACTCGCTGGCAACCCACTGAAGATTGGCAACGCCCATTTTGAAATCTGGACCTTTCCTCTGGCCACACAACTTCAGCTTCCGGCCCACTTTTGTCCCGCGGGCACATCCTTGTTTTACATCATAACACAAATAACGGCTAAAACGAGAGACGTCGAAGACACATTTCAGATACCTCTGTAAAACCATCATCGTGAGTGAGTCGAAGAGCGAGCGACGACAAATTCTTTGCTTTCGTAACCTGTGACATGATGGGGGGGGGGTAGTGACGTAACCAATGATGCTGAAATAGCATCCACGGCCGTGACGTAGAAGCTCTGGATTTGTTTTCCGCAGGTTTCAGACGAAGGCAGCAGTGCCGCCACCAATACCGCTGCAAATGTACACAACACAGCAGTGTCTCTCCAATGGGGAGGGGGAACGCGCACCCCTTTTGGTACGCAAAGGTGCTGCAAGGGCTACACGAATGTTTTAAGTGTCCTCGAAATGAAATTTTTATGCAAAAGTACAATAATTATAAACGCATTTCTAATTATTGTGCTCCAAGATGTACTTGACAGAAAATATTGCCGGAGGGCGCACCACTAAAAAGATTGAGAACCACTGCAATACCGGATGTCGATTTTCTTAACACTGGCTAATACACTTGTCATTTATCAGTGAAGAAGCACTCGAAAATGACGTCATGCTTGCGTTTTCCATTTGTGCCGCAGCACTTGCGGCTTCGTCTTGTTTACGTCATAATAACTGTTTGCTGTCTTCGCACAGATCAAAGTTACTCAACCGCTCGACCCATCTGTGGCCCAAAAAGTCGACCTGCAACCGGACGACATCAACGGCCTGCCTAGGCCGGTGAGCGCCAACAGCAACCACAACAACCACAACCCGACCTTGGCCTTGGATCAGGGTCTGCAAGTGTTCAACATGTCCCAAATGACAAGAGAGGTGAGTTCGGATTGTAAGCCTGTTTCATGTATGCGTTTTGTAAAAGAACCGCCGGTACATTGTGATCGGCGCAAGCGAGTGCCGCTTTCGTTAGCCACGTTGAACTAGCGTCTGAAACGGGATCCGAACCCTTACCCTTCGGTTCTGGAATCCCGTCCTGTGCTATTCTTTCACGAACAAACCGAGATTGCTTGCTTGCAGTTGAGCGACAGCGCAATATCCGAGTTGTCCACAAAGAGCAACCCTGCCGCCGTGCCCAGCCAGCAGCAACAGCCGAGCGATTCGGACACGCTGCGCCGCGACGGCCGACTGACCA
>Ga0210059_1014762_pt1 | contig 11492 bp, 8 predicted proteins | sample Ectturendosymbi2_FD_188042 | JGI IMG/M metagenome (GOLD analysis project Ga0210059, IMG submission 188042) | Ecteinascidia turbinata endosymbiont from Florida, USA - Sample 2 (SPAdes) (version 2) | ecosystem: Host-associated > Tunicates > Ascidians > Unclassified | place: Key West, Florida... | reverse complement strand
GATGTGAAGGTCGTGCGGAGTTCAGCCTTCACACAAAGAACGTGCGATCGGTGCGGTTCGTTGTAAAAAGGAGGGGATGTTGTTGCAACCTCTCCGGTGGTGTTGCGCTGTTTGTGTTATTCACCACGAACGGGATGTGCGTGAAGAACAACACCATGCATATATGTGGCGCGAACAAGCAATAATAGAGTGATCGTGGCGTGTAATCTCTGGTGATACTAACGATGTCAACGATTGAACGTAATAGCGTATGCGAAGAGTGATCATGGCATGTGATCTCTATTGTTGCTTGCTGCCATAGTGCGAAGCTTTCCGCATATGCCGCTCGGGATTTCCGATCGCAACACAACGAAACTCTGCTGCAAAAAACAGTGCAGTTGAAAAAAAGAGAAAAAAGCAAATAAACAAATTGTCGTATCAGAACGCCGAAGTGGACCGAGGTTCTCAGGCATTGCCTCGAAAACCAGAGCAAACCAGCAAGCAGTCCCGAATCATAGTGGTCAATGGGAGCAATCCAACGCGTACCGAAAGAAGCTTCGCTGAGTGAGCTTTCCTGTTCCAGCACATCTATGTCGCTTGAGGCCGTTGTTGATCCACATGGTGAGTGCACATCTTCCGTGACCTTCTGTCCGAAAAACGCAAGTTAGGAGCAAAGAATGGAGCACGTGGTCAAGCACTAACTGCCAGATCGCTCAACTTATTGCCAGTCTTACTAGAATCAGCTGACTCAGTCAGCTATGCCCAACCGAAATTCTTCACTGAGCCAAAAATTATGTTACATTACTTTTTTCGCGCATTGAATAATAATCTTATATTTGATCTTAGCAAGCTAAAATTTAGTTCAAAGCTACTGCAATGAAAGCGTTGGAATCCGAACTGCATTGTTAACGACTGTTTGGCACCTTTAGCCACTCTGTACGTGTAATGTCAAATTTTCTGATGAAACAACAAGGCTATAAATCAGTTTTCCGTCAAGGTGTCAGTGCACATGGGAAACCTCCCACTACGCCGTACAGACGTGATGAAGTGGCACTGAGCACCACTGCATCAAAAATATCAACTTTTGGACAGGTTGTCAGCATATACGTATACAACAACGAAAACGTGAACTATGTCGCATGCGACACGCGGCCGCTGTTTGAAGACAGCTGTACTAGACTGTTGACAACATATATGTGTGATTATTACCGTAACTGTTTTCAATTAAGTTCAAGCTATGCGTAGTAGCCATCTTTATTTTGGACCATCCAGTAAGGACGAATGGCGAAGCCTTCTACTAGAACATTGTTTTGTACTGTACATAACGAAATTTTTGAAAAGTAGCCTTACATAATGAAAAGTTTCGAAATCTTCTGTTAATAGATATCCTTGGCAAAGGCTGCGGAAGTTTTAAACACACGTATCATATCTTGCATACGAAGAAATGACCGACATTTTGGTCGTGTTAATCTCGGTGGTGACCCTTGCTTCCACCTTTCAACGAGACTAAGTGTTTTTCAAACATTATTTGATATGGGTACCCTATGAAAGTTGTCTCAATGAATGCAGCATTTTTGTTGACTAAACAGGTATCTTCCCGCCCAGAAGCAAAAGTAGGTAATGCAAAAGCCAGACAGTATGTAAGGCGATGACACGCACAATGTTAAATGGCAATCATAACTAGAAGCACTTGCAAACAACATAGGCAGCGTTTTACGTAAGTCCAACTATGACTATTCGGTTTCAGCGTTGTTCCTTGTAATTAGTAAAAGTATTTGCGGGCAACAGCGACCAGTTTGTCTTAATTCGTGATTCCGTTTAGCTCTGTCCGTTTTATTAGTTGTACATCATTTCGTGTTTTAAGGACCAGAGGAAAATATTTCAAGCTTATAGTTCGCGCTTTTTTATCTGAAAGTTTGGGAGTCTGGTTCACCAAATTACCCTGCTGATAGACTCGTTACAGCTCAAGTATCCAAACAAGAATTACATTGCAGGACACACCTACTCGAGTTCCACGGTTGAAATTTTTTGCCCGCTCCCGCACCCACAGGAATTTGATAAACCTTAACCGCTCCCGTCCCGCGCACCCTCCCAACCCGCGCCCGCCCCACCCGCACGTTTACGCCCCATACCTGCATCTGCCACTGTGTGTCTGGAAACCACTAAACACTCATGTAAGATGTTTCATCGCTAGTGGCAATTTATTCAGTGCTTCATTTAAAAGCCAACAGAAGCTCTCAAAAAACACTGCAAAGTAATGATGTGAAACGTTTTGGTCAACCTTGAGCGCTTAGTTCTTAGCTTTAAAAGCGTCACAAAGCACTGTTGAAAAATAGAATCTCGTTCACTGGCGAACTCCTTGAATTTGTTTTTCTGCTATTCACGATATGCCCAACAATACTAAATATTCGTTCAGTAGCAGCGCTAGTTGCCATTACCCAGAAAGTATTTCTTCCAAGATCACTGGGAGCTGAAAATTCCAATCTGTGGTCTCGCCACCACTGGAGAATGTTGCTACACCTTTGTACCGCAAGCTGTAGTATTGAATTCCTTGCTCATGTCACTTTCACATGCACTGGGTCAACATTCAGTTAACCGCACAAAGAATTTCTTAACCCGCGCCCGACCCCACACCAAGTTCAACCCGCTTCCGCCTCGCACGCCTTGCTCTGCGGGTTCCCGCATCGGCCCCGCAAATCAGGGTACTAGCAACCCGCCCCGCGCAGGACTCTAACACCTACCATGTACTTGATGTTAAGAATATGATCAATACAAACAAAATAACAGCAGATTCTATTTGAATAAGATTTATGCACTTAACAAGGCTGATGATGCCTACCCAGTAGGCGAATTGTATAATCTGATAAGATCGCAGTGTCTCATTCTTGGCTGAGTAAGGATTCCTTTCAATAATAGACAGTGAACAGCAGGATGATGACAAATTTACCTGCAGCAGTAACACCTTGCCACCTTTTTCTTGAATGTCATTTTGTTCGTGTGAAGCAGCTGTGGGAAGCAACGCGTTTTCAACATCTATAAAAAAATCAAACAGTGGAGGTAAGCAAACATTTATTCAAACCTTACAAAACAGAGTGCATGTAAAACTATTTCAGATGTGTATCAGCTTTTTATTGGAATTAATCACTGAGCATGTGCATATGCAGAATGACTAAATCATGGCAGCAAACATTAAAAACATGCAGCATACTCGTGAGCTTTTTATTAACAAACCATGGTGTGTGTCTGGACTGTTGCTTTTCCTTGGTGTTTCCACTATCTCTGCAGCCTGCTCAGCTTGAAAGATATCTGCGGTTGAAACTGAACCTTGATCTTCATAGAAAGATGATTCTGAAGATAGTTCTATCTCGTGACACGTTTTGCTTTTTAGCCCAGCAATGTCACCTGATGCAGCATTAAAATCATTGTCATCACCCACATTGCAACTCTCAACAATCTCATTGTTCAAGACGATTTCGGTGAATTTGTCATTTGAGATTTCATCTGTTTGTCTTGAAACCTCGTCAACGCTGCAAAATATAAGTTGGTCACATGTTTAGTAGTCAGGGGGACACAAATGTGGCTACAAGAAAAAGCTGCACGATTTAATAACCAAAAATCTTAGCAAACTACCAACCTTCTCTAAGTAAAAACGGTTTTAAAATATTGCTATACAACCTTTTCTTAAACAAAATAATTGATTTTAGTAAGGGTTAGCTACTTTTGTTTGGGCATTGGTTTTGTTAATTGTTCTACAACCTTGTCCAGGATTAGAATGAGCTCCAGACGAACAAGAAAAATACTGGTGCTCTATACCGCCTAGAGATGATGCAACTCACAACATGTAAATCTACCCATCATTCCTGTTTAGTCAACAAAAACAGCTCATTATTTCAATGTTTATTGCAATCAACGACAGGGCTCCTACGCAATTTTGAATATAAACTTTCAGACATATTCCACACCTTTTTCCAGACTCAAACGTTTCTGAATGACATACCTAGGTTGAATAAAGGCACTATATATGCCAGTTAACATGTTCAAAGTAAAATTATCAATCTTGAATGAAATATTATGAAAATGCATGTCAAACGATCAAGTCTGGAAAATTATTTTCTTTTTCCATATGAAAAGAATGAAAAAATTTTTTCCAGGTAAGAAAATTACCTAACTTTTTTCAAGACTCTGTAGGAGCCCTGCAACCATACAGACACAACTGTTCTGTCAGTTATGAATTTTTTATTTGTGTCACTTCAACATGAAATAACTTACATAAATTTGTTAACACTTTGAGAGTCAGGGTACAATATATTCGTACTTTGAAATCGGCCTAAAACCAGCAGTTGTCAGGTGCCTTACCAACGCCATAGCTCCTCCGCCGATTGCGCTAGAGAGTTGTTCAAACCCTCAAAAGCTTCGGCAAGTCTTCTAAGTCTGCCCGCAAAAAAATTTTTGGTTGGGGTTGCGGATTATTTGTGAGCGACATCATAAGTGAAGTAGTTTCAGGGCCATTTTGGCTAATGTTACCTGGCCTAGGGCCCAACCGCTAGGCCAAAGTGTTTCGCTGAAGTTTTCATTGGAACTAGACTCGAGTCTTTTGAGCCTTCGATCAACTTTCTAGCATTTCTGGTTCAAAAGTTATGATTTAAAATAAACAAATCAATTATCTAATTATGGGATTAATCAAATATTTTGTTTACTTTATATCATAACTTTTGAACCCGAAACTCCAGCAGGTCATTCAAAGTATCAAAAGACTCGGATCGTAGCCAACTTTCCGATAAAAACTTCAGCGAAATACTGCCATCCAACGGTTTGGGCGCAGGGCCAGGTGAAGTGGGCCTAGGTGGCCTAGAAGTCCTCCACTTATGACATCACTCACAAAAAATCTGCACACCCGAACCAAAAAATTTTTTTCCGAGTGCTGACTAGAAGACTTGCCGCATCTTTTGAGCCTTTGAACAGCTCTCTACAACTTTCAGCACCCGAGTTACGCGCGTGCAAAGCCACGTGCGATCTGGTTGTTTTGGCGTGAACTGCTTGATTTAGACCGGCTTTGAAAGTGTTAACAATAATTTTGTAAAAACATCTTCCAAAATAACACTAGCATGAATTCGAGTTTTAGTCAACCATCCAACTCATTCTGTTTTGAATGGCACAGAGGAGGAACAAAAAGCTTAAAAATATTGCATTGTTCTATCTTGTGAAAGAAATAACTGACAAAGTAGCTCATGATAAAGAAACTGTGAAATTGATTTGGCCTACAATCAGGGGCGAATTTTCATTTTCAGGGCCCTAGGCTATTTTAAATTGGGGGCCCCTCTTGAATGTTTGCGACGACTGATGTCGTACAAATCAGCATCACAGGTGCTTGCTACATTCACTGAACACGTTGTTCCAATTCATAAACATATTACTTTATTCTGAATTCCCTCGATATCAGGAACGAGAGTCTTGTCAGCTTCCCTCCATATCCCCAATTGGGGGCCACGGGGTCACAGGGGACCCAAAATTCAGAGCTGAACCCCTAAACAATGTTTCAACCCCCAAAATTTAAATATGAAACACCAGACATCAGTGAAGTTTTTGTCACTCCGTATCCTTTTCTGTCCTGTAATTTATAGATGGAGCAGTACCTGCCGCCGTTACTTAGAATAATATCGCCTGATCAGTGCCAGTGCTACATTTAGGCAAACTAGGTAGCTGTCTAGGCGCTAGGCCAAAGGGTGTGTCAAAAAGAGTCAAGAAATGTACAACTATGTAGTTCTGAAAGTGGCGAACGTCCACCAAGCAAAAGTGAATGGAACAAATGTTCACGCAGTTTTTCAGATTGGCTGCATAGGGTGAATACCTTTGTTTTTAATTTCAATTTCGTATGGGCTGTTATTCATCTAAGAAAGTTTTCTAAAGTACAAAATTTTCCTTCTTATTTACATAATGTACAATGTGATGATATTGTTGCAACCTCTCTGGTGGTGTTGCATTGATTGTATGATTCACCACGAACGGGATGCGCGCGAAGAACAAAAATATATGTATGTGGCGCGAACAAGCAATAATAGAGTGATCCTGATGGAGTGATCTTGGTGAGTGACCTCTAATAATGCTTGTGAACCTGGTGAACAGTTGATTGTGCTTGCGAACAGTGACGACGAGAGTGATCTCGTCGGGTGATCTCTATTGTTGCTTGCTGCCACGGTGCAAAGCTTTGCGCACATGCCGCTCGGGATTTCCGATCACAACAAAATGATGCTGTGACCAGGATGTGAAGGTCGTGCGGAGTTCAGCCTTCACACAAAGAACGTGCGGTCGGTGTGGATCGTTGTAAAAAGGAGGGGATGTTGTTGCAACCTCTCCAGTGGTGTTGCGTTGATTGTATGATTCACCACGAACGAGATGTGCGTGAAGAACAAAAATATATGTATGTGGCGCGAACAAGCAATAATAGAGTGATCCTGATGGAGTGATCTTGGTGAGTGATCTCTAATAATGCTTGTGAACCTGGTGAACAGTTGATTGTGCTTGCGAACAGTGACGACGAGAGTGATCTCGTCGGGTGATCTCTATTGTTGCTTGCTGCCACGGTGCGAAGCTTTGCGCACATGCCGCTCAGGATTCCCGATCGCAACAATATAAGACCAAGGATCTTTATAGGACGTGTGGGCGCTTGAATGGATCTTGCATAGGGCAGGGTGGCCAAGTCTAAAAAGACCTTTCAAGCTAGAAAAATTGCAAAATACCGCTAGAATCCGCTTGAAGACCAATTGTATAGGCCGCTAGACCAATTATCCGCTAGAATCGAGCGGATGTAGACTGCCAGACCAGTTATTTAGCATCTAGACAGGATTAAAACTCGCTAGATCTAGAGGAAAATCACCTAAATAGGCAACCTTGGCCTAGGGTGCTTACAAGTCTATCAATAACGTGCTATTGTCAGCAAGGCTTGCCCTCCTTACTTCATCAACTTCACTTCAATAATTTTGAAGTTACCATTTCTATTATTTTAATTTCTTAATTTTTCCTAGCCCTGCTGCTTTACCAGAGTATCTTCATGTCAAAGCCTCCACTGAATCATGTTTCGGCCATCCAGTGTAGTTACGTTAGGAACGCTTTTGAAACGCAAACATTATTGGTGGTAGACTATTTCACCAATGAAATTTTGATTTTAGGACACATCACCTTTTTCAAACAAACATATTCTTGATGGTACTGAAGACTTTCTGGCAACGGTTCTGTCAAAATGTGTCTGCAAACGGAACTAAAAAAATAGTGAAATAAAAAACAACAAAAAATTAGGATATTTTGTTGTGAAGGCTATTTGGCCTCGGGATGTGCCATTATGTCAAAATATTTTTAGAAATCACCATTGGGGAGCCCCTGTAAGGATTTTGAGTGGGAAGATTTGGGCTGCTACTGCACTGTCAGGAACAAAAACAGTCACAACAAAACTAACGAGAAAGGCAGCGGTGAATCTGACCACACTCCAGGGTCGTCGCCAGTGGTGTCCGCCCCCCATTTCATGTTTGGCCCCAGGTTGATGCATACATCCAAGATTGTATTTAAAAAATGTTCACCCCTTTGTGGTTTTTGCCTCCCTTGCTGCGAAATCCTGGCGACAAGCCCACTGCCATTACATATTTATTGAGTACCTCACTGGCCTCGTGTAATCTGAAAAAAGATTCAGGCGTTTTGTTCGACACATTATGTATAACAATAACCAATTCTCAACTCCAGAAAAAGAGAATGCTCATTGTCATTCACTTCAATTATCCGCGCTCAGAGATCTTTTGTTAGCGGAATAGTAAAAAAATGTGCGTTGAACGAAAACAAAAATACAAATGTAATGCTTATAGAAATGCTGGAAATTGTCCTTACTCCCAAAATTTTGGGGCTCCCCGAAATTGGGGGCCTAGGCTTAAGCCTTTTTAGCCTAATGGAAAATCCACGCCTGCCTACAATGAACTTCCACATCTCAGCTGAAGCAAATGCTGATTTTAGTCAAAATTAGCCACCACAATAGGCAAACAGCCAGACTCAAAACCTATATACTCATATGTCTGTACCTGGGTCACTTACAAATCTTAAAATATCCAGCAATTCTGAATACTTTTGTGGTACCAGCCACTTAAAAGCAGGGTTGCAGATTCGGAGGCCTTTTGGTGGAGTTGGATTCTGAAGAACATTGGGTGTCGGAGTCAGATTTTTTTATCCAACTCCGGAAGTCCAATGGATTCATTTTTTACATCACACTTCTAAGTTGGGAATTCCTGTTGAAATGGTACTGTTGCAACCTCTCCGGTGGCATTGCGTTGATTGTGTGATTCACCGCGAACGGGATGTGCGCAAAGAACAACAAGATGTATATGTGGCACGAACAAGCAATAATAGAGTGATCTCTATTGTTGCTTGCTACCACAGTGCAAAGCTTTGCGCACATGCTGCTCGGGATTTCCACTCGCAACAAAATAGTGCTGTGACCAGGATGTGGAGGTCGTGCGGAGTTCAGCCTTCACACAAAGAATGTGCTATCGGTGTGGTTCGTTGTAAAAAGGAGGGGATGCTGTTGCAACCTCTCCGGTGGCGTTGCGTTGATTGTGTGATTCACTACGAACAGGATGTGCGCGATGAACAACAATATATATGTGGCGCGAACAAGCAATAATAGAGTGATCTCATCAGGTGATCTCTATTGTTGCTTGCTGCCACTGCCACAAAGCTTTGCGCATATGCCGCTCGGGATATCCGATCGCAACAGTACAATTTCTTTGGAAACTTTTATTGAAACATAATTCTTGCTGTGCACCACAATTTCCAATGATTGCTAGTTGCTACACAACTAGTTAACTTCAGCTTAAAGACCTAGCATCATAGGAAGAACGCTTTCTTTTAAGGAACAGTTCACATTGCTCAGGGTATAATGAGGGCACAATTCCCCAGGTGCCGAATCACTGTGGGGGGTACTGAAAAGTCCCAAAAATGTCTTATCCCCAACCCAAAGTGAATATATTTTTTTCAATCTAAACTACAAGACTTGTCGAATCTGTAGAGGGTTTGAACTGCTCTCTAGCTCAATTGGCTGGCAAGTCATAGAGTTGCAAAAAGTTGCAAACTCAGGTCAAAAAAGTGGCCTGTGCAGGACTTAAAGGGTTGAAGTTGTCACATTAAATTTCACATATTTAAAAATATTAGTAAATGCTAGAAAGGAAATGTGTCAAAGGTTATAGACTGGTGTAGCACTGCAATGGTGTAACAAGATTCAGGCGGGTTGATAACTACTCATGTAATCATGCATTGCGGAAAAGAACTTGCTGTCAATGCATGCATGGGAGCAGAAATTCGCTTGCTTTGTATCTATGGACTAAAGGCATCCCACCACTTCGCACACCAGCTTGCCACGACCAATCCTTGATAATGCAACAAAAACCAAACAATGCAACATACAATGGAGCCACTTCATGATTTGATAGCCTCCACTGCAACAACACTAAGTATTTAAATATATCCACTTGGCATATGCACACCAATAAATAAGGACTCAAAGCATCTTTCTAGTAGCTGAGTAATAAATATTTTTGAACTCTGCCGAAAGAAGTCCCGAACATGTTTTATTTATTATATATGAAGGAATTCTTGACCAGATTTCTATTGCACTATATTTTATCATTGTAACACCTGAATTTGAACGTGCTTTTGGTAAAGCAAATTGTCGAGCTTTGGTTTCTCTTGTATTTATATGGATGGACATCTGTAATGAGTTTAAAATAATTTTTAAACATAACAGTTAGTATGTTAGTTGAAGCAGTAGTCATGTTTTGGTGAGAAAAATACAGTGAGTGCAGTACATGGTTCTGAACGGTTGATTACTTTTTTAAGTACTTTTAAGTTTTAAGTGTGATGTTGGGAAGTTTATCGCCAAGTGTGACAGACTGATGCAGTTTAATTTTTACACATTACACAGCTTGCATGTCCTGAAAAAATGCGACAGTGTAGCTAACTTAGTAAAACGTAGAAATCAATTAGATTTATTAAGTTAAGGTTGCAATTGCAAATAGTGGCAGACTGTCAAATAGAACCAATTAGTGAAAATTTGAAACTTTAGTAGCTTTGCACCAAGATTTGAAACTCGTCAAGTTTTATTGGGTTCATGCCATTTGGTTTACTAACTACACTTTTATTGTGAGCAAAAATTATTTATTATTTTTTTAACGTTTTGAAATAAACATGTAATAATGCATTTATTTAAGTTTTTACAGATTTACGGAAATGAAAATTTTTGAAGCAAAATGATTTTTTACTTTTTTGGAAAACGTGGTGCACTCACAACATGGTGTCAAAACATAAATCTTTAGCATTTGAATATTTTATATTAACCAGTTATTTGAAATATTAAGTAGGTATGTCAATACATAAAAGTGAAGTTGGTGAAAAAAGAATGTGTGATGAGATAATCAGTGCTTCCGTTGGTACTACTCCTAAAGTCCATGCTCCTACACGTACTTACAACTTAGAAAGACATTTGGGACATCTTCAACCTAAGATTTTGAAACTGGTGCAACTTTGTCTGGAACACCAATAGCATCAAATACTAAAACTTTGAGTACCAGAAAGAAGCCTGCTGCAGCAACTCTGACAAAGTTTTTTGCTAGTGATGAAGTGACTATAACAATGACTCCAGATGCATTAAAAAAAAGTTGACATGACTGCTTGTAATGGCATTTTCTGAGATTCTTTTCTCAACCTGAAGCAAAAGAATCTCAGAGAATGGCATTGAAAATGTCTTGGTGGCCACTGAAAATATCAGAAAATGGCACTGAAAATATCTCGGCCACTGAAAACAAATCTCAGAAAATGCCATTGAAAATATCTTGGTGGCTGTGTTTTGCACCATGGATGACTTTCTTAACACTTTGAGAGCTGGGTTAATTCAAGCGGTTCGCAAAAAGCAGCTGATTTGAATGTGGCTTTGCGGATGAATATCTCCGCTTCTGTTCGCTCTAGCGACTCGGCAAAAATCTCAAAAAAATGTGGCTAGTCTAGTAGATTAGACTCGAAAAAAAATTTTTTGCTTGGGGGGTGCAGGTTGTCCATGAGTGACGTCATAAGTGGAGGACTTTTAGGCCACCTTTGCCCACTTTGCCTGGCCCTGGAGGCCAACCGTTAGGTGGTAGTATTTCGCTGAAGTTTTTACTGGAAACTAGGTTACAATCCGAGTCTTTTGATACTTTGGATGACCTGTTGGGGTTTCTGGTTCAAAAGTTGTGATGTTAGTTAGTAAAAATATTTGACTAATTAGCTAATTAGATAATTAATTAATTTGTTCATTTTAGATCATAACTTTTGAACCAGAAACGCTAGAAAGTCGATCAAAGGCTCAAAAGACTTGGACTCGAGCCTAGTTTCCAATGAAAACTTCAGCGAAACACTTTGGCCTAGTAGTTGGGCCCTAGGCCAGGCAACATGAACCAAAATGACCCTAAAACTACTTCACTTATGACGTCAGTCACAAAAAATCCGCA
>Ga0210059_1014761_pt1 | contig 11493 bp, 8 predicted proteins | sample Ectturendosymbi2_FD_188042 | JGI IMG/M metagenome (GOLD analysis project Ga0210059, IMG submission 188042) | Ecteinascidia turbinata endosymbiont from Florida, USA - Sample 2 (SPAdes) (version 2) | ecosystem: Host-associated > Tunicates > Ascidians > Unclassified | place: Key West, Florida... | reverse complement strand
CCATCTTGCCCAACACGACCGTGCGATCTTGATCCCAAATCTTAGGCGCTCCTTGATTGATGTACAACTTGCATGTGGTTATCATCTGGTTAGTGACCTGTGAATCGACCGCTATATTTTAAAACTAAAAAGCAAGTTTTTACAAGCAACCATTGTCTATTCCGACAATCCGTTAATCTAGCGTGATGCCAATTTAGCAAAAAAAATATTTTACTCACAATTACTTAGTTTGTCACTAGACTGTGAGGATATTTCAACTGTATGTTGGCCGTAATGTGCAAAATCAACGCTGTCATGTTATATTTTGTTGTAACTATAAGCAAAGTTTCACAATGTCGAAATAATGAGCAAAGTTTTACTTTTACGAAGAGTGACGTCATCCTCTCTGACGTGTTATAGTATTGAGAGATGCTGTGGATCATCCTGATGCTGTTCATTAAGCTTGGAATGATTTCGACCATGCTCCCGGGGTCACACTTGCTCAGGGGGCCAAAGTATTTATCGAGGGTGTACAAATACTTGACGTTGTCTTTTGCTTCGTTCGCCGCGTCAGTTATGCGGCTGTCGAGCCCCACCCAGTGGCGTATGACACGGGACTTGGCAGCTTGCAGGATCCCGACCACAGTCCTCACCTGCGGGAAAATTGAATTGATTTAAACCGTCGTACAATTCTCGTTGCACTTTCTCACAAGATTGAAGATTGCTGCAAGTGAAGTCGCGCTGCTGCCTGGGCAAGGCATAAAAAGTTATCTGAATTATACAAAAAACGTTCGTAGTTTCAAACTTTCCTTGACCAAATTCACAAAGGTCAGAGAAAACTGAACAGAACATTTACTCGAGGTGTTTTGATCTCATCAAGAAGAGCGTTGAACTTTGACATTCGCTGCCTCCAATGCTCCAGCTCGGCAGCAGGCCCGATGTCATCTGCCTCCTTCCGCATCTGTTCGCTTTCAGCCAGTACCTGTTTCATAACTTGCAAGGTGACGTCACTGTTGAGCTCAAACACAAACTCATTCAACTGTCTACGGACCTGATCGATCTGACGACACCAAATGTCAACAACCTTTTCAAGCTTCTCGACCAGATCGGCGTTCTTTGATGCTTGAACATAATCGAGCGGTCCTCGAAGTGTGTCCAGGTTGTGTCCGACGTTCAGATCATCCAACTCAAACTTACCTACGTGTAGCAATCGCCAAAGCTACAACACATGCCTACAGGCTCTTTGCAGAAAATAAAAGCTACTTTCACATATGGGTTAACCAGGCCCGTAACCAGCTTGGGACACCAGGGGAGACGAAGAGTGTTCTGAGAGGGGCCCAAATTTTTTAAACTATGTCCAACACATTTTCCAGGAGGGGAGGGGCGAAACTCCCCCTAGTTACGGGCCTGGGGCTATGGTAACCCAGTGAGCGAACAACAATCATGTTGCCGTTACGTGAACATCATTTCGGCGAGAAATTATTTTAGAGCTGGTTCCAGTGAAGTTACGTGCAACAGTTTAGAAGAGTGACGCTCCAACACACGAATCTATAAAACGTTTATAACTTAAGAAATTTCAATTGAAATTCAAACTGTACTGTGCAATTTACGGCAGCTGCCAGAAGATTCAAACAATTAGATTATTTTCTGAAAAATGTAAGTTTTTCCAAGGAATGCAATGATAGCTTGGATGGCATATACTACTGCAGAGTAGAGTATACTGGCTTTCCGACTGACTACTAAGAAAAACAAGATCTCCACAGACACGTTTATCATCACTAACGTACCTTCCATGCTGGTTCTTGCTGTGCTAAGAAGGTTCACAAACTTTTCTACCGATTCGATGAACTCGTCCACCTGCGAGTTGCGGAAATAGTTATTAATGACTCCAACTTTCGATGAGGTTCGAAATCACTTACCACAGGCGACTTTTTTTGTTCATCCTCGGTAAGAGCGCCCCAGTTGCCTTGAGCCCGCAAAGCTGGGACCATCACTTTGCTCAACAACGACTCAACACCTTTCAACAATCCGCCGTCTGTGGCACAAGCACAACAATTTCAGTTTACCCCCAGTTGTTTGTTCAGGAAATATAATGTAGAAATTTTACGCTTCAGTTTGTGTACTTTTCTCACCTGTCGTATCGATCATACCGAAGTTGACTTCATTGGCAATGTTGGCCAAAGTGATTGGCTTCGAAATGGTCCGAACAAAAAAGTAGCATATTCCCGTCAAAGCTGAAATTAAGCGTTTTACTGTTACAGTAAGTGAATGTGATAGGCTGCACCAAACTATAAAAAAGGATAGTAAATTTCACAAAAGAGTGAAACAGGCTGCGCAAACTTCAGGCCAACAAAATTCTTGGGAGTTTATATTTCTCTTCAGAAATTTATTCTTTGTTTTCGATCATTTTGCTTAAGTTTGTCTGACTCGCGTCTTCACTTATTCGCTCAACAACCAAACGTTTGCAAAAACCTTAAATCAATCATTTTTGGTCAAAAATAAGCACAATATGAAGCACCAAACATATTTTCTTTACTTCTTATCGTTTACTTTTGGTTTCTACTGTTTTCCAACTCCCCATGTCTCATGGGGCACCTGACCAGATGACCTCAGTTTTTTCAGTGTCCCGGCGTCTGTGGTTTCAGCACATCTGGCGCAATTCACTCAGTACCGACAAATAAACAAATCTATCTATCATGCTATTAACTCAAACGATTGCACCACCAACCTTCACCATCTCCGCTGGTCAGGAAGAGTTTCTTCTGCAGCGCAGAGTTGGGAGCGACACTCGTAGCATCAGCTCTTGAGTAGGCGCTGTCTCGTTGTGCCGCGTCCTTGTTACGAAACAACAAGAATCAGAACAATATCAACAACATGTGTTTTCGGCTTGGAAAACGAAACAAAAGGAACACATACTAAAAAGATAAGTACCCTTCGAAAATAGGAAGCAGCGTATAGCGGTTATATGTTGTCAGCCATCAGCTTTTCCGAAAATGAAGTTTTCTAAGCAGTCTAGCAAGAATGCATATGAGAGGATAAGGCAGCAAAACAAGTAACTGCATTTAGTTTTACTGCCTTATTCTTTCGCAAATATACTTGCAATAGCAGAGCACGGTTGATTTGGAACAACGCAAAGATCTGAATGTAACGTTGATAGAATGCTCAAAACCTAAATTCAAAATATTAAGTCACAGTCTGGAAGCTAATGCCGGGAAGCTCTGCTTATTTTCTGAGTTTCAGTGTCTTTCTGTTCTTTACTTGATGCTATCTGCGGCGATTCTTGACTGCTCCTAATTTCTGCCTCTTTACGGTTAGCAGCAATAGAATCAGAACACAAAAATGCTACAGAACGGAAAATCGATTTCGCCATCTTCAGCTCCAACAAAAGCCAAAAACGTGCAGATACACGCAAACTGCGAAAACTTTGGTCATGACCTGGTGTTGCAGCGCGGTGGCTGCTACGTGCGGCGTGCTTAAGTATAACATCCCGGTGGCACATAAGCCATTGTGAGCTCCCTTAGGCCGAGTGCGCTCACGCTCGGACAAGCCTTATCGCTGACTGGTTCGGGAGCGAAGCCAGTTGGTAACGTTAAGGGGGAGATTTGTGTAATACTGTATTTGGCAGTAAGTATTTTTCACCAGCGAAATACTAACATTTGTACATTAGATTATAGAATGGCGAGTTTGTGAGATCCTGCCACTGCGTTCGTTCAAAAATGCCTCGTAAGCTTGCAAAGTTAAATACCTGGTAATAAAACAACAGTTTTTTTGATCCGTTCGGTGCTAGAAACGCATCCATCAAATCAAAATGTTCATCACTGACGACTTGGTCTTCAACGAAGCTATCGTCCAAACCAATGGCATCAGCCACCTTCAGAATATTCAAATGTAAGTGAACTTCATCTACACTCAGACAAACAAAATTGAACGAAGTGCCTGACGATTTCAAAAAACAACTACGGACAGGTTAGTTTTTCCAAGTAACTTGCTGGTGTAAAAGGCAGCAAGTTTTGTGGGGGTACTTATTCTCTTGGTGCATTATTCATTGCCAATATGAAGACAGTAGCATCATCGACGCAGCGAAGAATACACTGTGCTGCTAACCTGCGAATGGGGATGCGCTGCAAAACCAACGCAAGGATATAAGTTTTAAACGAAACAGGCGTTTTGTCAAAGAAGTATAAAGAAAAGGAGTATGACTAGGCTAAACATTGTATTAAAATGACCCATGTAGTCTGTGATGGACTCCCCGCCTCGGACGTGCTTTTCAAGTTATACAGTTCAGTGTCAACAGCATTCTAACCCTTGCTTGCCTGCATGAAAAGACTTGACATGCGTTCAAGGCATGATATCCCTTTGATACTGAATATAAACTGGGCTCTGAGCAGCAATGTTCCCTCTAAGATGCGCAAGGTGCACAGTACCACCAAATCTTTTGCGCAGTGAAATCTCATTCTCGCGCGTTTGCAATTTCAAATTTCTTATCCGATAGCGCTTGAAACACTCCACTTATTGTGCGTGCACATGGTTGCGCGGATACATGCGCACTAACAGAAAGGTTTGCTAAGTGTGACATTTTCTTAGAGGGAACACTGCTAAGCAGTGCCTGGAAATGCAGTCATGCGTTGAAGATGAAGTACCACTCAGTCCACTGCCGTGGTCTGTTTTATGGCAAGCGGTTGGAAGTATAACTTGTGCTTCTCTGACCTGATGTCAGTTTGCAAACACACAAGGCAATAAGAAGTGCTTTCCCACTCATTGTCGCTAAATGAGCTGTGGGTTGAGTTGAGTTTATTTGGCGATAATTGGGAATTTACAACACGTCAAAGAAACCATAGCAATTGCAAAAACGCCAGGGCACCGAAAAAAACGGAAAGTTATCGAGTCGTTGCCCCTTGACTGGTGGATAATCTCTATCACAAACCAGGTTCAGATCGAAGTGTTGCGCATACGTTGGAAAGAGCTGTCAGATGATCAACACAGTTGCGCAGGGAGTGCTGGGACGCAACCGGTCTCTCACGATGGGTCAGGTGCTCAGATCCACAAGAATCTGGGCGTGGCAGAGAAAGTATAAACCCAACACGCAGTGCTTGCCAGCTAGTAACTTCGTTACTGCAAACAGTGGTGAAGTTGGACAAAGGATTTCTTCAACATGTTGTGAGCCCTACCGTGTAAAATCGTACGTACCAAGTTTTTCAGAAAACTTTGCAAAAATCTAAAAAGTCGTAAGATTGTCAATTTCGAGGTACAACTCTAGTTTCTACATTTTCATAAAATATTGGCGTTCTCTTGTATCTTGTCTTATAGTAATCCGATCCAATTTTCTTTTGTCAATTCACTGCTCATTATTAATTTAACGACAATCTTGTCACAGGGACCAGCCCTGAATGGTGCAATTTTGTCGTGTCACGTCGAGGTTTCAAGCAAACAGCAACACAAGAAAACTAACAGCAAGCATAAAGAAAAAGCAAAAACGATCATAGCGAGTACAATTGTAGAATCTGTTACATGATTTCAGAAAGTCGCCAACAGCGCTAAACTGAAATAGGGACCGACGCATCAGGTATACCGAATAAAAACAAATGCAGCAAATCAACCTGCGGGCCCAAACACTCAAAGCGTTCAGTAAGACCGCATATGGTGTTAGTTCCACGAACATTATTATAAAGTGTTGCACGAGCGGCTCTGTGAACGTTACAGTGAAAGAAAAGGCGTGATTGGTTTTGTAGCGCATCGCCGGTCTCTATATCGCCGCATGCACGAACACGATAATTGTTTTTGGTGATATTCAACGGGCATGGGCGGAGCGAAGCATACAACGTATGGGCGTCAGATAGGGATTTGATTAGCTAAGAGGTGATGGGTGCTGTTTTGTGATACGTAATAGCGGGAATTGAAGCGATTCATGATAAATGAACAGCTGGCTGAAGATTTGCTTACGAGTGGGAGAGAGTTCCACAAGCTGGAAGTCCTACAGATACAAAAGTTATGGGCCTAAGACTATTTAAAACGTGGATTTTGAACATTTTGGTTGTGACATAAAGCACACGGAACAATTTTTCGAACGATCTGGAAAAACTGGCAGGAAGGGACAGGGCACCATATCAAAAATTAATTTGGATAAATAACGAAGCAAAGATATTTATATATCTACGTAGACGTAAGCTTGTGAGGTTGAGATGAGTTAGTACATCGTTAGAGGATGTAGTTTCAAGACATCCTAATCTATTTTAGCGGCAGAGAGTTGTGCTTTATCTAACATCCACTGGTCACTACCAGAGCACTTATCATAGATAGTACTCTCATAATCAAAAACCGGTAATGTGTTGCAAAAAAGTACATGGATTTGTTGATTACCCTGCTGAGAATAATTTTTTGCAATAACAAGTTCTAGAAAATTTTGAAAAATATCTTATCATAAAATCAACAGTTTGCTGAAATCCAAACGAACGTGTTCTCCAAGCAGGTAAGTTTGATTATTCTAATCTAAGCTATCTATAGCTGAACATAATGATCTAGTGACTGATTTTTTTCAATGTAAAACTTCCATGTTTTTTTTTCAAGCATATACTCACTTTCGATATCATGTATTTATGTCTGCCATCCAAACCAGACCTTCTTTCTTCTCGTGTAGCTTTGGCCTGCCGAGCCATTTCTTTCATGGCGTCCCCGGAAAGCACCATATTTTTCTTGCCTCCGAGCTTCACAAAAACGCTAAGGTCACAACTCTACATTATGAAGAGGTCACAACTGCATCAAAAAAATTCCTAAATCTGTCACTGGTTGCGGCATTGGTGGTGACTTCTGCGACAGAAGAAACGTGACACTTGTCGAACTAATGCAACAGTTGGCATCAGAATGTGCGACGAGGAGAGGCCCTGGGAGGCAGCGATGCTTACAAATCAATGTTGGCAACGTAAATAAACACTTAAGATGATTTTTGCAAGATGTAAAGTGTTTGTTTAATTAGTCTCACTGCGAAGCCGTCAGATTGTGGCGAGGACCGTGAACTCAACCTCTTACAGTCTGCAAGATTACACAACAACAAAAAACCATAAAAGCTAACAATTTTTTGGTCTTGCAAACCCTTTCCCAGGCCTTTCCACGGCATCTCGAGGGGTTTCCCCACAACCAAACATTTTCTCATGATAGCTTTCGTCTTGTTCTGATTTGGGTGTAGTCACTGGTCATGCGAATTTCGACCATGGCGTTGGCTATAACCCATAAGGCGCGTTTTTATCTTCATCCAAACTCAAACAGTTCTTCCACCCTCAGCAGGAATTACTCTGCTTGTTGAGTGAACACTTTACAAGTGCAAGATTTCCACATCCGTGTGTGACGAAGTATGCTTTCGCCATCACGCCTACGCAGCAGAGTTTAGCAGAGAAGCAATAGGAATGCTTTTAATAACATCGCACAACAGAGCAATTACTCAAAAATGAGCTAGCTATGAATTCTATAGCAAAACAAATTTAAGGCTATTTTCCTCTTCGGCACATCCCAACAATGTCTAATGATGCGCTTTTAGCGTAACTGACTCTCAGGGTTGCGGAGTCGGAGCCGGAGCTCAAACTTAAAATCAGGAGTCGGAGCTCAGTTTGAAATTTAGGACCGGAGCTGGAGCTGTGGCCATTTGAGAGGTAGTTACGAGTTAAGACACCAGACCGCAACAATGGATCCGCAAGACTTTGTTTCCTTGGTTTTTATCATCGGGCATTGTAGCTGGCAGGGTTGGTGTTACTTGTAGAACAATGGTTCTCAAACACTGTCCTAAGAGCTGCATGCAGCTCCCAAGCATCCTTTATGCGGCTCTTAGCAGTCTTTCAGTAAAACCACTAATAGTTCGTGTAACAGACTTAGTGCAATAAAAAAACGTGTCAATTAACTTGTGTTAAATTTTTTTAGGGTGGCTCTCTAACAAAATTGTAGGTCTGGAATTGGCTTCCTTCAGCGAAATGATTGAGAACCAGTGTTGTAGAAGTAAAAAAACGTTGACTGCCACAACATCTTACTTTCTAGTCAGAATAATCAAACCGGGTCTGTGGTAGTGTAGCGATCTGAAAAGAACTAAGCTATAATGAGCAGGCATATAATATAACAGCGTGGTCCAACTACTTTTGACCTTCGGGCCATTTTACAAAAACGTGACAGCTTGAGGGCCACTTCCGTAAAATGACCTACAAAACAATATGTTCACAACATTTAAATCTAAAAAGGGAAGATAAGTGATCGAGTCATTGAAATTACTACACAATAGCGACCACTGGTGTAGGAGGCAGGGGGTGTAGGGGGTGCAACCGCGCCCCCAAAACTTTTGATTTGGTGACAATCTAAGCAAAATCCCTTAAAATCCGGGAAAAATCTGTGGAAATTTGGGCAAATGTATGAAAACCCGACATTTTTTATGGAGACTATGTTTGTTTTCAGTTCTTTTCGGGCAAGTTAGGGGAAATTTGGGCAAAAATGGTGCTTGGAGTGCCTTGATTTCAAAAAATGCACCCAAGATGAAAGGTAGGCCCAGTAGTTTTTCTTTGGAGGTCATTTTGTTTGAAGTTTTTTTCGGGCAAGTTTGGGGAAATTTGGGCTAAAATCCTTCGCACCCCCAAAAATGTGCCTGCTCCTACACCTATGATAGCAACTAGCAATTACTTACAAATCTCTCTTAGTGGGATGCTTGTGGTCGAGACTTCTCTGACATATCATTCCTTTATTAATACCAGTGCTAGTGGTAGCAGTCGGAGACTATCGTCCAGCGTTTTGTCTGCCATTCTATTTTAGATTTTACTTGCTTGATAGTATAGAAAATGTGTTCTCACGCACATATGTGCTTCCAAAAATCGAGTGCATTTTTAGCGCGAAATCTTGCAGTTTGGGAAATCTATCTTTGCTGACTTATTTCCAGAAGCTTTACAGTTTGCAGGAGTGGATAATTAATATGGCTGGGGGGGGCACTTTGAGAAGGCCGCGTTTAGCGGATAGATAGACAGATTTATTTGTTGGTACTGAATTCACTACGCCAGATGTACTCTTCAAGACAACGAACGCCGAGGTACCTAAAAAAGCACAGAGATACAGGTACCTCAGCGGAGGGTTAGGGAGGACCGTACCTTCTAGTTTGATCTTAAAATAAATAAATAAAACAAAAACAATAATAGTACACAGAAAAGGTATTATTCATTGTTCTTGTGCAAATGCACTTTATCCAGCGCAAGCAATTGCAGTGAGACAAATATAACTTCACACGCTTTTCAACAAATCTCAGATTTGAAGATTTTTCCTGAATGCTTCCGCGGGCCTGTAGTTGGACCACACTCATAACTAATTGGTAGCGAACTAGCACTGCTTTGCATAGCAGTACATTATCAGGAGGGTATAAAAAAGCAATGTAAACAAATGTGGACTTTTCTTGAAGTTTTCATCCGTGGAAACAAATTTTATGTTTTCAGCAGGGTAATCAGTCTTATTTTCTCCTAAGCTTTCCAGGTTAAACTGTGCTTTACTTTGTGATTCATCACTGCTTATTATGAGTGCAAAAGATACGAATTCAGAAGTTTACAGCTATTTTTAAAAGTCAAATGGGAATTTTGTGCTAGATGTCATACTATTTCTTTGAACAAAGAGATTTTAAACACATCTTTGCATTTGTGTTAATGCCAATGTGTGCAAGTTTGAAAGAACACATGAGAGAGGTGAGAGATGTACTCGACAATGTGTTTTGCGCTCTTTGCAATGGTTTGCCCAGGCAGTGCTGTTAGCTGGAATCGCCGAGACTGCAACAGGCAAAGCATGCAACGAGTGCAAAACACTTTTTGGTCAATTGGGACTGGTCTGTGTTTGAACGCTCGACACAAATGTACCTTTGCAAACAGCCAATTTCTTGATTCTGTTCGTAAGAAATAACAAAAGGTCCTCAGGCATTAACGGAAAAACTAGCGACTGCCTTCCCAGAATATGTTTATATTATCGTTATCTTAAGTTACGTTTTCGCCAGCAACTGTTCTTTGAATCGTCTGAACCTGTGATTGTTGTTTTTTCGCTGATTTCCTCATGGCAAGAGCGCGGCTCGTAAAAAAACTACCAGATTAAATTACCCAAAAAAGATTGGTATATTCTCTCGTCTTGTGTACTTGATATAAGTCACGTTCCATTCAACTTGAGCCACACCAAGATAATTGAAAATATTAATGTGTGAAAACGAAGAGAAACCGGAGCCATGGAAAAAAAGAGCTCCGGAGCCGGAGCTGTGTCATTTTTATGACGGCTACAGCCCTGCTGCTGACTCTGCGGACACGACCACAAACAGCATAACACCCTTACAGCTGTGCTTGATTGCGCTTGTTGCGCAAATGCTGCATGTCTTTTCCTTCCAGTAGTTGTTTGGTCCTGCACACGACGACGGGCAACTTTTTGCACAGGCGCTCCGAACACACTCGTGGGAGTAGAGGTTCCAGCTCTTTCTTCAGCCAGGACATTTCCAACATCTCCTGTATTTATTAAACACAAAAATAAATCATGTGAGCCACGGTTTAAAAAAGGAAGTAGCATAAAGTAATAGCAGTGAATTCCAATCGAATCTTTTTCTGTAAGTGTAACATTTTGGAACATGAATAAAAAAATACAGGTGAATAAAAAAAATTGTCCTTGGTCTTTGGACAACCTCTAGACCGCTTTCCCGTGACTGTAGTCAGCAGGATGTGCCTTGCCAATCTTTCTTAGGTCATTCTACACATGCCTGAAGCAACGTTACTGGGATCTTTCGATTCGGAGAAGTGGCTCGACATTCAGGGCTTTACAAATTTCGCAATTAGGCACTTTGTCGCGAAGTGTTACGCCATGAAGTCTTCGTTGATATACAATCTTTGCCCCTTGTATTTGAGATAGCACTATTTCGGTTATCACCGGGCCACTTCCAAAAAATACATGTATATCCCACTATATATATTGCAAGCAGTCTATATCATTCCGTGGCAACACAACGGGGCGGCTTCCAACCCTGCAAGGGCGTCCGCAGAAAATTTTCCAGGGGGGGCAACATCAACATTTTGCTTATCTTTTTCAAATTGCTGACGATGCAATGCAAATGGACGTTAACAAAACGTTTTACCCTTTCTACCCCCCAAAAATAATGCCCTATGTTTATGGGCGTCGGAAGGGGGTTGGGAAGGCCATGGCCCCCTGGATTTTGAAATTTGTAATTTTCCTATTAAGCTGCATTTTTAGCAAACAAGTTGATTTTCTAGTTTCGAGTGAGAAAATTGAAATTTCACCACCTTTCGACCCTTCTGGAAAAATATTTTTGACTACCCCTCAAAAAAATCCATTGGCTTCCCCCGGAAAAAATCCTTCCAACGCCCATATTGCGGCAACAGGTACAATGACGCGCTATATTGGGAGCAATAGCCAGGTAATTACGATAATTTACACCAAGGGTGGGCAGACATTTAGATATGGAGAGTCACGTTGAAAACAGTTGTTGCTATCGGGGGCCTCTTATATTACATTTGTCTACTTCAG
>Ga0210059_1014760_pt1 | contig 11493 bp, 7 predicted proteins | sample Ectturendosymbi2_FD_188042 | JGI IMG/M metagenome (GOLD analysis project Ga0210059, IMG submission 188042) | Ecteinascidia turbinata endosymbiont from Florida, USA - Sample 2 (SPAdes) (version 2) | ecosystem: Host-associated > Tunicates > Ascidians > Unclassified | place: Key West, Florida... | reverse complement strand
CAAAGCAATATTCTTGTTTCGACGGCGCAGTGTGCGGATGGTTCAGACCTGTGTTACTTGAATGGAGAGTTTCGTTGTTTTGTTTGTTTGGACGAAAAACTTGTTATTTCAGCCAAACAAGTTTGCGACGGAAAAATTGATTGTCACGATGTTTCCGACGAGTGTTTTTGTTCCAATCAATCACTCTGCGATGGACTTCTTGGTTCTGGTGACTCGAGATGTCTGTTCAGTAAAATAAATTGCAATAGTTCCATCGAGTGTATAGATAGTGACAATATTTTGTGCAAACAAGGTGTGCTTTGTGCGAACAACATCAACCAAAAGTTTTGCAACTTCGCTCACAAAACCAGTAATTTGATGGAGTGCATAGCATTGGATGATTCTTATCGCGAAAGGACAATAAGGGCATCTCGCTGTGATGGAAGGCCAGAATGCGGAAACCTTGAAGATGAATGTTCATGTGATAATCCACCAGCTTTTTGCCAGGGCCCATGTGCCAATTGGGTCGCATACGATGTCCCTTTCGGTAGCTTTTTATGTGATGGCAAGATCAATGGAGACGCTTTCTATCCCGACAGTTGCAGTAAGTCAGTCGAGGAAAATTGTCCAAAGAGGTTTTATTGTGAAAACAATGGACTGATAAGCATCGATATATTATCACTTTGTGACGGCATAATAGATTGTGATGACTCTTCAGATGAAAACAAAGAAAATTGTGGTGATGAAAGATTTTACTGCACTAACCAAAACGCCATATCTGTGAGCAAAGCTTTCGTCTGTGATGGAATAAAAGACTGTGATAAAGGTGAGGATGAAGCAAAAAATATTTGTGAAAAAACGAGATTTTATTGTGTTGACGGCGATCCTATTTCAGTTCAAAAAAGTTTTGTCGGAAATGGTATTAAAGATTGTTCTGATGGAAGTGATGAATGCAAAACGCTTTTCTCTGACCGTTACGAAATGATTGCCAATTCATTCCTACGTTATCTATTTTGGTTCATGGGATTTTTGACTCTTTTCGGAAACTCTGCAGTTGCCATTGATACGGCAAAGTCTCTTCACATATCAAATTCCAACTCTGTGGGAGTTTCAAACAAGATTTTTGTTCTGCACCTTACTGTTTCAGATTTTATGATGGGAGTATACTTAACAGGTGTAGTGAGTCAAGGTTTGCAGTATTCAGGATCATACTGCTTTTATGACAAAGAATGGAGATCAAGCCTTCGTTGCTCGATTCTTGGCACATTAGCTGTGTTATCCTCTGAAACGTCTGCCTTTATAATGACTGCATTGTCAACATTTCGACTCATCTCTGTGTATAAGCCATTTCTAACCAGAAACATTGACCAATCCCGCATTGTGCTTGGTTCGTTTTTGTGTTGGTTCCTGTGTGGATTTCTCGCAGCAGCTCCATTGTTTCATTTCCGCTCTGGCTATTTTGTATCGGAAGCATGGTTTCCAAACCTTTTTTTTAAAACCGACACAGTTTCAAGGCGAGATATGATAAATTTGTCAAAACTGGTGCTCAGAAACAATTCCGGCTTCCAATCTTGGTTTAATACTAAAGCCATCATTTCCAGCACTTTTCCATACAACCCAATCAGGGGAGAGTTTGGATATTATGGTCAAACCAGTGTTTGCATGCCGCGTTTCTATACAACCACCACTGAGGAAGGTTGGGAATACTCGATGTTCCTCATTACATTAAATTTTATGTTATTTGTTTATATGGTTATGGCTTACGTTCTTGTGTGCAAGAAAGCTTTCTCCAAGGACGTGCCGAGGTCAACCAAAAATGATTCCAACAATGAATTACAAAGAAGAATTTCGAGACTTTTACTTACAGACTTTTGATGTTGGATCCCTGTCTGCTGCATGGGATACTTGAGCATTGCTGGCATATCTCTGCCTCCCAACGCTTTCATTGTCAGCGCTGGATTTCTGCTTCCAATAAATAGTGGAATGAATCCCCTGCTGTATTCCAGAACTATTGGTCGACTGGCGTCGACAATCAAGGCTAAGTTGATGAAGAATTTGTCTATTTCAGGTGTGAGTCTTGACTTGCTACCAAAACGTAGGAAGCAATCTGTCAAAAGAGAGGTTACTCAAGTTATCGAAGAAGGCCCAACCGTATGAAACACCAGAGTTATTCAAAGATAGGTTTTTGTGTTGAACAAGACAGGGGACTGCGTGAACAACTATTATTATCTTGTGTGTTTCATCAATCAATAAACAAATTGCTTCAGATTGTGCTGCTTGACTGGCCTCGGGCGTTCTGGCCCACAAAGGTAAATATCACTGAGGGAAAAACAACGGTCACCCACGAAAGGATCGTGTTACTTGCAAACAAACGAAATTTTGAAGATATTGAAGGAAAGGAGCTCTCTTCGTGGGATCTTAATTTTGAAATATACAGGCTTCTGAAATACATCCAAGAATCAAGTTCAGAATCCTTCACATTTTGCAGCACTTAAAATTGCAATGCAAAACTGATCTGAAGACAACTGACAAAAAGATAAATATTATTCACTCGATGATCTCTTCAAATATGGAGTTGATATTGATAAAAAAAAGATGGACTGCGAAAATCAAGTCAGCATTTGACCTGCCGTACTGAACGTTCACTTACAACAGCCCCAACAGAAAATATGTGGTTCTGCAACTATTGCAAACATAAAACTTATCACGCTTAAATACCAGGCAGTTTGCCAGAAGCAAACTAAATAATTACTGTAGTTAAAGCGATTTTGCCTGTTGTTAAGCTTGCAATGTGATTGATTCGACGATGTCTACGCAACAACGGATGTACTGTATGTTTTAAGCGTACAATCAAAGCACTTTCTGCATCCTTTGTGATCCTCAATTTCTTCCTGTTTTCAATATTTAAGGAATGCCGACAACTACACTGATCACGATTTATTACTATCTGCATGACAGTGTTCTGCACGCCTCGATTTTGTGACCCATTTATAATTAACGTTATATGATACTTCAATGATTCAATTAGTTTTTTTTATATGGTTGGTTGTCTTCTATTAACGTCTACACAAACAAACAGAGCATTCACGAACTTCCAAGGCTAAGAAGTCCTACCGAATATAGTGGGAGTCGCTGGTGAACAAAGATGAAAGACTGACCTTTGCAAACAGCTTCTATTGTGACGTGTGTCACAATATGGATGAATTTATTGAATTTTGTTAAAGTTACATTCCTAAAAGTGTTGCAATTATGCAGACCCGTCTGTGCAGCACTGACTTGTTGTTTTGTTGCTTCGAACGTGTGCCAACCACAGTTCGTGACAGGAAAACGTTGCGCTTGATAAAAAGCTTGTGACGTAAGATTTTCCGGCAGCCGCGCCCGCACCACAGCTTTGCAGAACTTTAAAAACAATTGCTACGTTAACCATAGTCTCTTTCAGTAACGCACGTTTCGAATAAGGGAGTCTCTGCAGATAGTCTGCCTTCGAATCGCCGTACCATTCATTTCTGGTATCAATTTAATTTTTAACTGTGAAGTGATCAAAACAGGAAGTTCTGACCGGTGGTAATATTTCGTGAGGCCTATTGGCCTTGCACCGTTGACAATAAAACACGATGCAAAAATAGAAAGCTTCTTCAGAATGAAGTCAACAGCAAAACAGGAACATAATTTAAACTTTAACAGGAACAGTTACATCCCCAAAATGTGTGTGGATCCTTGCCCCGTGGGGTCCACAACACTTCCAAAAATACCGTACGAAACGTGTAACGATTAGTTTGTCACTTATTTTTGCAAAATGTTTTGCAAATATGTATATCGAAAAAGAGATATTATAAAAAGTATTTAACAGATTTGTGTTAAAGTTGCTTGCACTCTTATGTTGTTGTTTGGCACAGAAGTAACTGCTTCGTAGCTGCAATCTCAGAGATGTTTTCCGAAGTACTGTATTTCAACGTGCATCCTGTGCATAGTTAATGTCATATCTGACGGACTTCCTGTTCTTGCAGCTGTGCATGCAATGCAACCGAAATCAACATTGTTCAAACGAAGAGCAGTGTATGTTGTATTGGTGGCAACAATGCTTGACCAATGCACATCATACTTTCAGTTGATCATATTTGTTACTATCGTCGGGACAATAGAAACGACGGTTTAACAGAAACATGGTGTCAAAGTGTGATCGTGCTCCTCTCAGTGCTACAATTTTGAAATAATGACGAACATATCTGCAACTCTCCTTCAGGCTTGAAAGATGGCGAACTGGAAGCGCCCTGTCATTAGCACATAAATAGGCGATGTCCATCAAGAGTAGCTCTGTTGGTAAAACATCCAAATACACAGTGCGAATTTCATCAAATTTGAAGTTATTTTGTTTCCCGGTAATAACCATGACCAGCCATGCTGATCAGTCTGCCCGCGACATCGAAATATGGCTCGCCATCTTTCAAGTCCACGGCATGATTTTCGGACAATCAATAATGAGCACGACGTTCGTATTGTTTGATTAATGAACACTTCACGCGAATGTATTGCAAAACGTATTGGCAGAATCAGAAACAAACTTTGGCCAAGCATTAGCTTCTTTGTCAATTACGACATCACGAAAAAAGTTAAATCGGTCTTCCGTAGTAGAAACAAGAACCCTTGACCGAAACCCCACACATGTTACCTAGTGGGATCCCCGACTTTCAAAGTGAACAACTGGTACAACTTATATACGACTTATATTGCGACTTATATACGCATAAATACGTTATTTACGTAAAAGCCGCATGAAGCCGGGCAAAGAGCGGCTCGCGAGCCGCGGTTGGCCAGGCCTGCTTTGATCTGTTGACGCAAAACAGGAAATATTCCAAGATTTGTTGTTGTAATCTGTATCGGCGACACCGTTCCTATCATGCTGTGAACTGATTTCACTGCATCAGCTGCTGTTATTCATGTCATTGGCTTGTTCATCACCTTTAAATATCTTCAACTTGTGAATACATGCATGCGCGCCGGAAGGGGTGACATGGGGATCCTTTGGTTCCTCCTGAAATTGAAGAATTTAATTTTTTTAATGACGTTTCATTACAAATTTTTTTCTCTATGATTCGAGTTTGTGACATAAAATTTCGCAACCCCTGGAAAAATCCTTTGTACACCCCGTGAAAAATCAACCATTGGCCTCCCATGGAAAACATCTTTCCGACGCCAATGCCTGCATGCATGCTCAACCATCATCTCGTTACGAATGTTTGTGGAAAATATAAGAGCACCACCAACATTCCGAAAAAGCTTTAAAATTCCAGCAATGCTCCGCAGCTTCTACTACTTTGTCGAAACAGCCTTTTTTGTAGCACAAGCAAGCGCAATTGCCTTTGAATAGCAGGTGCCAGTGGCGTATCTAGGGTATGGCACGTGCCATGGGCGCCACTTTGACGGGGGAGCAAAAATTACTTGGCAGAAATTAAAATCGTTGTGTATATTATCTTGAACCTTTATTTTGCGCCCCATGCCAGGGACGGATAAAGGTGAGATGGCGCCCGGGATAATAAGCAAGTTTAGAGTTTCGCGCCCCCATGTTTGAACCTGAAATCTTTCGGAAGCAAATGTGCTGTATTGAAGAAAGTAGGCCTGCTTTTTACATTGGGCCTTTTCGGCGCCCCACGCAAAGCACGCAGTGATTCTGCGACCCATGGTGATTCGGCAGCCCGGGAATGGTTACCCCTTTACTCCCCCTCATTACGCCACTGCCCCATGTATTCATAAACTGCAAAGTTTCATCAACACCACGCCCCTACCTAAAGCATTTAGTTGAGCGTGTATCGCCAGCACCACTTAGCATTATGACAAAACTGTGGCATTGTGACATGTCATAAGACGAGGGTCAGACATTGTGACAGAACAAGAACGCTCGCTTGCAATACCTGTGTGCCCTCGTCCTCCCGCTATAAGAAAGGATAAGCCACTCCATACTGCTGCATTTCAGGCAAGACGATGTTAGTCAGAATCTGGCTGAGACGAGTATTAGTCCGTGACTGTGAGAATTTGACTGTTACGCACAGGCACGTAACCACGGGGCTAAGCCCCCCTACAAAATTTTTCGCCTCCCTGGAAAAATGTGTTGAGCATAGTTGAAAAATATTGGACATAGTTGAAAACATTTGGGCCCCTCTCGGAAAACTCTTCGCTGCCCCTGGTGTCTCAAGTTGGTTACGGGCCTGGTTACACAAATAACTGCTGTTGAGGTCGTACAGATTTACAAATTACTTAAACTAATGCGGCCCACTCAGACTTTTTGAAACTTCTTAGATGGCCACTAATGCTCAATGAATAGGCTGAATACAATGCTCCAGTCCAGAAAATAAGGTAGAGAACAGTAGTTAGTCCTCGAAAAATTAGCAGTTAATATCGTTGTTGTAATAGTTGAGCAAAAATGTTCTCTCATGCAAGAGATTTGTTAATCTTGTTTAGAGCTACCTTTTTCTGTCCAAATTTGACTTTTTGTTGGATGTGCAAGGCTTTGTGAAAATGTCCTCAACTGTGATAAACTAAAATCTACGCGTGACAATTTAAGAACTGTGTACTGTTTAGATGTAGATGACAAAAAATTATATGAGAAGAGTCTAGATCGCAAAATGCTGGTTTCACGCGGTGTAACTTAAAATTATCGCGTCCTGATGTCCTGACATTCTTCGAATTATTTTGCAAATAATGTTGACGAGTTGTACAGTATTTAATGCAACCTGCAAACGATCTTTCAGTAAACTGAAACTGATCCTTTCATACCTCCGGGCCTCATTGATTAACAATAAGTCTGGGAAGGTTATGTGATATAGCTGTGATGAAAATAGAAAGGGATGAAACAGCACAAGCTTACGTCGATGAAATCATGAACCAGGTTGCTTCGATAAAGGCACGGAAAGTTTTGTTTTAATTAGCATTTTTGTTGAATTCGACCGGAAAAGGCTGGATATGTTTATCTCTCGATGGAATTGTGTTTTTCGAACAGAAATAATGCATGACTTGCATGAAATCTTTTGTTACACAATGCTGATTGAACGTGTTTCGTTTTCAAAGAAATTGTGGTTTGCAGTTGCGATATGTTGTTTGATTTTTTGAAAGATATACACTTTTGTCAGGCAACACTATCTATGTGGACCTATAGACTACGATAACATTATTATTTGAATATTCTGATGTTCATCAATAATAAAACCAAATTAGTATATAGATGTATGCTGCAGTCGTTTTGGATAATATTTATTTTATTTGCTGAAAAGTTTGAAGTAAAAATAAACATAAATATTTTCCGTTTCAAAAAAATTTATTTGCTTTATGCTTTATCTTTCGTAAAAATTGTGCTTATATGTAATATTTACATTATTAGAAAGGGCGCACATTTAAATTTTGCCATGGGCGCCACTTTGCATAGATACGCCACTGGCTGGTGCTGTCATTTTGCTTAGCTTCTACGTGCGGCCGTGGCAGTTTCCGTCTATTGCAAGTAAAGGCTGTTTGAAATATCTGGTCTTGGATCTTCATACACAAAACTAGCTAGATAGTGTATGTTCTTGGGGAGGAAGTTGTCATTCCATTGTAACAAGAACTGCGGATGCTATCAGCTATCCAGTCAGTCAATCACATCATATGCTGGAGTATACACTGAAGATTTTTGTTCTGACTGCTCTTGTTGTTATACGTCGGATTCCTTACATCATCGTCTTGTTACGTGTAAACGTTAGCTTACAGTGAAACAAGGAAATGTACGGCTAACCTCGGTTTCATAGATTTATTGCCAATGTTTTCAACAGTTCAACACATCTACAGCAGCGCGCATGCTTTGTACAGCGAAGGTTAGCAAATAAACAATCATTTGCTTGAGAGTCTCTGTAATGATTTAGCTGATTTCTGTAAATGACAACAGTTATATCGAGCCATGGGAAACGACGGGGGAAAAGATAATATGATGAAATCGTTAGGTATGCTATCAGCAACGTATACTTACAAAAAAAACAAAAATTGTTCCCATTAACGTAAAAAGGACTCAGACCAAATAATATTTCATACCCCCTACCTCCTACGCCAGTGGTTCCCAACCGGGGGTCAAATGGGTGTCTCAATTAGAGGCGCCGTGGGTTAGCACTTGATGGATGGATGAGTGTTATGTGGAGTAGATGTCCAGGTTCCATGGCAAGGCGCGCTAGCCCTTTAACGACCATGCGGGCCAATATATTGGCCCGAGTTTGTTTTGTTATAACTCGCCAGCTGCTGCAGCTAGAGAGGTGTTCAAACCTTCTCCGGATTCAGCAAGTCTAGTAGTTTCTGGTCAAAAAAAATTTTTAGTTTTGGGTTAGGGGGTCGTCACAAGTGGGGGTGATTCCGTGTTTTTATGGCCTACTTTAACCGGCCCTGGACGCCAATCGAATGGGCCCACATTTTGGATCAAATATTTTTATGAAACTAGGCTATCTCACGAGTCTTTAGAGCCCTTGATTGGCTTTCTAGCATATCTGGATCAAAACTTGTGCCACAAAAACCAAAAAGTGGTCAAAATTTCTACCCCTAAAAAGTTAACCAACGGCAGAATAACACCCTGTTTGGATATGGCCATAACTCGCCATTAAAATAAACAAAAAAATAATAATAATTAGGGGGTTCCCTACTAATTCCCTAGGGAATCCTTACAAGATTAGGGGTCTTTCGGCCATAACTTGGGGACCAGAAACGTCATGAAGTCGATCTAGGCCTAGAGACAGTGTGGCTCCACTGTGACGAAGCTCAGCAGGTTAGATGCCTGCGAGGGTTGGAAGGTTGTCCGCTGGAGTAGAACGGGGGCATCCTGTCACATATCGCAAGGCCTCATTGATGGTGGGGTCGATGAGGCGGGTATGAGCACTGCGGCACCAAACAGGTGGGCAGTACTCTGCGGTTGAGTGCACCAAGGCCAGGGTGGCTATTCGCAGAGTTGTTGCTACAGCATCTAAACCGGAGCCAGCACGCCGCCTCAGGAGCGTGACGCGTGATGTCAGCTTCTTGCAAAGTGACTCAAGGTGTAGGCGATACGTGACAGATTTTGTCCAACGTAACTCCGACGTATTTGGACTCGGAGCAGAAGGGCAGAGTTTCGTTGTTGTAGTTGACTTTAAGCTCACGTTTAGCTTCCTTGTTAAGGTGGAAGACTGCCAACACCGTTTTCGTAGTGCTGAACTTTAGCGTCCAAGTTTGGAGGTATTCACCTAGTGTTACCATGTCCTTGCTCAGCGCCCCTTCCACTACTAGCCAATTTCAATCAGCACGCACGATTGCTAGGTCGTCAGCATATGCATACTTTCTGGAGACTTGGTCAATGAGTGGCGTCAGACAGTCTTTTAGTTTCAGTGAAAACAATTATTCGGAATCGATGTATCATCCAGTGTTCTAATGGCTGCAGCGTCGAATTTAGGGGGTCCCAAAGGGCCCGGTCCCAGGGCACCCCACCATGTTTATGTGTTTAGTCATATGTACAACATGTGCGTGCCACTTAGTCATTTTTAGCGATATACGTTTGTTTGCAGAACGCTATTAATTAGTTCGGTCGGCCAAACAGCAGTATTTCACTTGAATAATATTTGATATTGTGACGAAATAACTACTACACCTATCAGTTCCCTGAAAATCGGTCAGGAATCTGAATCTTGTTAATGCAAGGCCAAGCCACGTAGAACACATTAGCTTACGTCTCTACTCGTTTCTGGTAGATTTTGCGCCTGCTTTACTCAGATTTGCACAGGTCGCATATTCATAGTATTGCTTGGTATGGCTACCATACGCCCTCTTTTTGAAGTACATTTTTGTGAAACGTTTTTCATGAAAAATGAAATTTTCTTCAAGGACATTCAAAAATGTCAAAATGTCCTCCTTTTTGCATTTCGTATTGTACATAGCTATAATCAGCAGCGTAACCAGAGCTTTGTTTCATAGTGGAAAATTTAGCTAAAACGGACCCACTGGCTACAGTCCAGGGCGAACTAGCCAATACTCGGACAAAACGTGAGAAATGATGGTGAATCGGGATGTTTGTAGCTATGCTAAAACTCTAAATCACCGGACAATAATTCGAAAAACGCAAGAAGCAGCAACCTACTGAAAACCAAACAAATACTAAAATCGAAATATCACTTAAGATGGCAGTTCGGTTTTCACATTTAGATGGCCAGGAGTGGAATTTGCCCCTCTGCCCCCGTCAGTTACGTCACTGGCTTAGGATGTATTGTTTTTAGCGTGCAGTGAGCTGCCCCTACTTTACAGCAACAAGATACGAGCTGGTGGCGTAGCTTAGTTTATGGGAGGGCCTGCGCGTTGTCTAATTAATCTATATTTTCGTTGAGTTAATTCTCCTCTGGAAAAGCGGGAATGTTTTCACGTTAATCGTTACATAACAGTGGTAAATCTTTTTTCATTGGCTCAATGACCTTGGCATTAGAGTGCGGACTACTGACGCCATTATAATGTACTAGCTTTGCTGATGAACTGTAATACGGTGATCAGTGTATTGTACATAACTTAGTGTAGCAGTTTCTAGTAATTGTAGCTAATCCAGTGGGGCAAAAATGCGGTCGCGTACTCGCGCCGCGCGATCAAAAACTTGGAGCGTACAAACCTTTTTTTCATTTTACACTTTATGTATATGAATCCTGTATGTAGGCGCTACTAAAAATTTATTCGCGCTACTAACATTCACAGACATTTTTGCACCCATGAGCTAATCAGTACTGCTGAAAAATGAAGAAATACGACAGAAGTATCCCTTTCTCAGGAAAGGACTAGATTATTTTGAAGCTGAGTGAATTACTTGCTGTTGCATTATTAGCCCAGTTCGTAAAGAAGAGTGAAAAGAAAAGTCTATTGTGACCAGGTTTTTTTTTAAGGTTTGGCTTGGGTAACCGCTAAGTAGTTTTAAGAGACCGCAAGCATTTCATCTAGATACGAAAGCATAGCCATATTTGCTTAAACGAATTATTTATTAGGCTACTGGCAGTGCACAATCACAGAACAAATTTATCAGGTTCTATCTCATGCAACAAAACAGATTCGCAATCCCATTCCCATTCGCCAGCTTTCATTTCTTCGTTGTTTGCAGAATTAGCAGATTCCAACGCCTTCAATGCTCGCTCTGTCACTGTTCGTCGGTCTTGTTTTTTGCCACTTCTCAGCTATCTTTTGTGCATGCTCGTCAGTGAGCTGCTCCGGACCGTTCATCGAAATGTTGATTAGAGCGTTCAGGCTGACATCTAGTAGCCTATTTCGTTGCTTGGTTTTAACACGACATAGAGTCGAAAACCTTCGCTCTGGCCAGGCGGTTGCTAAAGGAATTGACAATGCAATGCAGCAAAGTCGATGCAGCTCTGGAAACATTTGCTGGAATACGTTGTCTCGAGCAATCTTGCTGCAGACATCACCGGGATCTTTGCAGAACTCAAATTCTGGCATTGTCATTCTATCTTTCAACGTTTGATAGTCATTTACTACTTTCAAGGTTTGTTCAGCAGG
>Ga0210059_1014758_pt1 | contig 11495 bp, 7 predicted proteins | sample Ectturendosymbi2_FD_188042 | JGI IMG/M metagenome (GOLD analysis project Ga0210059, IMG submission 188042) | Ecteinascidia turbinata endosymbiont from Florida, USA - Sample 2 (SPAdes) (version 2) | ecosystem: Host-associated > Tunicates > Ascidians > Unclassified | place: Key West, Florida... | reverse complement strand
CACATGTCCACGTCAAAAACTATAGAAAATTTTTGCGGTTTGAATTGGCAACTGTGACGTAACAAGCATTGAAATATGACGTCATTACCTATACACCATATGAAAGTTTAAATTACACTATTTTAGACAAAATTACACCACTGTGAAAACATATCGGTGAACCACCCAAAATTCAAATAGGCTGTTGCAGGGGCGATTCAAGTCAACATCGTCACTCGGGCTCATTTATTCTGACTGAATAAAACGGTTCGACGCTTGCGGGTCACTGAAATTTCCATTTTCTCTCATTTTGGCTGGCATTGTCGTTGCTATGTGACATTAGTTACGTAGCAATAAATAAAAGTTCTCACGATAACTTCTCCATTTTTGAGTAACGTACATCACATAGCAATGATAACGCCAATAAGTCCTTTGTTTACTAGGCTCATTCACACTAGCTCGAGTTGCTGGACAAGTTATCATTCGCTTGAAATTATAATCGAAGTGGGAACTGTCCACTGGATTGGACTTCATATCCAATGTTCTGTACAAATCCACTGCTTCAAAAAACATTCAGTCCGATATAAATTGTGTTTCAAATGATAGCTTACTTGTTTGCATAGGGCAGCTCGGGCTCTAATAGATGAGTCCGAGTAAAGCGCGAGCGAACGAAGTCGAAAGAACGCCTACAACGAACGATATTGTTTTATTCTGGTCACCTGCAACATGAACATGTAAGGCCGGACAAGAAACGAAAAAATATATGAACAGTGAAAAGGCGCAAAGAAAATAGCCCGAGTTAACAACTTAGTGAAGTGGGACCGGACCGTGGGTGGTGGCACAAATATACAAAGCAAACTCGCGTTCTCCGGTATAAATCGTAATGGAAGACTCGGGCTAAGCCCGAGGAGCCCGTGTGCAGGAGTCGCCACCGGGCTGTTAAAAACACCAAAAAAACAGCTTTGAAAACAGGCAAAAATGGCACCGCATAAACACATTCAAAATCACAACTTTTTCACATCTTGAACACAGAAGTAACATAACTGAATACTCATTCTGCAACTGCATTAGGTACCGGAATGCACAGACAAGACAAAGGATATGTAGCAACTAGCAAGTTGTCTGTAAGGATGCCAATCGTGTTGCTCTAATGTGCGAATATAAAATATTACTTTCAACAGACTTCGTTGATGCTACGTTATTTAAGGTTTATGCATGCACGATGCATGAAAAAACGTTTTGCTTTTGCAATTAAATGTATTGAATACGCAATGATAATTTTCCACCTAACTTCGTACTCGCGAGTTTTTTCAGCAAATGTTCCACGCAGACATACTTTTATATTGCATTTGTTCATTTTCCTTTGGTTACGATTTCAACAACAGAAGAACCTGACCTGATTTTCACTTTAAACCGAACCCTAGCTTATAGTTCCTCCATTGTTGGAGTCAGGGGCGGATGATCCAGTCAGTAAGATGGGGGGGGGGCGATTTCAGTAATATTTGGTAGTCACGTCTCATAACGGCTTCGCTACTGTAAGAGTGATGAAGCACATTTAACAACACTGCTGTGACAAAACAATTGACGACAAAGTGACCTTATATCGCTAATGTTGTATTCCGAATTGTACAAAATTATGGTGAACAAAGTTACTTTCGTAGGTTTTAGGGGGGCGATCGCCCCAATTTCCCCCATGGATTCGCCCCTGATTGGAGTTTGTCAGCAATTGCAAATCTTTTAAATGTATAACTTATTTGCACAGATGTTTTTCAAAATAGTCAGGAAATAAACCACATATCACTGATTCTATATTTCTACGATTTTTCAAAAATCCCCCTCTGTCACCCATTTCTTGGCCAAAACTACGTTCTATCGGCATTGATTTACAACACAGTCAACCCTCGTTTATCCCATCTACGAATATCCGGAATCCCCGCTATCCGACACAAAACTGGTAGGAACGGATTTCTCCCAATGCATTTCACTCTGTTAATCCGGAAACCTTGCTGTCCGAATCCGACACGGAAATTTAGGAACGGTTATATCAAATCAATAGAAAAAAAGCGTTAAAACGGATTACGTCCACTGTTATTTAGTTGTTTATTAAATCACAACGGAAGAGTGAAAGTCAAATTTCTACGCCCAGCAGGACGCCGTTAGGTCTTTTGTACAGTTCCTTTTCGCGTTTAAAATTCCATTCTGAATGCATGCTAGCTTAGGTATAACGAGCGGATCTGCTAATAAACAAAGAAACTATGAGTGTTTCATTTAGTCATGTTCCACATGCAGCCGACATATTTGCTTAAGTTGACAGTTCGTCTATGTCTACAGTTATCTTCTGTTCCCCTTTGAGCGCCCGCTTGGACAAGTTCTACTGTACTGCCAGGGGCGTAACGACGGGGGAGGGTAAGGGGGCACAATTCCCCGGGCGAATCACTATGGGGGCGCCGAATCACTGCGGGGGGGCGCCGAAAAGTCCAAACAATGTCACAAGTGGCTTTTTTAGTGTTGATGACAATGTCACAAGTACTTTCATCAATCCAGTACATTTACTTCCGAAAGACCTCAGCTGGGAACATGGGGCGCCAAACTTGTTTCTTGCCTTGGGCGCCATCTAGCCTCGTTACGCCCCTGAAGTACTGCACATGGTCACCTTTGTTTACATTGTTGGCATTCGCTCTGGAAATAATTTCGCTCTGTATACTTTCGATTCCAATTATCCGGATACCTTGCTAAACCGACATTATTTGACGAAAAAAGTATTCCGGATGAACGAGGTCTGACTGCATATACTGCGATTGTTAGACGACATATCAAAACATGGGCCAATACCAAAAATTTCTTCCTATCCCCTAGAAAAGTCTGTGGTAAAAACAAAACTCAGCTGTTTCCAAATGTTTTAGCAAACTTCTGCATTGAATTTCCCATCGCATAGACGAATTGTTAAAGCGCATGTCATCACGTAACATCTTAATCTTTGACTTAAAAGATGTCAACATGACAAACATCTTTAATTGAAAGAGTTTGAAGTTATGCTATTTCTACCTTTATTCAGTGATTCTACAAGCAGAGATCAAGCAGCTGTGCGGAACGTCATCAAAGGAAGAATTGTACTCAACTTATTTTTCTATCATTTGCAACCAAACTGATATGCTATATGGTTGTGATTACAAAGAGGTTGAAATGAAGGTTAAAGTCATTGTTGTTACAATCCATGCAAAAACGGTACATTTGAAAAATGTTTTCAAACAAATTTGGGCTACGAATTTCGAATTTCTAAAATGTATTACAAAAATGTGAAAAAAAACAATTTGACCAAATATAAATAATTACCGCATTTATTCGGTTGTCAGCCGCGCCCTTGATTGTAAGCTGCACGAAATGGTGTTAAAAAATTAACGTAAGCCGACCTTCGTTGTAAGACGCACTTAACATGCGTTACCTACTAAGCATTTACTTTCGCGCACCAGCACGTTTCGCATTTAATTGGCAATCCTGGTAATGATGCTTTGCAACTGCTTCGCTTTCTCCGTCTCATCATTATCCCACGTCTGACGGAGTGTGCACATGATGCTGAAGAGAAGAAAGATAATGCGAAAAGAAAGTTTGTTTGAAAAACTGCAGCAAAAGAAAGACTGAGCGTTATCTGGTATTCTAGACAAGGGGTTCCCAACCTTTCTCTGACCGTGCACCCCTTTAGCATTCTGACAAATGAGCACGTACCCCTTCGGAATTTCGAAAGATAAGCATATACCCCTTCAATGTTTTGACAGATAAACATGTACCCCTAAAATTTCTGATGACAAAATATTGTGTCATGATGAACACCTTCGGCGCTGATTGACGCATATATGCGTCATACGTTCAAATGCACAGGGTGCGGAATGACGCATATATGCGTCATTCAACCAAATACGCCAGGTGCGGATTGACGTATATAAACGCCAAGGCGATAACTTTTCGAATACTTGTTTGTTTGCAACGAACTTTTCCACAAATGGTCTTCATATCAAGACACGCTCATCCTGAAAATTTCATAAAAGTTGACCAAAAACATTTTGAGTTATGAAGTTTGGTAGCAAACCATCTTGCTGGGCCTAGGCTACAAGACTTTTTCAAAAAAGTTGTGTGCGAACAGTTGTTTGGTAACACACAATAACAATTTTTGTATTCATTCGGTTGCAATGAAAATTTACAACAATGTTCCCCATACCTACTCGCATAATCCCTGACAATTTCAAGTGATATCAGCATGAACGTTTTTAGTTATGCAGTTTGGTAGCCAGCAACAGTTTGCCACGCCTAGACTACAACACTTTTTGCACAACACTGAGTTCTTGACAGTTGTTGCATGTATAGGGATAACTTTTTTATTAGTTGTGTTGGTGCACAGAAAACTTCCACATATAACATTTATACCTATTCTCATCATCTCTGAAAATTTGAAGTAATTTCAACGAAAAGCTTCGGAATTAGGTACTTTCGTTTCGTAACCACAGACGAGCGTAGGCTATTAAACGTTATCCCATAGATAGAGCAGGGTTGAGCAGTCGTTGTGTGAAGCACCATAACTTTTTTAAAACTAAAGTTTGTGCAGACAAAATTTACAAGAATTATCTTCAGATTTTATGCATTTTGCCTAAAAATTTGAATTTAATACATCAAGAACTTTGCGAGGTAGTATTTGTTAAATGCGCAACAGGACTCTGTTCCGGCGCATCAGAGCAACTGTTTGTACGCGTGGCTGGCAACGCGCTAATTTGGGTTCAGTAGTTGTTGAGTAGGGCGCAATAACTTTTAACATGCTTGGTCGTTTGCAACCAAATTTTAGACAAATCTTCCTTTTGTAAACATGCATCTTACCTGAAAATTTAAGGTCAATCAGGCAAGTACTTTTTGAGTTATTCAATTTTGAGTATAGCTGTTGGATGAAAACAACCTAAAAACCGTCCCGCGCCTGCTAAATAATCGCATGGAATTCATACCGCACCGAAGGTGTTAATCACAGATATTTTTAAATATAAGCACATAACGGCTTTTCAAATCATGTTTACTGATATGTATACATCTTTGGAAATAAAAGATATGTAAATAAATATTTCTCTTCTATTGCTAACCTTTCATGTACCGCTTATGATAGGCAAATGTACCCCTAGGGGTACATGTACCCTACATTGGGAACCTCTATTCTAGACCTTTCGATAAGGTAAATAAAATAATTTAAGCCGCCCTTGTTTATAAACTGCACGAAAAGTTGAGAAAAAGTATTATAAGCCGCGGCTTGCAATCGTATAAATAGGTGCTGTATTTGAGGATTCTTTTTCTTTTCTTGTTTCTACTCTGTTTGACACCACAATATTCACCATTCTTTTTGTGTCCAATCAAGATAAGTCCAATCAACGCTGATGATTGTATTTCACAGACTCGCAGCTCTTTGGTTGCAAACGAGCCACCTGAGTTGGAGAGTAATTCAACACAGAAAAATAACAACAAACAAGTAAATACCAAATCGTTTTAATCTTTAGCAGTTAAGTATTCATAGGCTTTCTCCTCAGCATCGGTATCAAATGAGGCAGATTCAACTGTCGATGGAAAATGTATTACTTTTTTTCGCGGTACTCGGTGCGTTTTGCAGTTTATGGCAAATGGTTTTGTTTACATCTGGAATCAGAGAGTGAAAACAACAGTACATGTCATATGAAGGCATGAAAAAGCAAGCCGTAGAAATTTTTGCGTTGTATAGCGCTCTGTGGAATGTATATCATTCTGTATCCTCCAAGCTCAAAAGCTGCAGTAGGTGCTAAAGCTGTAATTCTGTACTGAATATGAATTCAAGCTTTCTGTACATGTCGAGCTGTCAAGAAAGTATAAAAAGTCAATTAATATCTGCTCAGGACCCCTACCTTCAAATAGAGCAACGCGAACTCCTCGAAAACACATTGCATTGATTTATTATATAATAGATGCTAATCATGTGGAAGATGATATGAGCGCAGAATCTTTGATAATGGATCCCGCATTCCTTGTTTTTGCTGTATTTCTGCGGTTCTCAACATACGTTTAGAGCAGGACCACTTCATATCTTTATCTCCATCAATTTTGCCATCACAGACTAAAAGAAGCACAGGGCTATAAATGTGGGGCACTGTGTGTAAAGTATGAGACAAATTTTTATCAAAGCGGCTGTCACTTTAAATTTATATTGTACAACAGAGATTTCTGTGTGACTGAAAGTTTTTACGCTACTGTATATCCTTTGCATATCAAAACAGGTTGTTGATAAGCCATCGTTTTGTTCTTGTTTGGTGATAAAAACGTAGTTAAGTGCTGTGTGTGTTGAAGTCTAATTGGAAGAACCAAGGAAGCACCACAGACGCTCACGATCATGCAGGGTGGTCCAAAGAATGTATCCATTTCATTATCGCTATCATTTCATATCAAATTAAACCAGACTTCGGTTTTCCAGGTAAATCATAGTTAGAGCTTAAAAGTTTTATTTCGCAGCTTCAGTCGATCAAGCAGCAAGATATTCCGTGCAGAAGAGGATCAAGAATGTAGAGGCCTTTTCGCGACGAAATCGGTTGTCCACACTCAACGACGATTTTGAAGGGACTCCATTTCCAGACAGAAACGCTCCAACCTGACTCACAATAAAGCGCCTCCTGGACAAATTCAGGGAGACAGGAAGTGTACCCGATAAGATTAAAGGTCACAGTGACCAGGCGCATGCTTGCTGAAGCCTGCTGCTACAGCGCAACCGGCACAGTATTTCATCAGTTTATTTTAAACAAATCTACGGAAGGAAACAAGCTGAGCAGTAATTTTGTATTGTGAAGGCGCTAGGTAATTATACACGGGCCACTCTTCATAAACAACGTTTTATCAGTAGTATTATAACACTGTAAGTTGCAGAAGCGAATTTCTGAAATTTTCATGTTCGTTTGCTGCAACTTTCCTAATCCACTTATTCTTTCTGTCTTGTTCATGCAAACAATTTGGTTTAGATCTTAAGTTTGTTTGTTTGAAGCTTATGTAGCAACGGAGTTCTAGATATCGCTAAGCAACAGTAGCTGGCATTTTCGCACTTTTTTGCAGAAGAAGATATTGTTTCGATAAATTGTTTTGAGCACGAAACCTTTTCTGTTGCGCCTGTGGAATGCAAAACATCAATGACTCATACACTCGTTCCGGTTGAGCCAATCTGTCGTGCGCTACAAAACAAGACTTACATGCAAGGTGCTTTGCTGTCGTCGCATTTCGTTCAGGAGAATGTTTCAAAACAGTACGAGTGCAATTACCGCGTCGGCTGCTGCTGTCGCGTTGTTTTGACTCTTCGCTCAAACATTTCAAGAAATGGTAGTTTGCGTGCAAAGTACCAGCACCACCTGCTACATCTCTTCTAAAGTTTTAGGTTAAGCACCAGGAATGCAAAAACTTTAGCAATAACCAGAACCAAACCTTGCTGAGCAATGGGAAACCGTTGTATGAATACTAGACTTGAAGGGATACTTCAAAGCAGGGCTCCGCCATAACGGTTCATTTCCTGCACTTTTTTTGTAAACACTCCGATAAAAATTAAAAATTTGTAAAATTTGGTCTGGGCGCAGTCATGCGCTATATCTAGCATCTTTGAACGATGTTTAGTCTGTTCGTAGAAATTGGTCAACAGGTTTACTTGAGCTACGTTTGTTGCTTACGCAGAGTTATACGGACGCGACCGTAAGGCGGCAATTTCTCCTACGTTATTGGTAGCAGCACCTTTCACCATGACGTATTGATCCTGTTCTCACCAGGAGATGAAAGAAAATACACTGGAATAGCTCATTTAAAAAGTGGTGCTTTATCTTCGTTCTTTGTAACATGTATTTGCTGATAGTTTTGTAATAACGAGAGATTATGTGCAGCAGCGCCTCTAAAAACCCGCTGAGACACTTTTCATTCGCGAGTCGCACAGACACACCCGCCTTCAGCCAAAATCTTGTAGCAAGTCCGTCGAGCGGTTTAAATGTCAATTTAGAGCTTGGTACAACTAATGAACTTCAAAGGAGTAAGTAATCTTTTGATTGCTGTGTAAATGGGAAGACTTGAATTTCCACTTTGCAATCGACGGTTTTGTGAGTGATAGTCTGAGAAAAAAGTAGAACTTTATATTCAACACTGGCAATGAGTAAAGAAATGGACAACACCTTTGATCCATCATAAACAAATTTTCCAGAGCAATTTAAAATAAACAAAAGACAGGTGTCTGCGGGGTGATTGAGAGAAATTTGCAATTTGAAATAAATTAGCCTACCATATTTTCATTACGCGAAAGAGGATGCCTTTTTCACATTTTCAAAGGATCGCTCATTGTGAATGGGGCAAGCTAATGTTACGTAACTCGAAATGCAAAACTTCTGCGACTCCCAGAAAAATAAAAAACTGCAGGATTTTCACCTGTTTATTGCCAGCGATATACAAACCGGATCCCACTAGTTGTCACCTATTTGATGACAAGCTATTGGAAATGTTTCATCACAGCAAAAGCAGCATTCACGAGATGAAGTGAACATACTGAATGACAAACATTCCTCAATCACATCTGAACTTCAAGCTAAGGATCAAACGTTTTGCTCAACAATAGGAACTTTTAGTCCAATACAGCATTTTTACTCAAAAACCTCAAAATTAGACGTTAGGTTGCTTCAAAGCTGACAATTTTTTAGATATGCTGGTTTGTCTCCATAAAATGTCAGGAATGCCAACAAAGGTCAATGGCACACGTTTCCCAACTTTTCAGAAGGTTCTACGTGTTTAATCAGCATTCTGCCAAATTTGATGAGTCAACCTTTTGGGGATTTTGTCAAAAGAGAATACTGTAAAATTTAACCTTTATAACATATTGTTATTCAACTGCTGCTTAAAAGGGTTAATCGCAAATTGGCAGGTAATCTTCTTATTACACCATAGTTTCAGTAAGATCCTTATGCTTTCTGGAGTTTGACCAAACATACGTAGACGTCTTTGAAATTCTAGCCATGGATGTCGGAAGGATATTTTCCAGGGGGAAGGGACTAGGGGATTTTTCCAAAATTTTTCTAGGGGGTGTCTAAAGTGGTGAAATTTGTTTTTTTCCATTCGAAACTAAGAAAATAACCTTTTTTTTAATTTTCAAAATCCAGGGGGGCCTTGACCTCCCCTGCCCCCCTTCCGACGTCCATGATTCTCGAAATATTTCTAAAAAAATTATGGAAAGTGAAAATTTGGTCTGTAGTGCTATGGCCAGGACGAAAATCGCATTGACATTTCGCGGCATCATTTATCGGGGAACTTGGCGTACACTTTTCCAGGGAAGCTAAGGAGAGCAATGCCTCGGTGATTAGTGCAATCCCTCCTTTCTCCCTTTTTGGGTTATCATCTTAATTTGCCAAACTTTCGGAGTTTCTTTCAGAATGGTAAAAATCGTGTTCAATCAAAACGTTTGCATTGTACAGAAAAGTTTGGAACTGTTTTCATATAATCTAATTTTTGCTGGGGAGTCATAGATACTCGTGAATGATATGTTTCATCAGACTTAAATATATTCTTTTTGAGATTGGTTGTAAAGTTTTAAGCAATAATTTGCAAAAATACAATAACACGGTCTGAATAGTGACAACAATTCCTCTGTTCGACCATCATCAATTCAAAAATTTACGCCAAGTTTTGTTGTGAAGATACAGCAATATCCCCTCTTCACGTTTGAACACTGACAAAAAGATCTCGATTTGGTTCTCGGCTTCTGTCTTTTGCGTTTCGCCTTCAGTTTGTCGTGCGGTTAAATTTCCAAAAAATCAACTCTATACTCAAAACACTGAAAATCTACTAGAAAGAATACGTTTCAGTATACCAAACAAGGCGATTGACAACAGTCCTTGAAAACGTTTATAGAGAGATGAACATTGTGAGAATATTGTAAATTGTTAGCATGCTATCGACATGAAAACGTTTTCTCAAACGCCCCAGCTGCTTCGACTTCACAAACCTACAGTATCAAACCAGTCATTTTGATCAAAACCCTGTTCCTCCGAAAAGTAAGCGTGGATTTGAAAGTGAATGAAAAAGTAAAAGACAGAAGCAGAACCAATTTTTACTGGTGTATGTTTTATCAGTGATGGAGGCACCTTTCTCAAAGTGAGGGCGCAAGTGCACCTCAAAAAAATATGGAAAATTTTTGTAGTTTGTATTGGCAATTGTGACGTCGCAAGCGTTGAAATATGACGTCATTAACTTTTTTAGGATGATTAAGCAATTTTATGCAATATTTTATAAGCCTCAGCGACCCTATCTACACTACACCCTATCTTTCCACGCTACACTGACTTTTTTTGAAATTTAAAAGCGCAAAAGCGCAATAAAAGTGCAAAAAAAATTGGAAATTTAAAAGTGGGCGCCTAGGTCCATGCGCCCGCCCTCGGTTCCTCCACCCCTGTGTTTTATTATTGGAAGTCTTAACATAGCATAAATTTATGTGGAAATTTCATCTTACTGTAGCAGACACATTTTGGTCTGTACATATTAAATGCTGTTTTCATATAAAGAAAACAAAAACTTAACGACAAACGTAAGCCTGGTCAAAGGCAACAAAAAAGACTGTAACCAGTCGAGCACGAAAAACGTGACAAGCAAAATACCACGTTTGTACAAAACGATAAAAAAACTTCAGATAAAGTACTCAGAAATAAAAAGATAAGCTGTACGCAAACTAAATCAAATAAAATTTGATTTAGAAAAGCAAAGAACGAAAGACAAGGAAAAGAAACAAACTGAGCTGAGAAAGACCCAGAACAATGATGTCATGGAAAAGTACAGAGAAGAAAAAGACTTCACCAATGATGCGTGTAATGAGCATGACAAAAAAAAACATAAAAACGCCTTATTAGGCAAGACCAATCAAATAACACTGATTGGGGAAATTCCTCATTAACATTCGTGACTATATCAGAAGACTAATCATATGATGACCAATTAGGGAAATTCCACTAAAATAGGCTATAAAAGGACTGATTTTGGCTACCAAAAGCAGTTCGCTTTCCGACCATGGACTGAGAACTCCTTCTTTTGGTCTGCGCTGCCTTTGAGTAGTTCAGCCATTTGAAGTAAAACGGGATTTTGCCTTGCTGCCATCTCAGCTCGACGGATGGTTTGCGAGTGCTGCGTTGAACACCGCGCTTGTGTGAGGTCCGCTTCGCAGCTTAAATCCCAGACCAGAAAGCAATCTCTGCTTTTTCTGGTCGAAACGCGTGGCATGTCCGGGTGAAGTTCTGACACTCGACTCCGCAAATTTGGACTTGTCCAAATTGGCCGCCCACCGATGGAAACAAGGCCGAAGCCTTGTCGGATTTCCAGGCGGAATTCAGCCACACCAGTTGTCCCCAGGCGCGATGAAAATACTCGGTCTGAAGGCATTGCCTTGTTGCCCGTGTCTGAAGGTTCGGTTCTGGCAGAGCTACTCTCTGCGTTCCGACCTGAGGACTAAAGGCGAACATAGGAACGGC
>Ga0210059_1014757_pt1 | contig 11496 bp, 2 predicted proteins | sample Ectturendosymbi2_FD_188042 | JGI IMG/M metagenome (GOLD analysis project Ga0210059, IMG submission 188042) | Ecteinascidia turbinata endosymbiont from Florida, USA - Sample 2 (SPAdes) (version 2) | ecosystem: Host-associated > Tunicates > Ascidians > Unclassified | place: Key West, Florida... | reverse complement strand
TTTGGTTGTTTCATTATGACGTCATCACCTCCACAAAGGGCCAAAATTTTGGCTCGAAGTTTGGTTGTATTCTAGGCTGGAATATGAAGCTTTAGAGGCCTAGATCGACTTCCTAGCGTTTCTGGTGGCCAAGTAGGGGCCAAAAGACCCCAAATCGTTGAGGACAAGCTTGAGTAATTTCAGGGGACCTCCCTAATTAAAATCCGGAAGTTTGACCATAACTTTTAAACCAGAAATGCTAGAAAGTCCATCAAACCCTCTAAAGACTCGTATTGAAGCCTAGAATCCAAAAAAACTTCGAGTCACCAAATCTGATGGATGGTTCGACTCCCCGGAAGTGACGTCATTATCCAAACGCATAGAAATATGCATAAACAACCTCTGAATATGCAAAAATTAACAAAAAAACCATGATCTCAAGCTGAAATTGTTTTTTATCAGTCTAAACTACTAGTCTTCACGAATCTTTAGAGGGTTTGAACAGCTCTCTAGCCTGTTCTAACGGCGAGTTATGGCCATATCCAAAAGGGTTGTGAATCCACCCATGGTTACCTTTTTTAGGGGTAGGATTTTTGACTACTTTTTGGTTTTTGTGGCATAATTTTTCATCCAGATATGCTAGAAAGCCAGTCAAGGGCTCTAAAGACTTGTAAGATAACATAGTTTCGTAAAAATATTTGGGCCAAAATGTGGGCCCTTTCGATGGGCGTCCAGGGCCGGGTAAAGTAGGCCATAAAAACCATAAAAACGCGAAAACACCCCCACTTGTGACGGCCCCCCAAGAGAACCCCAAACCCAAAACTGAAAATTGTTTTTTTGACTCGGAACTACTAGACTTGCTGAATCCGCAAAGGGTTTGAACACGTCTCTAGGTGCAGCAGCTGGCGAGTTATAACCAAAAACGTACGCGCCGATCAATTGGCTTTTGCGGTCGTTAAATATTTAAATGTTGAAACTCGGTTGGTTGTTGTTTTCCCCAGCCCTAATAAAATTCTGGCTACACGCCTGGTTGCACTGCTAGTATTACCAAAGATCTGGTGGTTTGTTTTTGATTTAACATATGTGGTGATTGTTAGAAGCAGTAAATTTTATTCATCGAAACTGACCAAATTTGAATTACTTACCACAATTGTATAATTGTGTCTATTTAAGCCCAACTCACAGAATTAACGTGTTTTCATATTAACTACAGTGCTAAGTGCTAGATATCTAGATATATCACCACTCTATACTTGTATATACTACTAGTTGCTATACCACAGCCACGGGCGTAGCCATAGGGGCCACGGTCACCAAATTATATCCAGTCCATAATGTGATGTGCCCTCTATTTTGCCAATTTTACAAAAAGGTCGTACTACGGTTGAGTGAACATGGTGACGTCATCCAAACGCAAACAATAAAGATTGTCCCCCCAAACCTTTTAGTAAACTCGGTCCCTGCACAAACTCGGTCCCTGCACAGAGACTATGAAACATTGCTCTGAAAAATACAAAAGTCCACAAATCCCGTATTGTAACATTTACAAAAATATGCATAAACCTAGATTACAAAAAACATGTAGAAAAGAAACTGAAATAAGCAGAACTTCAAAGTCAAGGAAGTTTCATCAAATGCAATGTTTGAACAAGCTTTACGCTCTTAACAGAACCGTAAATATTGAAGCTTGCCATGGGTGCAGAACTGTCTCGGGCCGGCCCTGTGTGCATGACAAGAGTTTCAAACCTTTAGTACTCCTGCACCCTTCAGAAATATTTGTTCTATCCCCAACACTTTCTAATCAAGAACTAGCTTTGAAACGTTTTGAAAGGAATTCACATTTTTACTACTGTATGTAAAGAAAATCAAACATATGGACAAGAAAGGATTACACAGATTGACATTTGAATATACTACACAAAAGTGAATCACATTCTTGAAATCTGCACAAAAGAATAAAGTCTGGTTTGCAAAAGTTTTCTAATATGTTGTTCATTCGAGTAAAAACTTCTGCAAGCTCATAAATGAGAAGAGTAGAATGCAGTTAATGTTTACGCTATGACTCGTAGGTTTGAACGAACCTCGTGTTTTGTCTATAATCAATTGCAAAAAACAAAATCAGCCGCAAGAGAGTACAGCCAGGACAGGCAGCGCCGGATTTAGGGGGGGGCCAAGGGGCTCGGGCCCAGGGCCCCCCACCATGTTCGTGTGTTTAGCCATATGTGCGACATGTGCGTGCCACTTAGTCGTTTTTAGCGAGAAAAGTTTGTTTGTAGACGCTATTATTTACCGGTCGGCCAAACAGCAGCATTTCGCTTGAAGAATATTTAATATTTTGACGAAACAACCATTAGACATATTGGTTTCCTGAAAGTCGGTGAATCTAGTGACTGCAACCCAAGCCACGTTGAACTCGTTAGCTTTCGTCTCTACTCATTTCTGGTAGATTTTGTGTCTGCTTTACTCACATTTGCATAGGTCCCATATCAGTAGCATTGCTAAGTATGGCTACTATACGACCGTATTTTGTAGTACATGTCCACTTTTTTCATGAGAAATGTCCTCATTTTTGCATTCTTATTTCGCATAGCTGTAATCAGTGACGTAACTAGAGCTTTGGGTCAGGGTGGAAAACTAAGCTAAAAGGGGCCCACTGGCCACTGTACAGGGCCCACTAGCCAACACTCGGAAAAAACGTGAGAAATGATCGTGAATCCGGATGTGGATGGCTATGCTAAAAGCTTGATCACCGGAAAATAACCCGAAAAATGCAAAAAAAACAACCTACTGCAAACCAAACGCACATTAAAACTGAAATATCACTTAAGATGGCGGTGCGGTTTTCGCATTTAGATTGCCAGGGGGGACAGTTTGCCCATCTGCCTCCCGCCATCTGCGTCACTGGCTATGATATATTGTTTTTGCATACAGTAAGCTGTCCGTACTCTACTGCAACAAGATAGGAGATGGTGGCGAAGCTTAGTTTATGGGAGGGCCTTGCGAGTTGTCTAATTAATCTATGTTTTGGTTGAGTTAATTCTCGGCTGGAAAGGCAGGAATGCTTTCACATCAATCGTTACATAGCAGTGGTAAATCTTTTTTCAGTATCTCAATGACCTTGGCATTAGTGTGCAGACTGCTGACGCCATCATATTGTGCTAGCTTTGGTGATGAACCGTGATACAGTGATCAGTGTATTGTACATAGCTCAGTGTAGTTGTTTCAAGAAGTTATAGCGAATCTAGGGGTGCAAAAATGCGGTCATGCACTCGCGCCACGCGATCAAAAACTAAATGTTTTTGAGGCTGAGTGAATTACGTGTGGTTGCATTTGCACAGTTCGCAAAGAAGAGTGAAAAGACTGTTGTGACTTTGTGGGATCTGAGTCCCAAAAACTTATTTTTCGTGGCGTAACCAGGTGGCTATCACTTTATCGCAGCTTGCCAAGGATGCTTCAAATTGTACCCAGCTTCAAAATCATACTTCATGTCCATCGACAAGCCAACTCTTATTCTGAAATGTTTTTTTGGAAATTCTTTGAGCGAATTCTGTTTACATTAAGATATTTGCAATCATTTGTGGTTCAGAATATTGAGAAGTCAAAAGCATCAGTTGTTGAGGTCGTGTAGTGTTTCGCTACGGTGAAGGCTAGAATTCAATCGAAATAATCAGACATACATATTAAACCAACTTAAATCAGCACTAAGAAAATTCAGCGAAGGCAAGAATCATTACTGTGATTCATTCATGTCAGATGTATCTGTATTGCACAAGTCTTGTGTTTCACATCTGGTGAAATGGACCACTTTATTTGCTGAATATAAAATTCTTTGACTAGATTCCTCCGTTTGCAAACAACTAATTGGTAAAAGGATGAAATCATATGGCTAGTATCTGCTTGATATAAATTTTTCTATTGATGAAGCTGAAGTGAACTGTTTGACCAATACCGAAACTTGTTCGAGTTCGTGCACAAAGAGCATCAACCAAATGCAGTTTACTGTAAAACGATGGAACATGATAAATGGGCAAAATATTTTGCAACCTGCAATACCATTAAACGCTTCAAAAACTGATAAAGATTGCACAGTTTTACTTCAACATTGTGGCTCTTTATGCTACCATGGATCGATTTTTTCCTTGATGCAGCCACAAAATAAAAAGAAAGAGAAACCTTTCTGGTTGAACCAGTTTCTTGTATAAAGCTGGTATGCAATTAAAAACATTTTTCATGAAAGCAGTTTTATAAAATTGTAAAAGACGATTCTACATTTTTAGGAAATATAAGAAATCTGAAAAATATTCATGGGCTAAATAGGTTAAGTAAACAAGGGTTTTGTTTTGTGTGTTTTGAATGAAACATTGTATACACTGTACACTGAACGTTTTACCTTAAAGCTTAAAACAATCAATAGGCCTATTTGTTGGTTGACTTGTTGAGTGTAGATAATACACTCGAGTAAGTGACAATAGTAAATTGTCCTCCCTTTTTCCGCTGAACATATGGCAGCCCCATTGAGCTTATTAATAAATAAACATGGACAGAAAAAGGGGGATCGTCCGCTTCACAAGTATAGAGCTTATCTAAGTGGTTCTAAAAAACATCAAAAAGCAAAAGAGGCAAAAATGAGAGGAAGAAGTTTCAGCTAAGTCAATAAACATTCAAGTTACTATTTTATGGTGGCAGTGAAATCCAGCGGAGTTATTTCTGCGGAACCTGTAAGGGGACAGAAAATCGAAGTTGGTACTGACTTAGATCTAGCCTACGTAACAATGACAATAGACCTAGTTTAACCAGCGGTGCAGCAGCTGAAGAACGTCAAGAAGTATCATCGAAAAACACGATGGATGAGTTGCCTGACGCTATCATTGGAGACAAAGATATCGGTCTCTGAGCATCCACAGAACCGAAAAAAATGCGGGAGCATTGGTTGAAAAACGAAAAGTTACTTTTGAAACATGATGTTCCACAACACAGAAAAGACAGGAACTCATCACGAAAATGCACCACAAATCTCATTCGGCGCCAGAACCACAACGCCGAAGTCGTTGAAAGAAGCTGGCTTTGTTTATCTCCTTCACAAACTTGTATTTATTGTTTCACGTGTAGATTGATGTGCGCGTGTCGCGGATATGACTAAATGTGCGCATTGCCTTATTAGAAAAGGAATCTGCGACTGGAAGCACGTTGAGGAGCCACGAGCAATCAATGGAACATAAAGATGCCACGATTACATTTAGTCGCATATGCAATTAATCACTATGAAGCATTAATACAGAGCTAACCAGTCAGGTCAGTCAATGCCAACAACATTGGAAATCGCTTCTGCAACGTTTGGTTTCTGTCGTAAAATTTATTGATGATCGAGGACTGACGTTTAGAGATGATGAAAACGTTGGATAGCCAAGAAACTTTTTTCAAGCAAAATTTCATAAAAAGGAAACATGATGCTTCTGATGACTGGTTTTGCAACAGCTTAACAAATCGCTAATCATTGTCAATTATCATGTTGCATCACAATGTTTTGTTACACTTGAGTTAACAAACGCGACGTCACAACATTACGTCATAAATATTAATAAATATGGTCCGTGGAAATACTAGTGGCTTCATCGGCCATCCCCTACCTAAAGATTCTGTATCCGATCCGCACATGGGGCCCCCCACCATCTAAATCCGGCCCTGAGGACGGGAATACGTTTTAGGCATTTATTTGCCTGATCTAGCTACTACTAGCAACAAAAGTGTCAAATACTAGCGCGCAGCATTTGCTGTAGGTTCAGGCAGTGCCGGATTAAGGTAGCGCGGGGCCCGTAGCATATACACAGCGCGGGGCCCTAAGTTAAAATACACTTGGATAAGTGAACAACTGTTAAATCATAAATTCTGTGGATATCCATGTGAATACCGTTATGCATACTGAATTTCGTAAGTAGAAAAAAACTGGTCCTAAATAGGAACTGGTGGACATTATGGACTAAATATCTTTTTAACAAAAATACGTATCTTTTTACCAAGGAATACATTACTGTACAGCTCACAAGTACAGTGCCGAGGCAGCAATTAATGCTTACAGACTCATCAACAAATTGTCTCTCATCAACAAATTGTCAGTAATTATCGCTTACAAATCCATCAACAAATTTGATCGTTGCTTTATCTCGTCAGTGTAGTCTCAGTAAGTGCCAAGGTCGATTGTCAAAAGTAGCAACCTACTTAAGATTGCATTTTCTAGATTTTGTCATTGCGAATTTGTTTATGATACTGGTAGCGTCTATTTCACATAGACGTTCATGCTCTATCTATACTCTTTGATATCAGGCTGTTCAGCTTGTTTTGTCTAACGGTGCTACTTTGTTCATTCTACCATCTTAAGTTTCGAAAATGACCGTTCTCCACTGCAGTTGGTCTCCATGAGAGTTAAATAAATGCGCAAATCATATGATCTGTGATCTGGCAAAATTTACAATATTTAAATATTTATTCCTAGTGTCCTTCTATAGCTACCCTTTGAAATTTGGATATTTTAACCACTCCTCTTAAAATTGCTGTGTGTACAACTTAATCTTTTTGTTTAGGCTTACTTCATTAGGATCTCTGTCACTTGAACTCATTGGGCCTGGCTAATATTTACAGCTTCCACAGTGTCAGTAGCTTGTTCATCAGTTATGCTGAAGACTAACGTACCTTGATAAAACAAGATAAGGAAAGATGAGACTAGAAATAGATTTTGATCATACCCTATCTTAAACCATCGTGTTACGCTGTTAATTTCTGAAAACACCAAATCTCCAGACAAAAAAATAGAAAGGCATTGAAAACCGCAAATCTGGGGGCAAAACCCCAGGTTTGGCTCCACTGGCCAAATCATTTCGAATCGAAAGCACCAAAAAGGTAACGCAATTTATAGAACAAGTCAATATGATGTAATAATATTTTTTAATGCCATTCATAACAATAAAATCAGGAAATGTCTTCAAATTGCTGCAATTACGACTCATTGCTTGAGTGGTCACATAATGTTGCAAATAGGCTAACTGTAAAAAACTTTAATTTGCAAATCACAGTATTCTAAAGTAAAAGCATTCAATTGAAAACATTCATCTAATTTCTTATGACAAATTTAGCAAAATAGTGACTTCATGGACTGAAAAATTCTATTCATATAAACAAGGGTGGATATTAGGTGAGGCGAACGAGGCGGTTGCCTCTGGCTCCCCTATTTCGGAGATGCCGTGAGAGCTCCCTTTCAAGAATTCCGCAGTTAGTTTTTGCATTGTTTTCTTTAAAAAATTATTAACCGCTCTTTCAAGAACCACATTTAAGCTCTGAAGCAAGTCATATGCAACTTTAATGTGTAGTTAAAGAACAATTTAAATCAAATGACTTCAAACAATTCACAGTGTGAAATTGACTTCCACGCAGAAGCAAATTCCCAGACAAAATGAAAAATTTAACTTGCTTTCAGCGAATAAAGTTTCTGCATATCATATGTAAAATATAGGGCCCCTTTCGGAGAGTTTGCCTCAGGCACCTAAATTCTAATATCCACCCTTGCATAGTAAAGAACAAATTTAACACAAACGGACCGCGGGGCCCCCAAAAGCGCGGGGCCCGTAGCAATTGCTACATTTGCTACTATTGTTAATCCTGCACTGGGTGTAGGGTATATCTTATACACACATTTTGGATCAGAATCGTTGCCAGAAAGTTTTCAATTGGGATCTTTACATTTGTTCAGCGAGCTTGACAATCTTTAACTTGATAAAAACTCTGTCTATTTATAATGCTTCATAATTCAATTTGGGGTTCTTGAAACCTTTATTTGACGGGGAAAAGGCCCAAAAAGCCCCCCCCCCCCCCGTGGCGACGGGACTGTACAGTATGCTAGATTGTTTGAGACACCAGCAGTGATCTTATTTACTGTGCAGCTTGTGAAAAATAGTTGACCATTTCTAAACCTGCTTCAAAATTTGAGGAACCCAGGCTCTTGTCTAGAGACAATCTACAGATGTTTTGAGGACTACAAATGGAAGATTAACAATAGGCTAGCTGAAATTGGTCAGACTACAAAGAGTAGAAAGGGGATAGGTTTGAGGCCTTAACGATGGCAGTTCTTCAGGTTTCTGGTCACTAACATACATTTGCATGCCCTCTCAAGCAAGGTTTCCATCAGATCCATGCAGAAGGTGTTAGTAGCTTTACAATACGAATAAACACCTAGTGACAGCATTATGATAAAATATAATCTTTGTTATATCACTCTTTGGATGTCTCCCCGCCTTGGATGCTTTGACCCGTCGCCTCGTTCGCCTCTTCCCTCTGCACGCCTCTGACGCTCCGGCGGTTGGGCAGCCTTAGGTAGCAGTGACTTGCTGCAGGGAATATGCCACGGGAAGGTGAGGAAAGTTGAGTTGGACGTGCGGCGTAAGTTGAAACACTGCAGCTCCGCAACATATATAGAATGTGAGGTTGTGTTCCGCCGTCTACGGAACGCCGTGAACCACGCTAGAGCTATGTGTTCCAGAATACCTGAAGTGAGACTGATTACCAATGGCTTATGTTAACCCAGGTTTCAAAATCTTCATTGTTTCAAGCTTTCAGAATTCACATCCAGGTTATGTTAACTTCTACAGTGTTATACAGCTTTCAGTTATGAATTATTGTACGCCTTGTGCCACGTACTGAACTATCAGCAAACGCGCCCTGCAAGAAACGTCATTGACAGTACTAAGAGAATTAATTACTGACTAGTTGAGACAGCATATATGTGCAACTGTCCCATAAAAAAACAAAATATTTGCAACAACGTAGTTTACAGCTTTTCGAAAATCAGCAAACGTTTAATCTGACAGGATATTGCTTGTTTTGAAATGTGCATGAAGTTTTTGCTATTTCGGCAATAATTAATCAAACAATGCGTGGATGGCAACAGATGTGGAATTCTCAAGAGGAAATACTGTACACAAGCAAATACACAGAAAGAGCGAATTTACTGTATTATAGCAATTTCAAGGATTTCGACGAAAGGTACACGTACATCCGACCACCACATCTTCCAAAACTTTGTTGTATGTAGCAGAAAAGTGGTCAAAGTATAGAACAGGTACTTTGAGAGTAATTTGCGCTGAATGATATAAAACATTTTGCGCAGCAAAGCCACGATTGGATGTCGATAGCATGATGCAGTGTCGACAAAGGCATCTTTTCTGCAGAATGTACTTTGGCAACCTGAACATAAAGTTATTTTTATTTCTGCATTCACTTCAATTCAAGGGATTAGCTTCATTGAAACATCTCTTAGCTATGTTTTAGTGAATCTAAAATATGGTGAAAGTTACACATAACTTGATCTGCATCCTGCAAGACCTATCAGATATTTTCATTGCAATTACAGCTATTATAGTATATATCTTTTTAGTTATCAGAAGTTTTCCTTTTCCCTTTATTTGATTAAAGCAACTTATATTCGTGATGGTTTCCAGTAAAAGTGAATACCTTTGACCAGGCGCGGATTTACCATTAGGCTAAAAAGGCTTAAGCCTAGGGCCCCCGATTTCGGGGGGCCCCAAAATTTTGAGAGTAAGGACAATTTCCAGCATTTCTGTGAACATCTGCGTTTTTATTTTTGTTCAACGTGCGTTTTTTTTACTATGCCGCTAAGAAAAGATCTCTAGTATAGAAGAATGAGCCTAAAAGATTGAAGTGAATGACGTTAGGCATTGTCTTTTTATAGCGTTGAGAATTGGTTATTGCTACGTATAATGTGTGGAACAAAACCCTTGAATCCATTTTTCAGATTGCACGAAGCCAGTGAGGTACTCAGTAAATATGTAATGGGAGTGTGGACAGGCAACTTCACCGCTACGTTTTTCGTTGGTTTCATTGTGACTGTTTTTGTTCCTGATATCGAGGGAATTCAGAATAAAGTAATATGTTTTTGAATTGGAACAACTTGTTCAGTGAATGTAACGAGCGCGTGCAGTGCTATTTTGCATGACATCAGTCGTCGTACTCGCAAACCTTCCAGAAGGGTCCCCAATTTGAAATAGCCCCAAAAATGAAAATTCGCCTCTGACTTTGACATCGGTTTTACTCATGGCAATGCTATTCAACTTGAGTTTGTACAAACAAGTTCCTGATAGATTTTAGCTGCACCTCACACATCCGATGAAAAGATTTGATTTCCTATTCAAATACTGTTGAGCAAGTTAACCAGACACATCCATCCTGCAACGTTCTACAGCCAATATGCTGCGGAAACTGTGTTTGGTATTCGGATAAAATCAAAAATTGTGCTGGTTGAACGGATCTACGTCAGGTGAACGATGCTTTAACTATTGTTCTTTCGTTGTTTATGTCAGTTACACCCATTAGTATTTTTCTTGATCTACTATAGTTTACAAATGCAATCATGTTTCGTAGTAAGTACTGAAAATGCTTTTCCAAAGCAAGATATTTCAATTATGTTAGCAGGCAGGTTTAGCTCGATTTTAGTTATTTCTAACTATTACAAACAGACTGCACAAACAGCAAAGTTTCCTGATTTTTTCAATACTATTTTCCACATCCATACCAATGTGGTTTATCAAAAACTTAACAGAAATCAGACAAGAAAACATTTTAAATTTTGATTATTTGGAACATTGGTCTTCAGCGGAGGCGAAATCGCCCACAGGTGGCGATTTTATGATATACCAGATTTAGGGGCAATTTCAGTTTCCAGTAGGGAGATTACTGCAGGTTCGAATATACAGCACTAAAATTCTGAATTTATTCCAAATATAAAAACTATATTTTCTTCTCTGGAACCAAATCATTTGATGCACTTTCAACTCCATGGTTCGTAACAAAGGTTATAAAGCACAAGATACAGGACTGGTAACGTAACAGTCAAACTAACATTGTCCTGTTTAAGGTTTAACTGCACTAACTATCCAAAGTCACCGAGAGCGTTACTGGTTGGGAGCCATGCACCGCGGTTCTCACGAATTTGCAGGTATATTGTTAAACAACGACTGGGTCAAGAAACTGGCGAACTACCTATTTGCAACAGTTTCTCCACAATTTTATTCTATTTTAAAGTTTATATGCTTTCGTCCTGCACCAGCGGAAAATCTTTCTCTTCTCGCGGGCACCTAACCTGCTCAGCTTCATCGTGAAGAAGCCACACTGTCTCTAGAACACCGTGTTATGGAGCGTGGACACCTGTTCCACTCAGCGCTCATCTGTCCACCGGGTGTGTAGCAGACACATTCTGGTCTGTACATATTAAATGTTGCTTTCACCAAAAGAAAGCAAAGTCCAAACGTCCAACGACAAGAACAAGACTTGCCGAACGGCAACACAAAGGCCGTGAACAGTCAAGCACGAAAAACGTGACAAGCAAAACACCACGTTTACACAGCGTTGCCAAGCAACATAAAGTTTCAGACAGATCAGTCTGGAATCCAAAGACAAACTGTATACAGACTAAATCAAATAAAATTTGATTTAGAAAAGCAAAGAGCTAAGAAC
>Ga0210059_1014754_pt1 | contig 11498 bp, 8 predicted proteins | sample Ectturendosymbi2_FD_188042 | JGI IMG/M metagenome (GOLD analysis project Ga0210059, IMG submission 188042) | Ecteinascidia turbinata endosymbiont from Florida, USA - Sample 2 (SPAdes) (version 2) | ecosystem: Host-associated > Tunicates > Ascidians > Unclassified | place: Key West, Florida... | reverse complement strand
GATCGAATTTAAGTAAAGGACTTTGGTGTGGGTAGAGTATTTTTAGCAATACAAAGAAATTAAAATAATGGTAATATAAAAAGTAAAAAAGTTACAAAAACTTATTAGTGAGGTACGAAAGAAAACAAAGCAAAATAGAAAAAAAAAACAAAAGGTGTACTTCATGCCGAAAAGCATAGGATGTGCACACAGAAAATACATAAAAGTAAATACACACATACAATAAAACAGAGTTACAAAATTTCAGAAAGATTGGTTCGTAAATTTTGCTTGGCTTCACTTTGACAGTTGCACAGGTGGCGTTCTGTGCCATGTATGCGCCACAGCTGCAAAACAAAAAATACTAGGCTTCGCAAGGTGCCAACTCAAGTTTTTTCCACCCCAGTTACGTCATCAAAAATCCGCCCCGACGGAGCTCCGTCTTTTACAAGCAACCCTTTTTCACAACAACAGAGTAGCATCAGTGGATGCTGTCCAGCACCGCGCTACAAGGCAAGCTCTGATCCAGTGTGATGAAAAGGTACTTCCTAACATCCTGAGGCTCTTGAAAATTGTAGCTAACCCTGCCAGTGACAACATGTGAGGCTGAACAAAATTTCTGGGCCTTGCACCACCTGAGTATGTTTCTCTGTAGTCCGCACCATATAACCCGAGAGGACTGTTTAAACGGACTAGCCTTGCTTCATATACTATTGTATAGTGTAGCCTGCACAGAAAAGTCAACATAGATTAATTTGTATTTCACGCTGAACGAGTTTGCAGAGCCACAACCGCTGCTTAGTACTGCAGTGAATGTCCTAAATGGAAGTGTCCTCTTCTTCACTGGGCCAGTGGCAATCAAACAGTTATAGGCAGGGCTGTCATATTCTTCGTTTTCAAAACTTGTGGGGGAGAAGTTTCTTAGACCTTCATCGAGGATCTCGAAACTTTATAACCTAATGGGTCTTCACCACTATGCAATCAGTAGCCTACACATCCAGATGAACTCGTCCCTGAAGAGTCTTCTCTAAAAATAATCTTAGATCCGTGTATGAAAAGTCAACACAATCTGATATTAACAAGACTGGCGCAGTGGCAACGCTGTTTCATCTTCATGTCGTGAACTCAGTATTATGTCTGGAGAAAAGTGGATGCGGTTCCAAACAGGTTTGAATGGCAAAAGATATTCAGCAGAGCTTTTTTCGCTCTGGGCAAACAAACACTATATTTCAGATTGTTTTTTAATAGTTTTTTTGCAGTTTGCAGGTGTCAAACCATGTATGGTAGCATTTTAGTTTAATGAAAAATGTCATCGAATGAAACTGAATTGATCAGCGTTGAACGTCAAAAAACGTCTTTCAATATTGAAGAATTGACGTATTTGTATGATGGTGGTAAACAAGAGACAGTTCATCGTCATTCTGTAGGTATATTATTTGTTTAATTTTTTCGAAGGCACAAGGAAGGTTCATATCGCATTAGTTAAAAGAACACAACGGTACATAAATGCTTACACGCAATCATGTTCCAATGGGTAAGTTAACAGTTAGTAAACATGTAGTCAATACTGGAGAGAACTGAACTGAACCAACGCCCTAACAAATACCGCATTCGGTCACTGTCATACAGAAATGTTGCATAATAATAATATGGGACAAAAATGGAGTTTTATAAAAAGCATCAGACAATTGAAGTAACTGGATAGAAAAGTCAATGAAGACGCACATTGCCATTGTTCAACAAAAGCATACCAATTGTTTCCAACCAAGGCATCAAATGTTCTGACAAAATAAATAACTTGATGTGTGTCATCACTTTCATTCCATGGGATGTAATGTAAAACTGGATAGGAATTGTTGTAGGCAATACAAAGATGCTGTACAATAAATTGGCATTGCAATACACATGAAACATGGTGTTGCTTTTTACTCCAGTACATTTCACTAGCCTTTGTGTGTTAGTGTCATCTTTCAATAAGGCATGAATTAATACACCAAGATATTCACTTGGTTAGCAAACTTCATGCTTTTCACTCAGGCAGCAGCTGGTGTGGTATGCTGTTTGAAGGTGAAAAAGTACACTGAATGTTTTGCTATATTCAAAAAGAATTTCATGTTCAGCGGCATGGTCACAGCAAATATTCATATGGCACTGAAAACCACTAAGGCTGGGATCTAACACACACACATATATCATCACTAAATAATAGGTAGATCACCAAAATATTGTCAATGTGCATCTTGCTCTAGCTGTACCCAGCTCTACTGTGCGCTCAGGGCAACTGTGGCTAGATATGGGCTCAGAGCTCTTTATATCACCCCATTGGGTTATGATGAAGAAGTGCAAAAGGCATATGCCCCATTCTGCTTGCACAACTGCTTTGATGTTGCAGTTATAATTGTTTTGATGCTTAAGTTATTTTAGCTTATCATCATCAAGAATCAAATAGCCAAAGTCAAGACTTTACATTTTCATAAATACAGTGGGGTCCAGAAAGATTATATCCATTTTATTATTGTCATATCAAATTAAACCAGGCTTTTATTTTCTAGCTAAATCACAGTTAGCGCTCCAAAGTTTCTTTCCCAGCTTCAGTGGATCAGGCAGCAAAATATTTCATGTTTGAAAGGATCAAGATTGTAAGGCCGATAGGGTAATGAGATTAGTTGTTCAAACTCAACAACAATTTCAAAAGGACTTTGTAGGCAAAAATGCTTCAAACAGACTCATAGATAAAGCACTTCTTGGGCAAATTCAAGAAAACATAACAGGATAACATTAAAGGTCACAGTGGCTGGCCACTGTTAATCAGAACAGAAAATTACATCACAACTGTTAGACAGAGTCTGGAGAAATCTCCAAGGAAATCCACAAAGTGTTTGTTCTAGGAGACAAATATTTTAAGGAGTTCAGTTATGCACGCATAATGCACCAGGATCATCACCTGTTTCTATATCAGATACAGATTTTGCAACTTCGGACTGATGCAAATCTAAGACTATCCTGATTTCTTGGACTTTATTGTTGTCATTGATGAGGAAAATTTCCACATGGGTGGTTTCATGAACAAACAATGTGTGGTTTTGGGCTCAGCCTCATGAGCATCAGTATCACTCACTTGGTGTGAAGTAATTGACTGTTTGGTGCATGCTGGGTTGTAATAGCATTATCAGGCCATAGTGGTATTATTGAGAGATACAGGTTTGAAAATGCTGATGGTAATATTGTAGCTGTAAACACGGAGCGATACATTGAACTTATGAGAAAAAAATCATCCTGAAAGCAAGGAGTGGACATGGACCTTGATTCATCAGCAGGGTGGAGCAACAGCACATTGCTCCAATGTTTTATTCAAATACCTCCACTGGTTCTTACCTGGACAAAGGCTTACTCATAGTTACTTCCCTGGACAAAGGGTCGCTCATTGTATGGACCACCCTTGGCTCTCACATTCTCCAGACCTATCACCTTTGGATTTTTTATGAGGATACCTAAAAGACAGGGTCTATGTCAACAATCCTCAAACTGTTGATGCACTCAACATACAACATTCGATCAGAAGAATTCCCCTTGAGATGTTGGACAGGGTCATTACCACTTCAATGTGCAAGTAGCCATAGTGATTCAGTACCAAAATGCTTGGATCAAGCACATTATAAACTAATGAGCTGTGCTCGCAAAATGGTGGGATACAAGGAAAAACTTGCACCACACAAACTTTACATGTCTGTAAGACAAGCTTTTGAAAAAGAATTAAAGTATTCCTTTTCAATAAAAAATGCTACTTTTTCAAAAATGGATACATCTTCGTGGACCATTTTTTATTGAAAAGGAATAATTTTCAATTCTTTTTCAATAAAAATTGCTACTTTTTCAAAAATGGAAACATCTTCGTGGACCACCCTGTATTTTGAAGAATTAGTACAACTTTGAAAACATTGTGCAAACATTCTCAAACTTCTACTGTTTTTTTGTTTAGAAGCAGTTTTGGTTTGCACAATAAAACGACTTGCAAAAAATGATTGCATAATCTACTTTTTCATTTACATTGGATAAAAAAACTTTAACTATTAGCTTTTTTGTTTTCAATTGGTTCAATTATTGCAGTGTTTTTCTGATTTTCATAAAAGTACATACAAATTGCTTAGTAAGAGCCATAGAATAGTGTGTCAGCATAGCTTTCTAAGAATGTCTATGTATTTTGGAACAGAGCAAAACTTCCAAAATAGATGAAAGTCATATAATAAACGATGACCAACAACCAATGGGTTTAGGCAATTATCATATCAGATGTTTTGAAAACCAATTTTTTGTTTTATGCATTGTTTGCTGATATTTGACAGTGCAAGTTTCATAAGGCTAATTGCTGGATCAAATGTGCTGCAGTCTTTGAATAATTTATGTAAACATATATTTTCCAAATTATTTGCATTTAAGCATGACAAGCCAGTACTAACTTACCATGCTCTCATACTCATGATGTTAAGGTGAAGATGGTTAATTTAATAAGTTTTGCACTAACAATGTCATCGTCATGACCCATGTGACTCTATGTTATTGCTTTCTTACTACAATGCTAGGATAGTATGGTATTATTTCAAATGTTTGCTTCATCTTTGTCCTACTCTTCAAAAGAAACACACAACGGAACTTCTTTCTCAAGCAGATATTTCTGAAGCATTTTTTTGCAGAGAATATCATCATAGGAGACCCACAATTGCAAGGACCACATCTAACCAACATGACAAGGAGTGAGACATTTTCTGAAGCAGTGCGCAAAACCGTTTATATTTATAAAAAACTGATTCCAAAACAAGGCTGGACAGATGATTCTGCAGAGCTAAAGTATTTGAGAAGGTATTTTTTATATCTTAATATTTATAATATGCAAGGGTGCTGTTTTCAATAGGGACCCTCAACAGCAACTTCAAAGTGCAACTAGTCTGCTTTTAAAGGGCCTCCAACAGCAACTTCAAAGTGCAACTAGTCTGCTTTTAAAGGGCTTCCAACAGCAACTGCAATGTGCGAGTACTTTGCTTTCAAAGAGGCCCCCAACAGCAACTGTAGTGTGTAAATATGAAAAAGTTTCCTAACCAACTTCAATACCATGAAAAACTGTAGGTCAAAATTTCTTCCAATAATTTCTGAAAAGACTCCAAGTAATACCAAAAATGTATACCAATTGATAATTTCCCACTCGTAGGTATGATTGAAAAGTCTTATCATGGTTGGCTGAGTATGATGACATCATCATCAAAGTACCCCCATTTTCATCCTTGCCCTGGGCTCCCTAACCCTATGTCCACCACTTTTCATACAAGAAGAGTTTGTCCAGTACATTGAGTAATTGGTATTATTGCATACGTATGTCAGTTGCTCTGGCATGTCCTATAAATTTTTAATCAATAGCAATTTCAATGCTTGCAGATAAAACTAATCAGTAGAATAAGAGATGATTCTGCTCATTAACTTTATGATATCCTTTCCTATGAGGACTTCCACACTTTTCAATACTTTATTTTGGCCAAATTCAATACTTTTTCAAGGTCTTGAAAACCGATTTCGCAATTCAATTCTTTAAATACAACATGACACCCCCCGTAAAATATATAAAAGAAGTTGCAATATGACCTACGGTGCAATGTTTCAATAGAAGCTTTGGACAGCATCCTGGCTAAGAGGGCTGTAAGTCTCTGCAAAGTCCAGTATGATTAACGTTTGGGTTGGTGAAGAGTTTCTCTTGAGTTCAGTGGTGTATTTTGCCTGTGACTTGAAAATGAAATTGTTCTGCCTGAGGTTGTCAAATGTATTACTTATTTTCATGATAATTTCCTTAACAGATACTATCAAACCTGCTTTTTCATTCTTAGCAGAACGATTTTTATCAAACATGCCATAGAGGTATTAAAAACTGATATGTTTGCCCACAGTATGTTTCTCAAATATGTCATTTATTTCATATTGGTTTTACATTACATTTCGCGAACATTATTAAAAATCTCATAAAAGCCTAATTCCAAAATAATTCAGCTGTCTTACTGTGGCTTGAACGTACCTACCAATTACTCAAGGTACCTGCGCAAAATCATCCTGTATGACAGTTCAAAGAATCAAACTGAGATATTTGTGAAGTTGTGAGTAGTGGTAGACTAAGGGTTAGGAGGACCCAAGGCAAGGCTGAAAATCAGGGGCCTCTTATGATCTCATCACACTCAGCCAACCATGATAAGACCTTTTGATCAAGCCTAGGAAGGGGAAATGATGATTTGGTATAAATTTGTGCTATTACTTGACAGGGTCTTTTCAGAACTTTGTGGAACAAATTTCAATACACAATTTTAAGGTATTAAAGTTGGTTTGATGCTTTTCTTTGCACATTACAGTTGCTGTTGGGGCCAATTTGAAAGCAGAGCACTTACACATTGCAGTTGCTGTTGCGGGCCCTTCTGAAAGCAGAGCACTTTTACTCATTGCAGTTGCTGTTAAAAGAAAGCAAAGCACTTACTCATGATCTGCTTAGAAATATTATGGAGTGGATAATAAGTTTCACCATGAAAGATAACTTTACATGCAAAACTTCTCAAGGAGGGACCCTTAAAAGGGGGGACCTGAGGTAAGTCTCTTACTCACCTCCCCTTAAATCTGCCACTTGCTGAAAGCTAAGGGCAACTCTAGGTTATGGAACTTTTCAGAAAAAAAGAAGTTCAACTTGGAGGTTTGGAATATCTCAAGTTCAAATGCTGATGATGCACAAAAATGAAGCGTAACTTATTAACCACAGTGTGACCAATTAAAATTTTAGCTGCAGTTTTGAAATCCTCACCCCTGAAAACATGGAAATAGACACTATGTAAACAGACGCTTTTTTCATTCAATTTGGTTGAAGAATGGTGAGGTGAGAACATTTTTTCTGCAAAAACAAGTGCATAACAATGCCACTAGTGGCACAAATGCTTATTTTTGGGAAAATCTTGCTTCTTTTCATTAGCTGAGTAAACACTTAAAAGCACTAGTGTTTCTGTATGCTTTCGAGGAATCAGTGGACTGCCATCTGCTTTCGTCTTTTTGCGATGATTCAAACTTGCACATATCTCTATTCAAGTATGTACTTTACACGATGGGTATAAGCAAGGAATCGATCAGCAAATTTTTAATAGGAAATTGATTTCACGTAAAATTACGCATCCTCAGTCCTGAAAATTGCAAGCAAAGCTTACAGGTGAAAAGTTGAAAGGCTGAAGTAACAGCAGAGAAAAAACAAACTCAAGACTACACGCCACTTGTATTCTTGACGTCAGTCAGTTTGTTAAGATGTTATGATTTATGAGCTTGTATTACAAAATTTTAATTGTAGTCTTGAGTTTGTTTTTTCTCTGTTGTTACTTCAGCCTTTCAACTTTTCACCTACAAGCTTTGCTTGCAATTTTCAGGACTGAGGGATGCATAATTTTACGTGAAATCGATTTCCTATCAAAAATTTGCTGATCGATTCCTTGCTTACACCCATCGTGGAAAGTACACACTTGAATAGCTGAGTAAACTATGAAGTCGTTGAGTTGAGATGTTTATATCCATGTCCAGCATAGCTAAAGCATATATCTTTGAGTGAAGAAAGTTTCATCATTCTGAGAAATCATCTATGCAGGCAACTGCCCCCTGAACAAGGGGGTCTGAGGGTTACTTTTTGTGCTGTTACCATTTTCAGTACCCTCTAAAACCATTATTTGCCATTTGTGTCAGGATATTTTGCTTGCACTTAATGAATATTTCCTAAATATCATAAATCAGGTGAATATTTAGATCTTGACCAAGAGGGGACCTCACAGTGAGTGGTCAAAATGTGACAAATATGTACTCTGCCCAACAAAAATCCAGTTTTGAGATGCTTATAACTTTTGATCCAAACCTCCTAACTCAATTCCGACTACAGATTCAGAAAGAGCAGGCCAGAAGTACCTAGAGTACCAATTTTCAGACTTGTAGCTTGTACAGCAATGAAGTTATGGACTTCCAAAAACCTTTCAAAATGAGCACGGTGATCCATGTGGGCAAAAATGGGTTGTGGTCCTTACAGTTCAAAAGGTCATAAAATCTAAACCGCTTGGAATTTTGGTCTGAAACTTGGGGATTTTCATTGCTCCCATGAAGACACATTTGGTGCAATTTTGAGCAAAATCTAAGATGGTGCCTATGGAAGCACTGGTTGAGTTTGCATGGAATGGCCCTAAAGTTCTCATATGATATTACTATTGCTATCAGGACAATGAAGTTACAATTGAGTTTGCATAAAATTCAGGTTATGTTGGCAGTGGCAATGTGGAGATTTTTGAAACAAGTCAAAGCAGCTGGTAAACTGCACTTTATTTCTTTAAATTATGTTTTTGCCTTGATTGGCAAGTAGCATGTCTAAGACGCTTCTCAAATCATTGAAGTCAACTGTAAAATGATGTATGTATGCCATGATAATTTCTCCCAACAAAATGAATTATTTTACAAATGTCAAGTTCTGAGTGAAAATCTTTGAAAAGGATTATCTTCAGTGAATATATAGCCATAAGGACTTTTTCTATTACTGGAATTTTTCTGTAAACGGCAAATGTATTCAGAAGCACAATAGCACAATAGCTTCATTTGTGGATAAACAAAATTCAAAATAGTTCTTGCAATATGAACCACAATGTTAGCAGCAAATGCCCATATCGACTATAGAAGATGAAGATACTTGGCAAGATGTGATATACAGCAACAAAAACTTAAGTTAACAAGTGAAGTATGTGAATTGGCTGCAGCCAGTTAAAGCTAGAATGTCTGCTATGTGAAAGTTACAAATACTTGCCAAAATTCACAGCACTGTAAAATTTGTGTGCCAGATTTCATCTCACAGATGTCAGTGCTATCTTAATTGTATCAAATGGGTGTCGTCAAGTTTGCATTTTGTTAAAGCTTGTGATGTAAGTTTGCATTTTGTTGAAGCTTGTGATGTGAATAAGATATTCATGAGCTATGTTCACTCATGAAAAAATGCAACAAATTTTTATTGTTACGTTTTTGTTTCGTGTGACAGTATTTTCTATTTCACTTCTCAAATTGATTGTCAACCTTGGAGTTCATGTGGTTCTACTAGATGTTAAAACTGAATGGAAATCTCAGCAGCTAAATTCTAATTGAAGTTATCACCCACTGTGCTGTTGCAACCTAGAAAGAAAGGATTACAAATATTGTGGTGCTCTTTTTTTACTGGCATCTTGTCAGCAAAAAATATATTTACAAGTCAGGTTTCATTTGGCTCGAATAATGCATTTTGTTTATATAGGGCGTTATGCTTTCAAACTGGACTGTTTATACATGCTGGTGTATTTACATCATGCATTAGAAGTTTTGGGTCTGATGAACAAGTTGCAAAATGGCTGCCTCTTGCTACAGAATTCAACATCATTGGCACATATGCTCAAACTGAGCTTGCGCATGGTAAGCTCCACAGAGTAAAGTAATTATTATTGAAACGTTATTACTTTGTCATCAAGCAAATCTTGTTTTTATCATCAGTCGTTTACAGAACTTGGTATGAATATGGAATTTATGGAATTTTGTATAACAGGGAAGGGTAATGCTTCTCTCATGTTTTTATTAAAAGAACAATTTTTCTGTTGAATGCATAACCACAAGATAGTGACACTGACCTTTGTTCACTTTTTCTCTTCCATGTCCAGACAGTGTTAATGCTCCTGTCTACGGTAATGAAGATCAGTGGCTACTCAAACAATCACTGCTGGTTGGTCTACAAACCTTTTGTTGAAAGACAAACATTGTACATTTTCAGAAAGTTTCCTGAGCTTTTATATTTTCATGTCAACTGTTTGAGTTCCTGCACCACGAAAGTGTAGAGCAGTGGTTCTCAAAGTGGTTGATATTGACCCCCAGGGGTCAGTTGGACTATCCAAGGGGTTGACAAATACTCATGGGGTTGAATGAGGGTCACTGAAAGGCCAGGGGGTCAATGAATAACTGCTGGGGTCTACTGGAGTGATGAAGCCTCCAATTCAAAATTATAAATCGGGCAGGGCATGCAAACAGCATTTTTCAACAAATCAAACAAAATTAAGAGGGCTGATCAAATCTAAGCTACAGTAGTTTAAAGTGCATTCAATTTGAATAGTTTTTTTTTATTAAATCATCCGTTGTGATGACATTATGGAAACTGTTCTGTTTGTCACATCACAAACAACATTGTAGTGCATGTGTCGCAGTTCAGCAGTTGTTAGACCAGGGTTGCCAGATTGGCGTTTTTGATGCCAAATTTAACAAATTTGACTTTTTGTAGAGGCGCTTGGCGTCAAAAATTTGTTTGGCTTTTTTGCTAATTCTTTTCAATTTTGGCTTTTTTCGAGGCAGTTGGCACATACCATCAGACTGGTGTTTTGGCTTTTTAAATGTCTTGCTGAAAAGTGTCATTAGGCTTTTTTCAGACTGGGATTGGTGTATTTTCTCAAATCTGGAAACCTATAAAAGATTAAAGTTGTAGCATGTCTGGCAACCCATAATACTGTTGCAACCTCTCCGGTGGCGTTGCGTTGATTGTGTGGTTCACCACAAACGGGATGTGCGTGAAGAATAACACCATTGTATATGTAGCGCGAGCAACCAATAGTAAGAGAGATTGCGGCACATGATCTCTATTGTTGCTTGCTGCCACAGTGCGAAGCTTTGCACACATGCTGCTCGGGTTTCCGATCGCAACAATACCAAAGGTTTGAGTGGAAACACCGTAGAAAATGTGGAAGATTTGGAATTTTTCCTGTAGAGTGTAGAGGTAATGCTACAAATTTTTTTCTAAAATGTCCTACAACTAATAAATAATTTTAAATTTCATGTTTTTTTAACGATTTGGCTTTTTTTACCCAGTTTGGCTTTTTTTCTCGAGAGATGTTTGGCAACCCTGTGTTAGACTGATAGTACAGCAGTCAGTGGTGACACTCCTAGTGTTTTTCCACTAGATTTTGTGTTTTGTCATTTCATCTAGTGTTCTAGTTTTTTTTTTAAGGCTATGCAGTGTTTTTTTATGAGTTAGCTGAATGTAAGTTATTGCACAGCTTTGTGTAATTGCAACTGTAATTGAGACCTTTTGATTTAAAGCAATTGTAATTTGCTAAAAATTCTACCTAATGAAATCTTAATTACACAAAACAATATTATTTGTTTTGAATTAACCTGTGGCGAAGTCACTTGGTTCTGTTAAAAGTTTCAGTGGCCTGTACAAACAAGCACGAGTGTTGCTGTTATCTCCCGTTTTCTCTGTCTCTGGCACAATGTCTATGGTTGGCATTGCAATGCATTTTCTGGGCGTTTTCACTGTGTATAAGTTTGCTTTTGTTATCTAGTGTTTTTTTTGTGAATCTAGTGTTTTTTTTATCATGAAATCTAGTACTTTTCCGTAACATCAGAGCGGCAACACTGACAGCAGTAGGCTACGCAGTAGGACGGAGAACAATTCCTTGTATTAGTAACTGTTTTGCTAGGTC
>Ga0210059_1014753_pt1 | contig 11498 bp, 3 predicted proteins | sample Ectturendosymbi2_FD_188042 | JGI IMG/M metagenome (GOLD analysis project Ga0210059, IMG submission 188042) | Ecteinascidia turbinata endosymbiont from Florida, USA - Sample 2 (SPAdes) (version 2) | ecosystem: Host-associated > Tunicates > Ascidians > Unclassified | place: Key West, Florida... | reverse complement strand
GTATTCTTTTGGTTTTCAGTAGGTTGTTGTTTTTTCGTTTTTCGGAGTATTTTCCGGTGATTTACGGTTCTAGTAAAGCCACAGCCTTCTTAAGATATCTAAAGCAAGCCGTGGTATAGCCATCCACATTCGGATTCACCATCATTTCTCAACTCTTTTTCTGAGTGTTGGATAGTGGGCCCCTTTCAGCTCAGTTTCCCCCGTGGCTCAAGCCTCTGGTTGCACCACTGCATATGTCCCATTTAAGAACTATACTACCAAATACCTCTTATGTTTATAGACAACAGGTGGCATTTTTAAATGTTGTAGATCTATTTCTTGTTAACCTTGTAGTTTCCGGTAGTTGAAAAAAGCTCGTTATTTCGTTGTCGGTTAATCAAATGTGTTGTCTTTCAGGGATTACCTGTACTCAGCTTTCTTGCACAAGGAATTAAAATGTAATTAAAATCACATAAAAGGTACTGCCGACATTCTATTCCATCTCGGTGCATCAAAGGCTGTTTCGCTTGCCTCCGTAGTTGTGACAAGAAGCTATAAATTTTAGTGGATATCTCGTAAAAGTTTATGGTCAAAACAATGACCATATGCTTGTTTCTGGAAACCGCAACAACGATTGCAAAATGAGGTTGCGAAATTCATTTTAGCGCTTTAAACAAAGCGTTATGTGTTTATGACCTATTGACATGTTTCTTCAAAGGCTGGAATTCCTCCCGTGTTTGCAGTCACTTCTCTTGTCGGGACGTTCTTCCCAGCTGGTCATGTAATGATCGACTTCGTGTGCTCCGTGTAAGCTTTTTGCTGTTGTTTTAAGAAGTTTCCACAGCGTACTGTTCTTTTGTTAGTGTGGCGAAAATTGAATGTTTAAGGCTGCTGATGCCTACTTCTCACAGTGAAACACTTGATCGGATGTATCTTGTATCGCAACGTTGCTTGAAAGTATTGAAAACCGACCAGTCAAAGTTTACAAATTTCTTACCAACTGTAGAGCGCAAAATAGTATTCCCTATATGATATTTGTCTTATTCTGAATCTAGCATGTTATAACATATTTCCTAACACACAAAATGTTAATTTTTGAAATTGTTGCTTAATGGTTTTGTTTAATCCTAAACACCTTAAATCACACATTCAGTGTAAATGCAATATCAATTTATTAAAATAAACGGAAATTCTGTCATTGAATCAATAAAAGCTTATCAGGTTTTTCAAAGTAGCATACAGCACTTGAATGAAAGCTTGTAACAAATTTTATCTAAGACAATCAGAAGCTTTTTATTTTCGCACTTTGTTGTTTAGGAGGGCATACGCCTTCGACGTGGAGGTGGTTTGCCCAAAGACTGGTAGAACCTTGATCATGTTAATTGTTGTCTTATAAGAAACGCAGCTAGCACCAAAGCTGATGTTACAAAATTTTTCCTTGAAGAAATGATCTAATTTTGTGTTTCTTTTCTTGTGTGTTTTTACTTTTGCTTTTCTTTGCGATAATCATAATCCTTGATTGCCTTTCTCTTTGTTCTTTCTAAGGGTTGGCTGAGTTGTTGACTTCGCTGCGATTTCGCCAATCCTCGTAATCTTTTTGTTAAACCACAACATGTTTATACATCGCGAAAAATACAATTAATTGATTGATTGATTTGACATTCACGCCTAGCATGTTTTTCAGGTATTTCGGTATCGGCTTGCATGCTCTGTTGGTGTTGATGGTCAATTACTTTGGTGGAATTCGTCAACTTTTGCTTCGGTTTAACGGAAGCCGCTTCAAGATCAGTACCGGACCCCTGTGCTGCTTATTCTTATGTTTGCCAACGTTCAAAATGACAAAGTATGTAAGTGTTTTAGTCCCATACAGCAACGTTTGTTTAATTCATTGCTTTCTTTGAGAAATCTTAATTTCAAGTGCCAACCGTGTCTAAAAAAAATGTAAAGTATTTCGAAACAACTTCAAAACTTCTACTGTGATGGAATTCGGAACTTTGTGAGAATCTTTGTAGTAGTAAACGAGGTATTTAGTTGTTTTTTCACATCACGGTATTTGGAGATAAATTGGTTTACCTCTGGAAGTAATGCAAAGTGATTAGAGTAGGACCTGGTTGCGTTTAGTTTAAAGCAAGACATTTAGTTGTGGTCGTAAAACTGCTCTAAGAAAACATCATTTTTGTAAACGCAATAAACGATATAACGTTTCTAATACATTTCAGCCTTCAAAAAACAGTGTTCGTCAAAGTTAGTCAGTATTCCATAAAAATTTTGGGCTTGTGGAACGTGTCTAAACTTCTTTTCAAAGTCGCAAACCCTTCAAGGGCTTGGTATTCAATTATAAATATTTTTGTAATAATATGTCTTTTTAAAGCTCACCTTAATGACATTTATTTAGAAGTTCGATTTTTACAGCGTAGTTTCTTGGGAATCGAAAGATTTGATGTAAAACAACGATTTTTTAAAACTATTTTTACATTCACCTGCGACATTTTTTCTTAGGAAATCGTTCTACGTTCTATGGTACGCAACCTTTCAAGCCGCGTTCACTCGACCAGTTGTCCTATTCTTTCAAGGAGTGATCAAGCCAGACTCTACAGTCCCAATACCAGCGGTAAAAATGTTTCCTTTGAAAATCTGTGTGTCTTGCTGATTATCGCAGATAACTGGATTCCAAATTTCATCTAATTTTTCTTACCTTACAGATTTTATACACAGTACTTTTGGTTGCTTCAATGTTGACAGGAATGTGGGCTCTCGTGGTTTTTCGCACTGCCTCCCAGCCTTATATTGGGCAGTATAATGTAACGGGAAAGTTCTTTGCTTTTCAGGTTGGTGTTTGTTCATTTGTCAAATATTTATAAATTTTGCATTTGATGAAAATATAGATTTTAGATTGTGATGAAAGAAAAGTTTTAGAGGCATGGGAAGTTACACAGTAAAAATGCCAACAGAGTAAAGAGGTTTCGCATATCTTTGAAATTATGTTGTCGAAATTACAATTGTGTCGTTATAAAGTTCGTTTGATCGATAACAACTTTTATAAAAGAACAGTTTGGAAAATTTGGGTGACGACATTTTATTTTGCAGATGGTGCTTCTCATTGCAAACCTGCAACCATTCATTATAACGTTTTGCTACATCCCATGCGTCCTTCCATATACGTTTTATGCAAGAAAACTTGTCGTCAACTACCAAATTACGGTATGCACGAACTATTAGCAATCAAACGTGCTGGCTTAGTTTTCATGAACATGACTAACCTGATTATCATTAGAACTATTAGTGGGACGTGAAATCCCTCGTTTTCTTTGTTATTCTTCCTTTAATTATGCTTTTGTTTCCTGCAGATCTGCTACTATCTGAGAGTATTTGTTTTTCTCCCAATTTACATTTGTATTCTGTACTTCAATTGCTTACTTTTGCTCTGCACTAAAAACGTTTATGAAAAAATTCAGCTTTCCAGAAAAAGATGACATTGATTGCGTTTTTATGGTTAAAAATTTCAATATCATATAATACGTTTGCTACGGAAACGCTATTTGGCAGCGAAATATCAGATAAGCCACAAAAGTTCTAGTTTCGTTTTCTTCCAGGTTTCAGTAGTTCATGTCAGGGCCGTCGTCAGCGGGGGGAAAAGGGTGCCAGGCCCCATCATTTTAGGTGGTGGTACGCTTTACTGAAGTTGGGGAAAATCAAACGCTAGTGTTCTTTCATTTCTGAACCAGTAAAAGAACTTAAATCTGATTTCAAAACAAGATTGTGTTTCGAATAACAGTTCGCTTTACTAAAATTGTTCAGTAGATCACCGAATTAGACAAGAGATAATTCAGTTTACGGTAATATTGGACTGTCAATGTTCACCAGGTAACTTTCCCTAAATAAATCGGAATTGTTTCTGTGGCAAAACTATGTGGTTTAAGACAATGAGGCGTCATTGAGAAAGTGATCCAGTTGTAGCGCAGGAAAAAAACATCACAGTGAATTATTTATTCTTACAATGAACTTACCATAAACAATGCTTACAATATACAGTTTTCGGTAATTGTTTTCGATTACCTTGGTGTAATTACAAGTGTCGTTTAACTTGAACAAATCCTAAAGCTTTGTAGTGGTTTGTCCTAAAAAGTTACACGCACTACAACTGTGTATCGTTTCTCTGACCAGAAACGCAGAAGTCTTAACTTACTATAGCATTCTATTTTCAGTAACGCTTTAGCGCTTTTTTAGAAGATCTCGATTGCTAAATGGTAAAGATGAGTCTTGCTATGACCAATACAATGTAAAAAAAGCTTGTTTTTCAGGTAGTGGAATTTTTTCTTTTATCAATGGTCACAAGATGTCTGTACAGAAGAAGCAGTGACAATGCCCAACTTCCGGTTGTTGTTGCAAAAGAAGAAAAGTGGGTTTTACTTTTTAGTTGCAGGGTACATGTAGCTTAGCACAATGCATGGTGTGACAGCATTCGGCAATTGTGACTCAGGACACGTTACTGAAGCATGTGACGGGGATTTAGACCCTATGCACTTTGCTTTTGAAGACAGCAAAAGCGATTGTTAAAATGATAAAGTCAAAGCTTTAAGCACATTTTGTAGCCTCCCCTTCTCGATCGAAAATTTCTATGAAAAAACGTAAATGGTAACGAGTTTAGTTACGTGGAATGACGGTGACGAAAAAAATATTGTTATTGAAGCCTAGTAAATTTTGAATTGAAAGCACGAATACTGACCAGAAACAGTTTTTCATGGTAAAGCATGATGCTATCGCACATAGTCGTATCGATCCTTGTGGTTTCCTAAAAAGTTATTGCTTTCGTCCATCACCGAAGCGCCTGAGTTTTGTTTGCCAACTGCTTAGGTGGCTCTTTGCCTTGAATATATTTGTTGATGCAGAAAGGCCATCACGAAAGTTATAATAACGCAGATAATCACGATATTTTGATTCAAACCGCGAAGATAAATTCCAGGAGACTTTATCGTCTCAGTAGAAATTTATTCAAGAAACCAGGGTTGCGGAGTCGGAGGTAAAATGTCCGACTCCAACTCCGACCTTTCCAAAATTTCCGACTCCGACTCCTTAACATAAATTGAATGAAGTTTGGCTGTCAAGAATAATAGAAATCGTGGTGCACAGCAAGAATTCTCTGTTTCAACAAAAGTTTCATAACAGATTGTAACCTACCATTTCAACAGGAATTCCCAACTTAGGAGTGTGATGTAAAAATGGTCCAATTAGACTTCCGGAGTCGGAGTCGAACAAAAAAATCCGACTCCGACTCCTACTGTTGTTAGGAATCCGACTCCGACTCCACAAATAACCTCCGACTCCTTACGACGCCGACTGCGCAACCCTGCAAGAAACTGCGAATTAACTCTATTATTCTAGCATTTGCGAAAAAAGAATTATTGGTGTTATATGACTTTTTATTCATAAGAAGCTAAACTTTGATATCATGCATGCGAAATGCAGTTTTTACATTAGAAAGTAGAGTGCTCAAACTATAAATCAGAAAGCCCAGTTACGCTGTGCAACTGTAAGAACATGCGCACTTGAAGTTTTTACGCCAGAAACGGTTGCTATTAGAATTCATCGCGTGACAAAGTACAGTAAGTAAAGCAATCTACGAGTCAAGTCATGATTATGAATCTCCTATTTGATCTAGTCAAATGAATCATTCAAAAATTATGATTCTGCAAGTGATATTTATTCTGAATAGAGAGTGAAATGAAATGAAGTTTGCCCTGGCAACAATTATTCCAGCCTCGTTCCAAATTATTTTCTGTTTCAATAGCTTCACAAGAACTTTTGATGGTTTCTATGTTGTTTCATGCTTGCAAGAGGGCAGACATTCGTGCGATTTTGTAATCAATCATAAACTTCAGATTGACAAATCAAATAGAGAAAAGTGAAAGCACTCAGTAGATGTTAATTCTCGCGAAATGCAAAACTTGACTATGCATTTATCCAACTGAGTCTGTGGGCAGTCGCAATAATGGATTTTTAATTACAGTTAAAATGTGTTTCGTTGACAAGCAACAAAGCTAAGTTGTGACTAAATATTTAGCAAAATTGTGTATGCTATGGTGTGATGAAAAACAATTGAGTCTGCATTAACGTTTTGCGGAGGGATTGAGTTTCTACAGGGGAACGGCAACCATGGCACCACCCGTTTGAAATTACTTTTAAGGATTAAGCTGCGCATTTGTTCAGCGTTATAGCCAGTCAGCGTGAAATGAAAAGACTTGGTTTCTGATGCAGGAAACTAAAATTTTAAGGTGCATTACACCGGTAGCTACAGTATACCACGCCAAATTATTCTCTTTCCAACCATTGATACAAACTGCAATCGAAATCTTTAAGTGAACAAAAAAAAAATTCAAAAAAGCAAAAGCAGTTAGCTTTGGTATTTTTTTGTGGTACAAATGTCTCGTTCTATTTTTACCACGTATGGCTTAATTGTAGCGAGGCGGCCACCTTGCACGCTGCTACATAAAGATAAAGATGTAAACGATCTTGATTTTGTTTACACAGAAACCTAGAGGTTCAAGAAGCGATCAATGGGTTCGAAGCCGCTGATACATCAACCTTTATAGATAACGACACAAATCGGGAAGACCACGTTGTTTAAATTCATGTGCATGTGCACAAATTGATACGTGGGGTTGCAACTTTCCATACTTTTGCATTTCAATGGAAATATCCATCACGAAGAGGCAGCTAAAGACTTCGTTACTGATTCCGCCTTTGTTTTTCCAATTTGTTTATATTTTTTATATCGCAAGCTGTGCTTTATCACTTTTAGTGTGGAGTTACTTGGACCTTAGAGTGTTAGGCATTTACTGTAAGCTTAAATTTGATTTTTGAGATTAAGTAAATTTCTTTATTCGTTTGACTCAGACACGAGGTCTTTATCACTGGGATTATTCAATAAAGAACACAAGGATACAAAAATGCTTAGTCAAAACATTGCAAGGTAGGTGTTGTTACGTGATATACACAGACAATATTGAAGATGAACAAACACTGAAGCAAGAACAACACACCAGTAACTACTGCATTCGGACATTCTCAGACAGAAGCGTTACATACTGGGAGATAAATGGATCTTTGTGAAAGGCACCAGGCAATCGAAGTGAGCAAATAAAAAAGTTAAAAGGCGATCATGAAGATACACATCATCGAACAAAAACATGCAAGTTGTTTCTAATCAAGGCATCAGATGTTCTGACGAAATAGGAAACATGATGTGGGCGAACACTTTCATTACTTGGGATGTAATGCAAAATACGATATGCATTGTTGTAGGCAGCACGGAGACGCTTAATACCAGTCCATGCGTACTTGCAGCACAGTTGGCAGGCATACTTTGGCATACAAAGGCGCGAAATAGGGTGTTTTTAACCGCAGTTTAACACGAAGCAAAAGTACCTTTGAGTTCATTTGCCGCACAACAAAGTCTGTTCAATTGTATCTGAATGTCAATACCAGCGTTTAGAAATAAACGAAGGCATGTAACATGCTGAGCAAACTTAATACCTACGCCATTCGGGTAGACGCTGGTGAAGCCTACTGTTTATATTTTAGGGAGGAATTATACCCACGGGGGGCAAGGGGGTCACAATTCCCCGGGCGTCCAATCGCTATGGGGCCGCAGAATCACTGCGAGGGCGTCGAAAAGTCCCAACATTATCACAAGTACTTTCTTCCATACAGTACATTTGGTTCCGAAAGATCTCAGGTTCGAACATGGGTCGCCAAACTTGCTTCTTGCCCCGGGCGCCATCTAACCTCCTTACGCCCAAGACTGCACCGATTGTCTTTTTACAATTAAAAAGAATTTTATATTCAGCAGCATGATCACAACAAATATTCAGGTATTGAAGACTGCTACTAGGACCAAACACGCATATATCATCAGCAAACATGAGGTATTTCACATCCGTGCTTTTCATAGTGCGTCCCCTTCTGGCGGAGCCCAACTGAACTGAGAGTTCATCATGGTAGACAGCGAGTAGATATAGACCAAGATTTCCCCCTTGTCTCGCCCCACTGGTTTCAGTTAAGGGACCTTAAAGACAATGCCATAGATCAGGGGTTGCCAACCTTTTTTTGCTTCTGCACCGCTAAAAAATCGTATTCTGACCTCGCACCCCCTACAATTTACGAGTATAATCCGAACTAGCTTTCAAACGTTTAGAAATGAATTAATTTTTTTAATATCTAAAGAAAATCAAATATATGGACAAGAACGAATGGCACAGACTAACATTTGAATATACTCCACAAAAATAATTTGCTTGAAATATGCACAAAATAATAAAATCAGGAGGCTGACTTCCAAAAGTTTGCCAATGTACTTCAGTTCAATGACTTATGTTCCTGTTTCTTGCTTATGAATTTTTCAAAACGCAGAGCTATGTTGCTGATTGCAAAATGCATGCTTGCCAAAGTATCTAAGCTCAATCAGCATTTCGGCTCTGAATAACGTTACTTGATAGCGGTGCTAGTTCAAGCTTCTTTCTTCATTTAGGAGAATAGTTGCAGCCAATTCTAATACACGTTGTTTTAAGCTCTTCTGCAATGGTATGAGGTTTCTTAGACTTTGCTACTTCAAACGCCACTTGGTATGAAGCCATCAGCGGTGGTTCGTCGACAGAACAAAACCTAATTTTGGAAGGCTTGCTCGACAACACTAGCGTAGCCAGCCCAAAACTTTGGGGGGGGGCAAATTGTTTGATTTCAGGCGAATGACACTATTTTGTTTGGGATACCGCCTCACAAGGCACAAAATAATTATATGTTCTAAAAATTTTGGGAGGCATGGCCCCATAGCCCCCCTCCCGTCACGTCTATGCTTGACAATCGAAACGGTCTCTTTCAGCTCGCAAAGTTTTTTCATCATGGCTCACAACACTGGCCCCACCATGTCGATTCTCGAAGTGTTCTTGCGGCTCAGATGGCTTCAAATTTGCGTTGGAGACAACAGTTCACAGAGCATGCACTGCGGCTTTTGCAAACCCTCACTTTTTTCCGGTGCAAGTGAAACCAAAACGAATGTGGTCATCATTCCTTTTCTTCGTCATGATGAAGGGTTATGATGATAATCAAAAAAGCTTCTGTTGTTATCTCCATTCGCAATTACGTGGAACAGACATTCACGTGTCTCCAAGTTAACAAAAGTTAACAAAACACTTTCACAAGAACAACAATTCACTCCAATATGAAAGGCGGTACACACGACTCCGTTCCTCTACGATCGATTCACCTCAGAACTATTCACTAACAGTAATGAAATGCGGAATCCACTCGTATATACTGTATACTTACTAGAGGGGTTAACTCGCGCGGGTTACGGATACCCGCATTTGCGGGGCGGGCGCGGGAACCCAAAGAGCTGTGTGCGGGGTGAACCTGCGTGCGGGTCGGGCGAGGGATATGGAATTCTTTGTGCGAGAAACTGAATGATGACCAGAGTGTAGCAACATTCTCCAGTGGTGGCGAGGCCACAGATTAGAGCAGTGTCTTAAGCTCAAATTGCTCCGAGGGCCGAATGAAGACTTATAAAGTAACCCGAAGGCGGCATTATTCCGCTGACGCAACAATGGCGGTACCTGAACCTTAATAGAAACAGCTTTTACATCTTATTTCCTGCGAAAGGTATCATAAGTTATAGGCAAATCATTTCTACAGGTCTCTACGTTTGTTTAAAAGGAACTTGTTCACTCGCTAACCGAGTACTTTTAAACACAGGTGAATAAGCCAAATAACGTAAATTTTAGTTACTTGAAAATCCCAAAAAGCATCGCAGGCCGCACAAAACGCCCTCGCGGGCCGCGTGTTTGAGACCCTGATTTAAGGTGACGCTTTCCATACTTTTTCACTGCCGTTAAATTATATGTACCTTCAAGCGTTGCTTTTATAGTTTGGTATCAAGTAGTGATTGTATGTGGTTATCATGTGTTATATGACATGATTTGACCTTGCTAAATTTGTCAGTGTAATTTCTGCTGTTTCATTTTAAATGAGTTTTTAAAAAATTGTATTCAGTTGCTTGCTCCATTTTTCGAATCCTTGTATTTGAGTTTTTTCTAGCGTCAACGTTACCTTAGGAGGCCCGCGTTGCCTCAATTTTGACCTACTTGTAAGCGTTTTCACGAAATACGCATCCCAGTTTATGCTGCAGCTGGCTTCATCAGTGCAATATTCAGTAAAAACATTTTTAGGTTAGAAAAATGTAATACCTTGTGAGTTATCCCGGCTTTGGAGTCAGCTTCAGTCGCAGTTATCCAATTTATTTACCCAGCTCATGGTCAGTACAACTGAGTAAACACAATTGTCTCTCCTAGTCACTCCTGCAAACTGCGTAGAGAATTTTTCAACATGCTGGTAAAAGTCTCAAACTATCTGTGTAGTTTTGTGCGCCTACTGAAACATTGGCACAAGGAACAAACAATGCAAATAAAATGGGGCAAGCATTTTTCTGAACCGTTTCATGTGTCGAATGGGATTAGACAAGGGGGAGTACTGAGTCCATACTCGTTTGCTGTTTATTTAGATGATTTGTCCAATGAACTAAACAACATTAAAGCAGGGTGTTATATTGGTGAAGTTTTATTAAATCACTTGATGTTTGCTGATGATATTTGTCTGTTTTGTCCAAGCGTACGTTGGTTGCAAAGAATACTAGATGTGTGCCAGGCGTATGCAGAATCGCATGGGATAATTTTCAACTGCAACAAAACTGTTTGTATGACGTTTAAGGCTAAAAGTGCAAAAAGCACAGTCACTCCATTGCTGACATTGGGCGGTCAAAACGTAAAATCTGTTAACCAATACAACTACCTGGGGATTGTATTGGACACTGAGCTCTCAGATGACAAAGACATTCAGAGACAACTGCGATATCAATATTGTGCAGCAAACAAGCTGCGAGACTCTTTTTCCCGTTGCTCTAATGCAGTTAAAAACGTACTTTTTCGTTCCTTTTCTACGCCCATGTATGCATCAAATTATTGTGTAATTTCAGGAAGTCATACATGCAGAGATTGCGTGTGGCGTATAATTTTGGCTGCAGAGTTGTATACAACGTGCCCTAGAGAGCGAGTGTTAGTACCCACCAGGTTCAATGTAACATTCCTACTCGTGTTTCCAAATCGGGGCAAAATTTTAAAACCCGGGTTTCGGGTAGCTGAGAAAAGAAACCCGGGTTTTTTCGGATTTTGAAATGAATGCGATTTTGAGCGATAAAACTCAATATCATTGTGAAATTACTACTGTTGGTCACTGCACAATTTATTAGCGAATTATACTGGGCAACAAATTATTGGTCTTGTTTTTCTGTAATTTGAAAATTCCTGAACTTTGGAAATGACATAATTTTCCTGGGATGCAATATGCTTTAGATAAACTTCAACAAGTTTTTATGAAAACGCAACTTGGCATGTCAGTTTGTTTAATCAAAATCCTAACAGACACCAAAGAATCACTTGGTACTGTTATCTAATCCTCCCTCGCCCCTACTG
>Ga0210059_1014752_pt1 | contig 11499 bp, 8 predicted proteins | sample Ectturendosymbi2_FD_188042 | JGI IMG/M metagenome (GOLD analysis project Ga0210059, IMG submission 188042) | Ecteinascidia turbinata endosymbiont from Florida, USA - Sample 2 (SPAdes) (version 2) | ecosystem: Host-associated > Tunicates > Ascidians > Unclassified | place: Key West, Florida... | reverse complement strand
GGGGGGGGGGGGGGGCAACAAACTTTACTGAAACATGTAGCCCGGGGAAGCACCAGGGACGCATGTTCTCCCTTCGCTTTATACGTCATGCAGTGTGAGCGTTTCCAAGTAGATTTTTACAGTGGATTTTGACAAAATTTGACCACAGTACTGAAACAATATTTTTTTCGCAGCAAATCAGCAGTCGTGGCCGTGGAAAAGCCAATTTATTTGGGAAGGCAAACAGAACATTTTGGATTTTTGGTGAACTTTTTCTTTTTCACTTGATCATATCAATTTTGCTTAATTTTTTTCCAACCTTATCATGAAAATGTACGAATGACGAAGGACATACAAGTTTTCAACAAACTTTTGTCCAAGTTTTTTACCCAATTTTTGCGCAATTTTTAACTGTTTTTCAGCAGTTACCCTCCTCACACCACGCCATATACAGCTAAGGAGCATCTGGTCACGAGATGCCGCCAACATAGACCATCATCGGAGTGTTCATCATAATGCCTTTAGTGTCGTCATAACGCCTTTTTCCTGATACGTTAGCGTGTTTGAGTGGGCATCATGTCCTCATAATCTATCAAAGAGCATCCAACTAATTTTGCAGATACCTAAAAATTCTTCTGCTTTGGCGTATTTCAACAACCGCAGAGTGCATTTTGCATCATTCAAAGTTTATTTCCTTGGACAAGTTTAAGCGCAGGTTGAAGTCCAGGCCAGACTGCTCAAAATCGAAGAACCTTGTTTATAAACTCGTTTAAGGGAAATGGCAGACGGAGATGCGCAGTTCACTGATTGAGATAAAACCTTTCCCGCTCACCATTTAACAGTGCAAATTAGAGTGGACTTTAAAAACATACCGCAAACAAAACATAGATTCAATTCATAAATCTTCTCTTTTTGCTCTACTGGTGCTAAAATTGATAAATCGATAAATCGAGCCCAACGTTTTGGTGACCAATATGGGAGGACACTTGGGCTTCGATCTTGATATATGCTTATCAGGTAGGCTGACAGTGAGTCACCTCTTGTTCCGTTAGCGTTTCTCGTTTTATTAATCAGCGAAATGCGGAGGTGGCTTTTCGCTGCCTGTCGTTTACTTGCTCGCGTAGCACCGGATAGCTTTTCATTGTGCGAAAGGATTGGTTTCTTTTATGTCGTCATAACAGGTCTTAATCTAGCTCCAAGCAGATTCTTGTCTCGTGGTGGAAATACGAGTTGAAAAGAATGTTGGAATGAGACCAGTTTGACCCAAACTCTTTTTTCTATGCTTCATGTCACAAAGTTAAGTGTTTTGATGGCCCTTGTTTGTGTTCCATGCAGCTCTTACGCACACCATGCGCCTGGCAAGAAAGCTACGGTATCAATTTATAAGGTCTTGGTAAGACCTGGCTGAGAGTCGAACTCTCGACCTACCAGCACCGAAGCGGACGCACTTACCACCAGGCCAGGGTAGATGATAAAATGGATGCCGATCTTGCGCATTTGACCTAAGGTAACCTCAAGCAATGAAAACGCTGGAAACACTGCTCGTTTCTGCGACAAGGTAGGGTCGAAGGTAATTTTGTGCTGTACTCGACTGATTCCATTATAACCCCTAAACCTAAAGCCCAAACGTGAAGCAAATCGGAAAATATGAAGAGCGTGGATACTCGTGCAACAACTGCTACCAAAACGAAAGTCGTAAAGCTGAGAGCCGAACCGAAAAGCATTGCCATACGAGTCTTTAAACATATATGTTAGGCTACGAGGTCATTGCCGTCTGACTCAGGGTTGACAGATTTATTTTTTCAAAAAAGACCAAACCTTCAGTAAAAAAGGCCAAAAACGGTCAACAAAACTGCTGAAAAAAGCCAAACACTGAACTGAAAAGGCCAAAAAAGAGCCAAACCCTTCACTTGGCAAAGCCAAGTTTATGAAAATTTGCTTCCTCACAGCTCAATTCACATGAAAATACATCTTGTGCACTCACAGCTCCTGCACAGAAAGCAATTAATTCCAAACTATTTTTAGAATTCGTCACTTATGACAGAAAAATGCCCAAGTTTTGTTCTTTTTCAAAAACACCTAAACCAGGGATGGGCAATCACAGCGTTTTCAGTGGTCGGCGTGGACATTCAGAAAAAATCTTCAAATCTAAAATTGCCTCCAACTTTCCACAGCAATTGTAGTGCTGAGGCTAGGTACAGTAAAGAACGGATGGCCGACACTGCAGATATTATTAACGGATGTGTGATGGCGTAACCAGAGTGGAGAAAATCTAAACAATAAATCAAGATGCAATGGAAAAAATATTTTGTAATTGCAATTTAATATAATCTTCTCCCAAACACATAATGTGAAAAAGTTGGGATGTTTAAAATTTTTCCATTTTCACGATTGCTTAAACTTATTTTTGGATCCTACTGGAGATTAGTTACGAACAATGAAATAATCTTGGCGTGAAAACGATGCTGTTTGAAATTAGGCCTAGGCTCGCAAAAAATATTATTTTTACTTGTGGTATCATTGCTCACCGTAAACTGTCGGTTTTTGCGACTTCGGTTATGTCATTTTATATCCGTAACCAAGATCGATTTATGACGGATATCCGTTTTTAGAGGGCACCTGAGAATAACTACTTATACATTTGGTTTGCTGCTAGCCTACTTGTAAATTGTCAGCATGTTTAAAAATAGATTCGAACTTAGATTTGAGATTTGAAAAAATTTGATGAAAATAATGCATATTACGTTAATTGTTTATGTGCCAGTACTGGTAACATTTCAAGTTTGATTTTGACTTTTTTAAACATTTTGTATGTCAGGTTTTTTTTCATATTTTCTGGGTTTTTTACCAAGGTAAATTCTAGGGTTTTTCTTCAAAACAGAGTGGTAAAGATCATAAAGTGGTTTTTCGAGAGTTTTGATGGCACCGCAGCTTCTCGCCGTAACTAGGCAACCAGCTGCTAAGTTAAGATTCATTGATTACGGAAGTATTTTGGAGCTGAATAGTTCGGTAGATAGGTCAGTCAGGGTTATCAGGGTTGATAATAAGGGTTGATAGTACAAAAGTTTGCCTATGTAGTAGCAGAGTAGTTTAAAACATTTTCGCTTTCTAAGCACGTAAAATAGACTACATTTCTCGATGTTTTAGGCTTGGATCGTGAGATGTTCATTAAACTCAGATTTGGGTCGAGCATAAAAAAGTTTGGGAACCACTGTTCTAAACGAATGGCCACTTCATAAAAAACACAGGTGTATTGTGGTCACAAGGCAATAATGCTAACGTAGCCAGCACTTGAATCCATAGACAGCAAGAAAATATTCACAGCTAGGTAGAAACTAGTTGTGTGTCGCTACAAAATCTCACAGTTAAAAAAAGACATGGCGTGTTTCCAAATCATTCGGAATGAAGAAACATTTAATTTCCAAACGTTAACCTAATATGCCAAGCGAAGTGTAAGCACAACTTGGAACTTAGCACAGCGTTTGTTGAAGGCATTTAGTGGCAACATAAAAAGAACTGTGAACACTGATTAGTAACACAGGCAGTTAGCAATATTAGGATAACAATATGAAGAGTACGTTTGTTTACACACGATATCAATCATATGGATTGTCACAAGCCATACCAACCCTACCCCATCCCTATTGTCTGTTACAAGCCATACAACACGGATGAACAGGCATACGCACAACGGCTTGCTGGCCTGCAAAGTGCAAGGTCTGCACAACGCGACAAGCACAATCGCACACACCTGCCTCTCTTTCACTTGTAATTCACTACACAGAGCAAAACACACACACAGGGCACCAGGCTTTCAAAAAAGGTGTTGTTGTTGACAGTTTAGCCTTAAAAAATATAGACATATTTTCAAAAACGGCCAACAGAAAAAATTTTCGGCCAAACGACCTTCAAAAAACGGCCAACTCAAAAATCGTACGGCCAACCAACTTGAAATACGGCCAAATTTCCGAAATTTGGCCGCAAAACGGCCAATCTGGCAACCCTGGTCTGACTGATAAACTCAGCGTTTTATCCGAGCCGCGTCATGCCAGGCGGATCCGTAGTTACTACCTTGTCGCAGAAACGAGCAGTGTTTCCAGCGTTTTCATCGCGCGGGGTTACCTTAGGTCAAATGTGCAAGATCAACATCCATTTCATCATCTACCCCAGGCCAGAGGCTGCGGTGCAGGGCTATATGAGGAGGCTGTGACTGGTTATTACAAAGCGCTGCTGATGCGAAAAAGACTCGTGACTGTGACGTCACGACAGTGACGAAATTGCTAAGCGACCGAAAGCAGCGAAACATCATTTTGTTCGAAATGAAATCGTGGAATGTCAAGGAAGGAAAAGTCAAGATTTTTTGTTTTTCTCAACTCCAAGCACATGTGAAACATTTCTGCAAAGTTCCTGGCGTGATTTTTGGCTCAAAATCTGGCACTTTTGGTGCTTTCACAGTCTGTTTTAGACCCTGTTCAAAAGCATGATGGATTAAACGCTTTTGTCAATTTTATGCCTCAGCTCAATTTGTTTACATTTCTTGGTATTTCAAGGATCTATAATCCCTGTTGGAATTCGAAATGTAATGCTTGTTGAACACAAACTCTGTCTCATGTTTCGGCAACTCTGTTTTTCCACTGAATTTTAGTGCATGACGGATGTGTCGTCATACAAATGAAGAAGCATGATCCGACAAACAGGTTTACTCTTCGGCTTCAGATTATTTTAGCGTCAAAGCCTCATAAAAATTTTCTGGCAGCTGTCCTCGCATAGGCTCTTCCGGGTGTCAGCGACAACCTGTGGATAATATTGAATGGTAGACAAAGCTATCAACCTCTTTACAGCTCTGACTTGGTTGATTGTCAATAGCAATAGGTTTGTTTTCGTCATTGTCACATATCCTGATCGGATTTACTTCACACCTGAACAGCGAGCTTCGGAACTTCACGAAACGATTGCTTGCAACATCAGCTGACCACTCCGGGTTAAGAATCATTGCGTTAGATCAGGTCTGCACAACTCAGAAAGCTCGAAGGGTCATATTGATCAACATAAATTTCCCGCGGACCGCAAAACCTATTTCGTTTTAATGTAGTTTGAAAGAAATTCTGGAACGACAATTAACTATGTATATCAAGTCGGACTGCTGCAATATTTTCTGCAATTGCGAAAGCTCTCGCGGGCTGCATGTTGTGCAGGCCTGCGTTGGATGTTCGAAAATTCTGTTTTGTCTCCAAAAACCAAGGCCACGGTTTTTCTTGCCTGCCATGTCGGCTTGGCTCTTACTTCTCAAGTTTAACCCATCAGTTTAGTCAATTGACAAAAATTTTGGGAGCGTTTTCCGACGTCAAACGCTCAGACATTGTATCGTGGAATTGTTCATATCTCTGAACGACCAAATACCTGGTCTGCCCACGTCTCCCTTCGCACATTCCCAACCACAAACGATTTTGCTCTTCAGGTTGCTTCATCGGTTGAAGAATGAGAACAATCTTCGAGATGCTAAAGACATGAACAGAGATGTGAATGAAGATAGGTACGACATTTACGACCCCAGGAATCCACTCAACAAGCGAAAAAGGGAAAAATCGTCGAAAAAGTTGGTAACCTTCAATTTTTTTATTACAGCAAAGATTGTTCACCTTTCTGAAATGCGTTGATCTTTAAATATGTTCGAATAGTTTTGTAAAACTGCAAGCTTTTGCAAGAGCGATTCCACAATTCTCGTTCATGAGCTCGATTTGAAGTATTTGTGTTGTAATTACAGAAGACAATATTTGCAACAATCTTTCCTGGTTTGGTATTGTAGAGATTATTAAAAATGTGAGTGATCATTGCCAGAGACAAAAGCCACCACCAACCAGTGCCAGGCGTACTTTAGATCTTTAAGATGAATGACAAACGTGGTGTCTGTCTGCTGACGTCACAGCAAATATCGTTGCAGACACAAGGACGGCAGAGAACACCGAAGAAGATGATGAGGAAGATCAGTGACGTCGCATCCGATGACGTGCTGAATGCGTCAAAGATTCATTGTAAACAAGTTTTGTCGTTGTAAAGTTGGCCAGAGCGTCTGGTGGAAGGATATGTGAAGTGGTTTGAATGACGGTTGGAGGAAGAAAAAATCTGTCACGCCTCAGTGGTCACTGCGTTCTAGCACCCACGTGTCTTGACGCGCATGAGTGAAGCTGAGCTTACGGCGGAAAAGCCCCGAGATCGAAGACGTTCGTTGAAGTTGCGTTGCATTCCTTATCGCATTGCACATCTCTTCAGCTTTCGCTCTCTCGACCAGGGGCGTAACGAGGTTAGAAGGCCCCCCTGGGCAAGAAGCAACTTTGGCGCCCACTTCTTTATAGAAAGCAAATGTATTGTATTGAAGCAAGTACTTGTGACATTGTTAGGACTTTTCGGCGCCCCCCGTAGTGATTCTGCGCCCGGTGAATTGTGCCCCCCTTGACCCCCGTCGTTACGCCTCTGCTCCCGACATCCAGTCGAAATTATTACAGAGCTGCAAAGCCACGGGTGATCAAGTATTGATTGCATATAGCCAGTCATGCACGATAGAGGGTTGGAGCAGTGCCGGATTAACAATAATGCTACGGACCCCGCGGCCCTTCGTGTTAAATGTATTCTTTATTATATGCAAGGATGGATATTAGAATTTGGGCAATATCTCAGAAAGGAGGCTCTGTTTAACACATGCTATACTAAAACTTTGTTCGGTGAAAGCAAGTTAAATTTTTCGTTTTGTCTGGGAATTTGCTTGTGCGTGAAACTCAATTTCACATTGTAAATCGTTTGAAGCCTTGATTTTAAATATCCTTTGTCTACACAGTTGTTGGGGAGCCTCTTTTGACACGCTTGCACACACTTTTTGCTTTATTTTGTCAAATATATGGCTTGTTTCAGAGCGTGAATGTAGCTCTAATGTCATTAATAAGCTTTTAAGAAAACAATGCAAAGACTAAGTGCGGAACTCTCAAAGGAGGACCCTCACGACATCTCTGAAATAGTGGAGCCCGATGCGACCGCCTCGTTCGCCTCCCCTAATATCCACCCTTGATTACAGGTATATAATTTTTTCAGTCAAAGAAGTCGCGATTTTGCTAAATTTGTCATAAGCAATTACCGTGTTTATTCGATGGTAAGCCGCGGCTTCCAAAGCTTTTTTTCATCATTTCGTGCGGCTTATAATCAAGGGGGCTTACATTTTATTTTTCTTCACCTTATCGAAAGGCATAGATGACGCTCAGTCTTTCTCTGGCTACGTTTTGTCGACCAAAGTTTTCTTTCGAATTCTATTCTCTTCAGCGTAACCAATTAAAAGCGAAACGTGCCGGTACGCAAAAATAAATCAGAGACTTAGGTAATCTATGTTAGTTTAAGTGCGGCTTACAATCAAGGGCGGCTAACAATCGAGTAAGTATGGTAAGCGAATGTTTTCAATTGAATGCCTTAACATTAGACCACTGTGATTTGAAAATTAAAGTACTGTATTTTACGTTTAATTGCAGCATTATGGGACCACTCATGCAATCAAGCCAAATTGCATCAAATTCCTGATATTGCTTGGTTGTATTGTTTTGAAAAGCATTTTAAAAATATATTATTACGCCACATTGATCTGTTCCATAAGTTCCGTTGCTTTTTTCGTACTTTCAAGATGATTTGGTCAGTGTTGCTAAACCTGGCGTTTTGCCCCCACATCTGGGGTTTTCAATGCTATTCCGGGTTTTTCTTCTGAAGATCTGGGCTTTTAAGGAATTTTACAGCGTATAGCGGTGATTTATGATAGGCCATCAGGGGTGACTCGTCTAGACGGGCTGCCGGGCTGCTGCCCTCCCTGAAAAATGTAAGGCAAAAGATTCCGCCAAACGGCCAAACTCGCCTTAAGTTTGGATTTAGTTACGAAATTTCGCAACACAATCATTTTCGGTACTTCCGACACCATTTCGGCTCAACGTTTCCTAGGAATTCAATAAAACCAATGTTTCGCTTTTTTCCAACGACGCCGCTTGTGCGATAACGTTTTCAGCACACTTGCCGATGAATTTGGCGATTTCGGGGCTGTCTTCGGCACAGCCCGAAAGGAAAGAAACCAAACAATTGGCTACAAGAAACATGGTAGTATATCCGCCCATCTCAAAGCGTTTTTGTTATTTTGACGATGAATTTTTAAAGAAAAAACGGAGGAAATATGATCTTGACTGTTTTTCACCACCTGATTTTCTTGGATAATAAATTTTATAATTAAGTTTAACAATGGTTTTACTAGTACTTTGGCGATATTGGCGGCATTGGATTCAAATCTGGTCGCCAATCTCGGGCTGCGAAAATACAGCCCTTAGTTTATCTGCACCAGTAGGCTAAGCTGATGAGCTGTCTAGGGTTGGCGTTTGAAGATGTACGGCAGAAGTTGGTGGATATCATTCATGGACAACAAAAGGTGTGACTGATTTAAAACATTGAAGTGTGAAAATTTTGAAGCATGAGAAATCTGGCAAGCCTATAAGCGTTCAAGCAAACCTTTTAATTTTATTTTTTTGGTAAGGTGAACATTGCAGCTGTAAATGGTTCAGGATACAAACTTCTGCTGGAAAAGCGTAACAATCCAGTTAAGAAAAACAGAAACTTTGTGTAAAATCGCAAACTGAATTTTTTGAAAAATTTAAACTTCATGTGAAAGAACATGATTAAAGTACCAGCTCAAAGAAAGTGGCTCTAGCGTAGGTCTGCTGCCATGACACGATTTCAATAAAATGCTAAGCTTTGTCTTGTTAACAATACAGCCTTTGTAGTCGAGCGGATTGTTCGAAGTTCTGCATACGAGTGGTGCTGGGTTCGACACTCGCCTTTGCAGCTTTCGTGGCCGTGGTTATGCGTAACACTTTTGATGGGACCGGTTTAATTCTTTTGTGTTCGTGTTTACGACTGCTGGAGTGACTGGAAACGCCACTAATTATAGGCATACCATACGTCTCGTTTTAGCCGGGACAGTCCCGGTTTAAAGGGCTTTGTCCCGGTCAGTCAACCAAAATGTCCCGGTTAGGCATTCAGTCAGCCAGTATAGTCCTACACCTGGTACGTCTGCTCCTGTTGAGAAGTTTTTCTATAATGAATGACATGTGGTCTGATAACAGAACCAGAACACGAAACCCCTTAGCACCTGTAAAATTAATACTGACTTCTGCCGTGATTTTTACAACAAAATAAAATCGAGCAAAGACTTTGAAGAAAGTATTGTCTACGCCTACGGAAAAGTATGATAGGGCGATTGTGTAAATTTACAAATGCTTGAACATTGTTTTGTTTTTTTAGCAAAATGCATTGTTTTTGTTTGTGTCTTAACTATAGGAATCAAAATAGCTACATACTCAGGCCCGTAGCCAGATTTTAATGTTTAGGTGGGCAAAATAAATTTTTGGGGGGCAAGTTTTTGTTTTCATTATAGGCCTATGTTTAAAACATATTTTTCTGTACACAAAAAAGTTTAGGGGCTTTGCCTCTGAATCTCCCCTGTGGCTGCGGGCCTGTACATACTCCAGGTAAGATATGAACCTCATTTATCTGATAAGGTTCGTTGTTCTGAAGCGTCCCGATTTTCAATTACAAATATATGGCATGCCTAAATAGAAACAACCAGGGTGACAATCCTATATGTTTAACCATAGATGACATTTCGCAGCCCCCCCGGCCATTTTGACCACGAGCCGCCACTGTAGGCCATGATTGATCAAACTCTCATCTTGTTTTATCAAGGTACCTTAGCCTTCAGTATAACTGATGTACAAGCAACTGACACCGTATAAGCTGTAAATATTAACTAGGTTTTCAAGTGGGAGAGATACTAGTCCATACTCTCAAATCTCCACCAGTTGCGATTAAGGACCAGGTTTTTCGTATTTATGAAATTCAATATGCATGATCGTACTCACATAGATATTCAGATAATTTGTGATTTAACAGGTTCACTTCAAGTGTTTTTCAACTTAGGCTCCGCGCTGTTGATATGCTACAGGCCCCGCACCAGGCGCGTAGCCATAAATTTTGATAGCGGGGGGGCAAACAAAAACCAAGTCTCAACATTTGAATATATATTGCCCCTTGTTTTTAAAACCCTTTAAGTCCCGCACGGGCCACTTTTTTGACCCGACTTTTCAACTTTTTGCAACTGCATTACTCGCCAGCCGATTGATCTTGAGAGCTCTTCAAAGCATCTACGGATTCAGCAAGTCTTCTAGTTGAGATTAAAATAAAAATTTTCGTTTTGGGTTTGGGGTTTTCTGGGGTGACGTCACAATCAGGGCATGTTTACGCGACTTTTTGGCCAACTTTACCTGGCCCTGGGTGCCAACCCAATGAGCCATTTTTTGGCTCAATTTTTTTTGCAAACTAGGCTGAGATCCGCGTCTTTAGAGTGCTTGAATGGCTTTCTAGCATATCTGGAGCCAAAAGCATCATGCAATGAAATGCGCTTTCTTCTGGCACTTCTTTTTCTGAAAAGTTCTGTTGCGATTGAAGCCGGCACATAGAAAGTCTGCTTTCATTGAATTAACAAGTTTTAAAAGTTAGTTTTTTGTAAATTTCCAAGTTCCTACTTTGAATGAAAACCACCATTTTCTTGTAAAACTCCTACGAAAGCGTTTGTGAAACTCTTGATGCTATAAGTTCTAGATTTGCAGTATGCTTTTTTCAGCCAATATTGCAGTTGAGCAAGGAGTCATCGTGACAACCATTGTGATTGCGCTTTTTATGTTTACACGCTTAGACTAAGAAGTGGATTTTATTTAATTCTTGAGCTACTGGTTGACGAATGCAACTGATAATGTTAACGCTAGAGTCCCTCAAAGTGTTCGAAAAATGTTTTGATTTTATGTCATGTAACGCTATGAAATGCAACTGCGGTAGCATTTCTACGCTACTTGCACTAAGCCTGCTTCCCATAAATGATTAGGTATTTGTCTATCTAGCTTTTCAGAGTTAAAACAATAAAATTCACAAATATTATAAACACAGTTTTTTTAATTGTGGAAAGTTATACATCCCCTAAACAAACCTGCATATGTTTGACCCACAATCTACGCAAAGTGTGGAAACGGTTGAGTATTTGCGAAAACGAAGCCACAAGCGATTATTACTACGGCTTTGCACTAAAGTTAATAAATACTTGTCGCCGCAGCTTAACACAACGGTTGGTAAGTTGATCTAGCCCAGTGGTTTCCAAAATACGGATCACAACCCAAAGAAGGTGGAGAAGCGTCAAAAATGGGTCGCGCAGAGGCGATCCAAACCTGAGTTGTATGGCCTCAACACTTACAAAATGGCCTCCAAACACTTACAAAATAAAAAGCATCTTTCCATTTCCGTAACATTTTTCTGCTGACTCTTCGCGTTGTAGCTGACTGCTGCTTTCAAATTTATTGTAGGATTAGTTGATACTTAGCATCAGATGAATGTTGAAACATGTTCAGAATATGTGCAGGTCGGATTCTGATTACTTGAACAAAACTTTTTTTATTCGCT
>Ga0210059_1014751_pt1 | contig 11500 bp, 10 predicted proteins | sample Ectturendosymbi2_FD_188042 | JGI IMG/M metagenome (GOLD analysis project Ga0210059, IMG submission 188042) | Ecteinascidia turbinata endosymbiont from Florida, USA - Sample 2 (SPAdes) (version 2) | ecosystem: Host-associated > Tunicates > Ascidians > Unclassified | place: Key West, Florida... | reverse complement strand
TGTTCGGACAAGTTACAAAATATCACTAAAATAATGGCATGAACCATCAGCAAGTAAAAATTCTAGGATTACCAAATGCATCGATTTTGAAAATCTTGACGTTTTCAATGCTGCGCAGTAGTGCATCATCACACCTACACAAATCACTTAAAAACCAGCGCATTTATTTAATCCACAGCGTGTGATAAATGGTGCTTTGTTTTGTGGTCGAAGCATTTAGTTTTAGTAGTCGACGTTTGTAAACGTGTCGAACAGTTTCATGCTTTTGTGAGTTTTTTGCTTCGTGACAAAATAACATCTTAAAGCAAGAAACACAATATCTTACTCTGACAACGACGGTGCCGATCACTTCTTCATGCCGCACAGGAGCTTTCACGATTCCCTTGATGACGAACTTGTACAATGTTGCTGGATGCAGGTTAGCGAATAGCAGATTCCTCTTAAATCCCATGGACTTGCGACGTTCGAGCACGAAAGAACCGTCGCGTCGCTTCGCAAACATCTCAGCTTTAAACCTGACCGAACATCACAAACTTCGCAATTACACAACGGTGTTTTTGGCCAGTACCTGCCAATAAACATCATATGAAGGATCGGTTCAAATGGAATAGAAAATTCTCTGTCACGATGCGCACTTCAGACTAGTAATTCGAAGTAAATCGATTTGCTACGGCACCCCTATGCACGGCTGTTGCCTTCCAGGGAAAAGGAATCTTAAAAATTTACTTGTTTTTACACTGTTTCACTTTCTGCACCTTTTCACTTACGTGAGCGTCATATTTTTCTCCAACATTGCTGACACAACACGTTCGCGTTAACTGATGGCTGCAGCGATTACTCGCTTCATTTCATAAACGATTGCTTCTGCGATTGTTTTTCGGTATGTAAAACTACGTTTGCTAATGCAAAAGTAACCAGTGTGAATCCTCGTTTCTGAAACCTACGTTTCCACTTCGATACGCAATAGGAACTTTTTGATGAAAATCTTTTTACAAAGTGCAATTTCTGATGCACGTTTCTTCGTTTCGGTCGTGATAACCAGATTCACACAAAAAATGCACCCAAAACTACAGAGTTGTGGGCCTTCAAATTAGCTTTATCTGACAACGTCTTATCCAGCTCACTCAAATATTTCATATAAGCCTAAGCAGGCCCGTAACTTGCTTGGGACACCAGGAGGAGCGAAGAGTTTTCCGAGAGGGGCCAAAAATTTTTGAACTATATCCAATAGGTTTGAACCACGCCTAACACATTTTTCCAGGGAGGCGAAAAAGTTTATAAGGGGGACTTCGCGCCCCCGCTGGTTACGGGCCTGAGCCTAAGTTTGACCGTAGTGCAACATTAAACTTTTGAAACAAAACAGGGTGGGATTTAGGACAAAGTTTTCAAGAATTGTTGTAACACAGGTGCGAATCCAAACTTACGCCGATGGAGTGCCAAAAGACAACGCGAGACCAGTTGTAGCGAAAACCTAAAAATTTATCAACCATTTTCAGTTGGTCACCTTAACTGAAAATGGGTGTTGGCACCACCTGCCTTCACAAGAGATGGCCCTGCCTAAAGTACACATAAAGGTAAACGCTGTGGTGGGCAGACACCAAACATACCTGCAGACGGTGACCAGCTATGGATGGTCTTGGTGTTTTTCTTGAGAAAGAATCTCGATAGGTTTTGATTTTTGAAATGTCGCAAGATTCAGGCTTGACTTTAGTTGTGAATTTTCTAACTGGGAGAGTACTTACTTTTCTAACTTGGTAATAATTTTTGTTTCACAGCGTTTTAGTCTGAAAGTTTTCGATTTTAATTTTGAGTACGTCTTCTGGTCTCAGTGTTGGCTTCACACAGGTTTGTGTGTTCTCGGTCTTAGCGTCGGTACAGGACTGATTTCCTTCGTCGGTTTGTTTTCGGAAGATTCACGTGTAAAGCTTGATTTTATATTCTGAGCTATGCACTTCGATTGATCACTTCAACATGTAAGAACTCTTAAGTGACTTCGCTTTGATCGTGTTACGTGAAAACTATATTTTCGAACGATGCGCTAAATTATTTCAAAAGATGATATTTTCAGCTGCCAACAAACCGGCATGGTACTAAAACGGCGATGCAAGAACAAATACGTTATTGCAATTTCATATATGTGTGGCAACTGTGACATGTTTATAAAAACCTGACGCTTGGTAAAATACCATAATAGATATTAGTTTTTGTGTCGCGATGACAAACACGCGGTGAGGATCATTCAGCAATGACCGAGAGTGGCTCAAAGATACAAAACAAGCAATAAATTTGAAGAATTAGCTTTCTGCAAGTTGAAAAAGCGCATCATGCAAGTGATACTGTTTGTACTAACGTAGTTTTCAATATAAAAATTTTAACCTTGCACGAGCTCCCCGAACATGACGTTTTTCCCATCGAAGATGCACCACGTCGTCTTTAACTTTTATTACAGACACGTCCGTTTGGTTAGATGATGATTCGATGATGGGAGGTCGCGTTGCCTTGGAACTCGAAGCTGCAATCAATTGCCCCAATTCGCCGCTCTTTTCGGCTTCTGAGTTTCCTGAAAAGACGGGTCAGTGGAGTTGATTAGCTTGTGATGATACCTACGTTGAAGAGCAAGTACATGAGCTGCGTATTCATTAATTTGGAGGCATTTTCTTTTGATGGGCATGAATAAAACTTCAAAGAATTTACTTACGCTCCTGAGAAGAAACATCAGCAACACGTCTTCCGCCACTTTCGTGCCGTAAAGACGTAGCTCGTGGCAACGCTTCCTCTGAAAGCAAAGCGGCACTTCTTTCCGATTCACGAGCCGGTCTCGACCTTCTGTTCAAAAACCCGTCGGTTGCTGCAACTGGAGCGTTTACGTTGTGCCTTTCACTACTTCTGACGGTCGGCGGTTCGTTGATAGACAGAAAGCTGGCTCCATCCAGCATTTCTAAATTTGTGTTTATTTCAGGCACAACCATCGAATGATCTCGGTCACGCTGGACAGACATGTCATCAGCCTGATTGAAAACATGTTCTGTTGTAGGACTGATTGAAACAGACGGTCTATTTGTCAAGACAGGTGACAACATTAGTGTAGGCTGCGGTATCTGCGTAGACATGGCCTTTTCGAATCTAAAAAGCTTTTTGGTCGACTCATTTTCGCGAAGAAATCGCTGCACATCATCAAATTCTTCCAACTGCACTTCTCCAGAAACGGCATATCCTCTGGGTGTTGAGAACGATAATTCGGTGTAGGCGGACGCCTCACGACCCACGGCTTCAATTAATAGGTGGTACTCCGTGTTCGGCTGCAAAATTCTGACCATCACTCCAGTCGAGCTAAACAAAAAGAACATTGCAATGCCCTCCTCACAGAACAAGACTGTGATTTTGTCTAGAGCTTTTGACCTTCCAAGACAAGCCTGTTACAATTTTTTCATTTTTAGGACCAGATACCTGAAGCAAATTCTATGTGAATATCAAGCACGTAACAAACGGCAGGTGTCTTTTTAGTCTCGTTCAGTGCTTCGCGGCGCATAACGACGGGCACGATTAATCCAAGCAGATTTACTCCGAACAGACTACATTCGTTGAAATAACTGAATAAGAAAAGATTAAAAGCAAAGCGAGAAACCTATTTTCTTCCATTCCCTTCAAGCTTCAGAAGGCGTTTTTTCTCAAAGTATATTTATTCACATGCTGGTATTAATCGCATGCGTATTGGTTCGCGAGTATCAGTTGTCCCCAATTTGTTCTCAGACAAATTTCACCTACTTCCATTTCGCAAAAGTTGCCTGAAACAAACTAAAAATCTTTGTTTGCAATGTTTGGCTTTTCCTCATTATGTTAACGGAAAATAAAGTACCTTTAGATGTTTAGATGTTAGGTGTTCGTCAACTGCTTAGAGGTTTACGTTAGGACGCCTTTTCTTTAAAATAAAGAAAACTGTTGCAGCAGTAAAGGAGAAAATCTGCACTTTTAATAAATGCACTCAAGTACATTTCAGAGATTTAGCAATAAAATTTTCCCAAATTGCCACACTTGTTTAATAGCAGAAGAATAAATCTAAGGGAAAGGCTGACATGTTGCAAATGCTTTGCTCAGAACGTATGCAGATTAGAAAATTGTCTATATTTTGGTACTTGACCCAAAATGATCCCAAACGTGTGCTATCTAACTGCTCATCAGAATGAAAACAAGATCAATTGCAACCAAATGTACTGCATGAGTGGTTTTTACAAAGAATATCGACAGGGCTTTGTACGTAGACTCAAATTCGTGACAACATTCCAAATACTTTTGCTTAAGCGTCGAAATAAGTAGAGCGGGTGATTATGTACACACTGTCTTGAGATCGCTTTCTATGATCATAAACTGCCGCGGCAGACCAGATTAACAGAAGGATATATTTTTGTAAAGTTGAATGGTTTTGGATATTTGTGACAGTGGCTGACTGTGGCCAGACCCGAGATGATACGACGACGAATATCATCCAACACATAACTTATAATTGGTCTGTGGTCGCGCTCCAGCTGATAAGAGAAGGAACCTGAACCTGATTGACAGCAGTGCTCCGCTACGACAGCAAGCGGTTATGAACCAAATTTAGCCGGAATGTCAGGTTGAACAGCTTATTTATATGATCTTCAAGGATTTATTCGACGAATTTCTGGGGGCAACTTAGTGGCAACGACGAGATTTTGAGTATTATTGTACTACTAACAATCTCCTTATCCAAATGATTCTATTTGAATAAGGATTGAAAATGCGTATTTACACAAAATCGATCTCCTGTAGTAAAATGCTTTGCGAGCCATTCGACAGCTCTGGTTTTACCTCTATGGCATACACTGTACTTCGAAACTTGAGCATTGATACGTGCAGTCAGGATCCTTACAGAGCTATGATGGCACAGCATGGCAAAAATACTCCTCGACTACCTTATTTCACTTGTCAAAGCTATAGATCACATTTTTTTCTTTCTTGCGTCGATCGTCAACGCTCACATTACACCGAACTGCTCAAGACATCTTACTTGCTGTCCAATTGTGATATCAGCACGTCGGTTCCAGTTGAGGTCAATCGCGCTCTATAAAATTTGGGCTTTCGCTCACCGCCGGTCCAAGTAAGAATGGCAGCACTAGGATAAAAAGGAAACGTTATGGCTTAGCACGCAATGAAGTTAATCCACTGATTTTTTCTTCAACTTAGGAATTTTTAACAACACCGCAAGTGATGAGGACAGTTTGCAGAGCAACGGTTCGTAAAGTCGACGAAGCAGCCTTATACGCTGAAGAGAAGATAACCACAGCTATAGTTGTGGTTGTCTTCTCTATAGTTGTGGTTTCTTCTCTATAGACAACCACAGCTATAGTTGTGGTTGTCTTCGCAAATGAGTTCTTTCGCACACAAATAGAATGAAACTAGAAAAAGTGAAAACGGTGTTCAACACATGGGGTTACCTCGAAGTGAGGTTGTAAACCTGTATCCTGGATGGCTGTAGCCTCCTTTCCTCTCTAACGCGTTCAGAAGGATTCTGAGCCATGTTAAAGAAGTCTTTCATGAGCATTGGCACAACTTGATAGAGCGAATCGAAGCTCTCAACGTTGTATAAACGATCCGCTTCGCTGCAAATTTTCCAAAACAGGCGAATTAGTTGTTTTTACTGTCCACGCCAATTGTGCACCTTGCTACATCCGGGGCTACAGAAAACACCATCAAGCAAAAAGATAGGAAAATCACGCAGTTTGAGAATCTTTTCTTTAATGCCAGTGGATTCTGGTGGTAAAAAAACTTGAACTCCCCATCACAAAAATTAAACGACAAATTGTTGTTTTCTGCATGAACTGGTATAGCTCCATAACATGAAAGTAAATCAGTTACAAGCTCGAAAGTTCGCGACCTCTTAATTATCCAGTCGAAATCAATGGTTGGTGCTTAGACATTTATGCTGTGTGATAATCCAAAGATATTTCAAAACTACTGTAATTTTCAAGAGTTTTTGATTCACAAACCTGGTTCGGTAGGGCACCGTTGCTGATGCCATTTGCACTACTATGACGGTTACGCCCAGTTCTCTTAGCAAGGTGGCGGAAGGCAAAATGTTGGTGTGATGTTGGTTGGTGTTAAACAGAACCATGGCCTTGGGCACGCCAGTGCGCGCGTAACGGAATGCACTCTGCGAAAAAGTAATGCAGCACAATAACTTCGTATATACAAAAGAAATATATCTGACGTGAAACATGCAAAGCTGGCAATAGTTGTCAGTATTAATTTCGTTTCGCTGAAGGTTTGCAAAAAGATCGTCCAGGCACAGGTAGCACAAACCCTTATTGAAGTGAAGAAAGTATTTTCGTCCAGTCGGTCAGTTCCAAACGTTTGGTTAATAGCAGCGATGGTGTTCATTAAAACCTTGGCGTTGGTTGGCTCATTTAAACGAAGTAGGAAAACAGGTTGTTCAGCCAGAAGCATCAATCCGATCCTGAAGCACATCTCGGTAGTTAAGATGCACACATACCAATGGCATCAGTTTCGTATATCCTAAGGCTCACTTGTATGATAAACTATTGATAGGCAATGGTTTCAAACGATTCAAAGCAAACGAACAATTGTAGAAATTGTATTGAATCTCAAACTGTACTGCCGCTTTTTCAAAAATTTACCCACATTTTGGTCGTAAATAAACATAAAGAACACGTCGTTGATGAATACATTCGCAGTGTTTGCTAGTCTTTTTAGACTCACATAAGATAAACACAAAGTAATTGCAAAATAAATCACATTTCTTACAGTTACAGACGTACGCCCACTTGTTTTTGCCATCAAAATTAGCAAAGACGTGACGTTTAAGCGCAAATCACATAAACGAAGTTTTTGGATAGATTTTATATGTCACAAAAATACGAAGTTAATTTTCTTGACTAAGCCTACAGTGTGTAGAATAAAGCTCTCTTACGTACAAAATCCGTTTTTTGGCGTTTAAATATAATTTTTTAAAACTTTCATCTAATAGCGACAAGGAAGCGAATGAATACACGGTAAGACATCCCATTCGAAAAACACTTTTCTTTATAGAGTACAGCGAACAATATAATCAGAACTACAGCAAACATGCTGTTCGACGTTTGTAATCACAATAGTCGTTATAAATTCTTGCAAAAATGTTGCAAATGATGAGATGTTAAGACAGAGACGTATGTGATAAATAATTTGAATAGGCGACCTCACTATGCTTTGCTGCACCACATCAAACTCCAAAAACGCTTCCTTGAAGTTTTGTGCACAAAAGCAGTATCAAAATATGAGAATCCGCAAACAATGTTGGGTGGACGCTCGCATATGAAGCTTTCTGAAGGCGTTCCGAATGCGATTTGCAACGTGCACAAAATTAGGCTTTCCTTTTATGATGTTTGTGGCTGAACCTGCAAACTCCTTGCAGGTTGGCTTAGTTTACGGTCACATTTTAATACACGCGATTTTTTCGTTTTCTGTATTGCTACTTCTCAAGGCACCCTTTCCCAACATGAAAGAATCTTATTTCTCTTTTGTTTTTGTTTACAAAGTTGGTGTGAACTATTGCGAAAGCAATGTGAGAAATTCGCACGTTCTGAAGAAGCGAGACGTTGAACTTACCTGGTTTTTGCAGATTTTACATCAAACCCAGAAACGAGAGCATTCAAAAATGAGCGCGCTAATGCCATTTCTTTCTTCGTTATTTCTGGTGAGGCTTCAACCACTAGTAGCAAGTCAAGGTCGAGCCTCGTTTGGGCAGTCGTGGCTTGCGCGGTGATTGGTGCGCTTTCTGAATTGCCAATTTTTGTCTGAGGAGATAAATGCAGCGAGAGAAATTGACCAACGCATTTCAGTATGTAACTGTTAAGCCTGCATAAATCTTTAATAAATGAATGGAAGTAAATGCAAAAAATATGATCATAGAGAGAGAAGCCACAAATAATATTCCGATGCCTTTGCTGTTGTGATCAGTGCCTTAACAAAACATCGTTTTGTGACTTAATCCATTTAACTTTGAGGATATTTTCAGAAAATGGCTTATCATCACCAACGATTCACTCTACAATTCTAACAAAAATGGGGTCATAAACCTGCTGTCTGTATTGAAAAATTAACCCACAATTCGGGAGCTGTAATAAAGGGCAGACCCCACCCGTACGATTTATTGAATTATAATTTGACTATGTGCTGAAAGCGCAAGCACATATTAACTTTATTTTGCTGAACAGTAGAAAAGTAAACATCACGTATACGTAGTATTTGATTTTAATATGTGAGTATGAGCGAGTATATCTCAGTCAGCGTGGAAGCAAACCAATCTAGCGCAGGGGACCTGTTATTGAACAATGCATAGTCTCAAGCCAGGGACCGAGTTTAAAAGGGGGGCATGTACAAGGGGGGACGCAATATCTTTTGTCCCCCCAATATCTTGTGATAAAAAATAATGTAGAGTAGTTGAACATATTGTGACTGCCAATTATTTGAATCTCAGAGATACATGTTCATAAATTCTACTTTTAATGTATTGTTCGTTTTTTAAAGAATAATTTGAAGTGTTGTAATTGTTTTATCTACTTTGACAAAGAACTCTTCAAGTGCTAATAATAAACACGGCACAGTACTACGCAAGATATCATTTCCATAATTTGGCTCCCATCCTGCCAAAACACAAGCAATACTATTATATTTGTGTGATACGCACCATATAACATGTACATCACACAAAGTTTGTCCCTCCAAAGTTTTCTAGCAATGCTTTCACCTGAACGTCCACCGTATACGCGGTCCCAGGAACAAGACTCCCGATCTGTATTCGAATTGTTTTTGAGGAAATTATTACATTCATCATCACTTCGTCTGAAACGGCGTCATCCTCGGCGCTTATTGCTCTGCTTGCGAGAACTCTTTCGTCCCAATCCCGAACTGTGATCATGTACATCACGTTGATGTCCCCGCCGTCCTCAGCAACGTCGTCGAAGTCGTAAGTGTTCGAATGCCTGAAGTCGACGCGCGGCCATTCGGCAGAAAACGACGTTTCCTCGATTTTGGTTATGGTGAGGTCAGAAGGTGGAATCAGTTCTGCCAAACGCACAATACTGCGTTATTTTTCGATTCACAAAACATGCGCAGCATGAAACAATACACGATAAAACAATGTAACCGTTTCTATTTTTACAGACGATGCCGTGATTTTGAACACAACAATACATCGCTACCATAATATTGACTATTCTATTGCTAATGCTTATGAAGTCAATGCTTGCTTAACTCATCAATGAAAATTAGTTACCGACAAGAATCATAGTGATATGACATTGTAACTGATGAAATTGCAGTTTCTTGCACGCGGTGCAATTGACATGTTCATGCACAAGCCAGGGTATAGACTTTTCTTTCCAAGCTTCATCTCAAAGTTCTTCATTTTCATTTAAGTAAAACTTTTGCTGCACCGTACTGATTAGCAAGAGAAACGCAGACGTGTGCTTTAAGTTCAGACGTTCACTACAGTAGGTTACCTTAGAATATCGTAAAAAAGAAAAAATTAGCAGATACTTTTAGGCATCCTTGCAATATGCTGCAGTCAAGGCGATAACGGTGAAACAGACCTTCCATAAGAATCGTAAGCCGTTAATTCGTGGATTACCAACAGCAATTAAGTAAAATTTAACAAGTGAAAGATTTGTGCACTCCAAAGATTCTGGATTTCAATATAACACGTTTTGCTGATGTTTGCCGTAGCACACCCAAACAATTATTTGGTGATGTCACTGCATGAAGGCATAGCCTGCCTATCGTCGAAGACAACGCAGTAATACAGAAGAGTTCGAGTCAACGTGTTGGTTTCAGTGGAAGTTTAAAGAAAGAGTTTTGTCTATGAAAGTAGGCTACTCTGCACGTACAGCAGCTTTCTTTGCCGGCATTTTACAACATAACTTACCATAAATGATTCAGGCGAGGTTTGATGTTTGTTAAGATACTTTAAGAAGCCTCTTACTTCATACCCCAGTATAGATGAGTTTAAAAAAGCAGCAAAAGCAAGGATATTTTATACCGTATTTATACAAATCTATTTTTGTGTGATGCTAGCAAAATGAGCATCGCAACCAAACCCACGCTTGTATCTTGTTGGAAAAGGTGTTCTACGTCAGCGCTTGTCAACCGGGTGTATCGTACACCCCAGGGTGTACCAGAATTTTCCAGGGGTGTACCAACTTGATGGGGTGTACAGGGGTGTACCAGATGTGTGCTTTTCAAAAACAGTCAATTGTCCCACATGTGTCCTTTGCCCCGGCGCAGTGTGTTAACTTTTCACATATTTTAAAACTGTATCTATCGCGTGGTGTGCATTGTCTGTCGTTTTTCACCTATATGTTGGTAATGTTTTCAGATGACCATCACGTATTCTTTTTTTTCATTAAGTGCAACATTCGAAAGTATGCAGGTAAGACAATATCGGGAACCATTGCTCTAGCTTGAATTTTTTGTAAGGTAATGTACCACCCATGCTTTTCTCTACAATGATTATTGTTTTGTAGTAAGACACGCAGCAGTATTTTCCACATTACTTTTCAAGCAGTTATCTGGAGCTAAGCGAGAACTTACAGCAAGAGGAAGTGAATATTCTCTATGTTAATTTTAACTTCGCACTTTTTCAGTTCAGATTTCAGGATGTTATCACCCTATACTTTTGAAAGGTATTGCAGCAAGTTGTTAATCCTCAAAGAAAATTGACATGCGCAATTTTTTAAAGAAAAATTTAGTAGCGAAAGGTAGTTGTGAAAAAGAGCATAGTAACTATCAAAGGAAATACTGCAGTCAATCAAGTGAGAGTGTGGATGTCAGCAAGTCACTTGCTAAGTGCAACGTTGCCCGCTTTTCCGGGAGTAAGATCGAGATTTAGCAGTGTACAGTTAAGAAAGTTATTCAAGAGAAAAAAGGCTTGTATTGTTAAGAAGCACAAATGGAGTAGCGATGCCTGCATAGTACATGGGTTTTGTCGAACAAAAGAAGAAATGCTGGACCCGTATCCTTCAGGGCATTGCCTATTATATACAATCGTATTTGATCAAAGTAATTCGGCTCCAGGACGTCTCAAAAACGTGTGAGGTCACAGCTTTCTACTCATCAAAATAAGTCAAGGGCATTCTTTGAAGCATCTCCAGAAAGTCAATGTCGATGGAGAAAAAAAAACGTTTCCAAAGTAAGAAAAATTCCACTAGTAAGCAATACAACTAAAGGTGGCTGTGTTGATACTTCAGCAGATTGGTTGAAACAACTTCTTGACAAGCGGAAGAAAGATCAGTTGTTTGCAGAACCGTCGTCAGAAAGTTTTCAATAGGGAGGTTTTACGTTTGTTCAAGGGGATTTACATTCTGAAATTTGATAAAAAATCCATTGATTTGTGGTGCTTCATAATTCAATTTGGGGGAGCTTGGAAGTTTGTTTGGGTGGGATAAGACCCCGTGGTGACGGGACTGGTTGTTTGGTATGTAGCTCG
>Ga0210059_1014750_pt1 | contig 11500 bp, 7 predicted proteins | sample Ectturendosymbi2_FD_188042 | JGI IMG/M metagenome (GOLD analysis project Ga0210059, IMG submission 188042) | Ecteinascidia turbinata endosymbiont from Florida, USA - Sample 2 (SPAdes) (version 2) | ecosystem: Host-associated > Tunicates > Ascidians > Unclassified | place: Key West, Florida... | reverse complement strand
CTTCAATGTCTTGTACTACGTTCTGTATTGTCTGTTTTTATCAACCTGCGTTCTGCAGAGTGTGTGTGTTCATACTATGGACTTCGTGTCTGCTCACAAACAAATAAATTAAATTAAATTAAAATTACCGCATATTTTACTGCCAGTTTTGACGTCAGCCTGTAGTTAGTGTCTGGAAACACTTTAAATCGGTACTGATGGTTTTCTATTGCTGCATGCACTGTTTAAAACCTTTCCAAATTCAACCCCGTCTTTCACATTCTGTTTCATGTTTCCTCAAGCTCGTAGTTTCACCTATCATGATAACATCTCTGATGACGACTTGGTTTCCTGCTTTCTCACTGAAAGCGAAGCATTGCCCATTTCTCCTGGGCTGAGATTGGTCTGAGCTTTGGTCCGCTGTCCTAAGAGCGCTTTGGTTCCAGGTTATGTGGATAAGAGCAGTGGTGTAACTAGAAGTTTGAGCAAGAGGGGTCAAAGCCTAACTGAAGGCAACCCACTAGCCAAAACTCAGAAAAATTTAAGAATTGATAGTGAATCTCTGGATGTCGTGAATGTCTATACTAGATAAAAAACGAAAACACCCCGAAAAACGCAAAAAACAACCTAAAGAATACTAGATATCAAAATGTCAACTAAAGGGGCTCGGTTTTTACATTTAGCTTGCCAGGGGGGCGGCTCACCCCCTTGTCCCCCGTCAGTTACGCCACTGGATAAGAGCGTGTGTGTGTGGGCACGCGGCATCAAAGTACAGAGTAACCCGTTTTGGTCCCACGCACCCGCACATGCTACGATTGTTGCCCTAAGCATCCTTGCACATAACATTTGTTTATCATAGTGTTACTCCTGGCCATTGCCGGACATTGCTTAATTAAGCACGAGGGATTGCAAAAAAACGAATTGAAAAAATTTACCACCTTACGGCTAAACTACATTAGATTTCAAATACCACTATCTCTAGTATACCCGATGTACGTGTTAGAGTGAAGAAACCTATGCGCTTTCAAGTAACTGTAAATGTGACTAATACTAAAAGTTGCAACTGATGTTGAAATAAATGCTCGTAGGATCATAAGCTGTTTTCGATTGTAATGTCATGTGCAAAAGTTTAAAATTGTACATTTTAATGACATTCATAAGTTACAAATAGCTAAAATGATGCACCAATTTAAGCATGGCTATCTGCCATCAGCTTTTAACAAACTGTTCAGAAAGTTGGACAATACCCATTTATATAATACTAGAAAAAACATGTTAAGAATATATAGTTCCTAGGAAAAGACTGGCTGCTGGACACAAATCTCTTGCATGTACTGGAGTTAAGATTTGAGAGTCCTTCGATCCAAATTTGAAAGTACAATCTTTCTGTACTTTCAAAAAAATACAACTTTTATCTCCTAAACCAATATTATCCTTTCTCAAACATACCCCACCTTATGTATTCTTTAGTAATATAACCAGGGCCGGCTCTAGCAGGTGCGGGGCCCAATGCAAGACCTAGGCGCGGGGCACTTCTGAGCAATGGCGTGATGTTGTCATTGTGCTCAGTCAACCGTGAAACGACCTTTTCTATGAAGATGTTTCAGCAAAATAACTATATGAATACCAAAGCAGACGCCAAATTATTGGAGTTATCTGTATGTACACGAAAACACACAACAGTTTCTTTTATTTGGGGATGCTTGGGCATAGCTCATGTGTCCCTTAGCTACGTCCATGTTTATGACCAATAATATTCTGACAAGGTGGACATTAGACAGTGTACCGTTGCCACTCATAATGAAGGCCGAAACTTGTAAAGGAAACTCTGCAATCCTGGTCCGAGCGCAAGTGCAAATTTACGTCAATCAAACCGAACTGATCAGTGATTTGAACTTCCAATGCAATTACTTCACTTTTGTTAAACGGCACTTTCGTTCGAAGAACAAGTGAGTTGGAAAAAGCTGGTAACATGAACTGATTACCATTCGCGCTTTGGGTAACCACAAGTGCAGACGCGTTTTTGTATCAAGGTAACGTTTGGGCGCACGATCAACTCTCAGCTTTATGACGCAATGCACGAAAAGAACCAGACTGTACAAGAGAGCAACCCATGCATCCGCTCAAAGCTCCCTAAAAGCCCAATTTTATAGTTATTCTTAATGCATTATTTTACAACTACCACGTCACAGATGTAGAAACACTGTCAAACACAATCATGGGCGTCTGAAAGGGGGCCTTGGCCGCTCCCTGGATTTTGAGATTTGAAATTCTTCACACCATTTTTAGCAAAAAAGGTCGTTTCTTAGTTTCAAGAAGGAAAAATAAAATTTCATTACTTTTGCCCCCTCTGGAAAAAATCCTTCCGACGCCCATGAACGCAGCATATAATGCGCGTGGTTGATTGAAGAAATGGAATCACATAGTGACCCAATATAATGATAAACAGGACCGAAAAACAGAAAGATCTTCCAAAACAAAAAGATCGTTCGAGAACTGAACAACGTTGCGTTGGCATAACTGCTATCAAGTCAGTACGACAGATACTTGTCTTGACCTGTTCATTGGGAGTTGAAACACTGCACACCTTGTTTGCAATATCTGTAACTCTACTGTAGTTTCGATTAGCACTAGTAACAACCAATATCCATCCATAAAGAGTGGGACATTGTGGAGCGAAGCCCTAGCATGAGGATTCAGCACGTTTGATAACTTTCGATATAATTACTGTAAAATTACTGTCATCTTTCGTTCAAGCGAGATACTTGTTTGTTAATAATGAGATTTATAAGCCGTTTCTACTGAATTCTCGAGCGCAAGCAGTATGTGGCAAAAATGAACAATTTGCTCAAACACCATGGCGCGGGGCCCCCAGAAGCGCGGGACCCAATGCAGCTGAATCGGTTGCATCGGCCTAAGGCCAGCCCTAAATACAACCCTATCTCATCATTAGGCTAGTGGGCGATTTAACTGGTAAACCACCTGATTATATTAGGTACACCGTGAAAATGCAAACATGATTTTAATTGTGTTTCTATTCTGTGCATGACAGTTTTGAAAGACTACAATACAATGATTTAACCTTGTTTTAACTTAGAAGCCTGACTGATATTATGCATGTGTGTATGCTTATGATGTATATTATTTCTGCTGGTTTATCTTAATTTGTTTATTTTTGCGAGTTTTTTGTGTGAGTTTCCCGAACAACTGAACTGAACTGAAAAGAGTACTTTAATTTTAAACAATTTCAGATTTCCAAATAAGAAATAATTAAGAAATCAAACTTACACTGAACAAATGTCAACTTGCAGTGCATTTTCGCTTTTGGATATAAATTGATAAATGCGAATCACCCTGTACTAAATAATTTATTGGTAAGATTACCCAAAACCATTGCCCACCTGTTTCACAAATCGTTCGTGTGTCATTTTGCATTTCAGAAGGCCACTGTTTATAGTGGTAATTACACCAAACCATTACTTAGCAGCATAATAGCAGGGAAGATAACCAAAAGCTTGCGCACTTAGAAAATGCCGTGCAAAGAACGCCAATGAATGCAACAACTCAGAAAACAAGCCGATTCCAGATCAGTCAAAGCAGATAAATAGATTCATAGTATGTTTGCGACTGATACGACATGACAGTTGCAAATATAAGGGGAAACGTATGCTCTGATAAATATTACAGTAATAGATTTCTGGCTGTTAAAAGGGCTGTGCTTTCGATAGACGTTACGATGTTAATAATGATTATTTGGTTTTTGCTATAACTGTTAGTTTTGCAGTTGCAAATTGGGTTTTGAAATTAATGTAATGAGCATGAAGTATAGAGGCAAGATTTCATCATAAACCTTCTTATTAAGCAAAACTGCTTTTTTCTCTGGTTTTATGTTTGATAAAATGTCTTCCTTGTTAGGGATTTTCTCCATCAGAGGCTCGCAGCGATACCAGTGGACACATTGGCAAGCGTACCAGGCATGCGCACAACGGGGAGCTGCCCTGGCGTCCCTTGCCGAAATATGGGAGGTTCAGCAGAAGGGGTAAGATTTTTTCTTGGCAGTGTCTGAAGCAATGGGCAGAGGCACACTGTTGCTACGCAGCTGTAAAAACGTGATTTTACAGCTTTATCTTGTTTTTATGTCTTTATTAAAATGTGAAAAGCTTTTTTTGTCGAAGAAAGCATCTCTGATGCTTGAAGCAATCAAATATGCGAACCTGTATCTTTTAAATAAAAATAGATTTACTTCAAAACAATGTAATGGATTTATCAGAGAACGTGTTTTCCACTAGAACCACTTTGACTTTATCAATAATGAAGTATTTCTGAATGGAACGGCATTGGCAGGTCGTTTGCCCATCAAAATATAGGTTTTAAATCGTTTTTCTTTCTTCTGTTAAGTGAAAATCTTATTGATATCATACAATACATCTTCGTGATTTTTAAAATGTTTTCCACATTTTGAAGAACGGACGAAAATTGTTTTAGCGAACTTCGGGTCAGCCACCTGCGGATTGATTCATCTGACTTTTCAAAAAGATCGAAATGAAATGAATAAAACATAAAAAACAAAATAAATTAAATTCAGCTCCACCAGTGCTTGCTAAAATTTTGAGCAAACTACTGCAAGTAATCAAACTTGCGAAAAAGTATAAAACGTATCTGCGTAAAGCGAAAAATGTTGTTACAACCAGGCCAAAACTTTGCACCACCATCACTTCGAAGAACTGAAAAGGCTAACCAATACCCTCAATCCTTATGACACAGGGCAGCAAATTTTTTTCATTTTCTGTTGCATGGTTTTTTTACCTGATTCTATACAACTTTTGGTCGCTGATTTCAAACCGCCATCAGTTTTGTTCTGCATGCTTTAGTTTTCATGCAATAGCCATTTTTAATATTCTCATATTAGTGGGTATTTTGTACATAGTTTCACCCAATAACTAGTTAACTCTTCATTTTTTCATAATCCTACATATTTTTCTGAATCCTTGTCAACATTAGCTTGTGATAGCTGACTGATTTCCACTTGGTCGAGCCAGGCCTGCTGCCAGGAATTCACAGCACGGGGGGCCAAATATAACAAATGGGTGGGGCACGTTTTTAAAATACAATATTGGATGTATGCAGCAACCGGGGTGCCAAACATGAAATGGGAGGACGCAAATTTTAAATGGGAGGACCGAGCACCACTTGCCCCCCGCCGGCGACAGCCCTGGGTCGAGTACGTTTTGCGAATTTACTGCAGTAACTTACAGCACACGGACCATGAGACTCCTGTGTTGTAGCTTGTCTAAAACAGTGGTGCTCAACCTTTTAGCTGAACGGAGCCAAATCCAGACTTACAAATTGGTTAGAGGGCCACACGAAAGAAATTCTAACACAGGTCAATTGTCAAATTTTGTTATATAGCAGAACAAAGTCTGTTACACAAAATATTAGAGGTTCTATTGAAAGACTACTAAGGGCCGCACTAAAGCTGCTTGGGAGCAGTATGCGGTTCTCAAAACATTAAAAATGGTTGAGAACAACTGGCAAAAATCAATATTTATGGTGCTGTTTAAGATCAAACACGATAAAATTGGGCAAGATGTCGGTAGGCTAGTTAAGGTATTGAGGGCAATGTGAAGGCTAGGCTGCCTGTTCACTAAAACAGTGAAAGTAAGGCCTATGTCTGCATGCAGTATGCACACAGGTTTGCTGCAGCAGGCCTACAGCAGTGTTGCCAACCTTGCGGTTTTCCCGCAAATTTGGGTTCGTTTTTTTGTGGAGTTGTGGGTTTTTTCAAGACTTGGGGATTGCTTGTTTTTGGGCTTGTTTTGATTGAAATGTGCTTGTTTTTTGCAGATTTCTGCTTTGTGGATTGCTTTTTTTCAAATTTTATGGCACTTTTTCTGTTTTAATGTACTGCTAAAGGCAATTTGAGAGTTTTTTGGGGAAAATATGCTCATTTTGGGCTTGTTTTTTTGGATGTGCCCTCCTGTTTTTCTATTTAATTTTCCTGCCAATTTTTTATTTTGTTAAATTTTCTTGCCAAACGCATGTTGGGTGTGTTTTTCAGTTAAATTACCTATTATGGGCTGTTTTTCAGATTTACTTGCTTATTTTTGCAAAATAACCTGGCATCACTGGCCTACAGTACATATCACTATTGTTAATCTCCTTTGTCTGTAGTTTGTATAAGCATGGCAGAGCAGGTGGAAGTTAATCTTTTTGGTTCCAAGATCAAATAGCTGCCGGCAGGCTACCTGATAAAATTGGGCAAGCTGTTGGTAGGCTAGAGAGGCCTTAAGTCTTGAGAGCAATGTGCACTTGTCCAGGTCAAAAAACCTTGGAGCTATCAGTGATGAACAGGGAGAGCGGTTTCCACCAGGGCTTCATGACAATAGAGGGCGCTACTAAGGTTGAGGGGTCCACCATCAGACTACTGCTGGAGCATTAAACGTGATTATTGGCAAGAGTTATAAGTGCCAATTTTTGCCCTGATATAGGTGCTTACAAGTAGATTTTGCATCATATCGAACATGGTTAAGCTAATTGTCTACAATTTTTCAATGACATTCATGTTAAAATATTGTTCCATTTTACTTGTTAATAATCTTTACTCGTTTTCAGTATTTCATGTAGGCCTAACATTTATCTGAAAGTTCTTTCTCTTATGGTAATACACACAGTACTGCAACATATTTCTATTTTTGGGCTGCTTTTTATGTGCTAGTCATAAATCCACTTTGTTAAAAATGTCACTTTGCGAAAATTTTGCTTTGCACGAACAAATGAAAAATCGTGAATTAAAAAAAAGTATAGCTTATAGAAAAAACTAAGGTCAGATTTGAAATCAACGTCCTCAAATTAAGTAAGAACAGATGTTTGCATCAATGCAACAAATGTTTTGTTGACCAATGTAATTTATGCCATTTGACAAGACTTTAATCAACGCCACAGTTTGTCAAAATGGACATAAGTTGACAAAAGATGATTGTGCAGTTACTTCATAAAAATACTGTTTTTGCCATAAACACGTTACCGTCAAAAATAAACTCTTGAAGGGAAACTCTGCAATTATCCGTATCTTCAAAAACGGTTTCCTGATCAGTTGCCTTTTATTTCAGGACATCTATTTGTAGTTGCGGTTGGCTGTCTGACAAAACAGCCCGTTATCCCATGGCTGAAGCTCATCCGGCTTGTGGCGGAGCTGCAACAGTGCATACTTGCAACTGGAGGAGTACATGGAATGCGTATTGCTACATGGGTAATTTACGTTTGTGTGCAGTGTAGGTGTTTTGAGAGATCGAAACGGTTTCTCAAATTTTTTCTAACGGCCTCTCAAAATACAGCAGACTTCTCTTTGCGACCACCACCTAAACGCTTTAAAACTTCGCTTTACGAACATCTCGTTGTTTAGATGGAATAGTTGCGGTCTCTCAAAATGTCGCAGCGCTCACCAAGGTCAAACCCTGAAAACCCTGTTTGTTTGTCGCGAACAACTTTTTGCTACAAGGCAACGTTTTAAAATTTCGGAAAATTTCGAAAAAATTTGAAACGTTTCAAAAGTTAAAAGTTTATCTTTCAATAAACTTTGAAATTCCGAATAAAAATGTTGATGAGATGAACAAATAATAAAGTTAGCTGACATAGTTTGGGTAAAACTGGCCAAAAATGTGGCAAAACACTGCCGAAAGACAATATCCCAAATGTGCAATATATATTTTTGTACATGTAGATACGGTTTTTATGGACAACTTTCTGTAAAGCTTGTAAGTGCTATTGCACTCCTTAATTGAGATCGTAGGTTCTGAAACCCAATCCAATAGGTCGAGTTGCAACAAGATGCAAATGTAAAATTCACTTCCGAACACATGTTGTGAGTTTTGTGCTTCCGCTACCAACGTACTGAAACCTCTGACGTTTCTTCAGGGCGTATAGAAAGATGCAGCAAGCCACTTGGCATGGAAAGTGGAGGTATTGCGGATCACCAACTATCGGCCACTTCAGTTTATTACACTTTCTGGAATGAAGGTTGGAATCCGCGTATAGCACGGCTTAACAGAGAAGGTATCGTTGACGGTTGGATGCCAAATCACGACGATAGGAAGCAATATATTGAGGTTAGTTGGGGTCACTGCGAAATCGTTGTTTTTATTTTCATATTTTCACTGCCTCAATCACATATCATTTACCAACAGATTATTTACAGTGAAACGTTTTGCTGACTTTAAACGGAGCAGGGGTTGAGGGAGCAGTACATACGGAGGTGGTTATTAAGAATGAGAACCGTGAAGTATTTCAGACCTATGTTTAATTCATCCTCCCCTGCTTAAGGGAATGGTGTTTAAAAAGCGATAATGGAGATGATGCGTGTCAGACTTTTAAAATCAACTGAAGTTTATACAAAAAATTGCTATAAAATGCTACTCACCATGTTACTGAAGTTTCTCAGAGTATTTTGTTTTTGCTTTGTGGTTATATAGAGTAAAAGAAATAGGAAACCACAGCACGAAGAGAATGCATTTTTCCTGCACAGGTTTAATTTTTCTTCCAAACAAATCGCTTTCAAACATTATTTCGCCAAGCGTGTACCGTCGAAAATTGCTTCTTGGCACACCACATTATGACTCTTTTTTAGTGCACAAGAGTTGAGGGGAGCATCTGGTTGTGCAGCTTATTAATGATCTTAGCGTTGTGGTGCCGTTGCGGGGAGCAGGGATGCGATTCTGACAAAGCGCAGCGACACGGAAAGAAGCAGTCCGCAAATGGGACCCACAGGTCTTCTGAAGCTCCAAAAACAGGGTCATTAGAACTGGCGTGGACAGGTTAAATACCAACACTATGTTTTTCCACTGGTATTTATCCAGTCTTGTGTGCTTCTTTTTGGTTGCTGCACCCGTGCAAACAACACATGGGTACAATTTCTTTTCTTGAAATTCACTTTCAAGCAAGGCTGCCACCGTTTTTAAGAGAAATTGACGTTTGCTATTTTCACCAGAAGCCACTGGTTGAAAAATTAGACTGATTGCTGCTCCCAAGTCCGGTGGAAAACTGCTCATCCACCCAAATTGGACTCTGAACTAAATGCAACCATGCGCACAATCTAAGACTGCCTAAGACCCACTCCTAGAGACCTCCTCCATTCTTATCTGCATCCAGCTCCCTAATACTCGAAGAAACATGGCACGCAAACGGCTATATCTCAAATCTGAAGATCCAACCATCTGTTCCGTGAAGCCTTGCACGTACTAAGCGCTTCTGACAGACTTCGCTCGAGGCGTCCTCTAAGATGGCCCTTGGAGAACCTCTCGAATCAACATTAGTCACTCCCTCCAGTTCCAGAATCTCTAAAGCAATACTTTTCAAGCTTTTCAAAATATCTACCTAGACCTTACCGCAGACACTCATCTACCCCCAGCGCTGTAGGCACTGTTTTCTGTTGCGAAATTCCGCCCTTGCGATTGGGGTATTTCTTGTAGGAAGCATTACGCACTTTCTAACTGTGTTCGCCGCCACAGTTGGAACATCGCTCTTTTCCTTTGCAGTCATCTTCTGTGTGCCCGTATCAATTACATATGTAGCATCTGATAGGTGTTGAAATAAATTGCCTAATTTGAACAACATTTATTATAATTTAACCCCTGCTGACCATAGTTATAGAGTCCTTCAACTCGTGTTCATCAAGTCCTCCAATTATACAGTAGAGTCCTTCAAGTAATAGAGTCCTTGAAGTCCTTCAATCAGGGGCTTAACGAGGTTAAATGGCGCCCGGGACAAGAAGCAAGATTGGCGACCCGTGTTCGAATCTGAGCTCTTTCGCAAGCAAATTTAGGGTAGTGCAGAAAGTACTTGTGACATTGTTGGGATTTTCTGCGCCCTCCACAGTGATTCGGCACCCCATAGTGACTTGGCGCCCCGGGAATTGCATCCCCCTTGCCCCCCTGCGTTACGTCCCTGCCTTCAATTCTTGGGATTCTGGAGACCTGTACTTAAGCCTATTGTTAAGGTAACATATTGTGTTTTTAAACAATCTTGGAGTTTTTCCGGTGTGGTTTCATGCAGAACTTTTTATGTTACTCGTTTTGGAACCTGCCAGTGACGTCACTGTAGCCGAAATGGACACAGACGTCTTTCCACCTGTCTAAAAAACGCAGGAGTACCAAACTCAAATACACGGTGGGTCAACATTTGAAACGTGGATAAAACCGCAGTCCAACAATGATATTTGTTGAAAACGTTTTCCCTGCGTGCGGTCAGCGACCCTTAAATCACATTCACAGACCTTTTTACGGGTTCACTACCATAGGTTAAGAACCCGTGATCTATACATTTGTTCAAGCACTTGTCAATAAAATGGAATTGAAGGATATAAGTGTGTTTTCTTGGCACTTCGTATGGCAACCGGCTGTAACGCCGTTGCATTGCTACCGTTTTCGAAACGAAAAGCATCGCTCATGCCTTTATCCTTCCTTTTCCTTTGAACTTTCTCGGGAAAAGTCCTTTCGCTGTAAAATTGGAATTATAAAGAGGTTCATCTATTGGGGAGAATTTCAGCAGGTGTTTATTTTAAGCCTGCAATATACACTAATGTTGACAAAGTGCAGGTTGATTGGAATCCATGGAAACCTGGACACCACAGTCGAATTTCACAACCTCAACAGACAAGCAATCCTCAGCAAATACACGTCCAGCTCAGAGTAACTTAGAGTAACGTTTGAATATGTGCTCCTCGTGGAAACTTAACAGTCGCTCACGACCAGCAACACTATTTACGCCATTTTTTCATCAAGCGCAAGTTTTTTTGCTGGGATAGTTACTACGGACAACCTCATCTTAAATTTTAACTTGCAGGTTGATCTTGGCGAGGCAAAAGCAATAACGGCGATAATGACGCAAGGAGTGCGCAGGTACGCGCGAAGCCAGTACCTGACCCAATTCACTGTGAGATTTAGCAAAGATGGTGACTTGTGGCTCACGTACATGAACGGCAGGAGCCCGAAGGTAGGGAGTTAATATTGTTTACTTTTTGAAAACTTTTCATCAGATACATTTTGTACCGGGCTCTTACTCGAATCCAAATTTATTTAAATTTACCTTGAACCAGAGTTGCCAGTCAGGCCTCGGGGTGGGTTTAGGTTTAAGTTAATCAAAATGTTTCGGGCCGATTTCGCGCCTGCATACAAAATTTTTTTGCAACGACGGACACTTTTGTCGCCAGCTAATGCTGAAGAAAACAAGTTGATGAAAAATTCAATAAAAAATGATACTTGTGAATTATTTAGTCATGTTTGCTTTGCTACGCCACTAATATCCCGCAGTTGCACATATCGTGACTCACAAGGTAAATCTGGTTTTCGGGCCTCAATCGGGTTTCAAAAATACATTTCGGGCTCGGGTCTAGTTTGGGCTTCCACATGAGATCCATTTACAGCTCTACATCGAACTGTGATGCATCGAATAGTGGTTTGCCATGTTTACATTTTTAAATCTTTCAAATGCTGTTGAAATCTTCAGCGTAGATGATTGACTGTAGAAA